>Ga0080064_1000621_pt1 | contig 88133 bp, 81 predicted proteins | sample Subgrocontami54m_FD_69260 | JGI IMG/M metagenome (GOLD analysis project Ga0080064, IMG submission 69260) | Subsurface groundwater microbial communities from S. Glens Falls, New York, USA - GMW46 contaminated, 5.4 m (SPADES assembly) (version 2) ... | reverse complement strand
CATCATCGCCCCGGGCGTGGTCCAGGATCATGCGACCCTGGGGTTCACCTACAATCTGGGCAAGGATTCGGAGCTGACCATGGCCTATATGCATGCGTTCAGGAACTCGGTGGAAGCTGCGAGTCTGTTCAACGCATTTGGCGTTCCCGCCAGCACCGAAAAGATCCAGATGTACGAGAACTCCCTCGGCATCGCTTACAGCATGAAGCTTAAGTAAGCCGGGCAGGACGTTCCAAGCAACCGAAGGGCTGAGGGCGACGGGTCCTCAGCCCTTTTTTTTCCCAATTCCTTTAACGCTATCGATTTGACCTGGAGGATAGACATGTCAACAATCTGGAGAACCCTGGGCGCAGCAGCCCTGGCCCTGAGCACTGCGCTTGCGATTGCGCAGGATGCCGTGCTGAAACCGTTCGTACTGGCCGCGAAAGGGCCGGGAGAGTTGGCGCAAAAGGTCGAGGCCACCAAGGCGGCGCTGACCAAGGCCGGTTTTACCGTGGCCGGCAGCTACTCGCCTTATCCCAATTCGGTTGTGATCGGCGTCACCAACGACGAGTTGCGCAGCAATGCCGCGAAATCCGAGCACGGCGGCTTCGGCGCGGCCATGCGCGTATCCGTAACCAAGGTCAAGGACGAAGTCCAGGTGTCCTACACCAATCCAAGTTACCTCGCGAACGCCTATCGCATGGCGGGGGACCTCAAGGACACCTCGGCCAAACTGCAGGCGACGTTGGGAAGGATCGAGGAATTCGGCGCCGCAGGCCTTACTCCCGCCAAGCTGCGCAAGTATCACTACACCTTCGGCATGGAGTACTTCGACGAACCGAATACCCTGGCAAGCTACGGCAGCCATGAGGAAGCGGTGAAAGCGGTCGAAGCCGGACTCGCGGCGGGCAAACAGGGCGTGACCAAAGTCTATCGGGTCGATGTCGCCGGCAAGAAGGAGACGCTGTTCGGGGTCGCGATGAAGGGCGAGGGCGACCAAAAATACATGGACGACAAGTACCTCATGAGCGAGATCGATTTCAAGGACGTCAAGTCCACCGCCCATCTGCCCTATGACATCCTAGTCTCGGACAACAAGGTTTATGCGCTGTACGCGCGTTTCCGCATCGCCATTTCCTTCCCCGATCTTTCCATGATGGGAGCGAACAGCTTCATGAACATCATGAAAGCGCCGGAAGCCATGCGCGCGGCACTGGCGCTGACCGTCGGCGGCAAGGAAGACTCGCGCTGACCGGTGCGCGCCTGGCGCGCGCCAGCGGCGCTATTTCACCAGCCCCAGGCGCTGGTACACGGGCCTGATCGCGGCGCGCCAGGACTCGACCCGCAAGGCGAAAGCCAGGGCCGCCAGGGTGCAGCACAGTCCGTTCAAGAGCAGGGCGGCCGGCGCGCCGATGTGGCTGGCGATGGAGCCGGCAATGAAGTTGCCCACCGGCGCCATGCCGAGGAAGCACATGCCGTAGATGCTCACCACGCGGCCGCGCTTGTCTTCGTCGGCGATGCTCTGCAGGATGGTATTGGCGCAGGTGGCCGTGGCGAACAGGCCGAAGCCTATGGGCAGCATCAGCGCGAGCGATAGCGGCAGCAGGCGCGACTGCGAGAACAGCGCGAGACCTATGCCCGCGCAAAAGCTCGCCGTTATGATCACGCGCGACAGTCCGGCGAGCGAAATGCGATTCGCCAGATAAATGGTGCCGCAAAGCGCCCCCAGGGCGGACGCGCTGATCAACAGGCCCAGGGTGCGGGCATCGCCGCCGAAGACATCGCCGGCGAAAATCGGCATCAGCTGCTGAAACGGGAAGGTGGTCAGACTGACCGCCGCCAGCAGCAACAGCAGGCGCCGGCTGGGTAGAAAGCCAAAAGCATAGTCAAAACCCTGCTTCATTCCTTCGAACCAGTGTGCGTGCCGCGCGCGCGGGACTGCAGGTCTCACCCGCATCATCAGCAGCGCGGCGATCAGCGCCAGGTAGGACAGCGCATTTAGCATGAAGCAAGCGGCCTCCCCGGCGAAGGCGAGCACGATGCCGGCGATGCTGGGGCCGACGAAGCGCGCACTGTGCATGATCATCGAGTTGAGCGCGATGGCGTTGGGCAGGTGTTCTTTCGTTTCCACCATTTCCAGCAGGAACGCGCCGCGGCTGGGTTGGTCGAACGCGTTGACGCATCCGAGGAACAGCGACAGCGCGATGATATTCCATGCTTGAATTGCGCCGGTACTGGTGAGCACGGCCAGCAATACGGCGGGTCCCAGCGCCAGCGCCTGGGTGAGCAACAGCAGCCTGCGGCGGTCGAAGCGATCCACCCAGACGCCGGCAAAGGGCGAGACCAGCAGCATTGGAATCTGCAGCGCGAAACCGGTCAGGCCCAGCATGAACGCCGAGCCCGTAAGCCGGTACATCAGCCAGGAGATGGCGATGTGCTGCATCCAGGTGCCGGTCATCGACAGCGTCTGGCCGATGAAGAACAGGCGGAAATTGCGGTGCTGAAAACCGCGCAGGATCGGATGCATGGCCGAGCCTAGCCCAGTTTGGCGAGCTGGGGCTTGAGGTTTTCCAGTGTGATGGCGAAGGCGGCCAGACGCTCTTTCTCCTGCGCCACCACCTGTGGCGGCGCGCGCTCGACGAACCCGGTGTTGGCAAGCTTGCCATTGGCCTTGGCGATTTCACCTTCGACGCGGGCGATTTCCTTCTGCAGGCGCTGGCGCTCGGCCGCCTTGTCGATTTCGATCCTGAGCATCAGTCGGCAGTCGCCGACCACGGCCACCGGCGCGTCGGCGTCCGGCAAGGACTCGACCACGCTCACGTCGGAGAGGCGGGCAAGGAACTTGATGTAGGGGGAGAGCGTTTCCATCGCCGCCTTGTCGCCGCTGACCAGCAGGGGAATGCGCTGAGCCGGGGACACGTTCATCTCGCCGCGCAGATTGCGGCAGGCGTTGACGATATCCTTCAACGCCGCAAGCTGCGCTTCGGCCGCGGCGTCGATGCGCTCCGGCTGCGACTGCGGATAAGGCGCTAGAACGATGCTCTCGCCCGTGCGTCCGGCCAGCGGCGCGACTCTCTGCCACAGCTCTTCGGTAATGAAGGGGATGACCGGGTGCGCGAGCCGCAGCACCGCCTCGAGCACCCGCACCAGGGTGCGCCGCGTGGCGCGCTGCTCGGCCTCGCCGCCATTTTGCAATTGCACCTTGGCGAGTTCGAGGTACCAGTCGCAGTATTCGTCCCAGACGAACTCGTACAGGGCGCGCGCGGCGAGGTCGAAGCGATAGCTGTCGAAGCCCTCGCACACCTCCTTCCCCGCGCGCTGCAGCCGACTCACGATCCAGCGGTCGATGACCGAGGGCGCGAGCGGCAGGGACTCGTCCGCGCCGCAGTCCCTGCCCTCGGTGTTCATCAGCACGAAGCGCGTCGCGTTCCACAGTTTATTGCAGAAGTTGCGGTAGCCCTCGCAGCGGCCGAGGTCGAAGTTGAGCGTGCGCGCAAAGCTCGCGAGCGAGGCGAAGGTGAAGCGCAGCGCGTCGGCGCCGTACGACTGGATCCCGTCCGGGTAATTCTTGCGCACGTATTTCTCCACCTTGCTGCGGTGGCTGGCGAGCATCAGGCCCTGCGTCGATTTTTCCAGCAGGGCATCGAAACTCACGCCGTCGATCAGGTCCAGCGGGTCCAGGGTGTTGCCTTTGGACTTCGACATCTTCTGGCCTTCGGCGTCGCGCACCAGGGCGTTGATGTAGACGTGGCGGAACGGCACGCGGCCGGTGAAGTGGAGGGTCATCATGATCATGCGCGCGACCCAGAAAAAAATGATGTCGAAGCCGGTGACGAGGACCGACGAGGGCAGGAAGGCTTCCAGGTCGCGCGTCTTTTCCGGCCAGCCGAGCGAGCTGAAAGGCACCAGGGCGGAGGAAAACCAGGTGTCGAGCACGTCTTCGTCACGTTTCAGATCGCCGCGGTAGCCTCCCGCGGCCGCCTGGGCATGGGCTTCGGCTTCGCTGCGCGCGACGTACACCTTGCCCGCGTCGTCGTACCAGGCCGGAATCTGGTGGCCCCACCAAAGCTGGCGCGAAATACACCAGTCCTGGATGTTTTCCAGCCAGTGATTGTAGGTTGTGGTCCAGTGATCGGGAAAGAACTGCACTTCGCCAGAGGCCACCGCCTCCAGGCCGCGTTTGGCCAGGCCGTCCATTTTCACGAACCATTGGTCGGTGAGCATCGGCTCGACGATCACGCCGGTGCGGCCCGAGCGCGGCACCCTCAACTTGTACGCTTTTTCCGAAACCAGGAATCCCTGGGCTTCGAGGTCCTCGAGGATGCGCTTGCGCGCGTCGAAGCGGTCGAGTCCGCGGTACGCCGCCGGGGCTTCGTCGTTGATCCTGGCGTCCAGGGTGAGGACGCTGATCTGCGCGAGTCCGTGCCGCTGGCCGATCTGATAGTCGTTGAAGTCGTGCGCCGGCGTGATCTTGACGCAGCCGGTGCCGAATTCGGGATCGACGTAATCGTCGGCGATCACCGGGATCGCGCGGCCGGCGAGGGGCAGGACGACGCGCTTGCCGAGCAGGGCGGTGTAGCGTTCGTCTTTGGGGTTCACCGCGATGGCAACGTCGCCGAGCATGGTTTCGGGGCGCGTGGTAACGACCGTTACGGCGCCAGTGCCGTCCTCGAACGGGTATCTGATTTCCCAGATCTTGCCGTCTTCCTCCTCGCTGTCGACTTCGAGGTCGGACACCGCGGTGCCGAGCACCGGGTCCCAGTTGACCAGGCGCTTGCCGCGGTAGATCAGGCCTTCCTGGTACAGGCGCAGGAACACCTCGAGCACGGCCCGCGACATCTTCGCGTCCATGGTGAAGTAGCCGGCGTGCTGACCCTCGGAATCGGCATAGGTCCAGTTGGCCGAGGCGCCCAGGCGCCGCATCTGCCGCGTGATGGTGGAGCCAGACTCCTGTTTCCATTCCCACACGCGCTCGAGGAACTTGTCGCGGCCGAGCTCGTGGCGGGTCTTGCCCTCGGCCTGCAACTGGCGTTCGACCACGATCTGGGTGGCGATGCCCGCATGGTCGGTGCCGGCCACCCAGTTGGTGTTGAATCCGCGCATGCGGTGGTAGCGCACCAGCGTGTCCATCAACGTCTGCTGGAACGCGTGTCCCATGTGCAGGGTGCCGGTCACGTTGGGAGGCGGCAACTGGATGCAATAGGCCGGTTGCGCGGGGTCGGCCGAATGCGCGAAATAGCCGCGCCGTTCCCACTCGGGATACCAGTAGGCCTCGATGGCGCGCGGATCAAAGCTTTTGACTAATTCCATCATTTCTTCTGGGACAATGCGAATCGCGCGGCGCGTTTCTGCCAAGCGGCCGGCGCGAATGAGAGAAACGCGGATTATAGCGGATCGAACCAGCTATTTACCGGATTTGCGCCGCTCCAGTTCTTGCTCTACGGCGCTATGGATGGCGTCGCCCAGGATCTCGCGCGCAACCAGCTGCAGCTCACTGCGCAGATCGTGGAACATTTTCTCGACCAGCGGCGAAAGACCATCCTTCAGTCGCTCCTCGATCAGTGCATCGATCTGGGGCTGCAATCCGGCGAGCAGCGATGCGCGGATGTCCGCCGCAAGCGCGTTGGTCTGCTCGTCGTCGCCAGGCGCCGACAGGACGAGTTCGGTCAGTACGGGCAGATCGTCGTTGTCAGGGGGAAGCTCCACCACGTCGTCGAGGACAGGAATCTCGGCGTAGGGCTCGCCAGCCACGCGCAGCGGGTGGTGGCGCGCCATCAGAGCGTCGGCCTTGCCGAGCACATCCTTCGGTTCAGCCATTGGCCCTGGACAAGTCGTGATTTGCGATTTCGTAGCCGCGGTCGCGGTAAAAGCGGAAGCGCCCGCGCGCGGCCTCACGGTCTTCGTCGTCGCGGCTGACGATCTCCACCAGGCGCTGGAAGCGGCTGAACGCGGGCGGCCACTGGGAATGCAGATTCAGCAGCACCTCGTCGTGCGGCGTGTCTTCTGGATCATGAGTGATGAGCACCGGGGTCTGCGCGGCGAGCGGGCTGCGCGTCATGCAGTGGGGCAGAAAGCCGGTTGCCTGCCAGGTCCAGAGCATCTTGTCGATTCTCTGCGACTGCGCTTCATCGGGGGTGTAAATCAGGACCCGCAGCTTTTGCTGCGCCGCCTTGGCCGACAAGCGGCAGGCGACCTGCAGTTTGTCCTCGGCCTCGAAATAAAAGTCGATGCGTGTCATCGGTCAGATACTGGGAGGGCGGCAGGACGGACGGCGGTTCTCGTCTGCACGATTCATGTTTTTCCAGCCCGCCTCATCAGGAAAGCGGCAAGGAGCGCGACAGGTCGCCCGGTAGCGCCTTTTTCCTTGCCCGATTTCCATGCGGTGCCGGCGATGTCCAGATGGGCCCAGTCGAATTTCTTGGCGAACCGCGAAAGAAAGCACGCGGCGGTGACGCTTCCCGCCGGCCGGCCGCCGATGTTGGCCATGTCGGCGAAATTGCTTTTCAGCTGCTCCTGGTAGTCGTCCCACAGCGGCATGTGCCAGGCGCGATCGCAGGCGTCCTCGCCGGCGGCGAGCAGTTCGCGCGCCAGGGCTTCGTTGTTGCTGTACAGGCCGCTGGCGACATGGCCCAGCGCGATCACGCATGCGCCGGTAAGGGTGGCGATGTCGACCACCGCCGCGGGCGCGAAGCGTTCGGCATAAGTCAAGGCATCGCAAAGGATCAGCCGCCCCTCGGCGTCGGTGTTGAGTACCTCGATCGTCTGTCCGGACATGCTGGTGACGATGTCTCCCGGTTTGGTCGCGGCGCCGCCCGGCATGTTTTCGGTGGTCGGGATAATGCCGACAACGTTGAGCTTGAGCTTCATTTCGGCGCAGGCGCGCAGTGCACCGAGCACGCTTGCGGCGCCGCACATGTCGAATTTCATCTCGTCCATCTCTGCGCCGGGTTTGAGCGAAATGCCGCCGGTGTCGAAGGTGATGCCCTTGCCCACCAGCACCACCGGTTTTGCCTTCTTCGCGCCGCCGGCATAGCTCAGCACGATCAGCTTGGGCGGTTGGCGCGAGCCCTGCGCCACCGACAGCAGGGATCCCATGCCGAGCTTCTCCATGTCCTTGCGCTCCAGCACTTCCACGCCGAGTTTCCATTCCCTGGCGATCTTCTTTGCCTGTTCGGCGAGAAACGCGGGCGTGCAAACATTGCCCGGAAGGTTGCCCAGATCCTTCGCCAGACTCGTTCCCGTGCCTATGGCGCCGCCCTCGCGCAGGCCGCGCGCGGCAGCGCTCGCATCGCGCGTGGCGGTCAGCAGCTCAATGTGCGCGAGCGGGCGCGATTCCGTCTTCTTGCTCTTCATGGAGTCGAAGCAATAGGCGCATTCGGCCGCCGCCAGCGCCAGCTCGCGCGCCTTCCAGACCGCGTCGCGGCGGCCCGCGCGAATCTCGGTGAAACACAGCGTGGCCGAACCGGCCCCGGTTGCTTGCGCGGCCTTGACCGCGGCACGCGCTGCGTCGCGATACTCACGCTCGCGCAGGTCTGCCTCCGCGCCCAGTCCGACCAGCAACACGCGCTCGGCGGCGACGCCCGGCACGCGGTACAGGAGCAGTGTGGAGCCAAGCTTGCCTTCCATGTCGCCGCGGCGCAGTACCTCGCGCACGCTGCCCTGCGACGCCCGGTCCAGCGCCTCGGCAGACGCGCTCAACTTGTGTCCTGCATAGACCCCCACGGCGATGCATGGCGTGGCGCGCTTTTCCGGAATACCCCTTTTTGTGCTAAATTCCACTGGCTGCTCCTAGTAGTTTTATCGACCGGCGACGCCCGATTATCCCTGCTTTGTTCCCGTCAAGTCAAAGCCGTTGCAGGCAGGCGCGGCCGCGAAGCCGGACCGGAGGCGCATTTCTAAGTGGTGATTTTTCAGCGGTCCCTGCTGCGCGAATTCGGCAATCTTGCGGTTGCGGTATTCGCCACGCTGTTTGCCATTACCCTCACCACGCAGCTGATCCGTTATCTCGGCCAGGCGGCGAGCGGCAAGCTCCTGTCCGAGGCGGTGCTCGCACTGCTCGGGTTTTCCGCGCTCAATTATCTGCCGGTGCTGCTGTCGTTGACATTGTTCATTTCGGTGCTGATGACCATCAGCCGCAGCTACCGCGATTCGGAGATGGTGATCTGGTTCAGCGCGGGGCTGCCGCTCACCTCCTGGGTGCGGCCGGTGATGATTTTCGCGGGGCCGCTGGTGTTCGTGATAGCGCTGCTGTCGCTGTTCCTCGCGCCCTGGGCGAACAGGCAGAGCGAGGACTACCGCCGCCAGCTCGACAGCCGCGACGAGGTGTCGCGCATCGCGCCAGGCGTTTTCCGCGAGTCCGCCAACGCCGAACGCGTGTTCTTCGTCGAAGGTGTCGCCGGCGATTCGGGAAATGTGCAAAATGTGTTCGTCACGTCGATGCAGCACGGCAGGCTGGGCGTGATGGTGAGCCGGCGCGGCTTCACGGAAACGGCTGCCAATGGCGATCGTTTCATCGTGCTCGCCGACGGCAGACGCTATGAAGGCAATCCCGGGGACGCCGAATACCGCGTGATGGAATTCAAGCGCTATTCGGCGCGCATCGAGACTCGCGAAGCCAAGTCCGGGCAGATTCCGGCGCGCGCCCTGAGCACGCAAACCTTGCTGGAGGAACCGCATCAGGGCAATCTGGCCGAGCTGCTGTGGCGCATCGGCCTGCCGTTGGCGGCGCTCAACCTGGCGCTGCTCGCCATCCCGCTCGCGTTCGTCAATCCGCGCGCCAGCCGATCCACCAACCTGGTGTTCGCGCTGCTCACCTATATGGTCTACAGCAACCTGATCAGCGTGAGCCAGGCCTGGGTGTCGCAAGGCAGGATTTCCTTTCACATCGGCTGGTGGGCGGTGCACGTCGCCATGCTGCTGCTGTTGCTTGTGTTGTTTTACCGCCGCATGCGCATCAGTTCGGGATTCAGGAGAGCCCGTTGATTGTCCTGCGCAAGTATCTCGCGCGCGAGATCTATGCGGCCACGCTGCTGGTTCTGGTCGCTTTCCTGATGCTGTTCGCTTTCTTTGACCTGATCAACGAACTCAACTCCCTGGGCAAGGGCAATTACGGCCTGCAGCATGTATTGCTGTTCGTGTTGCTGTCTTTGCCCGGGCACGTCTACGAACTCGCTCCCATCGCGGTGCTGATCGGGACGCTCTACGCCCTGTCGCAACTCGCCGCAAATTCCGAATACACGGTGATGCGGATTTCCGGCCTGTCGCCGTCGGCGGCGGGCGCCGCGCTGTTGCGCATCGGCGCCATCTTCGTGGTGCTGACTTTTGCCTTTGGCGAGCTGGTGACTCCGTTCGCGGAGCGCGCCGCGCAGCAGGTGCGCCTCTCCGCGATGAGCGCGGTGGTGGCGCAGGAATTCCGTTCCGGGCTTTGGGTAAAGGACGAATTTCGCTTCGTCAATGTGCGCGAAGTCACGCCGGACAGCGCGCTCATTGGCGTGAAGATCTACGAGTTCGACGGCGACTACCGCTTGCGCACGATCAGCTCTGCCGAGCGTGGCGAGTTCATGGGGGCCAATACCTGGCGCTTGAGCGGCGTGGCCGAGACTCGCTTCGACAGTGGCGGCACCAGCGTGTCCAGGCTCGCCCAGAGCGAATGGCGTTCGGTGCTGACGCCGGATCTGTTGTCGGTGCTGCTGGTGCAGCCGGAAAAAATGTCCGTGGTCAACCTGTACCAGTTCACCCGTCACCTGTCGGACAACCGCCAGCAGACCGAGCTCTACGAAATCGCGCTGTGGAAGAAATTGCTATATCCCTTCGCCACGCTGGTGATGATGGCTCTGGCGCTGCCCTTCGCCTACGTGCATGTGCGTGTGGGCGGGATGGGAGTGAAGATCTTTTCCGGCATCATGCTGGGCATACTGTTCCACCTGCTAAACGGATTGTCCTCGTCCGTCGGCATCATCCAGAACTGGATGCCGTTCTATTCCGCCGTGTTGCCGAGCGTGGTGTTCCTGTTCGGCGCGATGGTGATGATGTGGTGGGTGGAAAGAAGGTGAGGCGAGAGGTGCGAGGAGCAAAGGCGAAACCAGGTACGGGCCTCGCTCCTCACCCTTCGCTGCTCACGATGCTGGTGCCCGCCAGTCGGTCGTGCAGGAACTGGCGCTGGCGGTCGAACGGCGCGTACAGAATGCCGATGCCGCCCAGCAGCAGGCAGGGCCAGGCACAGACATAGCGCAGCGCCGCCTGGCGCAGCGTGATTCTGGCGCCGTTTGCGCCGACCAGGCGCAGCTTCCAGGTTTTCATTGCGAGCGTCTGCCCGCCGCGGCGCCAGGCGCCGGCGAAATACAGGCCGATCACGAGGAAAAGATAAACCTGGAATGCATGCCGCGTCCATCCGCTCGGGCTCGCGCCGGTCGTGCCGAGGAACAGCAGGGCGGCAAAGAAGGCGACGCCGGCGAGGAGCAGCGACTCATATACCATGCAGATGAGCCGGCGTTTGATGCTGGGATAGGCGCGCCTCGGGCACGCGTCCGCGCCGGTGCCGGCCGGCACGTCAGCGCGTCTGGCCGGCAGGCGCCGGGGGCGGCACTGCTTTATCGCCGCCGGGCGCGGCCGGCGCGGGCACGGCGCCTTTCGCGGGGGCCTGCCGCTGGCGTTCATGCCATTTCTGCTTCACCGCCTCGCGCTTTTCCGGAGGCTGCTTTGCAAGCTTCTTATAGTTTTCGCGCGCGATGGTGCGCTGTTCCGGGGTCAGCTTGGCCCAGTCCTTCATCTGCGTCTGCAGGCGCTGCTGCGCGTCCGGCTTCATTTTGGGATAGCGCTTGGCCGTCAGCAGCCATTTTTTGCGCCGGGTCTCGTCGAGCGTGTTCCAATCGCCGGCCAGCGGCGCCAGGATTTGCTGCTGCTCGGGCGTGAGCTGCGCCCAATCCGGCTGCTTCTTGTCAGCAGCGGCGGCGAAAGCGGAGAGGGCGATGCACAGCCAGAGCGTCAGTACTGCGAGCGCTTTAGCCATGTATCGAAGCTCTTGTCGAGATAGGCGTTGATCGGCAGGTCGCTGGTCAGGAGCGCCGCGTCGATTTCCTCGATCTCCTCCACCGTCGGGGCTCGCTGCCAGTACTGAATACCGACGAGCGAAAGGATCAGGGCGGCGCCTGCCAGGACAATGCCCGCCGAGGCCGGGTTGCCGGACATCCGCCCGGCAACGGCGTCGACCCAGGCCAATGCAAACACGGGTTCTGACAGGCGCTGGCGCGCCAAGGCCTGCTGGCGCGCAACCTGCAGCCGATTCAGTGCGGCCGGATCGAGATCCAGCGTTTGATCAAGCTGTTGCTTGATTTGATGCCCAAATTTGCGTTCGTTCATAGTGTAATCCCCTTGCGCTTCAGTGCGCTGGCCAAGGTATGCGCGGCGCGCGAGCAATGGGTTTTCACGCTGCCCTCCGAACACCCCATAGCCTGTGCGGTATCGGCAACGTCCAATTCCTCCCAGTAACGCAGCAGGAAGGCTTCGCGTTGACGTGGTGGTAGTTTCTTGAGTTCATCTTCAATTAGAACAATAAGTTGCGATTTTTCGAGATGGTCGGACGGCCCCATCGCTTGGTTTGACCCCTCCGCAGGCGCCAAAGTTTCAAGGGGATCGGCGTCCTCGCCGCCGTCCTTTCCGGTCAGCATGGAAGACAACTGCGTGGTCCACGTCGCGCGCACCTTGTAACGACGGTAATAGTCGCGGATGGTGTTCTGCAGAATGCGTTGAAACAGCATGGGTAGTTCCGCCAAGGGCTTGGCGCCGTATTTTTCCGACAGTTTGAGCATCGCGTCCTGCACCACGTCCAAAGCCGCTTGCTCGTCGCGCACGGCGTATCGCGCCTGCTTGTAGGCCCGACGTTCGACGTCTGCGAGAAATTTGGACAGTTCGTTGCGGGAAGCCAGGGCGATATCCCCAAGAAATGTTTCTGAATTCTAGTAACTGAACCAGTATCACGTTACCAGAATCTCCACCACCGGAAAGTTGCGCCGCAACAAAAAAATCTTGACCAAACTGAGGGCAGGCATTAATGTCTAAAGTTTTCGGTAAAACCCAGCGAAAATCATGGAATTATCGGGCGCGGAAATCCTCATTAAATGCCTGCAGGCGGAAAAAGTCGAATACGTATTCGGCTATCCTGGCGGCGCGGTCTTGTTCATCTATGACGAATTGTTCAAGCAGAGCAAGGTGAAGCACGTCCTGGTGCGGCACGAGCAGGGAGCCACGCATGCCGCCGACGGTTACTCCCGTTCGAGCCGCAAGATCGGCGTCGCGCTGGTGACCTCGGGACCCGGCGTCACCAACGCCGTCACCGGCATTGCCACCGCCTACATGGATTCGATCCCGATGGTGATCATCTCCGGCCAGGTGCCGACGCATGCGATCGGGCTGGATGCGTTCCAGGAATGCGACGCGGTGGGCATCACGCGCCCGTGCGTCAAGCACAATTTTCTGGTAAAGGACGTCAAGGATCTGGCCCTGACCATCAAGAAGGCCTTCTACCTCGCCACCACAGGGCGACCGGGACCGGTGCTGGTCGACATCCCCAAGGATGTGACCACCGCCAGGTGCAAGTTCGAGTATCCGGAAACCATCTCGATGCGCTCCTATAGTCCGGTGATCAAGGGGCATCCCGGTCAGATCAAGAAAGCCGCGCAGCTGTTGATCGAGGCCAAGCGTCCCATGGTCTACGCCGGCGGCGGTGTGATTCTCTCCGATGCCGCGCCCCAGCTCACCAAGCTCGTGAAAATGCTGGGTTGCCCCTGCACCAACACGCTCATGGGGCTGGGCGGTTTTCCTGCCACCGACAAGCATTTCGTCGGCATGCTGGGAATGCACGGCACGTACGAGGCCAACATGGCAATGCAGCACTGCGACGTGCTCGTCGCGATCGGCGCGCGCTTCGACGATCGCGTCATCGGCGACCCGGCGCATTTTGGCCAGGTACCGCGAAAGATCATTCACATCGATGTCGATCCGTCTTCGATCTCCAAGCGCGTGAAGGTTGACGTGCCCATCGTCGGTCATGTGCCCGATGTGCTGGACGATCTGATCAAGCTGATCGAGGCGGGCAAGCAGCGTCCCGAAGCGAAGGCGCTCAGCGCCTGGTGGGCGCAGATCGCGCAGTGGAAGACCAAGGATTGCCTGCGTTACGATCGCAAGAGCAAGATCATCAAGCCGCAGTTCGTGCTGGAGAAACTGTACGAAATCACCAAAGGTGACGCCTTCATCACGTCGGACGTCGGCCAGCATCAGATGTGGGCGGCGCAGTTCTACAAGTTCGACAAGCCGCGGCGATGGATCAATTCGGGGGGGCTCGGCACCATGGGCTTCGGCCTGCCCGCGGCAATGGGCGCGCAAATGGCCAATCCGGGGGCGTCGGTGGTCTGCGTCACCGGCGAGGCGAGCTTTCAGATGTGCATTCAGGAGCTGTCCACCTGCAAGCAATACCGCCTGCCGATCAAGGTGGTCAATCTCAACAATCGCTACATGGGCATGGTGCGGCAGTGGCAGCAGTTCTTCCACGGCAACCGCTACTCCGAGTCCTACATGGATGCGCTGCCCGATTTCGTCAAGCTCGCAGAGAGCTACGGTCATGTCGGCATTCGCATCGACAAGCCGGCCGACGTCGAGCCCGCGCTGAAGGAGGCATTCAAGCGCACCGACGAGCTGGTATTCATGGATTTCATCACCGACCAGACCGAGAACGTCTATCCCATGGTCGGCGGCGGCAAAGGCCTCACCGAGATGATCCTGGCAGAAGATCTGTAAACGCTCCGCAACCTTCCGCAGAAACCGACACCCATGCGACACATCATATCCATCCTTCTCGAGAACGAGGCCGGCGCGCTGTCGCGCGTTTCGGGGCTGTTCTCCGCCCGCGCCTACAACATCGAATCGCTCACGGTCGCGCCCACCGAAGACCCGTCGCTGTCGCGCATGACCATCGTCACGTCGGGCTCGAACGACGTGATCGAGCAGATCACCAAGCAGTTGAACAAGCTGGTGGAGGTGGTCAAGGTGGTGGACCTGTTCGAGGCGCCGCACATCGAGCGCGAGCTTATGTTGATCAAGGTGCGCGCCACCGCCAAGGAACGCGACGACATGAAGCGCATGTCCGATATTTTCCGCGGGCGCATCATCGACGTGTCCGAAGACACCTTCACCATCGAACTTACCGGCACCGGGCAGAAGCTCGATGCCTTTATCGAGGCGCTCGGCCGCAGCGCCATCCTTGAGACGGCGCGGACTGGCGCATGCGGCATTTCCCGCGGCCAGCGGGTATTGAGAATCTAACTAGGGGAAGGGCGAAGGAGAGCGGCGCTGACGCACGGTCCAGGTTTTCGTCCACTTTGCTCCGTCTTCCCGCTTCAGGATTAACCAGAGAGGAAACCATGAAAGTCTACTACGACAAGGACGCCGACCTTTCGCTCATCAAGGGCAAGAAAGTGACCATCGTCGGCTACGGCTCGCAGGGCCATGCGCACGCGCTCAACCTGCACGATTCCGGAATGAAGGTCACCGTCGGCTTGCGCAGGGGCGGCGCTTCCTGGGACAAGGCGAGGAAAGCCGGGCTCAAGGTGGCCGAAGTCGGCGAGGCCGTCAAGAGCGCGGACTTCGTCATTATGCTCATGCCGGATGAACATATTGCCGCGACTTACGCGACCGAGGTCGAACCCAACATCAAGAAAGGCGCGACCCTGGCTTTTGCCCACGGCTTCAACATTCATTACGGCCAGGTGGCGCCGCGCGCCGACCTCGACGTGGTGATGATCGCGCCCAAGGCGCCGGGGCACACGGTGCGCTCGACCTACGTCCAGGGCGGCGGCACGCCGATGCTGATCGCCGTGCACCAGAACCCGAGCAGGAAAGCGCGCGATCTGGCGCTGTCCTACGCGGCGGCCATTGGCGGCGCGCGCGCCGGCGTGATCGAAACCACGTTCAAGGAAGAGACCGAAACCGACTTGTTCGGCGAGCAGGCGGTGCTCTGCGGCGGCTGCGTGGAACTGGTCAAGGCAGGCTTCGAAACCCTGGTCGACGCGGGCTATGCCCCGGAGATGGCCTACTTCGAATGTCTGCATGAGCTGAAGCTGATTGTCGACCTGATGTACGAGGGCGGCATCGGCACCATGAACTACTCGATCTCGAACAACGCCGAGTACGGCGAGTATCTTACCGGTCCGAAGATCGTCACCGAAGACACCAAGAAGGCCATGCGCGAGGCTCTGAAGAACATCCAGACCGGCGAGTACGCCAAGAGCTTTATCCTGGAGAACCGCGCCGGTGCGCCGACGCTGCTATCGCGCCGCCGCCTTACGGCCGAGCATCAGATCGAGGTCGTGGGCGAGAAGCTGCGTGCGATGATGCCCTGGATCAGGAAGAATAAGCTCGTCGATCAGTCGAAGAACTAGGCACGAGCCCCGAGGCGACGGGCACGAGAACAGCCTAGCGCCTCGCACCGGGAGTTTCGCCAAATGTCTTATCCCCACCCCCTCATCGCCCGCGAAGGCTGGCCGTTCCTCGCGATCGGCCTGGTGGTGGCGGTGCTGGCGTCCAGCTACAGCCTCATCTGGTCGATCCCGTTCTGGATCGTCGCGCTGTTCGTGCTGCAGTTTTTCCGCGATCCGCCGCGCGAGGTGCCGGGGGATGCAAAAACAGTGGTATCCCCCGCGGACGGGCGTATCGTTGCAGTGGAGAACGCGCACGATCCCTACCTTGAGCGCGAAACCGTCAAGATCAGCGTGTTCATGAACGTGTTCAATGTCCACTCGAACCGCGCGCCGGTGGACGGCGAAGTGAAACAGATCTGGTACAACGCCGGCAGTTTCGTCAACGCGGCGCTGGACAAAGCCTCGACCGAGAACGAGCGCAACGCGCTGTGGATCCGCGCCGATGCCGGCGCCGATGTCACCTGCGTGCAGGTGGCGGGCCTGATCGCGCGGCGCATTCTGTGTTACGCCAAGGCGGGCGACAAGCTCGGGCGCGGGCAGCGCTATGGCTTCATCCGCTTCGGCTCGCGCGTGGACGTGTATCTGCCGCAGAACGCGCGCGTCAGGGCCGCGCTGGGCGACAAGGTGTATGCAAGCAGCACCGTTCTGGCCATCCTGGAGTAGGCGCGCCCAATGCCCACGTTCAAGCGCAAGAAGCCGCTGATCAACGCCGAGATGCGCCGCCGCGGCATCTATCTGCTGCCTAATCTGTTCACCACCGCGTCCCTCTTTGCCGGGTTCTACGCCATCGTCCAGGCGATGAACGCGCGCTTCGAACAGGCCGCCGTGGCCATATTCGTGGCCATGGTGCTCGATGGCCTGGACGGGCGCGTGGCGCGCCTCACGCACACGCAAAGCCATTTCGGCGCGGAGTACGACAGCCTCTCGGACATGGTGTCCTTCGGCGCGGCGCCGGCGCTGGTGATGTACGAATGGGCGCTGAAAAGCATGGGTCGCATAGGCTGGATCGCCGCTTTCATCTATTGCGCCGGCGCCGCGCTCAGGCTGGCGCGCTTCAACACTAATATCGAGGTGGTCGACAAGCGTTATTTCCAGGGGCTGCCAAGCCCGGCGGCGGCGGCGCTGGTGGCGGGTTTCATCTGGGTGGTGGACGATTTCAAGATCGATGCCGTAAGCACCATGCGCTGGCTCGCCTGCATCATCACGCTGTTTGCGGGCCTCACCATGGTGAGCAACGTCCCGTTCTACGCCTTCAAGGACATTAATTTCCGCCGCAGCGTACCGTTTTGGGCCATTCTTCTGGTCGTGTTCGCGGTGATCCTGATTTCGAGCCATCCGCCGACGGTCCTGTTCCTGCTGTTCGTCGCCTATTCCCTGTCCGGCTACGCGGTGTGGGTGTGGAACCGGCGCAAGAAGAGGCCTATTGCCTAATCGCGGGAAAGCCGATATATTGCTTTCATGGTTTCAAACACCACTGTTCTGATCGCCGCCTTCCTTAGCAGCCTGCTGTTGCTGGCCGGCTTGCTGCTGCGCCCCGCGCGCACATAACCCCACCCCACAATTCGGTTTTTGAACCCTGCGCCACCCCGGCGCAGGCCAGGATTTTTCAATCCGTGATTGCGTTTTTTTACTGGAGGCTGAGATGACGGACCACTTGATCATATTCGATACGACGATGCGCGACGGCGAACAGAGCCCCGGCGCTTCCATGACCAAGGAAGAGAAGCTGCGTATCGCGCGCCTGCTGGAGAAAATGCGCGTGGATGTGATCGAGGCGGGCTTTCCGGCGGCGTCCAATGGCGATTTCGAGGCGGTGCGTGCGGTGGCGGAAATCATCAAGGACAGCACTGTGTGCGGCCTGTCGCGTTCCAACGACAAGGACATCGCCCGGGCGGCGGAGGCGATCAAGCCGGCCAGGTCGGGCCGTATCCATACCTTTATCGCCACATCTCCCATCCACATGGAGAAGAAGCTGCGCATGACGCCGGAGCAGGTGTTGACCGACGCGATCAATGCGGTGCGTTTCGCGCGCAAGTTTACCGACGACGTCGAATTTTCGCCAGAAGACGCCGGGCGCTCCGATGTCGACTTCCTCTGTCGCGTGCTCGAGGCGGTGATCAAGGAGGGCGCGAGGACGGTCAATATCCCGGACACGGTCGGCTACACCCTGCCGGAGCAGTTCGGCGGCCTGATCCGTACCCTGCGCGAGCGCGTCCCCAATTCGGACAAGGCGATCTGGTCGGTGCACTGCCACAACGATCTCGGCCTGGCGGTGGCCAACTCGCTGGCTGCGGTGATGAACGGCGCGCGCCAGGTGGAGTGCACCATCAACGGCCTCGGCGAGCGCGCCGGCAACTGTTCGCTCGAGGAAATCGTGATGGCGGTGCGCACGCGACGCGACGTGTTTCCGTGCGACACGCGCATCGACGCGACCCAGATCGTGCCCGCGTCCAAGCTCGTGTCCGGCATCACCGGTTTTCCGGTACAGCCCAACAAGGCCATCGTCGGCGCCAATGCGTTTGCCCATGAGGCCGGCATCCATCAGGACGGTGTGCTGAAAAGCCGCGAAACCTACGAAATCATGCGCGCTGAGGACGTAGGCTGGAATGCGAACAAGCTGGTGCTGGGCAAGCACTCCGGCCGTTCCGCGTTCAAGGCGCGACTGAAGGAACTGGGCATCGGGCTCGAATCGGACCAGGCGATCAACGCCGCCTTCTCCCGCTTCAAGGACCTGGCGGACAAGAAACACGAGATATTCGACGAGGACATCCACGCCCTGGTTTCGGGCGAGGCGGTCGCGGCGCAGAGCGAGCACTGGAAGCTGCTGGACATGAACCAGGCGAGCGGCACCGGCGAACGCCCCCATGCGAACGTGGTCCTGGCCGAGGGCGGGGCCGAGCGCCGCGCCGAGTCCCAGGGCGATGGTCCGGTGGACGCGACTTTCAAGGCAATCGAGAGCGTGGCGAACAGCGGCGCCGAACTGATGTTGTACTCGGTTAATGCCGTGACTCAGGGTACCGAGTCGCAGGGAGAAGTGACAGTGCGGCTGCAAAAAGCCGGGCGTATCGTCAACGGTGTCGGCGCCGACACCGACATCGTCGTTGCCTCGGCCAAGGCCTATCTTTCGGCGCTGAACAAGCTGCACAGCAAGATCGAGCGGATCAACCCGCAGCTATAGCGGCAAGGGTTCCAGCGCTATCCAGCGCGCGGTTGGGATTCGCGCGTAAGGCGAGCGTAGAAGATCGCGCTGGCAAAGAACGCGAGCGCCAGCAGCACTTCGGCCGCCGCCAATGCGGCCGCGGCTCCGCTATCACTGGCGGCCCGAACCACGCCCTCGGCAATATAGGCGAGGATCAGCATCGATGACCACTGATAGGTGTAGCGCCTGCCCCGCAGTATGCCCATCAGCGGCAACAGCAATGGCAGGGCTTTGAGCGCCAGCCAGGACCCGCCGGGACGCAGCGGGGCGAGCCACAATTCCCAGGCGAGGCACAGGAAGATCAATGCCAGCAGGCTGAGGCAGGCGCCCAGGTAAGCGGTTTTCTGCAAACTATGAACCGAGCTTCAGCGCAAACCCGGCCAGGCGCTTTCCAAGGGTAATGCAGAGCGTTTTTTCCTCGGCGCTGACGGGCCGGTCGCTGGCGCTGCCGGCGACGTGGCTGGCGCCATAGGGCGTGCCGCCGGTCCCGGTCGTGGACAGCTCGGGCGCGGTGTAGGGCAGGCCGACGATGATCATGCCGTGGTGCATCAGCGGCAGCATCATCGACAGCAGCGTCGTCTCCTGTCCGCCATGAAGGCTGCTGGTGGAAGTGAACACCGCGGCCGGTTTGCCCGCGAGGGCACCTTGCAGCCAGAGCGCGCCGGTCCCGTCCCAGAAGTGCTTCATCGGCGCGGCCATGTTGCCGAAGCGCGTAGGGCTGCCCAATGCGAGGCCGATGCATTGCTCCAGGTCGGCGAGTTCGCAATAGGGGGCTCCGGCATCGGGAATCGCCGGTTGTGCGACGGTGGTTAGGCTCGCTACCTGAGGCACCGTGCGCAGGCGCGCGCCGGCACCGGGCACCTGCTCGATGCCGCGCGCCACCAGCCGCGCCATGTCCGCCACGGCGCCATGATGGCTGTAATACAGGACCAGTATCTCCGGCATGTCGCGCTGACTCCCGCTTGGAGCGTCACATTATACGGCTGCGATCAGGCAGGATTCGCGTGCTGCGCGCCAACGCGTCTTATGCGGCGAATGTCGAAAGGCGCTAATAGCGCCACTGGTTCTTCCACGCTGCCTCCACTGCGCGCGGATACTCTGGTTTGCCCAGGCTGCCGTTGTAGCGCCCGAGCGCCCGGTACAGATCGCCTTTCTCCACATCCAGGTAGTGGCGCAGGATGGTGCAGCCGTAACGGACATTCTTGCGCATGTCGAACAGGTTGTCGCTTTTCGCGCCGATCAGCTTCACCCAGAACGGCATGACCTGCATCAATCCGCGCGCACCGGCCGAGGACACCGCATATTTCCTGAAACCGCTCTCGACCTGGATCAGGCCCAGCACCAGCTGCGGATCGAGACCGGCCCGGCTGGCCTCGTAGTGCACTGATTTCAGCAGCGCGATGCGGCTATTGTGGTCGCGTATGCGCGTATCCAGCCGGCGCGACATGGCGGTGAGCCACTCGACCTCGTCCATCTTGGATTTGAATGCAGAAGCCCGCGGCGCGTGATCGCTTACCGCCTTGGATAGGGCTGCCTGCACGCTAGCGGCGAGCGGTTCGTATACTTGCGCACCGGCGAACGCGGCGCCAGCTATGCCGAGAAATGCGAGGCACAGCGCCCAACGCGCTAGCTTGCGCATAACCTCGCTTTGACAAACGCAAGCAGTTCGTCCATGGCGACCGGCGTCGATGCCCGATCGCACCGTCCCTGGTACTCGAGCTTGCCCTCCTTCAGACCGCGTTCGCCCACGACTACCCGGTGCGGAATGCCGATGAGTTCCATGTCGGCGAACATGACGCCGGGGCGTTCGTCGCGGTCATCGAACAGGACTTCGATGCCTTCCGCGACGAATTCCCGGTACAGGCGGTCGCAGGTTTCCCTGACCTGGGCGCTCTTCTTGTAACCGATCGGCACCAGCGCCAGCTGAAACGGCGCAATCGGCTGCGGGAAGACGATGCCGCGCGTGTCGTGGTTCTGCTCGATGGCGGCGCCGACGATGCGCGTCACGCCGATGCCGTAGCAGCCCATTTCGTATGCGCGCGACTTGCCCGACTCGTCCAGAAAAACCGCTTTCATCGCTTCGGAGTACTTGGTGCGCAGCTGAAAGATATGCCCGACCTCGATGCCGCGGCAGATGTCGAGCTTGCCCTTGCCATCGGGACTGGGATCGCCCGGGACGACATTGCGGATATCGGCCACGAGCACCGGTTCGGGCAGATCGCGCGCGAAGTTCGCGCCGGCGAGGTGAAATCCCTCCTCATTCGCGCCGCAGATGAAATCCGCCATCACCGCGACCGCGCGGTCGGCGATGACCCGGATTCCGGCGTCTGCGCCGACCGGTCCGATATACCCGGGCTTGCAACCAAGATGGCGTTCGATTTCGGCGTCGGTGGCGAAGCGAAACGGATCCATTTCCGGCAGTTTCTGCGTCTTGATTTCGTTCAGGGTATGATCGCCGCGCAGGAGCAGCAGCACGAATTCGTCCGCGTGCATCACCGCGACGGCCTTGACCGTTTGCGCGAGCGGCGCGCCGAGCAGGATCGCTACGTCCTCGCAGCGGGTCATGCCCGGGGTCGGGACCCTGTGCATGGATGCGGCGGCAGCAGGGCGCGCCGCTTGCGGCGGCAGCGCCTCGGCCAGTTCGACGTTCGCGGCGTAGTCCGAATCCGGGCAATAGGCGACGGCATCCTCGCCGGAGTCGGCGAGCACGTGAAACTCGTGCGAGCCCGTGCCGCCGATGGCACCCGTATCGGCGGCCACAGCGCGGAATTTGAGTCCCAGGCGCGTAAAAATGCGCGTGTAGGTGTCGTACATGTTCTGGTATTCGCGCTGCAGATCGGCGTAATCGGCGTGAAAGGAGTAGCCGTCTTTCATGGTGAATTCACGCCCGCGCATGATGCCGAAACGCGGCCGGCGCTCGTCGCGGAACTTGGTCTGGATCTGATAGAAATGCACGGGCAACTGGCGGTAGCTCCTGAGCTCGTTGCGCGCGAGATCGGTGATGACCTCTTCGGACGTCGGCTGAATCACGAAGTCGCGCTGGTGTCGGTCCTGGAAACGCAGCAGCTCCGGGCCATACTCTTCCCAACGGCGCGATTCCTGCCACAGTTCCGCCGGCTGCACTACCGGCATCGACAGCTCGATCGCGCCGGCGCGGTTCATCTCTTCGCGCACGATCGCCTCGACCTTGCGCAGGATGCGCAATCCCAGAGGCATCCAGGTGTAGATGCCACCGGCCAGGCGCCGGATGATGCCGGCGCGCAGCATCAGCTGGTGGCTGACGATCTCCGCATCGGTTGGCGCTTCCCTTAGGGTCGAGATGAAAAACTGTGAAACGCGCATATGGATTCCGGTGGCTGGGGCGGCGCTATTCTACTCGAAGATTGGCGCAGCGCACGCGCCCGCGATGCGCCGCTTTCAATGCGCCGTGAAATGTGGAAGAATGGTGCCAATTCTAGTTTAAGGTGAATGTGTCATGCTCGACCGTGACGGCTATCGCCCGAACGTCGGCATTGTTCTCTGTAACGCGAGGAACGAGGTATTCTGGGGCAAGCGCATCAAAGAGCATTCCTGGCAATTTCCGCAGGGCGGAATCAAGCACGGTGAAACCCCGGAACAGGCCATGTTCCGGGAGCTTGAGGAAGAGGTGGGGTTGAAATCCCACCATGTCAGGATCCTAGGCCGCACCAGAAACTGGCTGCGTTACGAAGTGCCGACGCAATGGATCCGGCGTGAATGGCGTGGCAGCTACAGGGGCCAGAAGCAGATCTGGTTTCTGCTGCGCTTGGTCGCACGCGACAGCGACGTGTCGCTGCGCGCGAGCGAGCATCCGGAATTCGACGCGTGGCGTTGGCACGAGTACTGGATCCCGCTGGAAACCGTGATCGAGTTCAAGCGCGAGGTCTATGCACAGGCGCTGAACGAACTGGCGCGCTACCTGAATCGGGATTTTCACCACCTCAAACCTGGCCGTGCGCTACGTCAGGCGCGCTGACGAGGTTCTGTCGCCGGGTGGGGCCCGGCGATTCGATCTGATTCCCGGCATTGGCCCAGACCTTTGCCGAAATCGGGGCAATTTCAGGTGCCAGGCAAATTGCGCCGTCAATCGGAAATCGGTTAGTACGCTTGACAATTCGCATCGCGATTGACAGCCGACGTGAACGTTATTATACTTAGTCTAATATTTGGAATGCATGTATTCTTTTCCATATATTAGTGATTTTGAAGCTAATCCTTACCTCATTTGATATTTTGCATGACCTTCTGCTTAATTTGTAGATACCTTGTTTTTGTTATTGATGCGCTGATCAATTGGAGAAATCATGAAACTAAAAGGCTCAAAAACCGAGGAAAACCTGAAAGCTGCATTCGCCGGCGAATCCCAGGCCAACCGCCGTTATCTTTATTTCGCGAACAAAGCCGACATCGAAGGCCAGAACGACGTCGCCGCGGTGTTTCGTTCGACCGCCGAGGGTGAAACCGGCCACGCGCATGGCCACCTCGAATACTTGGAGCAGGTAGGCGATCCGGCCACCGGCCTGCCGATCGGCTCCAGCCGCCAGAATCTAGCCGCTGCCATTGCGGGCGAAACGCACGAATACACGGATATGTATCCGGGCATGGCCAAGGGCGCGCGCGACGAAGGCTTCGAAGAGATCGCCGATTGGTTTCAAACGCTGGCAAAAGCCGAGCGCTCGCACGCCAACCGCTTCCAGAAGGCTCTGGACGCGCTGACGGACTGAGTGCACGAAGTGCGAGGGCGGAAGGGAGAGGATTTCCCTCCTTTCCTCCCTGGTCAGCTGACGCACGCCGACGCTTCATGCCCCAGTCTTCGATCTTCAATCTCCGCCCGCCACAACAATGAGCACGCGCGAAGGGAGCCTTGAAGCCCCCACCCGGCATCCCATCGACTGGGGATCGCCGGATTTCTACGACGAAGACAAGCTCAACGCCGAGCTTCACCGCATCTATGACATTTGCCACGGTTGCCGCCGCTGCGTCAGCCTGTGCACGGCCTTTCCCACCTTGTTCGACCTGGTCGACGAGAGCAGCACCGGCGAAATCGACGGTGTGCACAAGAAGGATTTCGCCAAAGTGGTCGACCAGTGCTACCTGTGCGACCTGTGTTACATGACCAAGTGTCCCTACGTGCCGCCGCACCAGTGGAACGTCGATTTTCCGCACCTGATGCTGCGCGCCAAGGCGGTCAAGTACAAGAAGGGCGAGGTGCGCATGCGTGACCGGCTCCTGTCCTCTACCGATGCGATCGGCAAGCTCGCGGCGATACCGGTGGTGGCACAGACGGTGAATGCGCTGAACGGCAACGGCGCGGCGAGGGCGGTCATGCAAAAAGTCATCGGCGTGCACCGGGAGCGCAGGCTGCCGCCCTACAGCCCGTCGCGGTTTCGCGGCGGGGCGCCGGCGAGCCAGCCGCACGCGGTGAGAGACAGCGCGCGCACGCCGGGCAAGGTCGCTGTTTTCGCCACCTGCTACGTGAATTACAACGAGCCGGGCATAGGCTACGACCTGATCAAGCTGCTCGAGCACAACGAAATACCCTATGTGATCGTGGAGAAGGAAGCGTGCTGCGGCATGCCCAAGCTGGAACTGGGCGACCTGGATGCCGTCGCGCGCCTGAAATCGGTCAACATTCCGCCGCTCGCCCGGCTCGCGCGCGAAGGCTACGCCATCCTCACCGCGGTGCCTTCCTGCACCCTCATGTTCAAGTCGGAACTGCCGTTGCTGTTCCCCGGCGATGCCGAGGTGAAGGCGGTGGCCGATGCCATGTTCGATCCGTTCGAATACTTGGTGCTGCGCCACAAGGACGGCCTGCTCAAGACGGATTTCAAACAGCCCCTGGGCAAGGTGTCGTACCACATTCCCTGTCATTCAAGGGTGCAAAACATTGGGCAGAAGACGCGCGAGGCGCTGCAACTGGTGCCGCAGACCACGGTAACCACGGTGGAGCGCTGCTCGGGGCACGACGGCACCTGGGGCGTGAAAGTGGAGTACTACGGCAACTCGATGAAAATCGGCCGACCCGTGTTCAAAGCCATGGCCGCGGGCGACCCGGACTACATCAGTTCCGATTGCGCGATCGCCGCGCGCCACATCCAGCAGGGAATGGGGGAAACAAGGGCGCAGAGAGAGCATCCCTTGAGCTTGCTGCGCATCGCCTACGGACTATGAAAAGGGATACGAGCGCAATGCACAAGGCCATGCACAAGATCGCGAGAGACAGCCTGTTCAGCCTGGAAACCTATGCGCGGCAGCGCAACGAATTTCGTGCCAAGGTCATGGCGCACAAGCGCGACCGCACGCTGCATCTGGGCGCTCACGTTACGCTCATATTCGAGGACGAACTGACCATCCGCTACCAGATCCAGGAAATGCTTCGCATAGAGCGCACGTTCGAGGAGGCGGGGATACAGGACGAACTCGACGCCTATAATCCCCTGATTCCGGACGGGCGCAATTTCAAGGCGACCATGATGATCGAATATGCGGACGCGGAGGAGCGCGGGCACGCGCTGTCAAAGCTGAAAGGGATCGAGGACCGTGTCTGGCTACAGGTGGAAGGCTGCGCTCGCGTCTACGCGATCGCCGATGAAGACTTGGAGCGGGAGAACGAGGAGAAAACCTCTGCCGTCCACTTCCTGCGTTTCGAACTCGATGATGAGATGGCGCGGGCGCTGAAATATGGCGTGAGTCTGGCGCTTGGCCTGGACCACCCGAACTATCAAGCCGAGGTCGGCGCCGTGGCTGCGGGCATGCGCACCTCGCTTACCCGGGACCTGGACTAAGGTCCATGCACCTCTGGCTTGCGCTGGGACTGATGCTCGTCCTTGTGGCCTGTGCGCAGACGCGCGGCCTCGAGGGGAATTCCAAAGATGGCGGCGGCAGGGACGAGACGCAGGCGCAGTTGCCGGAATATCCCAAAACTGAGAATTTCCTGCCGTTGCGGGTGAGCGCGACCACGCCGTTCGATTTTTATGTCGACGCAAAGTCCGTCGGCGTCGGCAATGACGGGGTGGTGCAATACAGCGTGATCGCGAAAAGCCCGGATGGCACGCTCAACGTCAGCTTCGAGGGTATGCGCTGCACCGAGCGCAAGTTCCGCGTCTACGCGTTCGGCCGGCCGGACAATACCTGGTCCGAAGCGCGCAGTTCCCCATGGCAGGCAATACCGGCCGACTCCCGCAATGCCCAGCGCGCGGTTTTGTACCGCGACTTCTTCTGTCCCGCGGGCCGCATCATCAATACGCCCGAAGAGGGAGTGCAGGCGCTAAGGTCCGGCGGACACCCGCGGGCGATGCTTTCAGGTTTCTAGGTAAGTTCGGCGTTAGCCGCAATCTGGTCCTGTTAGAGCAGGACGAGGTTGTCCCGGTGGATCAGTTCGGGTTCGTCCACGTAGCCAAGAACGGACAGGATCTCGCTGCTCGGCTTCCCCAGGATTCGGCGCGCTTCGGCGGCGCCGTAGTTCACCAGCCCACGGGCAAGTTCCTTGCCTTCGGGCGAGATGCATGCGACCACCGCCCCGCGCTCGAACGCGCCTTCAATGCTGTTCACACCGATAGGCAGCAGGCTCTTGCCGTCTTGCGCGAGCGCGCGCATCGCGCCGGCATCGAGCATCAACCTGCCGCTGACCTGCAGGTGATCGGCCAGCCATTGCTTGCGCGCCGCGATCGGCACGGCTTCGGCAACGAGTTGCGTGCCGATCGCTTCGCCCCCGGCAAGCCGCAGCAGCACCTCGGGCTCCTGCCCGGAGGCGATCACGGTATGCGCGCCCGAGCGCGCTGCGCGTTTGGCGGCGAGGACCTTGGTCAGCATGCCGCCTTTGGCAATGTGGCTTCCGGGTTTGCCGCACAGGTCTTCCAGTGCCGGCGCTCCGGCCTTGGCTTCGCGTACCAGCTCGGCCGCGGCATCCTCCCGCGGATCGCGCGTGTACAGACCGGCCTGGTCGGTGAGAATGATCAGGCAATCGGCCTCGATCAGGTTGGTGACCAGCGCCGCCAGGGTGTCGTTATCGCCGAACCTGATCTCGTCGGTGACCACGGTGTCGTTCTCGTTGATGATCGGTATGACGCCGAGCGCGAGCAGAGTGCGCAGGGTCGAGCGGGCGTTGAGATAGCGCTGGCGGTCGGCCAGGTCGGCGTGCGTCAGCAATACCTGGGCGGTATGCAGGCCGTACGCGCGGAAGCAGGTCTCGTACACCTGCACCAGTCCCATCTGGCCCACCGCGGCCGCTGCCTGAAGTTCGTGCATCGCCTGCGGGCGCCTGGCCCAGCCGAGGCGCTGCATGCCCTCGGCGATGGCGCCGCTCGACACCAGCACTATTTCCTTGTTGCGGGTTCGCAGTTGGGCGATCTGCGCCGCCCAGCGCGCAATCGCCTGCCGGTCCAGGCCCTGGCCCTGGTTGGTGACGAGCGAACTGCCCACCTTGACCACGAGGCGCTTCGCCGCTTTGAGCAGCATACCCATGTCAGGCCGCCTGCTTTACCGTGAGGTGTTCCATGATCGCGTAGCATAGCTCGCGGCAGCCTTCGCCGGTGAGCGCCGAAATGGCGAACCACTTTCCTTTCCAGCGATACGCCTTGAGGAAGCGCCGCACCGCCTGGTCCCGCTCCTCCGCCTGCAGCATGTCGGTCTTGTTGAGCACCAGCCAACGCGGCTTGTCGTAAAGCGCCTTGTCGTATTTTTTCAGTTCGTTGACGATTGCGCGCGCGTCCTTGACCGGATCCACGCTGTCGTCGAAGGGCGCGATGTCGACCAGGTGCAACAGCAGCCGCGTGCGCGCGAGGTGGCGCAGGAACTGGTGACCCAGCCCGGCGCCTTCGGCCGCGCCTTCGATCAAGCCGGGAATGTCGGCGACGACGAAGCTCCTGTCTTCGGCCACGCGCACCACCCCGAGATTGGGGTGCAGGGTGGTGAAGGGGTAGTCGGCGACCTTGGGTCTGGCGGCCGAGACGGCGCGGATGAAAGTCGATTTGCCCGCGTTGGGCATGCCGAGGAGGCCCACGTCGGCGAGCAGTTTCAGTTCCAGGCGCAGCTCGCGCGACTCGCCCGCCTCCCCCGGGGTGCATTGGCGCGGCGCGCGGTTGGTGCTGGTTTTGAAATGCAGATTGCCCAGGCCGCCTTTGCCGCCGCGCGCCATCAACGCCGTTTGCTCGTGCGCAGCGAGGTCCGCGATCAGCTCGCCAGTCTGGGCGTCGGTGATGACGGTACCCACGGGGACGCGCAGCACGATGTCCTCCGCGCCTTTGCCATATTGATCGGAGCCGCGCCCGTTCTCGCCGCTCTTGGCGCGGTGGATGCGCGCGTAGCGGTAGTCGATGAGCGTGTTGATATTGCGGTTGGCCACCGCGTAGATGCTGCCGCCGTGGCCGCCATCACCGCCGTCCGGCCCGCCTCTGGGGACGAATTTTTCGCGCCTGAAATGGGCGACGCCGTCCCCGCCCTTGCCGGCGTGCACTTCGATCCTGGCTTCGTCGATGAATTTCATGGTCTTGCTGGCGCAACAAATAAAAAAGCCCTACCGCGTGGATAGGGCTTTTCAGGAAACCTTGCGGTCTTCAGGCCGGCACCACGCTTACCGTCTTCTTGCTCATCGGGCCCTTGACCCCGAACAATACTTTGCCGGCAACCTTGGCATACAGGGTGTGGTCCTTGCCCATGCCGACATTCTCGCCCGCATGTACCTGAGTGCCGCGCTGGCGCACGATGATGCTGCCGGCGGGAATCAGCTGGTCGCCGTAGCGTTTCACGCCCAGACGCTTGGAATTCGAATCGCGGCCGTTTCTGGAGCTGCCGCCTGCTTTCTTATGTGCCATATCCTGCCTTTCTCATTGACCCGCGGACGTTAACCCGTGATCCCGGTTATTTCGATTTCGGTGAAATTCTGCCGATGTCCCTGGTGCTTCTGGTAATGCTTGCGCCGGCGCAGTTTGAAAATGCGCACCTTGTCGTGGCGCCCCTGGGCAAGGACTTTCGCTTGCACCGAAGCTCCGGTGACCAGCGGTCTGCCCAACTTGAGGTTGTCGCCTTCGGCGACCAGCAACACCTGGTCGAGCACGATTTCAGCGCCGATAGCTGCCGGCAACTGGTCTATTTTCAATTTTTCGCCGGCAGCGACACGGTATTGCTTGCCGCCGGTTTTTATGACCGCGTACATGTGGATACTCCAAAAAGGCGAAACAGCAGTAAAACCAAGGAACCCGAGATGATACAGCAATTTAGCTTTGGGCGTCAAAAGCTTTATGCTATGATTTCGAGCCCGCCAAATCCGTTTTACAGCCCTGGTTTCCTGCCCTTCTCCCGTGCCCATAGAAGCGATCCATTCCCTCATCGACGCCGACATGCGCGCGGTGGACGCCATGATCCGGCGGCGGCTCGAGTCCGACGTGGCGCTGATCCGCCAGGTGGCCGAGTACATCATCGCCAGCGGCGGCAAGCGCCTGCGCCCGGCCATGCTGCTGCTGGCCGCCGGCGCGACCGGCTATGCAGGTAGCCATCACCATGGGCTTGCGGCCGTGATCGAGTTCATCCACACCGCGACGCTGCTGCACGATGACGTGGTCGACGAATCCGCGCTTCGCCGCGGGCGCAAGACGGCGAACGCCGCTTTCGGTAACGCCGCCAGCGTGCTCGTGGGCGATTTTCTGTACTCGCGCGCGTTCCAGATGATGCTCACGGTGGACAACACGCGTGTCATGGCGGTGCTGGCCGAAGCCACCAATACCATTGCCGAGGGCGAGGTGCTGCAGCTGCTGAACGTGCACAACGCCGATACCGACGAGGCGCGCTACCTCGAGGTAGTGCGGCGCAAGACCGCCAAGCTGTTCGAGGCCGCTACCCGCCTCGGCGCCATTCTTGGCGGAGCGGCCGCCGAAATCGAACAGGGCCTGGCGCTGTATGGCATGCACGTGGGCACCGCGTTCCAGTTGATCGACGACGTGCTCGATTATTCCGGTGACTTGCACGAGACGGGCAAGAACCTCGGCGACGATCTCAACGAGGGCAAGCCAACGCTGCCCTTGATCTATGCCATGCGCAAGGGCTCGCCCGCGCACGCGCAAACGGTGCGCCATGCGATCGAGCGCGGCGGACGGGACGACTTCGAAGCAGTGCTCGACGCCATCACCATTACCGGGGCGCTGGACTATGCGCGCGAGCAGGCCAGGCGCGAAGCGGCGGCGGCCTGCGCAGCCATCGGGCGCCTGCCGAGTTCAAAATACCGCGACAGTTTGCTACAATTGGCGGACTTCGCGGTCAATCGCAACCACTGACCGCCTTCGTTTTGGGGGTTCGCCCCCGACTGTAATACCACACCTCGGGGTGTAGCTCAGCCTGGTAGAGTACTGCGTTCGGGACGCAGGAGTCGGAGGTTCAAATCCTCTCACCCCGACCATATCTTGCCGCGAATCAAAGCGGATCAGACCGACGCGCAGCGCGTGCTGCCGCACCCGCCATGGATACACCGACAGCGCGCCTGTCGCAATGGAATCCGCTTGCGGATGTACGGCTTCAGCCGGGCATTTGGTCATGGTTTGTCACGCGCTTGTTAAACATTGTCAAACCGGTTTCAAGGTGCTGTTGCGGCGGTGTAGAGTGCAGCCTCAAGAGCGCGCGGCCCGATCGCGCCGCTGCGGCGGGGTCGGGTGCGTAGGCAATGACTATGGAAGACTGTGATATGGACCGACGCAAGCGGATCCTTTACATCGAGGACGAAACCGACCTTCAGTGGCTGGTAAAGCATATTCTGGAGTCGGTCGGTAATTTCGAGGTGATGGTGTGCAGCTCCGGCGCCGAGGGCTTGCGCAGCATGGAGGAATTTGCCCCGGACCTGGTCCTCCTGGACGTGATGATGCCGGAAATGGATGGTTTCAGCATATTGCGCGCGCTGCGCGCCCGGCCCGAAAACAATGCGGTTCCGGTGGTGTTCCTCACCGCCAGGACGCAGGAGGGCGACGAATACCTGGCGGCTGGCGCGAGCGGGGTGATCGCGAAGCCTTTCGAACCCGGCCGGTTGGTAGAACAGGTGCGCGCGCACACCGGAGAACTGCTCGCAGCTTAGGGTCCGCTTCAGAATTGCCGAAACGGCCTCTGCTTCGGCACGGCGCAAAATTCATTTGCGGCGGAACCTTCGAATCGGGCCTTCCCGGCAGCAAATCAAGATGAAGCGTTAGACGCGAAACGCTGCCACAGCGCGCGGATCTGTTCCACCAGCGTATGTGGTTCAATTGGTTTGACGATGACGCCCAGTGCGCCGCGCCGGAGCAAATCCTGCCGCGTCTGGCGCTGGGCGTGCGCGGTGAAGAATACCATCGGGATCGCGGTTGTCTCGGGCAGTTCGCGCAATGCGTCCATGGTGGCGATCCCGTCCATGCCGGGCATCATGACGTCGAGCAGTATCAGGTCGGGCGCATACGCTGGCGCGGATTGCACGGCTTCCGCACCGCTGCCGCAGACCCGCACTTCATAGCCTCCGCTGACCTCGAGGCTGAGACGGGTAATGAGCTGTATGTCCGGATCGTCCTCGACCACCATGATTTTCTTCAGTGGGCGTTCCATATCGAGGACCTAGGAACCGCGCATCGCGCTGCGTGCTTCCTTGTCTTCGCCTGCCGCCTGCGCCAGCGCTCCCAGCTCGAAGTAAAAGGTCGTGCCCGCGCCCGGCGTGCTCGCGAAATCTATTGTTCCACCTAGTTTGTTGATGATCATCCTGCTGATAGCCAGACCCAGGCCGGTGCCGCCGCGCTGGCGCGAGTTCGAGCTGTCCGATTGGGCGAATCGGTCGAAAACACGCGGCTTGAATTCTTCCGATATGCCCGGGCCGCGGTCGATGACGCTGACGCGATAAGCGTCGTTCACGCGCTCCAGACGGATTTCGACGCGGGCGCCGCGCGGCGAGAACTTGGCCGCGTTGGACAGCAGATTTGCCATCACCTGTAGCAGCTGGTCGGAATTGGCGTTGACCCACGCCGGCCCGTGGCCGTCCGTCAGCATCAGCCTGACGCCAAATTGCCCGGCATACCCCTGATTGGCGAGGACGGAAGTGCGCAACAGCGCTTCGAGCTCCACCGGCTCAAGCGCGATCTTCAGCGTATCGGAGTCAAGCTTTTCCACATCGAGAATGTCGTTGATCAGCCGTACCAGGCGCTGCGAATTTTGCCTGGCGACACGGACCAAGGTCCTGGTTTCAGCGCTCAAGTTGGTCGTCCCGTCAAGCAGACCGAGTGAGCCGACGATAGACGAAAGCGGGGTGCGCAACTCATGGCTGACCACGGCAATGAATTCATTCTTCATGCGCTCGATTTCCTTGCGCGCCGAGATGTCGGCATTGGTTCCCGTCATGCGCAAGGCGCGGCCGGCGGCGTCGCGCTGCACCACCTGGCCATGGCTGAGCAACCATTTCCACTTGCCCGCTCGCGTTCTGACGCGGTGTTCGATGTGGTATTCCGGACTCGTGCCTTTCAGCGCATCGATGAACGCCGCCGCGACGCGCTCGCGCTCGTCCGGATGCACGAGCTTGTATAGAGCCTCGGCATCGGTAAAGGTCTCGCACGGCGGCTCGTCCAGCATCTCGGCCCAGGCATCGCTAAGGTATATCCTGCCGCTGGCGATGTCGACATCCCAGATCGCGAGCCTCGAGCCCTGCAGGGCCAAATCGAGGCGCTCGTTGATCCGGGAAATTTCCTCCTGCTGCCGCACGCGCTCGCTGATGTCCGCATGCGTGCCGATCATTCGCAACGGCCTGCCATCGGCATCGCGGCTGACCACCATGCCGCGGCTGAGTATCCATTTCCAGGTCCCGTCCTTGCACAGCATGCGGAACTCGCTTGCATATGCCGGTCTCTCGCCGTCCAAGTACGCCTGCTGGTCCGCCAGCACGCGCGGACTGTCCTCCGGATGAATCCGCTTCAACCATTCCTCCCGCCGGTTGTCGAACCCGTCTTCGGCGAAGCCCAGCATTTCCTTGAAGCGTTTCGAATACAGCACTTCGCCGGACTGGATGTTCCGGTCCCATACGCCATCGCCGGCGCCCTCGAGCGCAAATTTCCAGCGTTCCTCGCTCGCGCGCAGCGCCTCCTCCGCGGCCTTGCGCGCGGTGATGTCGATGATCATCGCGAAAAACCCGCTGACACGGCCGGCGTCGTCGTAGTCCGGAATGAAGGTGCCGGCGAGATAGCGCTCGCTTCCATCCCGTGCACGGCGCTTACGCTCGTACTCGACCCGCTTTCCCTGCAGGGCGCGCTCGATCTCAGGCAGGATGGACACATAGACATCGTTTCCCAGAACCTCGGCCAGATGGCGGTTGTCGATGCGCTCGGCGGACGAATCGAGCCATTCTTCGAGGGCATGGTTGTGGAATAGCAAGCGATGCCGGCTATCGATGTAGCCAATCATCGCGGGAACGGAACCGGTGACGAGCCGGTAGCGCTTTTCCTGGTCGCGCAGGTGGGCTTCGGTCAGTCGCCGCTCCTCGCGCTGGCGATTGATCACGGTCGCCGCGTACAGCGCCAGCCCGATTGCCATCAGAGCGCTCCAGGCCGTGAACGGGGTCAGCTGCCGGGCGCGTGCGGCGAAGCGCTCTTCGCGCTCGGCAGCCAGATAGCGCTCTTCGCGCCGCAGCTCGCCCACCAGCCGTTCGATTTCCTGCGCGTTTCCGAGGAAGGCATCGCTCGAAACGAACGCTAGCGCTGCAGCCGTGCCCTGTTGCTGGCGCAGCCGGATGGCCTGCTGTCGCAGGCCCGTCATGGCCTTCGTCGCAGCGCTCAGCGCGGTCACACGATGTTGCTGTTCGACATTGCCGGTGACGAATTCGGCCAGGTACACGATTTCGATCTGCGCACGGGCCTCCGCCTTGCGCAGCGACTCCAGGTCATACCCCGCGCGGCCGATGACGTAACTCAGGGTGTCACCAGCGGCGGTTTCGAGGGCGCTGACCAACTCCTCGAGCTTGGCGACGATACGTTGCCGCTGCGCTTCGGCATCGGCCTGTTCCACCCGCTCGGTTACGGTCAACTGATAGGCCCCGCCGATCGCCACCAGCATGGCGATGGTCGTCGCAAGCACCAGGTAGATGCCGAGTTTGAACGAGAATTTCATCTCCGGCCAAGCATCGTACTTTTCGACGGCAGCGTCAAATGCCGGGATGACCGGGTCGCGCGCCGCCGGGGTCTGCTAAAATGGCCGCAGGAGGTGTATGTCCGAGAAGTTGATCGTCACCGTGGACGCGCTGATTGCGACGCTGGTGCCGCGTTTCCTTGCCAACCGGGCCGCCGATGTCGATAGAGTCCGCGCTGCGCTCGCAGGCGCCGATTTCGAGACGATACGCGCCGCGGGGCACGGGATGAAAGGCGCGGGCGGCGGCTACGGTTTCGCCGAGATATCGCGGCTGGGCGCGGCGATCGAGGAAGCCGCGCTGCGGCGCGACGCTGCGGCGGTAAGCGGGCTGGTGGCGGACCTGGAAAAGTATCTCGGGCGTATCGAAATCAAATTTGCCGGTGAGCATTGAGCAGTGGGTAAAGCCAAGGCGAGTCTGTCCCGCACCATTCACCGGTCACTCACGACCTGACGATCATGCGCATTGCATTGCTGGAGGACGAGCAGGATCAGGCAGACCTGGTGAACGCGTGGCTTAAGGCCGCGGGCCATGGTTGCCATGTCTACGCGCTGGGCAAGGACCTGGTGCGCGACGCGCAGCGCGAGACCTTCGACCTGTTCTTGCTCGACTGGGAGGTGCCGGGGATGTCCGGCGCAGAAGTGCTGGTCTGGATCCGCGCCAACATCGCCGAGCGCGTGCCGGTGCTGTTCGTCACTGCGCGCCAAAGCGAGGAGGACATCGTCCACGCACTGTCCGGCGGCGCCGATGACTACATGGTCAAGCCCCTGGGCAGGCTTGAACTCCTGGCGCGCATCGACGCACTGGCGCGACGCCTGCGCGCGAGCCCGGGTCAGGGCGAGGACCTGCTCGAATACGGGCGCCTGAGCGTGGATTGCCGCAACCGCCAGGCGAAGCTGGACGGCCAGGAGGTTGCGATGACGCAAAAAGACTACGAACTGGCCGTGTTCCTGCTGCGCAACATCGGCCGGCTGCTGTCCCGCGGCCACATTCTGGAAGCGGTGTGGGGTCAGTCTGCGGAAATCAATACGCGCACGGTCGACACGCATGTCAGCCGCATCCGCGGCAAGCTTCAGCTCACGCCCGAGAACGGCTGGCGCCTGTCGGCGGTCTATCAACACGGCTACCGGCTCGAGCGGGTCGCCGCCGCCGCGGCGCAGTAGGGCATGACGAATGCGCGCTGCGCCGTAGTGCCGAATCCGGACTCGTCTTGAACAAACTTCTGCTGCTGATCCTTGCCGTTGTGGCCGTGTGGTGGCTGGCCAGGGGCATTCGCCGAAAGGACGCGGCGATGGATGCGCCTGAAGCGGCACCCGAGCAAATGGTCACCTGCAAACATTGCGGGCTGCATCTTCCGCAAGGCGAGGCCATCGCCGAAGCCGGCAACTTCTTCTGCTGCGACGAGCACCGCCGCCTGGCGGGCTAGCTTCGATCGGGAATGACCGCCGCCTTGCAGCTCACGGCCGATACGCAGCCCGACTCGTTCTGGGTGTCGCTGCGTTATTTCAACATTTACCGCCTGCTGCTCGCGGCGGTATTCCTGTCGACGGTACTGGTCTTCGGCGACAGCCTCAATTTCGGCAGCCACAACCTCGCGCTGTTCAAGTATGTGAGCGGCGCCTACCTGCTGCTGGCGATCGCCTACCAGGTGTTGCAGGAAAAGCTGCGCAGCCATTTCAACTTGCAGCTGAGCCTGCACGTCATCACCGACATCGTTGCGTCGGTGCTGATGATGAACGCCAGCGATGGCTTCAGGAGCGGCCTCGGCGTGATGCTGCTGATCTCGCTTGCGGCGGCGGCACTGGTGAGCCGCGGCGCGCTGATGCTGTTCTACGCCGCGCTCGCCTCCATCGCCATCCTGCTGGAGCAGACCTACTGGATTCTGCAGTTCGATCACAATACGGCGAATTACGTCCAGCCCGGGCTGCTCGCCATCGGTTATTTCGCCACTGCCCTGATTACCAACCAATTGGCACAACGCGTGATCCGCCAGGAACGGGTGATGCGCCAGCGCTCGGTCGATCTGAGCAATCAGTTGCGCATCAACCAGCTGGTGATCCAGGACATGCAGGACGCGGTGCTGGTGGTCGACGGCAACGGCCTGGTGCGCCAGCACAATCCACAGGTGTCGCTGTTGTTCGGATCGCAGGCGCCGGAGCTCGACCAGATCGAGAACTATTCGCCCGAAATCGCCCGCCTGCTCAGGCGCTGGCGCAGCCAGCGGGACAACCCGACGGAAATCCTGCGGATGCCGGGCAGCGGCAAGCTGGTGCGCGCGCGCTTTGTCGAGGCGGGCACTGACGGCGGCAGCTTCTCCCTGGTGTTCCTCGAAGACTTGTCGCGGCTGCAGGAACAGGCGCAGCAACTGAAGCTGGCGGCGCTCGGACGCCTCACCGCCAATATCGCCCACGAAATCCGCAATCCGCTCTCCGCCATCAGCCACGCGAGCGAGCTACTGCTGGAAGAGCAGCGCGGGCCGTCGCAAGAGCGCTTGCTGCACATCATCCAGGACAACTCCAAGCGTCTCGATCGCATGGTGCGCGACGTGCTCGAGCTGACGCGGCGGGACCGGGTGCATCCCGAGACCATCCAGCTGGGCGCTTTTCTGCCCTCCTTCGTCGACGAGTTCGCGCAAAACGAGAAGATCCCGGCGGCAAGCTTCGCGCTGGAATTGCACGAGGCTGGTGTGATCGCGTTCGACCGCGTGCACCTGCAGCAGGTGCTATGGAACCTGCTGCGCAACGCCTGGCGCCACTCGCGGCAGCGCGCGGCGAGCGTGCGTGTAGCGGTCCGCCGTCAGGCGAATCGGGTAGAATTGCACGTGATCGACGACGGCGAGGGTGTGCCCACGCACCTGCGGCAGCAATTGTTCGAACCCTTCTTCACCACCTACAGCGACGGCACGGGCCTCGGCCTGTATATCGCGCGCGAAATGTGCGCGGCCAACGGTGCCAGCCTGGAGTACGCCGAACAGCCGGCTGGAGGCGGCGGTGCCGATTTCCGCGTACTTTGCGGCGGGAGGCCCGCGTGAAGCACGCCGAACGCAGGAGCGACCCGGTCACCGCCACAGTCTTGGTGGTCGATGACGAGGCCGATATTCGCGAACTGCTCGAACTGACCTTGGTGCGCATGGGACTGGCGGTGGAGTCCGCGGCCGGCGTGGCCGAGGCGCACGCGCTGCTGAGCGCAAAGCGCTTCGACCTGTGCCTTACCGACATGCGTCTGCGCGATGGCGCGGGTCTGGATCTGGTGCGCTACATCGGCGAGCATTGCAGCGATCTGCCCGTGGCGGTGATCACCGCCTACGGCAGCGCCGAGAACGCCGTGGCGGCGCTCAAGGCCGGCGCTTTCGACTATCTGTCCAAGCCGGTGTCACTGGAGGATCTGCGCGCTCTGGTCAAATCAGCGCTCAAGCTGCCGCAGCGCGTGTCTGGCGCAAAGCCTGCGCGCTACCAGCTGCTGGGCAATTCGCCGCCGATGCAGCAGGCGCGCGAGATGATCTACAGGCTCGCCCGCAGCCAGGCGCCGGTCTACATCGGCGGCGAATCCGGCAGCGGCAAGGAATTGGCGGCGCGCCTGATCCACGAGCAGGGGGCGCGCCGCGACCAGCGGTTCGTGCCGGTGAACTGCGGCGCGATTCCGGAGAATCTCATGGAGAGCGAGTTCTTCGGTTACAAGAAAGGGGCGTTCACCGGGGCGGAGGCCGACCGCGACGGCTTCTTCCAGGTGGCGCACGCCGGCACCCTGTTCCTGGACGAGGTGGCCGACTTGCCGCTCCCCATGCAGGTGAAACTGTTGCGCGCCATTCAGGAGAAGCGGGTGCGCAAAGTGGGCGCGACGGCGGAGGACCCGGTGGACGTGCGCATGATCTGCGCCACCCACCAGAATCTCACCGCCCTGGTCGAGGCAGGCGCGTTTCGCCAGGACCTGTATTTTCGCCTGAACGTGATCGAGCTGAAAATGCCGTCCCTGAAGGAGTGTCGCGACGACATCCCCGCACTGGCCGAGTCCGTGCTCGCGCGCATGGATGGGCCGGGCGGCGCCGCGCCGCGCCTGTCGAAGGCCGCGCGGGCGGCGCTCGGCGGCTACGATTTCCCCGGCAATGTGCGCGAACTGGAGAATATTCTGGAGCGCGCCGTGGCTTTGTGCGGCGGCAAGGAAATTCAGCACGACGATTTGCGGCTCACTCCGATGCGCCAGGCGGAGGAGGCGGCTCGGGGCGAAAAATGGCCGTTGCCGGATTATCTCGACCGGATCGAGCGCGAGGCCATACTCGAAGCGCTGGACAAGACGCGCTTCAACCGGACTGCGGCGGCGAAACTGCTGGGCATCACGTTTCGCGCCCTGCGCTACCGCATGGCGCGGCTGGGGATCAACGAACCGCGCCCATGATCGCCGACGCCGCAGGGCGTGTGGATAGCGCGCGCTACCATGCCTCGCCCAACTGCGATGATCGGCCGCCGGGCGAGGCGGTCACACTGCTGGTGATCCACAACATCAGCCTGCCTCCGGGCGAGTTTGGCGGCGACGGCATCGTGCGGCTGTTCACCAACGCACTCGATTATGGCGCTCATCCTTACTACGGCACACTGGCCGGAATTCAGGTGTCGGCGCACTTCCTCATTCGCCGCTCGGGCGAGCTGCTGCAGTTCGTGCACTGCACCAAGCGCGCCTGGCACGCCGGAACGTCCGCCTGGCGCGGGCGCAGCCGCTGCAACGATTTTTCCATCGGCATAGAGCTGGAAGGCGCGGACGATGTGCCTTATTCCGAGGCGCAGTACCGCGTGCTGGCGGAACTCACGCGCGCGCTGCAGACGGCCTACCCGATCGCCGACATCGCCGGTCACTGCGACATCGCCCCCGGGCGCAAGACCGATCCCGGCCCGAGCTTCGATTGGCCGCGCTTTCGCAGTTCCATCGTCTGAATTTCCCGCGAAGGCGCAAGGATTGTTTTCGCCGCCACTCGAGCGGCAGCACATCCGGTTGACGATTTCCTCATAGGCGCGACGCGGCCAATGCCGTCTGGTGCGGCCTTCGCGTTTCCACGTTCGTTTCCCGCCCTAACAAAAAATTTCCAGAAACTTCTTGCAAAATCAAAAGCGCGTCACTAAAATTAGTTGCGAACTGGTAGCGAGATACTATATATTGTGGTTGTGGTCAAAACCAAGATATAAGGCCAGCGACAGAAATGCAGGGATAGGCGCACTGGAACAGAGGGGGAAACGCGTATGCAGCTTGTCACCGATTCACAAAAATCGCCATCCGTGGCCGGTGCCAATGTTGCCGAAGTGTCCGCAGTGAGCCAATCAGCCTATCCCGAATACCGGATCATTCGCCGCAACGGCGCCGTGGTCGGTTTCGACCCGGGCAAGATCTCGGTCGCGATGACCAAGGCGTTTCTTGCGATCGAAGGCGGCCAGGGCGCGGCTTCGGCGCGCGTGCGCGAATTGGTTGCAGGGCTCGCCGAAGGCGTTGTCTCTGCCCTGGCACGGCGCCAGCCCGGCGGCGGCACATTCCATATTGAAGACATCCAGGATCAGGTCGAACTGGCGCTGATGCGCTCCGGCGAGCACGAAGTGGCGCGAGCCTACGTGCTTTACCGCGAGCAGCGTACCAAGGCGCGCACTTTGGAACAGGCCAAGCAGAAAGGCAAGACCGCCGTCCCGGAACTGCACGTAATCGACAACGGCGTGAGGCGGCCGATCAACCTGGCCGGGCTGAAGAATCTGCTCAAGGCTTGTTGCGAAGGTCTGGGCGATGCCGTCGATCCGGGCATTATCTTCAATGAGACGTTGAAGAACCTATACGACGGCGTGCCGATCGAGGAAATCCGCAAGTCGGCGATCCTGTCGGCGCGCGCGCTGATCGAAAAGGATCCTGCCTACAGCTTCGTCACCGCGCGGCTGCTGCTCAATACCATCCGGATCGAGATCCTCGGCGAGGAAGTGTCGCAGGCGCAAATGGCCAAGCGATACGCCGAGTATTTTCCGGAATTCATCAGGCGCGGCATCGCCGCCGAGCTGTTGGACGAGCGCTTGGCGAAATTCGACCTGGCGCGTCTGGGCAAATCGCTGGACGCCGCGCGCGACCTGAAGTTCGGCTATCTCGGCCTGCAGACGCTGTATGACCGCTACTTTCTGCACGACCACGGGCAACGCGTCGAACTGCCGCAGGCTTTTTATATGCGGGTCGCCATGGGCCTGGCGCTGAACGAGATCGACCGCGAGGCGCGCGCCATCGAGTTCTACCTGGTGCTGTCGTCCTTCGACTTCATGAGTTCGACGCCGACGCTGTTCAATTCGGGCACTCTGCGCTCGCAGCTTTCGAGCTGCTACCTGACCACGGTCGCGGACGACCTCGACGGCATCTACGAATCGATCAAGGACAACGCCCTGCTGGCCAAATACGCGGGTGGTCTGGGTAACGACTGGACGCCGGTGCGTGCCCTGGGCTCGCACATCAAGGGCACGAACGGCAAGTCGCAGGGCGTGGTCCCGTTCCTGAAAGTCGTCAACGACACCGCCGTTGCCGTTAACCAGGGCGGAAAGCGCAAGGGTGCCGTGTGCGCCTATCTGGAAACCTGGCACCTGGATATCGAGGAATTTCTCGAGCTGAGGAAGAACACCGGCGATGACCGCCGCCGCACCCACGACATGAACACGGCCAGCTGGATCCCGGACCTGTTCATGAAACGGGTGATGGAAAATGGCGGGTGGACGCTGTTCTCGCCCTCGGATTGCCCCGACTTGCACGACAAGTTCGGCAAGGAATTCGAGAATGCGTATACAGCCTATGAGGAAAAAGCGGCCAGGGGCGAGCACAAGCTGTTTCGGAAGATTCCGGCGCTGCAGCTGTGGCGCAAGATGCTGTCGATGCTGTTCGAGACCGGGCATCCCTGGATCACCTTCAAGGACCCGTGCAATATCCGCTCACCGCAATCCCATGCCGGCGTGGTGCACAGTTCGAACTTGTGCACCGAGATCACGCTAAACACCAACGAGCAGGAGATCGCCGTATGCAATCTGGGTTCGGTGAACCTGGCCGCGCACCTCGAGGACGGCAAACTCGATCACGACAAGCTGCAGCGCACGATCGCCACGGCGATGCGCATGCTGGACAACGTCATCGACATCAATTATTACGCGGTCGGCAAGGCGCGCAATTCGAACCTCAAGCACCGCCCGGTGGGTATGGGGATCATGGGTTTCCAGGACTGCCTGCACGTGCTGCGCGTTCCCTACGCGTCCAAGGAGGCGGTGGAGTTCGCCGACCGTTCCATGGAGGCGGTTGCCTATTATGCTTACATGGCATCGACCGAGCTGGCCGAGGAGCGCGGCCGCTACTCGTCCTACCGCGGTTCGCTGTGGGACCGCGGCATTCTGCCGCAGGACACCCTGGCACTGTTGCGCGAGGAGCGCGGCGGGCATGTGGAAATCGACATGAGCGCCGGCATGGATTGGGAGGGCTTGCGCGAACGCATCAAGCAGCACGGCATGCGCAACTCCAACTGCCTCGCTATCGCGCCGACCGCCACCATCGCCAACATCATCGGCGTTTCGGCGTCGATCGAGCCGACCTACCAGAACCTTTATGTGAAGTCGAACCTGTCGGGCGAATTTACCGTGGTCAACGAATATCTGGTGAACGACCTGAAGCGCCTGGGCTTGTGGGACGAGGTGATGATCGCCGATCTCAAGTATTTCGACGGCAACCTGGCGAAGATCGACCGGGTGCCGGCCGAGCTGCGCAACCTCTATGCCACGGCGTTCGAAGTCGAACCGCAGTGGCTGGTCGAGGCGGCGGCGCGGCGGCAAAAATGGATCGATCAGTCGCAGTCGCTCAATATCTATATGGCCGGCGCCTCGGGCAAGCGGCTGGACGACACCTACAAGCTCGCGTGGAAGCGCGGCCTGAAAACGACTTATTACCTGCGTTCAATGGGCGCAACCCACGCCGAGAAATCCACGGTGAAGACAGGGCAGTTGAATGCTGTGCCCGAGGGCGGCATGCCCTCCGCGGCCCAGAGTTCCGACCCGGCCGATCCGAAGTTCTGCTCGATTGACGATCCAGAATGCGAGGCATGCCAGTAAGCAGGCAAGAAGACTGAAGAGATGAACATGCTCAATTTTGACGATGAAGTGGCGGTTTCCCCGATCCCGGGCCTGGGGATGCAGGCGGCGCGGGGATTCATGCCGGCGTCATCCGCTCCTGCCGCGGCGCGGCAGGAGCAGGCCCCCGGGCAAACCGTGCCGGCGGCGCGCGCCGAAGAACTGCGCCGCATCCGCGTGGAGGACAAGCGCATCATCAACGGGCGCACCGATGTCAACCAGCTCGTGCCGTTCAAGTACAAGTGGGCGTGGGAGAAGTATCTGTCCGCCTGCGCCAACCACTGGATGCCGCAGGAAATAAACATGAGTCGCGACATCGCCACGTGGAAGGACCCGAACGGTCTGACCGAGGACGAGCGCCGCATCATCACGCGCAATCTTGGTTTTTTCGTCACCGCCGACTCGCTCGCCGCGAACAACATCGTGCTCGGTACCTATCGCCACATCAGCGCGCCGGAGTGCCGTCAGTATCTGCTGCGCCAGGCTTTCGAGGAAGCGATCCATACCCACGCCTACCAATACATCGTCGAGAGCCTGGGATTGGACGAAGGCGAGGTGTTCAATGCCTATCACGAGATTCGAAGCATCCGCGACAAGGACGAGTTTCTGATCCCGTTTATCGACACGCTCACCGATCCGGCATTCAAGACCGGCACGCCCGAGGCCGACCAGCAGCTGCTCAAGAGCCTGATCGTGTTTGCCTGCATCATGGAGGGGCTGTTTTTCTACGTCGGTTTCGCCCAGATTCTCGCCATGGGGCGCCAGAACAAGATGACCGGTGCCGCCGAACAGTACCAGTACATCCTGCGCGACGAGTCGATGCACTGCAATTTCGGCATCGACCTGATCAATCAGATCAAGATGGAGAATCCCCATCTCTGGACACCGGCGTTCCGCGACGAGATCCAGGCTTACATGAAAACGGCGGTCGAACTCGAGTACCGTTATGCGGAGGACACCATGCCGCGCGGCGTGCTTGGGCTGAACGCGCCGATGTTCAAGGAATATCTGCGCTACATCGCCAATCGCCGGTGCCAGCAGATCGGAGTGGAACAGCTCTATGCCGGGGCGAGCAACCCTTTCCCCTGGATGAGCGAAATGACCGATCTGAAGAAAGAGCGCAACTTCTTCGAGACCCGCGTGATCGAGTACCAGACAGGAGGCGCGCTCAGTTGGGATTAGCGACCTTCATTCCGTCGGTGTCCAGCGGAGGCAATCATGGGTAAGTTGACCGAGTTTCGGGCCGACAGCGACTACAGTTTGTGGCTGCGTTTCGACGACGGGCTGGAGGGAAGCGTATTCCTCGGCAATTTACTGGAGATCGGCGCGTTCAGGAGCTGGCGCGACCAGGACCAGTTTCGCCGCGTGGCGATCGATCCCGCGGCGATGACACTCGTTTGGGATGGCGGGATCGAGCTCGATCCCGCCGTTTTGTATCGTGACCTGCTGGAGCGCAAGGCCGCATGAGGCTGTGTGCATATGCAGGCAAGGGATTCGGCAGGCTGGGGTTCGCTCCGGCCGGCTGGATAATCCGGGCTAGCCTAGCCGGGTTTGCAGTAGTTGTTTTTCTTTAACTTTGATGAAGGAGCTTTACCATGGCAACGAAGAAAAAAGCAAAGAAAGCAGCGAAAAAACCGGCTAAAAAAGCCAAAAAGAAGAGGGCAGTAGCTAAGAAGCCCGCAAAAAAGAAAGCGGCCAAGAAAAAGGCCGCCAAGAAAAAACCTGCGAAAAAAAAAGCGGCTAAAAAAAAGCCAGCTAAAAAGGCCAAAAAGCCAGCCGCCAAAAAGAAAGCGGCAAAAAAAAAGGCTAAACCTGCTGTGAAACCGGCAATGCCGGCAGCACGTTCGATGATGGCTCCAGTAGCACCATCGACTGCGGCGACGCCAGGGGCGAAAACCGCCCTGAATCCGGCAGCAGCTTGGCCTTTTCCAACAGGCTCAAGGCCTTAGCGTAGGTAAGGATGTCTCGCGGTCAGCCCCAGCGAAAGCGAAGGCTGTACCGCGGACATTCGCCCTAAACTGAATTGTTCCCGGCTGCGCTATCCGCTTTCTTTAACGGGACCGCAGCTAACGTGGCCGGGATCGTTTCTTGGGCAGGCGTGAGCCCACAACTAGATTGCCTGAACTCTGGGGCAACGTCAATTTTGGGTTTGGGCTGTTTCCTTGCGTTGCACCATTTGTTTCTCGTTGTGCTTGACATAAGCTATGAAATTCAATAGAATACCGTTTGTTGCATTACGTCACGTCTGTATCCGCCGCAAAGCCGGCTAGCGTTTCAGCCAGGTCTTGATCGCAGTTTCTATAGTTCGAACGGCACTTTAACAAGCCGTTTCAAGTAACTAGATTTTAGAAGTTTTTGCTTAAGAAATAGTGTGCTTGTCGCGAGCGCGCTCACATGATCGCGGGCCGCACAAAGCAAGCCGCCTTGGGCAGCAGGAATGCAGACGCTCTTTATGGTTAGAGCAGGCGTTTCTGCGACTGCGTCGCGTAACCACGTGACACAGCACGCTTGGAACGTGTTTCCGTACATTTATTTGGTAAGGAGGTAGCACATGGACAACCTGAAACAGATTGCCGTGCAGACCTACACTTCGATTACGGCTTTCCTGCACAATGGCCTTGCCGTGCTTGGTGCCGTAGCAGCGATCGCCCTTCTGATGGGAGCGCGTCCCGTCGTGGATCACGGTACCCAGTCGGGACCGGCGTCCGCCGTATTCGGCACTATCCGCCACGAAGGGATTTCCCTGTACGGGCCGGTTGCCGACGCGGAAAACCCGCAGTACCGGACGCTCGCGGTGTATCTCTCGCGCCGGTACAAAGTGGCGCTGGACGCGACCGAGCAGCTGGTTGCGGCGGCGCATGAGGCTGGCAGCCGCATGGGCATAGACCCTGTGTTGATCCTGGCGGTGATGGCGGTCGAATCGCGCTTCAATCCCATAGCCGAGAGCGTCATGGGCGCCAAGGGCTTGATGCAGGTGATTCCGAGGTTCCACCAGGACAAGCTGGTGGAACACGGCGGCGAGGAGTCCGTGCTCGATCCCATGACCAACATCCTGGTGGGCACCCGCATTCTCAAGGATGCCATGCGCCGCGGTGGCGGTCTGATGCCCGGCCTGCAGCTATACGCCGGTGCTTTCGGCGATGACGGCCAACAGTACGCGCTAAAGGTCATGGCCGAAAAGGAGCGCATGCTGCAGACGCTCAAGCGTTCCCAGGTTCAGAACCGCGCCTAGAAGCGTCCGCCCGGACGCTTCTGCGCGGACGAAAAACCGTCCGCGCGGATCACCGATTGCGCGCGGATGAAAAGCACATCCGCACACAATCGGTGATCTTGGATTGCCCCCCCGCGTCGTGTTGTGTTTGGCGTTTACCAAAACCGTGTTTTCTGTGCGGATGTGCTTTTCATCCGTACAGAAAACACGGTTGGCGCGCGCAGCGCGCAAGTCCGCTCTTGGCTCTGAAGGTGCTTTTCAACAGCGTGCCAGAAACTCGCGCAGCCGCCACACGCTTTCCTGCAGATCGTCCAGCGAGCGCGTATAAGCAAAGCGCACGTAGCGCTCGGCCTGATTGGTGCCGAAATCCTTGCCTGGCGTGATCGCCACCCCGGCCTCCTCCAGCACATCCAATGCGAATTTCCCGCTGTCCGGGGAGAAGGGCTCGATGCCGGCGTAGATGTAGAACGCCCCCTCCGGGGTTACCGGAATCGAGAACCCCAGCTCGCGCAGCGCGGGCAACAGAAAATCGCGCCGCCGCCTGAATTCGGCGCGGCGCGCCTCCAGTATGGCGGTCGTCTCCGGCGCAAAGGCGGCGATGCCCGCGTACTGCGCCGGCGCGGAAGGACAGATGAAGGCATTCTGGGCGAAGGTCTCGACCTCGCGCACGCAGTCCTCCGGTATCACCAGCCAGCCCAGGCGCCAGCCGGTCATGCTGAAATACTTGGAAAAGCTGTTCACCACGAATATTCGGTCCGAGTGCGCGAGCGCGCTCTCGAACGTGCTCGCATAAGTGAGCCCTTGGTAGATCTCGTCCACGATCGTCACCCCGCCGCGTGCATGTACCGCCTCGATGATGGCGCGCATCTCCGCGGGTGCGATCATGGTTCCGGTCGGGTTGGACGGTGAGGCGATCAGCACGCCGCGCGTTTTCTGAGACCAGTTGGCCTCGATCAGCTCGCGTGTCAGCTGGTATTGTGTTTCCGGCCCAACCGGGATGCTCTTCACCCGGCCCTCGAAAAAGCGCACGAAATGGCGGTTGCACGGATAGGCGGGGTCGGGCATCAGGATCTCGTCGCCGGGGTCGACCAGCACGCCTGCCGCAATCAACAGGGCGCCCGAAGCCCCGGCGGTGACGGCGATGCGCGAGGCGGGCACTTCCAGGCGATAGCGCTCGCGGTAATGGTGCGAAATCGCCTGGCGCAGCAGCGGCATGCCGAGTGCCGAGGTGTAATGGATCGGGTGCCGCTCAAGCGCGTCGATGGCTGCGGCGATCACCGGGTCGGGGGCGGTGAAGTCGGGCTCACCGATCTGCATCTGAATGATGCGCTTGCCCTGGGCCTCCAATTCCTTCGCGCGGTTCCAGATTTCCATCACCTGGAACGGCTGGATTTCGGACGTTCTGCGAGCGAGTGTCATAGGCGAATTATGACACCGGTAGCGGCTGCGCTTCGAATGGTATTTCGCATGCTCGGGCGATCATCGAACCGGCGGGTTTCCCCGGCCGGCGTTAGCGTTCCGACTAGCGCAGGACTATAATCCTGCGCTCCGACAGCAGGTTTCACACCCAGGAAAAATCATGGAAGAGCAACTGCGCAAGGCCGCCCTCGACTATCACCGGCTGCCCAGGCCGGGGAAGATTTCGGTCACGGCGACCAAGGGGCTGATCAATCAACGTGACCTCGCTCTTGCCTATACGCCGGGCGTGGCGGCGGCGTGCGAAGAGATCGTGCGCGACCCGGCCGAGGCACGCAACCTGACCGCGCGCGGCAACCTGGTCGGCGTCATCACCAACGGCACGGCCGTGCTCGGCCTGGGTGCGATCGGCCCGCTCGCATCGAAACCGGTGATGGAAGGCAAGGCGGTGCTATTCAAGAAATTCGCCGGCATCGACTGCTTCGACATCGAGGTGAACGAACTCGACCCGGTCAAGCTGGTGGAAGTGATCGCCGCGCTGGAGCCTACGTTCGGCGGCATCAACCTCGAGGATATCAAGGCGCCGGAGTGCTTTTACGTCGAGAAAGTGCTGCGCGAGCGCATGAAGATTCCGGTGTTCCACGACGACCAGCACGGCACCTCCATCATCGTCGGCGCGGCGATCCTGAACGGCCTGCGCGTGGTCGGCAAGGACATCGGCAAGGTCAAACTCGTGGTCTCCGGTGCGGGTGCGGCGGCGCTGGCCTGCCTCGATCTTCTGGTGAGCCTCGGCGTCGCGATGGAAAACATCTGGGTCTCCGACATCCAGGGTGTGGTGTACGCGGGGCGCAAGGAGGAGATGGACCCGAACAAGGCGCGCTACGCGAAGAAGACCGATGCGCGCACCCTGGGTGACATTATCGCCGGCGCCGACGTTTTCCTTGGCCTGTCGGCGGGCAAGGTGTTGAAGCCGGAAATGGTAAAGCAGATGGCGGCAAAGCCGCTCATCCTCGCGCTCGCCAACCCGGAACCGGAAATCCAGCCTGAGCTGGCGAGGGCCGCGCGGCCCGATGCGGTCATCGCCACCGGCCGCTCCGATTTTCCCAACCAGGTAAACAACGTCCTCTGCTTCCCGTTCATTTTCCGCGGCGCGCTCGACGTCGGCGCGACCACCATCAACGAGGCGATGAAGCTCGCCTGCGTCCATGCCATCGCCGACCTTGCCATGGCCGAGCAGTCCGACATCGTCGCATCGGCCTACGGCGAGCAGAACGTCGCCTTCGGGCCGGAATACCTCATCCCCAAACCCTTCGATCCGCGCCTGATCATCAAGATCGCGCCGGCGGTGGCCAAGGCGGCGATGGAATCGGGTGTGGCCACGCGCCCGATCGCCGACCTCGATCTGTATGCCACGCAGCTGAACGAGTTCGTCTATCACTCCGGCCTGCTGATGAAGCCGGTGTTCTCCGCGGCCAAGGCAGCGCAGAAAAACCGCATCGTGCTGGCCGAAGGCGAGGACGAGCGCATCCTGCGCGCCACCCAGGTTATCGTCGACGAGCGGCTGGCGCGGCCCGTCCTGGTCGGCCGGCCGGCGGTGGTCGAGCGGCGGCTGGAGCGCTTCGGACTGCGCATCAAGCCCGGTGCCGATTTCGATCTGATCAATCCGGAGAACGACCCGCGCTACCGCGAATACTGGGAGGAATACCACCGGCTCACCGAGCGCCGCGGCGTGTCGCAGCATTACGCCCAGATCGAGATGCGCCGGCGGCTCACCCTGATCGGCGCCATGATGATGCACCAAGGCGCGGCCGACGGCATGCTCTGCGGCACCTTCGGCACGCATGCGCTGCACCTGCAGTATGTCGACCAGGTGATCGGCCTGCGGCCGGGGGTGAAGAACTACTATGCCATGAACGTGCTGTTGCTGCCCAAGCGCACGGTGTTCATCTGCGATACCTACGTCAATTTCGACCCCACGGCGGAGCAGGTGGCCGAGATGGCGGTGCTGGCGGCGGAGGAAATCCGCCGCTTCGGCATCACGCCCAAGGCGGCGCTGCTGTCGCATTCGAGCTTCGGCACCAGTGACCAGCCCACTGCGGTGAAAATGCGGCGGGCGCTGGCGCTGATCCAGGCGCGCGCGCCCGAACTCGAGATCGACGGCGAGATGCACGGCGATGCGGCGCTTTCCGACGAAGTGCGCCGGGCCGCGTTCCCGCACTCGCGCCTGAAGGGGGAAGCCAATCTGCTGCTCATGCCCACCGTGGACGCAGCCAACATCGCCTTCAATCTGCTCAAAACGGCGGCCGGCGACGGCATTGCGCTCGGCCCGATCCTGCTCGGGTCGGCAAAGCCGGTGCACATCCTCACGCCGTCGGCGACAGTGCGGCGAATTGTCAACATGGCGGCGCTGACGGTGGTGGACGCGAACGCGGCGCGCAGCCAGCTGCAACTTTCGCTCTAGTACCGGAATGGAGCAGACAAGACCAAAGGCCGGCTTGATTCTCACCGGCGGCGGCGCGCGCGCGGCCTATCAGGTGGGGGTGCTCAAGGCGGTCCGCGATTTGCTGCCGGATCAGACGAAGAATCCTTTTCCCATTCTGTGTGGCACTTCGGCCGGCGCCATCAACGCGGCCGTGCTCGCGATTTTCGCCGACGATTTCCGCCGCGGCGTGGGCTACCTGCTGGAGGTATGGGAAAATTTTCACGTGGAGCGCGTCTACCGCGCAGATCCCTGGTCCATGCTCAAGACCAGCGCCCGCTGGTTTGCCTCGATGCTGTGGATCAAACGCAACAGCCCGGCGTCGCTGTTCGACAACACGCCGATCCGCGAAGTGCTGGAGAAGTCCCTCGATTTCGGGCGCATCCAGGAAAACATCGACAAGGGCGCGCTTTATGCGGTGTCGGTCACCGCCTCGGGCTATTCCTCGGGCGAGAACGTTTCCTTCTATCAGGGCGGTCCGGGGCTGGAAGCCTGGGAGCGGACCCAGCGCGTGGGTGCCGCCACCACGCTCAACGTAGACTACCTGATGGCCTCCTCGGCCTTGCCCTTCCTTTTTCCCGCGGTGAAGCTCAATCGCGAATACTTCGGCGACGGCTCGATCCGGCAGATTGCGCCGATCAGCCCGGCGCTGCATCTGGGCGCCGACCGCGTACTGGTGATCGGCACCGGGCGCGCGCAGACCGAAGCGGCACGGGTGCGCTCCAGTCTCTATCCGTCGATTGCGCAGATCGCCGGCCACGCGCTGAACAGCATCTTCCTCGACGGACTGGCGGTCGACCTTGAACGGCTGCAGCGCATCAACCGCACGGTCAACCTGATACCGGAAGATAGGCGCCTCGAGGCCGGCGTACACCTCAAGCCGGTCAAGGTGTTGGTGATCTCACCGAGCGAGTCGATCGAGCGAATTGCCGGCCGGCACGTGCAGGAACTGCCGTGGACGCTGAAATTCGTGCTCGGGGGAATCGGCGCGATGAACCGCAGCGGCTCCAATCTGGCGAGCTACCTGCTGTTTGAAGAGACCTATTGCCGGGCCTTGATCGACCTGGGCTATCGGGACACCTTTGCGCAGCGCGATGGCGTGCTGGAGTTTCTTGGCGTTGGTCAATGAACGATGTGCCGCATTTCAACATTGCGCGGACGAAAAAACTGTCCGCGCGCAATTGAGGATCTTGTATATCTCTCGCTGCCCTTGCCTTTACCAATGACCGTGCATTCTGGACGGATGTGTTTTTCGTCCGTCCAGAATGCACGGTTGGCGCGCGCGAGCGCGCAAAGTCAGCTACGTCGGTATCTTTCGAAGTGAAAGGCTGGATCGAGCGGCGGTGATTGAACTTGCGCGGACGGCGCCCCGTCCGCGCGGATCACCGCTTGCGCGCGGATGAAAAGCACATCCGCGCGCGAGCGGCGATCTTGGATAAACCCCCCGCACGGTCTTTGATTCAATCGATAACCGCGCGCGGCGCGCAGGTCCGCTTTCGGTTTGTCTGGCTTAGGACTAAACTGGCAACTCCCCATCGCGTACCGAGGTGCCGCCATGTCCGAGCCGCTGCCGGATCCGTTCGAGTTCATGAAGAAATTATGGAACCCGATGGGATTACCCATGCCGGGGATGGTCACGCCCACGCTCGACATCGACGCAGTGGAAAAGAAGATCACCGACCTGAAATCGGTGGAGAACTGGCTCAATCTAAATCTCAACATGCTGCGCCTGTCGATCCAGGGGCTGGAAATGCAGAAGAACACGCTGGCCGCGATGAAGGCCATGCAGGCCGCGCCGGCAGACGCAGGCGGGCAATCGGCAAAGAATCCGTTCCCGGATCCTGCCGCCTGGTGGACCATGATGCAGGCCGCCGCCGCGAGTGCCGCTGCCAAGCCCGCCGAGGCCAAGCCTGCGGAACCGGCGCCAGCGAAGGCGAAGCCGAAATAGCAGGTCCGCATCTGGCCCGCGGGTGCGTTTCCGATCGCGCTGGATTTTTTGTTGTAACATGTCGCTCCGTTCGGGTTCGGCCGCAGTGGGCTTTGCGCGACCCATCCCTGATTTTCCGTGGTTCAATCTTCTTGTTGGGAACAGAACATGTCAAAAGCGATCCGATTGCATAAACAAGGCGGCCCCGAAGTCATGGTGTGGGAGGACGTCGAAGTGGGCGAACCCGGAGCGGGGCAGGCGCGCGTGCGCCACAATGCCTGTGGCCTGAATTACATCGACGTTTATCACCGCTCAGGCCTGTATCCGCTGCCGCTGCCAAGCGGCATCGGCATGGAAGCAGCCGGCGTGGTCGAGGCGGTGGGGGAGGGCGTGACCAACGTCAAGAAGGGCGACCGCGTTGCCTATGCTTCGGCGCCGGTCGGCGCTTATGCGGAAGTGCGCCTGGTCGCGGCCAACCGACTGGTGAATTTACCCGACGGCATATCATTCGAGCAGGGCGCGGCGATGATGCTGCAAGGGATGACCTCGCAGTATCTGCTCAAGCGCACCTATAAGGTCCAGCCCGGCGACACCATTCTCATCCATGCGGCAGCCGGCGGCGTAGGCCTGATCGCCTGCCAGTGGGCGAAGGCGCTGGGCGCGACGGTGATCGGCACCGTCGGCTCGGACGAAAAAGCGGCGCTGGCGAAGGCGCATGGCTGTGATCACGCCATCGTCTACACGCGCGAGAATTTTACCGAAAGGGTGAAGGAAATCACCGGTGGCGCTCTATTACCGGTGGTGTACGACTCGATCGGCAAGGATACTTTCGTCGGCTCCCTGGACTGTCTGCGCCCGATGGGCATGATGGTAAGCTTCGGCAATGCCTCGGGTCCGACCCCGCCTTTCGACTCGAGCATGCTCGCCTCGCGCGGCTCGCTGTTTTTCACGCGGCCGAGTCTGGTGCATTACACGGCCAAGCGCGAAGACCTGGTGGACTCCGCCAAGGACCTGTTCGACATCGTCCTGTCGGGCAAGGTGAAAATTGAAGTGCGGCAGCGCTACGCCCTCAAGGACGCAGTGCAGGCGCATCGCGACCTGGAAGCGCGCAAGACTACCGGATCGACCTTGCTCATGCCCTGAGCGCGGGCAGGATGCGGCGAAGCCGGCCCTTCCGGGGGGCGGCCGGAACATCAAATAACGCTTCAGGAGAGGACGCATGATTTTCGAACTGCGCCAGTACCGGCTGAAACCCGGCCAGCGCGAGCGCTGGGTCAAATGGATGGAGCAGAAGATCATTCCCTACCAGGTGGCGCTGGGAGTGGTGGTGGTCGGCAGTTTCGTCGCCGAGGAAGACCCGGACCTGTACGTATGGATCCGCAGGTTCGAAAGCGAACAGGAGCGAGCGCGCCTGTATGCCGAGATGTATGAAAGTCCGACCTGGTTGAATGAGATCAAACCGGTCAACGACGGCATGATCATCCGCGAGAAAATCCAGGTAACCCGCCTGCTGGCCACGCCGAAATCGGTGATCCAGTAGCGGCGGACCGCGCGGGTGAAGTTTGACTTTGTCATAATGATATGGAATTGTTCTGGTCAACTCGTTGTATCCGGCAGCCGGTTTTGCCGCCGGCGGACTCTTGATAGTGCATCAAATTTAAAGGGGAAAAGACAGATGAAACTCAAATACCTGGCCGCGGCATTCGCCCTGGCCATTGCCGCCAGCGGCGGCGCACTCGCGCAGACCAAGCTCAAGTTCGCGCACGTCTACGAGACTTCCGAGCCCTACCATACGGCTGCGGTTTGGGCGGCCGGGGAGATCGCCAAACGCACCGGCAACCGCTACAGCGTCGAGGTGTTCCCGGCTTCGCAACTGGGGAAGGAAACCGACATCAATCAGGGCCTCACCCTGGGCACGGTTGACCTGATTTACACCGGCCAGCTGTTCGCCGGCCGCAACTACGGCCCGATCAACATCGGCGGCGCGCCCTTCGTATTCCGCGACTTCGATCACTGGAAGAAGTTCTCCACGTCGAAGCTGTTCGACGAGTTGGCCGAGGGCTACCAGAAGGCGAGCAGCGGCAGCAAAGTGGTCGCGATCACCTATTACGGCGAGCGTCATACCACCGCCAACAAAGCGCTGAACAAGCCAGAGGATATGAAGGGTTTGAAGATCCGCGTGCCCGACGCGCCGCTCTACACCCTGTTCCCGCGCGCCGTCGGCGCCAATCCGACGCCGATCGCGTTTGCAGAAGTGTATCTTGCGCTGCAGAACAAGACGGTGGATGCGCAGGAGAACCCGCTGCCGACCATCGAAGCGAAGAAATTCTACGAGGTACAGACGCACATCAACCTGACCGGGCATATCACCGATGCGTTGTTGACGATCATCGGCGGGCCGCTGTGGTCCAAACTTTCCGACGCCGACAAGAAGACCTTCACCGCGGTGTACCGCGAGGCCGCGGCGCGCGCCACCGGCGAGATCATCGAGTCGGAGAAGAAGCTGACGACCGATTTCGCCAAACGCGGAAAGACCGTGGTCAAAGTCGACCGCAAGCCGTTCATCGCCGCGGTGCAGAAGTACTACAAGGACGGGAAGCTGCCCGACGGCAGCGCGTTGCCCTGGCCGAAGGACGTCTACGACAAACTGCAGGCGATCAAGTGATGCGCGAATAGAGGGATTTCCCCGGGCTAAACCGGAAGCGCAAACAGCAAATGCCGCGGCCTGCCGCGGCATTTGGTTTTGGTGCCTGCGAAATCTTCGAACGTCGGGCCAGATTCTTCTGCTTTCGGGCTAAAATTGAACATGCCCACCGGCGCAAACGAATTGAACGGAATGAGCGGCGCTGCTGCCGAAGCCTGGTTGCGCCAGCGCTTTGCGGCAGGCCGTGCGGTGACGCCCATCGCGACGGGCGATGGTCATCTGTGGCGCCAATCCGAGGCACTGCGGCCCGCGGCGGTGCTGGTGCCGGTGGTGAGGCGCGAGGCCGGGCTTACTATCCTGCTCACCCGGCGCACCGACCACCTGCACGACCACGCCGGTCAGATCAGCTTTCCCGGCGGGCGCAGCGAAGTTCACGATGAATCCCCCGCGGCGACAGCCTTGCGCGAAACGTTCGAGGAGATCGGGCTGCCGCGCTCCCATGTCGAAGTGCTGGGTTCGCTGCCCGAGTACATCACGGTCACCGGTTACCACGTCACCCCGGTGGTCGGATTGGTGAGCTCGCCGCCGGAACTGAGCCTGGACGCATTCGAGGTGGCGGAGGCGTTCGAGGTGCCGTTGGCGTTTTTTCTCGATCCCGTCAACCATCAGCGCAATACCCTGCAGTACCAGGGCCGCACCCGGCACTACTACGCCATGCCCTATGAAAGCCGCTATATCTGGGGTGCAACGGCGGGGATGCTGATGAACCTCTACGCGTTTCTGACCGCAGCATAATGCCGCTATCGATTGCCGCTGCCCGACGCGTGCTTTCGCATGCGCCCGCGCAGGCGGAGTGAGTATAATGTCGCGGTGTTTGTCCCGCGCCGCCGCCTGAGAAATCCGCTTCCCCAATGAGTCTCATCTCGCTGATCATCGCCCTGCTGCTCGAGCAGTGGCGGCCGCTGGCCGAGCGCAAGTATCTGGTGTCTCCGGCCGGGCGATTTGCCGACTTTCTGCTGCACCACTTCAATGCCGGCGAGCGAGCGCACGGAATGATCGCCTGGGCGCTGGGCGTGGTACCGGTGACGCTGCTGGCGATTGGCGCATATTACTTTCTGCATCATCTGTCCTGGCTTTTGGCGCTGGCGTTCAACGTGCTCGTGCTGTACCTGACCATGGGTTTCCGTCATGTGGGCCACTATTTCACCGATATCCATTGGGCGCTCAAGAGCGGCGAACTGGACAAGGCGCGCGCGATCCTCGGCCAATGGCGCGGCGCGAGCTGCGAGCGGCTGAGCGCCGAGGAGGTGGTCCGCCTTACCATCGAAGAGGCGCTCGTGGCCTCGTATCAGCATGTGTTCGCCGTGGTGTTCTGGTTCGTGCTGCTGCCCGGCCCGAGCGGGGCGATACTGTACCGGCTGTCGTCGTTTTTGCACCGCCGCTGGGCCGCTGGCGGGGATAGCGAACGAGCGGCATTCGGCAGCTTCGCCGCCCAGGTCTTCAGGCTGCTCGATTGGGCGCCGGCGCGGCTGACTGGCGTTGCCTTTGCCGTCGTCGGTGATTTCGAGGATGCAGCCTACTGCTGGCGCACGCAGGCGGCGAAATGGCCCGACCCGACGCTCGGCGTCGTGCTCGCCAGCGGCGCGGGGGCCATGGGCGTGCGTCTGGGCATGCCTTTTCTATCGGAACTGAGTCCTGTCGACCGGCCGGAACTGGGTTTGGGCGATGAAGCCGACGTCGGTTTTCTCGATAGCACCATCGGGTTGATTTGGCGCGCGCTGGTCGTAATCCTGTTTATATTGCTGCTGCTGGCTATTGCGAAGGCGCTTGGCTAGCGGGGCGCGCCGCGGCAAGCGCATTCCGATCAGCCGTCCGGCCGCCGTGCGCCGCAATGCCAGCACGCGCTGAACTGGCCTTCCAGGGACTCGCCGCAGTCCGGGCATCGCCACGGCGGCGCCGGGACTGCGGCGCGGCCGAAGTCGGTCACGATGCGCCTGGCGCGCTCGAAATCGCGCTCGTCCAGCAGCCACAATTGGGGCGCGCACTCGGTGAACGGGATTTCTCCGGCAAGCCGGCTGAGCAGCTCGTTCCTGAGCTGGCAGTGGATGCCCTCCGCCTCGAGCAGATTCTTCAGGTGATAGACCTCGAGCAGGTTGAGCGAGCTGTACAGCGGCTGCATGATTATTTTTCAGCGCGGCTGATGCGCCGGAACATGTCCAGCCGCCGCGGATGAATCGCAGCTTCGTCCGCGGCCTGCGTCAACGCGCAACCCGGCTCGCTCAGGTGGCGGCAGTTTTGAAAACGGCATTGTCCGAGAAAACTGCGGAACTCGACGAAACCCGTTTCGATGTCCTGAGGCGACAAATGATGCAGGCCGAACTCCTGCAGCCCGGGACAATCGATGAGGCTGCTGTCGGCGTCCAGACGGTATAGCCGGGCCTGGGTCGTGGTGTGGCGGCCGGAGGCGAGAAAGACGGAGATTTCCCTGGTGGCGACGCGTGCATCCGGAAACAGCGCGTTGATAATGGTGGACTTGCCCATACCCGACTGCCCGACCAGCACCGTCGACTGGCGTGCGAGCAGCGGGCGCAGCGCCTCCGCGCCCTCCAGCGCGCACAGCTGAATCACGCCATAGCCGGCCTGGGCGTAGGGTTCGAGCCGCGCCAGCGCCGCCCTGGCCGCTTCCTTCAGGTCGCATTTGTTGAGAATGATGAGCGTGCGCATGTTCTGCTGCTCGGCAGCCACGAGGCAGCGGTTGATCAGTTCCTCGCTAAAGCTCGGCTCGGAGGCGACGACGATGGCGAGCTGGGAAACATTCGCGGCGATCATTTTTTGCCGGTGCGCGGCGGAGCGCGAGAACAGGGTGGAGCGCGGATCCACCGCCTCGATCACGCCCTGCTCGTCCGCGGTCTGGACAAACATCACGCGATCCCCGCAGGCGACCGTGCTCCTCTTGCCGCGCGGAAAACACGCGTATTGGCGGCCGTCGCCGGCGTCGACCAGGTAGTGCCGGCCGTAGGCTGCGATCACCTGGCCCGTGCGCATCCCGGCGGCCTTCAAATCAGGCAAAGGGACTCGATCTTCGCCGCGCAGATGAAATCATTCATCGAGATGCCGCCCACAGAGTGGGTGCTCCAGGCGACCTTGCATTTGTTGTAGCCCACCAGTATTTCGGGATGATGATCCTCGCGGTGCGCGATCCAGGCCACCATGTTCACGAACGCCATGGTGTCGTAATAATTCTTGAACGAGTAAGTCTTGCAGATCGTGCCGTCCCGATGCTCCCAGCCGGGCACCTGCCTCAGGTATTCGTCGATCTTCGCCTGCGTCAGCGGCGGCGTTCCGGCGGGTTGCGGTTTGGACATTCTCTCCGAGAGTTTGCTCATTTGCCACCTTTCATGCGGGCTGCGCCTCTGCCTGCGCCCCCGTACCCTGCAGGCGGGCAATGCGCAGCAGCGCCGGCGGATGCGAATCGTAGAAGGCGGAATACAGCGGATCGGGCGTGAGCGTGGCGGCGTTGTCCTGGTACAGCTTCACCAGGGCGTGGATCAGGTCGGCGGGCACCGTGCAGCGGGCGGCATAGGCGTCGGCTTCGTACTCGTGCATGCGCGAGTACAGGCTGGTGAGCGGGTGCAGCAGAAAGGTAAACACCGGCACCACCAGGAAGAACAGCATCAGGGCGAGCGCGGTCGACTGCGCCTGGACGTTGAGGCCGGCGTAGAACCAGTCCTGTTTCATGGCGTAACCGAGCAGCCAGAGGAAACCGAGGCTCAGGGCGAACAGCGCCGCCGTGTGCTTCCACAGGTGATGGTGGCGGAAGTGACCCAGCTCATGCGCCAGCACCGCCTCGATCTCCGCCGGGGCGAGGCGCGTGATCAGGGTGTCGAACAGCACGATGCGCTTGGTCGCGCCGAAACCGGTGAAATAGGCATTGCCGTGGCTGGAGCGCCTGGAGCTGTCCATTATGTAGACGCCTTGCGCCTTGAAGCCGCATTTGGCGAGCAGCGCCTCGATCCGGCTTTTGAGGCCGGTATTCTCCAGCGGCGTGAACTTATTGAACATCGGCAGAATCAGGATGGGATAGATGGCGCGCACAAGCAGGACATATACGATCCAGGTGACCCAGACGTACCGCCACCACTGCTCGCCCATGCCTTGCATCAGCCAGAGCACGCACAACAGCAGCGGCAGGCCCAGCGCCGCGCCGATCAAGGTCTGCTTCGCAAGATCGGCGAGGAACAGCCCCAGCGTCATCTTATTGAAGCCGAAACGCGCTTCGATGACGAAAGTGCGATACAGCGACAAGGGCAGGTCGACCAGGCCGGAAATCAAGGCGACGCTGACGATTAGCGCGATGCCCTGCGCGTGGCTGCCGGCGTCGAACACGACTAGCCAGGCGTCGTGCAGCGCCTGCAGCGCGCCGCCCAGGGTGAGCGCGAGCAGCAGCGCCGCGCCGATGAGCATTTCGATCATGCCGAGCCGCGTCCTGGCGCTGCTGTAATCGGCTGCCTTCTGGTGCGCGGCCAGGCCGATATGCAGCGAGAAATCCGCCGGCACGTCGTCACGGCAGCGTGCGATGTGGCGGAGGTGGCGCCGGGCCAGCCACAGGCGCAGGCCCACGGTGAGCGCGAGCGCTGCAAGAAAAACGGCGGTGAAGGTCTGCATCTGGCTGAAATATGACACAATAACGCCCGTCAATCAATTGATGAAGCTAGCATCCGCACCATGCCTCAAGATCAGAACAATCTCGTGTGGTTGGACATGGAAATGACCGGTCTGGATCCCGACCGCGACAAAATCATCGAAATGGCCATCGTCGTCACCGACTCGCAACTGAACACCGTCGCCGAGGCGCCGGTGCTGGTCGTGCACCAGGCGGACAGCGTGCTCGATGCGATGGATGACTGGAACAAGTCCACACACGCCCGGTCCGGCCTGATCGCCAAGGTCAAGGCTTCGACCTTGGCCGAGGCGGAGACCGAGCAGCGGTACCTGGATTTCCTGGTTCAGTACGTGCCGTCCAGAACCTCACCGATCTGCGGGAATTCCATCTGCCAGGATCGCCGCTTCCTCGTGCGCTCAATGCCTCGGCTGGAAGCCTATTTCCACTACCGCAACCTGGACGTCAGCACGCTGAAGGAACTGGTGAAGCGCTGGAAGCCGGAGTTGGCGAAGGGAATGAGCAAGCACGGCAAGCACGAGGCACTGGCCGATATCTACGAGTCGATCGAGGAACTCAAGTACTACCGCGAGCACTTCCTGAAAATCTAAAGGCAAATCCGTTCGAACTGCTGTGGCCCTCTTGCGCGGACGGCGCCCCGTCCGCGCGGATCATCGATTGCGCACGGATGAAAAGCGTATCCGTGCGCAATCGACGATCTTCGATGAAACCCATACGGCCTGTTCGGGGTTAACAATAACCGTGTTTTCGGTACGGATGCGCTTTTCATCCGTACCGAAAACACGGTTGGCGCGCGCAGCGCGCAGGTCTTCTTAATGGTGGCACGCGGCCTTGTTCGCGACGCTGTGCGCAGCAGGCGCCTTATAACGGCACCACCTTCCCCGGATTCATCAGATTGTCGGGGTCGAACAGGCGCTTGATGCCGCGCATCACATCGACCGCCTCGCCCAGTTCCTGCTCGAGCCAGGCCTGCTTGCCGAGGCCGATGCCATGCTCCCCGGTGCAGGTGCCTTCCATGGCGAGCGCGCGCTCTACCAGGCGTTTGTTGAATGACTTCGCCAGTTCCTGCTCCTCCGGTTTGGCCGGATCGACCAGGAACATCAGATGGAAATTGCCGTCGCCGACGTGCCCGAGCAGCGGCACCGGACAGGGGTAGGCGGCCACATCCTTCATCGTCTCGGACACGCACTCGGCGAGGCGCGAAATCGGCACGCACACGTCGGTGGAAATCGCGCGGCAGCCGGGGCGTAGCTGCAAGGCGGCAAAGTAGGCGTTGTGGCGCGCTTCCCACAGCTTGGTGCGGTCCTCGGCCCTGGTTGCCCACTGGAAATCCATGCCGCCGTTCTCCCTGGCGATTTCCTGCACCGCCTCGGCTTGCTCGACCACGCTTGCCTGGCTACCGTGGAATTCGAAGAACAGTGTCGGCGCGACGCGATAGTCGGTCTTGCTGTACTTGTTGATGCAACCGATCGCGATCGCGTCTACGATTTCGCAGCGCGCCACCGGCACGCCCGCCTGGATGGTCTGGATGACGGTCTTGGTGCAGCCCTCGACGGATTCGAATGCGCACACCGCCGCCGACATGGCTTCCTGCACCGCGTACAGCCTTACCGTGATTTCGGTGATGATGCCGAGAGTCCCCTCCGAACCGACGAACAACCGTGTCAGGTCGTAGCCGGCCGCGGATTTTTTCGCCCGCCGCGCGGTCTTGATGATGCGGCCGTCGGCGAGCACCACGGTGAGCGATATCACGTTCTCGCGCATGGTGCCGTAGCGCACCGCGTTGGTGCCGGAGGCGCGCGTCGCGGCCATGCCGCCGATGGTCGCGTCGGCGCCCGGGTCGATGGGGAAGAACAGCCCGGTGTGGCGGATGTGCTCGTTCAGTTGCTTGCGCGTCACGCCCGCCTGCACCACGGCGTCGAGATCGGCCTCGTGCACCGCCACCACCTTGTTCATCTGGCTCAGGTCGACGCACACGCCGCCTTTCACCGCCAGGATATGGCCCTCGAGCGACGTGCCGACGCCATAGGGAATCATCGGAACCTGGTGGCGGCGGCAGATGTTGACGACATCGCGCACTTCCTCGGTGGTCTGCGGAAAGACCACGGCGTCGGGTGCCGCGTACGGAAAATAGGATTCGTCCTTGCCGTGCTGCTCGCAGATGCCGCGCGCGATGGTGGCGCGTTCGCCCAGCAGGGCCTTGAGTTCGTTGACTAGCGTGGCGTTGAGTTCGCGCGGTTGGTTCATGGGAACACCATTGTCCGGGGCATCGGCTAATTATAGGAGCAGTAGCCGGGGCAAGCAAAGCAATTGAGCGCGGGGGAGGAACAGCGGCAACAAGCGGTTCGCGGGCGGGCCGGCCCGGCAACGCGCCGCGCAACGCACCCGGAGTACCTCGAATCGCGCCGCGGGTTTAGAATGCGCATATGGTCGCTGAAACAGAACCCGTTTCCCTGGGGCTTGCCGAGATCCGCGATTTGAAAATGACGGTGTTCGCGCTGCGTGAAGAGCTGGAGCGCTCGCGCCGCGATACCGGCGAGGCGGTCAGGCAAGGCGTATCCGGCGCAAACGCCGAAATCGCGCAGCTGAAGGCCACGATCAGCGCGCTGCGCGACGAATTGCAGGAATGGCCGATCAGGCGCGACGAGGCGGCGCGGCTGGCCCAGGCCGCCAACCTGGACGAGATCAAGCAGCTCAAGGCCGCTGTTGCGGCGCTGCGCGACACGCTCGAGGCGGCAAAGTCCGAGCGGGAGGCGGCCGTGCGCCAAGCGGTCATCGGTGCGCAGGACGAAATCGCGCAGTTGCGCGCGACCGTGGCGTCATTGCGCGAGGCGCTGGAACTGGCTAACTTCGCGAAGCAGGGCGACATTGCGGCGGCGCGCGCGCAGGATCACGCCGAACTGGTGCAGCTGCAGGCGACCGTGCGCGCGCTGCGCGACCAATTGCAGCTAACGCCCGCCAAAGCGGCAAAGTAGGAACCATGGAACAACCCAAACCGACCGCCGAAATCACGCCCCTGCGCCGGCGCAGCAAGCCGGCGAAAAAGAGCCCGAGCCCGGCGGTCCGCGGGCGGCTGAAGCTGGTCGAGCTCCTGCTCGAGGTGTCGCGCCGGATGGCGGCATACGATACGCTGGACGACGTGCTCGGAACCCTGGTCGAGATGACCACCGCCGAACTCGATGCCGAGCGCGGGACCCTGTTCCTCAACGACCCGGAAACCAACGAACTGTATTCGCGCGTGGCCCAGGGCAACATCAAGCACGAGATCCGCATTTTGAACAACAGCGGCATTGCCGGCTACGTGTTCACGTCCGGCGAATCGGTCCTGATTCAGGACGCCTATTCGGATTCGCGCTTCAACCGCTCCGTCGACGAGCAGACCGGGTTTGTCACGCGCAACATCCTGTGCACGCCGATCAGGACGGTGAAGGGCGAGATCATCGGCGTGGCGCAGACACTGAACAAGAGGAAGGGCGATTTCACCAAGCGCGATCTCGCCGTGCTCGAGGCGATGACCACCCAGGGGACGCTGGCGCTGCAGGGCGCGGTGTTCATCGAGCGCATGAAGGCGGTGCGCAAGCAGGAGATGGAGTTCGTCGACGTGGTGTCGGAGGTGACCGCGGACATCAAGCTCGGATCGTTGCTGCAGAAGGTCATGGGCGAGGCGACGCGCATGTTGAATGCCGAGCGCTCGACCCTGTTCCTCAACGACGAGAAGACCAGCGAGCTGTGGTCGGAAGTGGGGCAGGGGCTGGAGTCGGTGCAGATCCGCTTGCCCAATCACCTCGGCATCGCCGGCGCGGTGTTCACCACGAGCAAGGCGATCAACATGCCCTACGCCTACGCCGACCTGCGTTTCAATCCGGCGTTCGACAAGAAGACCGGTTTTTTCACGCGCTCGATCCTGTGCGTGCCGATCGTCAACAAGCACGGCAAGACCATCGGTGTCACCCAGGTCCTGAACAAGCACGGCGGGCCGTTCACCGGCGAAGACGAGTCGCGGCTGCGCGCCTTCACCGCGCAGATTTCGATCGCATTGGAGAACGCCAAGCTGTTCGCCGACGTGCACAACATGAAGAACTACAACGAGGCGATGCTGGAGTCGATGTCGAACGCGGTCGTCACACTCGACGACGCCGGCAAGATCGCCACCTGCAACGCGGCGGGCTTGCGAATTCTGAAGGTGAGTCCGGCGCAGATTCTGCAGCGGTCGATTGCGGAGTTCTTCGGCGGCGCGAATGACTGGATACTCGAAAGATTGAAGCACGTGGACGAAACCGCGGCCGCCGACATGCTCATGGACGCGGAACTCGCCGTCGGCGAGGAGAAGGTCTCGGCCAACGTGACCATCCTGCCGCTGTTCAACATGGAGAAGAAGCGGCTCGGCTCGATGCTGCTGATCGAGGACATCAGCAGCGAGAAGCGCATGAAATCGACCATGTCGCGCTACATGGATCCGGGCATCGCCGACCGGCTGGTGGCGAGCGGGGCCGAGTTGCTCGGCGGCCAGAGCGTCACGGCAACGGTGCTGTTCTCCGATATCCGCGGCTTCACCACCATCACGGAGCAGCTGGGCGCGCAGGGCACGGTGGCCCTGATCAACGAATATTTCACCCTCATGGTGGATTGCATCCAGCACGAAGAGGGCATGCTCGACAAGTTCATCGGCGACGCCATCATGGCCGCGTTCGGCATCCCCGTCGGGCACGAGGACGATGCGGACCGGGCCGTGCGCGCGTCGATCGCGATGCTGCGCGCGTTGAAAACGTGGAATGTCCAGCGCGTTGCCGAGGGCAAGATGCCGGTCGACATAGGCGTCGGTCTCAACACCGACATGGTGGTGTCGGGCAACATCGGCTCGAAGAAGCGCATGGACTACACCATCATCGGCGACGGGGTGAACCTCGCTTCGCGCCTGGAGTCGGCGTGCAAACAGTACGGCAGCCATATCCTGGTGAGCGAGTTTACCTATGCCAAGCTGCGCGGCACATATCGCACGCGCGAGCTGGATCTGGTGGTGGTAAAAGGCAAGACGAAGCCGGTAGCCATCCACGAAATCCTCGACTACCACACCGATGAGACTTACCCGCGCCTGATCGACGCGATGGGCTATTTCCGCGACGGTCTCGCCAAGTATCGCCAGGGCAAGTGGGATGACGCCATAAAACAGTTTTCGGAAGTGGTGGCCATCAACCCGGCGGACAAGGCGGCCAAGCTCTATGTCGAACGCTGCCTGCACCTCGCCGAACGCCCTCCCGGCGAAGACTGGAACGGCGTGTGGGTGATGGAAAGCAAGTGAGCGGCCGGTAGCGCATGCGTCGCGCGGGCAGCAGCCAAACCGCCCTGCGTCCCCGAGTTTGATTCGGCCAACTTCCCGGTTGAAGCGGGAAGTATCTGTGCCTGTGTTTCTCCCGGACTGACTTCCGCCCAAGCGCGCCCCGGCTTCGCGCTCGAGCAGCTACCCCCAAGTAGGTATTTACCGAGTTTTGGGTTTGCAGCAACATTCGAACAGGTCTTCCGCGTCCTGGAAGACACGCCATGACAACACCTCACCGGGAGACCCACCATGCCGATCGGTTCCTTCATCAACCTGGCGCGCATTGCAGCAGTCATATTTGCACTGGCAGTCAGCGCGCCAATGACTTTGGCCAAGGATGCAAAGTCCAAGCCGGGCAAATCGCCCGCCTTCGACGCCTCGGCCTGTTACGGCTGCCATGCGCCGATCAAGGCGTTCCACGCCGAAGGCAAGCACAAGGGCGTCGGCTGCAATAGTTGCCACGACGGCATCGACAAGCACCTGGGCGACGCCAAGGCGCGTCCGGTCACCAAGGTTGATCCTGCTGCCTGTGGCGCCTGTCACGAGAAACAGTTCGAGACGATGTACAAGATGAACTGGAACAAGATCGCCCGGAACGAGAAGTCGAACGCCACGGGCCCATCGCCGAATCCGGCTTGGGAGAAACTGATGACGCCGCATGGATTCACCAAAGAGCACAACGTGCCGCGCTCGCACGCCTTCATGCTGCTTGATCAATTCGTGGTGGACCGCGCGTTCGGCGGCCGCTTTGCACCCAAGGACGGCTGGCGCTACCTGACCCAGCCGGGCGGCGGCTTCAAGGTCGGGGACATGGTGGTCGACCAATATCCGGACAACAGCGAGCAGAAGCCATTCAAGCCAGGCACCGCCGCCGCGGCCAACCCCGTGTGCCTGAACTGCAAGACACAAGACCATATCCTCGACTGGGCGTATATGGGCGACCCGGCCCCCACGGCCAAATGGAGCCGGACCTCAAAAGTGGTTGAAATGGCGCGCGCCAGCAAACATGCCATTAACTGCTTCTTTTGCCACGATCCGCACTCAGCCGGGCCGCGAATTGTGCGCGACGGGCTGATCCAGGCGCTCACCCGTCCCGAGAAAGACACGCTATGGAACAAGGATGAGCGCGGCGCAAAGATCGAGGTCAAGGACTTGGGCGTGCGCGGCCACACGCGCAAGATCGCGCTGCTCGACCGCTACGACACCAAACTTCAATGCGGCCAGTGCCACGTCGAGTACAACTGCAATCCGGGTACTGATCCGATCACCGGCCAGCCGATCGGGATGGCCGACCAGCGCACCAACCACTTCCCGTTCAAGGACGTGAACCAGATCGCCAAGCATTACAGCGATCTCAAGTTCCGCGACTTCAAGCACGGCATCACCGGCGCGCTGCTGTGGAAGGGGCAGCATCCGGACGTGGAGAATTTCTACAACTCCAAGCACCAGAAAGCGGGCGTCGAATGCCATCAGTGCCATATGCCGAAGATGAAGGACGCGAAAACAGGCAAGACTTACACCTCCCACTGGCAGACCAGTCCGCGCAATTACATCAAGCAGACGTGCCTGACATGCCATGGGGACTGGAGCGAGAAGCAGGCGCTGTACGTGATGGATTCGCTCAACGCACGTTTCCAGGGCAAGGTGCGCAAGGCGGAGTACTGGCTCACGCGCATGGTGGACAAGTTTGAGGAAGCCAAAGGTGCAGGGGTGGAGGAGTCGGTGCTCAACCCAGTGCGCGACAAGCACTACGAAGCCGATATTCATTGGGAATGGTGGACGGCGTCGAACGGTGCAGGTTTCCACAATTCGGAAGCTGCGAGCAACTCGCTCAACAAGTCGATGGCCATTTCGCAGGAGGCGATCAAGATGCTGGAAGACGCGACTGCTGCCAAACGCGGCGCCGCCAGAACCGCGATGGCGTCGCCGGCAGCAGCCGAGAAAAAATGAGCTGCGGCTGAGCTCACCGTGGGCATCCAGAAAACGCGGGCGTTCGCGCTGGCGCTGGCACTGCTGGCGCCACTGCTCGGACTGGCGCAGTATCTGCGCGCAGGCAGTGCGGATTCCCCGGCTGCCGAATTCCAGGCCGCGCTGCCGGCCGAGGGCACTGCCAACGCCGGGGCTGGGGCCGACAACGACGCGCGGCGGCTGCGCGCACATCTCGAACGCCAGCCGCGCGATGCGAGGGGATGGGTGATCCTGGCGCGCCTCGAGGCCGATAGGGACCGCTTCGAGGAGGCCGCGCAAGCCTACGCCAAAGCGCTCGCCGCATCATCCAAGGTTGCCGCGGATCCGGCGGTGTGGTGCGAATACGCCGATGCTCTCGGCATGACACGCGGCGGTAATCTCGCCGGCAGACCGCGCGAACTCATCGATCGGGCGCTGGCGCTCAATCCAAATCATCCCAAGGCGCTGGAGATGGCAGGCAGCAGCGAGTATGCGCAGGGCAACTACGCGGTGGCGCTGCGCTTCTGGCGCCCGCTACTCACCGCGCAAAAGCCCGGATCACGGGCATACGCCGAGCTGGCCGCCGCGATCGCCCGAGCCGAACGCCTTGCCGCAACAGCAGTCGCGACAGGACGACACTGAACGATTGTTCGATTCACCTTGCGCCTGGACTGCGTTCCAGTAGCCGGTCGACGATTTCGCCCGCGCTCAGAATTTCCTTGATGTTTTCCACGCCCTGACCGGCGTACACCGAAAATCCCTTGGCGTATTTTTCGTCGTCGGCCTTGCGCGCGCCTGCGGTGACGAGGTGCAGCGGGTTCCATTTTTCCCGGCTCCGGATCGCGCGATAGGGCGTTCCGAGCTTCCAGCCGTAGGAGTAGAAATGGCCGTGGTAGGTATCATCGGTATTGGCCGCGACCAGCCGCTGCTTGTAGATGTCGTGCGCCAGCGATTCATAGCTGGCAACGAAGCGGGTGCCGACCCAGGCGCCCGCAGCGCCCAGGTGGAGCACGGCATCGAACGCGCCGGCATCCGCGATGCCCCCGGCGGCCAATACCGGCACCGGCGCAATCGCCTCGATCACGGCCGGCAGCAACGCCATGAGTCCGATGTTGCCGCGAACGTGTCCGCCCGCCTCAATGCCTTGGGCGATCACGATATCGGCGCCATCCTGCGCGGCCCTGCGCGCCTCGGCAACCGAGCCGACCTGCACCATGGACACGATCCCGGCCGCCCTGGCCCGGGGGATCACCTGCGAGAAATCGCCCCAGAAAAGCGACAACACTTTCGGACGCTCTTCCAGCACGACTGATAACTGGGCTTCGAATCCGTCCGGGCCGCCGCCGGGCGGAACCAGATTGACGCCGAATGGCCGGTCCGTTTTTTTCCGCGTCTCGCGGATCCACAGCCGTACGTCGGCGGCGCTGCGGCGGATGCATCCGAGATGGCCGAGGCCGCCGGCCTGGCTGACGGCAGCCGCCAGGTCCGGCCCCGCAACGCCCCCGAGGCCTGCCTGAAAGATCGGGACTTCGATTCCGCAAAGCGCGAGCGCGCGTGACACCTGTTCTTTCATTGCGATTGCCTGTCTTGCTAAACGTACTTTCCACTACCTCGACTTGGCCGGCGGACGTCGGCTTAAGGCGACATTGTATAAGGTAGAATGATTTGCATACCTGCAATGCCATCGCGCTTACGCTCGCAGGAGGAGAAAAGATGACTAAACAGCATCGAAGGCTGTAGCAGATCGATTGCCATGTGCCTTTCCCTGGGGTAGATTCGGAGCGTCAGCTACAAGGAGATTGATAATGAGTGCTATCTTCAAATCGGTGTCGAAATGTTCGCTCGCCGCGGTGGCGGTGCTTGCCGTGGCCGGGTGTGCGCCCTCGGGCGTAAGCTACAACAAGGAGGTGCAGCCGATTCTTGCAAAGAATTGCTCCGAATGCCATGCCCCGGGCCAAAAGGGCTTCGTGGCTAGCGGATTGGATACCACCAGCCATCAAGCCGTGATGAAAGGCGGCAAGTTCGGGCCCATGGTCAAGCCCGGCGATGCGCTCACCAGCGCGCTCAACATGCTGGTCGAAGGACGCGTGCATTCGTCCATCCAGATGCCGCATGGCCGGGAAAAACTTCCGGCAAAGGACATCGAAACACTCAAGGTCTGGGTGAACGAAGGCGCGAAGAATAACTGATCAGTGCGTCAACCCAAGGCGCCGGCGGCGCGCAGCGCACCGATTTCCGCGGCACCCAGCCCGAGCAGGTCGCGCAGCACTTCATCGGTGTGCTCGCCCAGCGCCGGCGAGGGCGCGCGTATCGAGCCCGGCGTCGCGGACAGGCGCACCGGCACGCCTACGACGCGCAGCTTGCCCGCGCGGGGATGGTCGATGTCGACGATGGAGCCCCGCGCCCTGACCTGCGGATGTTCGGCCACCTGGGCGAGATTGTTGATGGCGCCGACCGGAATACCGCTCTTCGTAAGCAGCGCTTCCCAATCCTCGTAACTTCGGGTGAGGAACACCTGCTGCAGCCTGGCGATCAGGCTTTCACGATTGCGGCCGCGCTCGCCATTGCTGCGAAAACGCGGGTCGTCGGCAAGTTCCGGGCAGCCGATTACCGGACAGAAGATCTTCCACAATTTCTCGCTGCCCACCGCCAGCGCCAAATCGCGCGTCCTGGTCTGAAACGTCTGGTAGGGCAGCAGGGCCTTGTACGCCGTGCCCATGGGCCTGGGAATGTCGCCGGTGGCGCAGTAGTTTCCGATCATGGTGCCGAGCAGCGCGAGCTGACCCTCCATCATCGACACGTCGATGGACTGTCCGATCCCGCTTTGCTCCTTCGCCCTCAGCGCGAGCATGACGCCGAACGCGGCGTTCATGCCGGCGGTCAGATCAGCGATGGAGACACCGGCGCGGGCGCCGTGTCCACCGGCTTCACCGGTCACGCTGATCATGCCGCTCTCGGCCTGGAGAATCAGATCGAGCGCGGGGCGGTCGCGGTACGGCCCGTCCTGGCCGAATCCGGAAATCGAGCAGTAGATGATGCCCGGATTGCGCTTGCGCGCCGTTTCATAGTCCAGTCCCAGCCGCGTCAACGCGCCGGCGCGGTAGTTCTCCAGCACGACGTCGCAGCGCTCGGCCAAACGCAGAAACGTTTCCTTGCCCTCGGGGGTCTTCAGATCGAGCACCATGCCTTTCTTGTTGCGATGCAGGCTGACGAAGTAATCCGTTTCCCCGCCCGGCAGGGGCGTGCCCCAGGCGCGCGCGATGTCGCCCAGGCCGGGCGGCTCGATTTTGATCACCTGCGCGCCGTAATCGGCGAGCATGGTCGAGCAGAAGGGCCCGGCGAGCGCGTGGCTCAGGTCGAGTACCTTGATTCCTTCCAGTGGCGAATGCATAGCGGTTCCGGTCACGTTGCGACAGGGCGTATTTTCGCATATGGGAGCAGCGCCAATCGCGTCATTGGCTTTGCCCGTAAAAAAGAAGGCCGTCTGTATGAGACGGCCTTCCTGGTTTACAGCATAGCTTGCTCTGGAGCTACATCCCGAACTCGGCTATTGCGGCCGCGCTCCGGGAGCGGATCAGTTCGGGGTGATCAAGGGATGGTCACCGCGTAGAACGCATAGAAGTGCGCGAAATCACGCCCCACCGCGTCTTCGGCCCACAGATGCACGCCGGTGAAGCGATCGTCGGTCACATAGTTGCCCGCGCTGTCGCAATGCGTATCGCCGGTAGCCGCGCTGCAGAAAATCTTGCCGCTGCGGGCTGTGGACGCAACCCCGGTCCGGTCGTTGAAATTATCCCGCGTCGCTACCGTTTTTCCTGCGGGAATGTAAGCCGGACCTCTTCCGTACACCTGGATGCTGGTTGGGGGCAAAGCGCCCGTCGGCACCGTCCATTCCAGCTGGGCCGGGCCAGTGGGATCCGCGGGCAAATACGTGGCGCCGCTCTTGGTCACGCTGCTGGCCTTCACGTCGGCGATATCCGCGTCGACGAGGTTCGCCAGCGGTTGCGCCTGCAACTCGGGGATAGTCATCGCGCGCGCGCGGGTCTTGAAGTACTGCGTCGCATCGGGTGTGGTTTGCCCCGCCAGATAATATTCGAACTTCCACGTGCCTTGCGCCGCAAGGGCAGCGATCTCGGCATCGGTCAGCGGGGTGGCGGCGAAGAAGTTGCTGGTGTCCGCATCGGCCGGGTTCTTTGCGCTATTGTTGGGATCGACATAGACGCTCCTGATGCGCACGATGTTGGTGCCGGTTATGGTCTCGGCGCCCAGGCTGTCTGTTTTCACCAGCGGAAAATATGCGGAACCTGCAGAGGGTTTCAACAGGAATGCATGGCCCTTGGGCGAGGTCACGACGATCTTGACGACGTCTGCGACCTCCGCCGTAGCGTTGACGTTCAAGTTATACCCGGTGCTGTAATAGTCCGCGGCCGGCTGGTTGATGAAGTTGCGCAGCTGATGATAGGCATTCACGCCGCCGTTGTATTTGTACTGGTTGCCGATCGCCCTGAGCTTGCCGTCGGTGTCCGCCCTGACCACCAGGACGTTGTTGCTGGAGTTGTCCGATGCATCGGTGTTGCGATAAGCGATCACCAGATCGCCATTGCCGCGCGTAAACTCATAGCTGCCACGATCGAATTTCGCGCCGGCGGCAGTGCCGAAAATGCCGGGCCAAGCGGCCGTTTTGCTTACGATCGCGCCGTTGTTCTTGAAGCTTGCGGGATCTTTGCCGACGAAGATATCCTTGCACGCATCGGCTTTGATGTCGGCCGCAGCGGTTCCACCGGAAAGGATGCGATCGGATTGCGCCAGGGCAAAACAGGCAGTCACGCGCTGGAGGAAATCGGCGATCAGGGTGGCGCTGCCGCTCGGAACCAGGTCCGCGGCCGTGACTGCCGGCATGGCTGCCGCAGGCGCCGTGGTGTTGGTGAACGCGATGACCGCGGGGTTGACGCCCTCGGCCAGTTTCTGCGTCACCGCGACTTCGATATTGACGGTCGTAGCGCTTGAGGGGGTGATGTTGATCGACAGCGAATCGAGCACCTTGTCGGCGCCGGTGCCGTCGGCGACCAGCTTGCCGGTCAGCGGATTGCTGCTGTCGCCTACCGCGTCCATCAGCGGCTTGATCAGCGCGACGACTTCGGCGACCTTGGCGGTCAGCTTGGTCGCGTCGACCAGGGCCGGGTTGGCTTTTATTTCAGCCGCCAGCTTGGCCGGGTCGCCCGAGGTGGACAGCCGCGATGCGATCAGGTTGGTCACCGGCGTGATATTCGCCGTGGCGTCTTTCGCCTCGGCGACCACGCTGACCAGGGTCTTGTCGTCCCTGACGGCCTGCACCACGAACGGCGGCTTGGCGGTGAGAGGCAGGGTGATGGTGTAGCTGCCATCGGCGCCGGTAACGACCGCGCCTTCGCCGGTGGTAGGGTATGTAGTGCCGTCGCTGGTGGCGATGGTGACGGCGGCGTTGGCAAACACGGCGCCAGTAGCGGCCGTGCCGGCCACGGTGAAGGTCGTGGGCGCAGGCGCGGCCGGTGCCGCGGTAGAGGCCACGTCGTCGCTGCTGCTGCCGCAAGCGGCCAATGCCCCGACCAGCAACAGGCTAGCCGCAGTCTTCAAGACTAATGGATGATTTTTCAATGACTTCTCCCGTTTCTGTGGTTGTCGTTCTGGCATCTTTGCCGATGCGCTTGTGCGCACCAGGTGGTCCTTCGGTATCCACCGGTACGGCAGGCATCATCAGGCATGCGGCCGCCCTGCGCACCCCATAGCTATGGGATGCGCTTTGCTGACAATCGGTTTAATGGCACAATGCGCGCCTCTTCTTATGCGGCGCCTCGCCTTGAACCCATTGCACCAAGCGATTTCGAACAAGCGGGATGCGAACCTTCTGTCCGATCTAGTACATCAGATCTACGCTGCCAGCGTCCATCCAGAGCGGTGGAACGCGGTCGTTGCGGCCATTGCCGCCTCGTTGGGCTCATCCAAGGGATTGCTGTTCACGCCCTACCTTGCGCCACAGCACGGCGGGCTGATCTTTCCGGCGGGTATCGACGAGGCCGCGTTGCAGCTGTGGGGCAGCTCTTACATTGATCAGGACATCTGGGCCCAGCGCGCGCAGGCGCGGGGGCAATTGCGCGCCGGCGAAGTGCTGGTCGATGACGATATCGTTCCCCGCGAGGAATTTCTTGCATCGCGCTTCTACCGGGAGTTCCTCAGCACGATCGGCATTGGACGCGTATGCACCTGCGTCGTTTTCGAGGGGACGCCCGGCTTGCCTGCTACCTCGATCTCCATTTTTCGAGATGCTCACGAGTCCGCGTTCGATCGGGCGGACGTTCAGTGGCTGAAGCTGCTGGGTACCCACCTCTCCCGCGGTCTCGGCCTGATGCAGCGGCTCGATACCGCCAGATTGCAATACACTTCCCTGCTGGCCGCGCTCGACCGTCTGAATTTCGGGGTGGCATTGCTCAATGAGGGCATGCAGGTGCTGCATCTGAACGAAGCCGGCCAAAAGGTTGTGAGTCGGCGCGACGGAATCTTCATCGGCGCCAACCGGCAGCTTGAAAGCAATCCGGCCGCCGAGCAATCACAGAGACTGTTGCGCTGGCTGATGGCGGTCAACGATACCTCCGAGGCAGAGCAGGCGCATTTCCTCAAAGGATGCCGGGTGGTGCGCAGCGACGGAAAGCGGCATTACGCGATCCAGTGTGCCGCCGTGCCGGCGGACAGCGCTTGGACGGCGCAGAACGAGGCGGTCAGGTACGTCGTCTTCATCATTGATCCTTCGGCGCTGCAACTGCCCAGCGCGGACCGGCTGATCGCCCTGTACGGGCTGACGGGCGCGCAGGCGAAAGTCGCGCTCGCGTTTTCCAGCGGTGGAACCTACAAACAGGTGGCGCAGCGCCTGCGCGTTTCCCAGGAAACGGTGCGTTCTCACGTCAAGGAGATTTACCCCAAGACGCGCGTGAACCGGCAGGCGGACCTGGTGCGTTTGGTTCTTTCTTTGGCGCAGAGCTCAGTCTGAGCCGCGCGCCAAGGCGCATCTAGCGAGCGAGCACGCGCATCTGCTGCGGCTGAATCGCAAGCTGCACGGCTTCGCCGGGCGCGAAGCTGCGGGCGCCGGTGTAGTGCGCCTGGTCGGCGATGATTTCGGCATCACCCGATTCGACTGTATAGCGGATGAACTCGCCCAAAAATTCGCGCGCGGCGACGCGGCCCCCGAGCCGGATCAAACCGCGCTCGACCGGCGCGCCGGGATCGCTCAACGCGACCACGTGCGGCCGGAAGGCGATTTCCACTTCACCCGGCGAAACGGCCGGAATGCCGGGCAGGGTGATCGTGCCCAGTGCTTCCGACTCGAACAGCATCGCGCCGGCGCCGGCCGAGAGCGTACCCGCGAACAGGTTGATGGTGCCGACGAAATTGGCGATGAAGCGGTTCGCCGGACGGTCGAATAGCTCGATCGGCGTGCCGATCTGCTGGATCACGCCGGCCTCCAGCACTGCCACGCGGTCGGAGATCGACAGCGCCTCCTCCTGATCGTGGGTGACGAAAATCGTGGTCACGCCGAGCTTGCGCTGCAGCGCAAGCAGTTCGACGCGCATGTGCACCCGCAGCTTGGCATCGAGGTTGGACAGCGGCTCGTCGAGCAGCAGCACCTTCGGTTCGATAGCGATGGTGCGGGCGAGGGCGACGCGCTGCTGCTGGCCGCCGGAGAGCTGACTCGGCCGCCGCGCGGCGAGTTCGGTCAGACCGACCAGGTCGAGCGCGGCAGCGACTTTGCGCTTGACCTCGTCGCGCGGGAGCCTGCGCTCCTCCAGCCCGAAGGCGACGTTGTCGTGCACGGTCATGTGCGGCCACAGGGCGTAGTTCTGGAACACCATGCCGATGTCGCGCTTCCACGGCGGTACCGCGGAGATGTCTTCGCCATCGACCAGCACGCGCCCCGACTGCGGCCTGGCGAAGCCGGCGATCACGCGCAGCAGAGTGGATTTTCCCGAACCCGAGGGCCCGAGCAGCGCGAAGAACTCGCCCGGCTCGATGGCGAGATCGATGTTGCGCAGCACCTCGGTCTTGCCGAACGCGAGCGCGATGTCCTGAAATTCGACTTTGACTTTGGCCATGTTTGCCTATTTATGAATGCCTACTTGAGTAACTGCAGGGTTTCGAAGCGCAGGCTGCGCGCGCGCATGATGCGGTGCGAGGCATAAGTGCCGAGCCCCACCAGCAGCACCGTGATCACGCCGAGCGCGGCGCCGGGCCCGCGCCCGACGATCGATTGCATGTAAAGATAGATGCCGTAGGAGGCGGGGGCATCCGAAGTGGCGGAGACCAGCATCAGGGTGGCGGAAATCTCCACCGCAGCGGTGAGGAAGCTGGTGACGAAGCCGGCGAGGATGCCGCCTGCCATCAGCGGCACGACGATACGGAAAATGGTGCGGCGGTTGCTTGCGCCGAGATTTTCCGCGGCTTCTTCCATCGATGGGTGCAGTTGCTGCAGCGACGCCACGCAGGAACGCAGCGCGTAGGGCAGTCGCCGTACGGTGAACGCAAACGCGATGATCATCCAGAAGGATACGAATGGCAGGTCGGTGAACGGCAGATCGAAACCGCGGAAGGTGCGCAGATAGCCGATCCCCAGCACCACGCCGGGAATCGCCACCGCGGCCGAGGCGATGAAGTCGAGCAGCCGGCGTCCGGGCAGGTTCGTGCGCAGCATCAGGTAGGCGATGGCGGTGCCGATCGCGACGTCGAGCCCGGCGGCGATGCCGCAGTAAAGCAGGGAATTCCACAACATGAAGGGCGAGTCGCGGAACACCGCCGCATAGTTGTCCAGGGTGTAGGCCTCGGGGATCACCGTAAAGCTCCACATCTTGCTGAAGGACAGGAGTACCAGGCCGAGATGCGGCGACAGCACCAGCAACAGCACCAGCACGATCCAGCCGTAGGCGAACAGCGCCTGCCATGGTCCGAGCTTCCTTGTCGCGAGCGAGCTGCCGCCGCGCTGCAGCGTGGCGTAGTCCTTGCCGCGCATCACCCAGGTCGAGCCCCACAGCGCGGCCATCGATGCGATTACCATGATCACGCTCGCGACGTAGCCGATCGGATCGTCGATGCCGATGGAGGTGATGCGAAAATAAGCCTGTGCCGCGAGGATGTCGGTGACATTGAGCACCAGCGGCGTGGCGACGTCGTCGAATACCTTGAGGAACACCAGTGCGGCGCCGGCCATGTAGCCCGGCAGCGCGAGCGGGAAGACGATGCGCCGGAACAGGCGGAATCCGCTCGCGCCGAGATTTTGCGCCGATTCCTCCATTGCGCTGTCGATGTTGTTGAGCGCGACGGTGAGGTTGAGCAGGATGAACGGGAAATAGTGCAGCGCCTCGACGAAAATGACCGCGTTAAGTCCCTCCATGAGCGGCAGGTTGAGATCGAACCAGTCGCCCAGGATCAGGTTGAGCGAGCCGCTGCGCCCGAACAGGAGCTGCATCGCGGTGGCGCCGACGAAAGGTGGCATGATCAGCGGCAGCACGCCCAGCGTCTGGATCAGCATCGCGCCGCGGAACTGGAAGCGCGCGGTAAAGTACGCCAGCGGCAGCGCAAAAATGGAGGAAACCACCACGCTCATGCCGCCGACGTAGAGGCTGTTGTAGAACGCCTCGCGCATCAGCGTCAGCTGGAAAAACGAGCGGAAATGCGCGAAGGTCAGACTGCCGTCGCTGTTGGTGAAGGCGACGAACATGACCGTGAACACAGGCACCACCAGGAACACCAGCAAGAACAGCGCGATGACCAGCGCGAGCGTGGCCTGGGGGAGGTTGTAGCGGCGCGACATGGTGAAACGGTCAGGACGCGTCGCGATTCGAGCGCGCGAGCCTATTTCGCGAGCGCGGCGGCCTGGTTCGCGAGTTCGATCGCGCGGGCGTAATTCTTGCGCGCGGTGTTGCCCCAGTATTCCTCCAGCGCCGTAATCTGCTTGGTCTTCAGGGCATCGCGCTTGGTGTTGCGATAGAGCGCGAGGAACTCCTTGTCCCTGGCTTTCAGGTCGCTCACCACCGGCGAGTAGGCGAGTTCGCGCGCTTCCTCGAGCAGCCTCGCCGCTTGGGCTTGATCCTTGCCGGCCAGCTTGGCCGCGGCGTTGTTGATGGCTTTTGCCGCCTGCGTAAGTTCCTTGTGGCGGAAGGTGATGGTTTGGTCGAACAGCGAACTCACCACGTAGTAGCGCGATTCGGACAGGTCGGAGTCGAAATTCACTTTGGGTTTGATCTTCCCCGTGAACGGATTGGGAAAACCGGCCGGCGCCTTGGCGTAGACGCTGGGCAGCACCGGCAGGCGGCTTATCTGCGGATCGAACAGCAGTTCCTGGCCCTCGGGCGAGAGCGTGTAATCGATGAATTTTTTCGCGTTTTCCGGGTTCTTCGCGCCGGCGACCAGGCCGATATTGGCGGGCACGATGGCGGTCACCGACGGATAGACGAATTCGGTGGGAAAGCCCGAAGACTTGGCGGCGAGGCCGAAGAAGTCGATCACCAGGCCGATGCCGTACTGGCCGCTGTTGACGCCATCGGGCACGCCGAAGCTGCGCTCGGTGATCGCGGCGCAGTTGCCCGAGATCATCAGCATCTGGCGCCAGCCTTTTTCCCAACCTTCACCCTGCAGGATGGTCTCTACCGTCAGATGGGTGGTGCCCGAGCGCGACGGCGACGATATGGCGACGTGGCCGAAATAGATGGGCTTCGCCAGATCCGCCCATTCTTTCGGCGGAGGCAGCTTGTTCGCCTTCATATAGCGCGTGTTCCACATCATGCCGTAGCCGGCGAGCGCCTGGCCGAGGTAGTAGCCTTTGGGATCGTTGATCGGATAGTTGCCGATCTTGTTCGGAACTTCTTTCGCCGGCGTCTCGATCCTGGCGAGCAGCTTTTCCTGGGACAGCACCTGGAAGGCATCCGGCGCCGATACCCAGAACACGTCGGGCTTGTTGTTGGCGGGGGCTTCGCGGATATAGGCGACGCCCGCGGGAGTCGGCTTGTTGAGGATCTCGACCTTGATGCCCGGGTTCTTTGCTTCGAACGCCTTCTTGTAGGCTGCGGTCAGTTCCTTCGGAAACGAAGTCACGATCACCACCTGTTGCTGTGCCAGCACCGGGACGGCGAAGGACAGGGCGAGCGCTGCGCACGCGAGGCGCATGACTTTCGGCATTGAGAGGCTGGGCATGGCTGTTCTCCTTTGGATTCCCGGCTGTTGAAATCAACATTGCCGTCCATGATAAACCATGCGCCCTGTGACCAGGACGCCACTCCCGCTCCCACGAACCACCCGACGGCTAGGGTATTATTCATCAACGTCCGGGCACGGGGAGGGGCGGACATCAGGGACCCGCACTGAACTCTGACGGGGCGGCTAAACAAGGGACAAGAAAATGGATACCTGTTTTGGAAATCTGAAGGCAATCCTGGTGGTTGTTCTGCTACTTGCTTCGAGTATTCTTTCCGGGTGTGGCTCGTCGGGTGGATGTACTGTCGTGCCGGCGAGTGCAACGGTCTCAGGCACGACGGCACAGGGACCCCACTGCGCCAGCGAGACGGCATCCGCCACGTCCGGTTACAGCCTTTCCGGGGTGGTGAGCGGTGGTACGCCTCTGGGTGTGACAATAACGCTGACGGGCGCGGGAACGGGGAGCACCACCGCCGACGCGAACGGAAACTACAATTTCACCGCAATCCCGAACGGGAATTACACCGTGACACCCTCTCGCGCAGGGTATTTCTTCAGTCCCGCAAACATTGCTGTAACGATCAGCGGCGGCAACGTCAGCGGCAATAATTTCACGGAATCGGCTTCAACCGGTGCGGCCTCCGGTTTTTCCGGCATGGTGGCCGGCGCCGTGGCGCAGAACGTGATGATTACCCTGAGCGGCGCCAATACTGGATCAGCGGTGACGGACGCGGGTGGGAATTTCGGCTTCTCCGGCCTTGCCGCCGGAACTTACACTGTGACACCCTCGCTGGCTTCGTATGTCTTCAGTCCGGCGAGCAGTGTGGTAACCACGATCAGTGGCGGAAATGTCGCGCTTGGCACTTTCACGGCGTCATTCTACGCTGCTGCGACCACCAGGCTTTTTGGCAAAGTAAGCGGCGCCGTGGCGCAGAACGTGATGATTACCCTGAGCGGCGCCAATGTTGGATCAGCGGTGACGGACGCCGGTGGGAATTTCGGCTTTTCCGGCCTCGCCGCGGGAAGCTACACGCTGACCCCCTCCCTCGCTGGGTATATCTTCAGTCCGGCAAACATTGCGGTGGTAACGAGCGGCGGCGAAAATGTGATCCTAAGCAGTTTCACCGCGACGCGGTGACAAACGAAAGCTTTACGGCCGGCGGGCGAGTTTCAGCCTGACGCCGGACTTTGCTGTGGCAACAGCCCGGCGCCCAAGCGCAGCGCGGTTCTTCGGTTGCCGGCTGTCTGAGCGCTGAATGATTTTCCCGGTACCCGCGGGCTGAAACGAGGGAATCAGCTGTTTCTTGCCGTTGCCGATGAGATCGGCGCGGCCCATGCGCTGCAGCGCCTCGCGCAACAGCGGCCAGTTCTCCGCATCGTGATAGCGCAGGAAAGCCTTGTGCAGGCGGCGGTGCCGTCCGCCGCGGACCACGCTTACCGCTTCCGAATTCGCCGACACCTTGTGCAGCGGATTCTTGCCGGTGTGGTACATGGTCGTCGCCAGCGCCAGCGGAGTGGGCAGGAAGGTCTGCACCTGGTCGAGGCGGAAGCCGTTGTGCTTGAGCCACAGCGCCAGCGCGAGCATGTCTTCGTCGCTGGTGCCGGGATGCGCGGCGATGAAGTAGGGGATCAGGTACTGCTCCTTGCCCGCTTCGCGCGAAAAGCGGTCGAACAGCGCCTTGAACTTGTCGTAGTTGCCCATACCGGGCTTCATCATTTTCGACAGCGGCCCTTCCTCGGTATGCTCGGGTGCGATCTTGAGATAGCCGCCGACGTGGTGGGTCGCGAGTTCCTTCACGTATTCGGGCGAGCGCACCGCCAGGTCGTAGCGCAGGCCGGATGCGACCACCACTTTCTTGATGCCGGGCAGCGCGCGCGCCTTGCGGTACAGGTCGATCAGCGGCGCGTGGTCGGTGTCGAGGTTTTCGCAGATGCCGGGATAGACGCATGACAGGCGCCGGCACGAGGACTCGATCTTCGGGTCCTTGCACGCCATGCGGTACATGTTGGCGGTCGGCCCGCCCACGTCGGAAATGACCCCGGTGAACCCCGGCGTCTTGTCGCGGATCTCCTCGATCTCGCGCAGGATCGATTCTTCCGAGCGGCTCTGGATGATGCGTCCCTCGTGCTCGGTGATGGAGCAGAAGGTGCAGCCGCCGAAGCAGCCGCGCATGATGTTCACCGAGAAGCGGATCATTTCCCACGCGGGAATCTTCGCCTCGCCGTAGGCCGGGTGCGGCGCGCGCGCGTAGGGCAGGCCGTAGACATGATCCATCTCGGCGGTGGACAGCGGGAGCGGCGGCGGGTTGAGCCAGACGTCGCGATCCGCGTGCGCCTGCACCAGCGCGCGCGCGTTGCCCGGATTCGACTCGAGGTGGAAAGTGCGCGAGGCGTGGGCGTCGAGCACGGGATCTGCTTTTACCTGTTCGTAGGAAGGCAGGCGGATGACGGTGCGGGCGCGCTCTTCCTGGCGCGCCGCGAGGCGTTCGCCACGGCTGTGGAAGCGGAGGGTATGCGTTGTCGCCCTCACCCCTGGCCCCTCTCCCGCTCGCAGGAGAGGGGAAGGAATGGTGTTCCCGCTCCCTGGGGGAGCGGGAACAGTCCCTATGGTGACATACGGATCCGGACGCGCATGGATCGCCCCGGGCGTATCCACCGTGGTGGAATCGGCCTCGGTCCAGCCTTCGGGGCGCCAGCCGCGCGGCACCATGAAGGAGCTGCCGCGCAGGTCGCGGATGGTCTTGATGTTCTCGCCCCTGGCCAGGCGGTGCGCGAGTTCCACCAGCGCGCGCTCGGCATTCCCGAAGAGCAGCAGGTCCGCTTTTGCGTCGGGCAGGATCGAGCGCTTCATCGTGTCCGACCAGTAATCGTAATGCGCGATGCGGCGCAGGCTCGCCTCGATGCTGCCGATCACCAGCGGCGCATCCGGATAGGCCTCGCGGCAGCGCTGCGAATAGACGATCACCGCGTGGTCCGGGCGCTTGTCCGGCGCGGCGTCCGGCGTGTAGGCGTCGGTGGAACGGATTCTCCTGTCGGCGGTATAGCGGTTGACCATCGAATCCATGTTGCCGGCGGTAACGCCGAAAAACAGCGTCGGTTTCCCCAGTTGCATGAAGGGCTCGGCCGATTGCCAGTCGGGCTGGCTGATGATGCCGACGCGAAAGCCCTGCGCTTCGAGCAGCCTCCCCACCAGCGCCATGCCAAAACTCGGATGATCGATGTAGGCGTCGCCAGTGACGATGACGATGTCGCAGGAATCCCAGCCGAGCGAGCGCATTTCCTCGCGCGACATCGGCAGGAACGGGGCGATGCCGAAACGCTGCGCCCAGTGCTTGCGGTAGGAAAAAATCGGTTTGATCCGGGCGTCCATGCGCTCAAGCGCGCCAGTCGCGCAGGCGCGCGAACAGCGCATTGGTCGAGGCATCCAGTCCGGGGATGGCCGCGGTGCCGGCTGGCTGCGCCGCGAGGGTGCGGGCAATTTCCTTGCCCAGTTCCACGCCCCACTGGTCGAAGCTGTTTATGTTCCAGATGACTCCCTGCACGAACACCTTGTGCTCGTACAGCGCCAGTAATTGTCCCAGGGTGTTTGGATCTATGGTCTTGAACAGGATGGTGGAAGACGGGTGGTTGCCGTCGAAGCGCCGCTGCGGCAGGGCGGCGTCCTTGCCCGCCATCAGCGCGGCCGATTGCGCCAGCGCATTCTCGGCCGCCGTCGCGGTGGCCGCAACCGGCACCAGGAAATCGCAGGGCGCGAGGTGCGTGCCCTGGTGCAGCATCTGATGGAAAGCGTGCTGGCTGTTGGTGCCCACCGAGCCCCAGACCACCGGCACGGTGGCGTAATCCACCGGCTGGCCGTCGCGATCCACGCGCTTGCCGTTGGATTCCATTTCCAGCTGCTGCAGGTAGGCCGGCAGCTCGCGCAGGGCCTCCGCATAAGGCAGCACGGCCTGGGTTTCGGCGCCGAAGAAATTGGTGTACCAGATGCCGAGCAGCGCCAGCAGCACCGGCATGTTCGCGTCGAGTGGCGCGGCGAGGAAATGCTCGTCCATCGCGCGCGCGCCGGCGAGCAGCGCCTCGAACCGGTCCATGCCGATCGCGATGGCCAGCGGCAGCCCTACGGTGGACCATACCGAATAACGCCCGCCGACCCAGTCCCACAACGGGAAGCACAACTCCGGTGCGATGCCGAATTCGGCCGCGGCCCCGACGTTGGCGGTGGCTGCGGCGAAATGTTTGGTGACCGCAGCTTCGCTTTTCAGCCCCGCGGTGAGCCAGGATCGCGCGAGCCTGGCGTTGGCGAGCGTCTCGCCGGTGGTGAACGTCTTGGAGGCGACGATGAACAGCGTGGTTTCCGGCTGCGCCTGCGTGAGCGCCCGCGCGAGATCGTCGGGATCCGCGTTGGCGACGAAATGGACCGACTGCGGCGCATCCGCATGGCGCCAGAGCGCCCGGGTGAGCATGCGCGGGCCGAGATCGGAGCCGCCGATGCCGATGTTGATCACCGTGCGCATCGGCTTTCCCGAGTGCCCGAGCAAACGATCGCCGCGCACGGCGTCGCTGAACGCGCGCATGCCCTGCCTCGCCTTGCGCACCAGCGGCATCACGTTGTTGCCGGCGGGGAATACCTGCAACGCGGAGCGCAGCGCCACATGCAGCACCGCGCGATCCTCGCTCGAGTTGATGTGTTCGCCCGCGAACATGCGCGCGCGCCGGCCTTCGACGTCCGCCTGACGCGCAAGATCGATCAGCAGCGCCATCGTCGCATCGGTAACGCGGTGTTTTGAATAGTCGAGCAGCAGCGCGCCCGCCTGCAGGCTGAGTTTCTGCGCGCGCCCCGGCTCGCGCGCGAACAGGTCGCGCATCTGCACCTCCGCGATTTCGCCCTGGTGCGCTTGCAGTGCCTTCCACGCCGGGCTCTGGGTCAGCTTGCTTTGATGCGGCTTGCTCATGGCAGCGCCTTCACTTTCGCGTATAAGCGGAATTTTTCGGTGCGGTCGCCGACGCGATTGCCTTCCCAGAGCTTTTTCCACGGCGTCCCGGGGCTCACCTCGGGCAGCCGCGCGTTGCTTTGCACCAGCAGAAGCCCGCAGTCATGCCGCGGTCGGATTTCGGCGCGCACGGTGACGATGCCTGCATGGTAATCGAACGCGGCGCGCTGCGCCTCGCCCAGGCCGCGGCTGGCAATGCAGCCCGCGTGCCTGGGCAGGCTCACCTGCAGGGATCGGGCTAGCTGGCGGTAGCTCTTGCCATAGTCGATCCAGGGCAGCCACAGCAACATCGCCAGCCCCCAGAACAGCGCCAGGCCGGCAGCCCAGAAGGTGACGCTGCGCTGCGGCGAGGGCCGGCTGCGGAAAATCAACGCGATCCACGCAAGCGTCAACGCGATTGCGGCGATGAGCGGCAGCCAGGCAAACTGCGCCACGAAACCGGGTTCGAGCCGCGCGGCGTTGGCGGCGATGCGCGGCGGAAAACCGGTCTGCAATGCGCAATAGCCGAGCCAGATCAGGCCGCCGAGCAAGCTGAAGGTCATCGCGCCGAACCAGGCGAGCGCGTTGGCTGCGCCGCGGCGCAAATCGTTCAACACCTGCGCGCCGAGCAGGGCGAGCGGCAACAGCAGGGGCAACAGCGGCAACTCGGCGGGTGCGCGCGCAAACGCGGCCAGGCCCAGTCCCGCGACGAGGGCAGCGAGCGGCAACACCACGCCGGCAGTGCTCGGCTTTCTGCGATAAAGCCATAGCGCCCACAGCGCGATCGGCCATGCCGGCCAGGCAAACCAGGCGAGTGTCTGCAACGTATAGGCGGCTGCGGCGGGGCTCGGCCCCTGGGCGAACGCGGCCAAATTGGCCTGGTGCAGCCATGCAGCGAAGAGTCCGGGCGAGCGCGCGTAAAGCAGCGCCGGCCACAGTGCGAGCCAGGGGAGCAGCACGGCCAGGGCGCAAGCGAGGGCGAGCCCCGCGTTGCGGCTGCGCCAGTCCGGCACGAACAAAGGCGTCACCAGCAGGGCGAAAAGGAGAGGCAGAACGGGCGCAAACGCCGTAGCGAGAAATGCGGCGCCCAGGCCGCAGCCGAGGGCGATGCCGGCGGCATAGGGGCGTGTCACGACCAATGCGGCGCCGTAGTAGGCGCAGGCGAGGCCGGCGAGCAGAGCGGTGTCGCTGGTGGCCTCGTGCGCATGCAACAGCAGACCGGTGCAACCCATGAATAGCAGCATGACGCTGTCGCCGCGGCCGCGGCCGTCGTGGCCGCGGCTGTCGCTGTAGCGGCTTTCGTTCTGGCGGAAGGCGTGTCCCGCAAGGCGCAGGAACACGAGCGTCAGCGCAATGCAGGCGCCGCCGGCGAGGCGCGCGGCGTCGTGCGGCGCGATGAGCCAGCCCAGCAGCTTGGTGAACACCGCCGCGATCCAGTAGAACAGGGGGCCGTCATCCGCATAGTGCTCGCCTGCCAGCCGCGGCAGCAGCCAATCTCCATGGCTAGCGAACCGGTGTGCGATGCCGATGCCGATGGCGTCGTCGTTTTTCCAGGGATCGTGGCCGACGAGGCCGGGCAGCAACCAGATTGCCACCAGAATCAGCAGGGGAATGCCCGCAAGCGGCAGCGCGATGCGCGCGCGGGCCATTATTCGACCACCACGAGTGTCAGCCTCGCTTCGGCTTCGTCCCTGTGTCTCATGCGTTCATTTTACTCGGCGGGAAAACAAAAAAGGCAGCCGAAGCTGCCCGAAAACGCAAAAGGCAGCCGAAGCTGCCTTTTATGCGGGGAGTACTCGATATCAGGCGGTTTTGGCCGCTGCGTCCGCTTTGGTCTCGGCTTGCGGCTTCTTCGCGTATTTCTGGCGGAACTTCTCCACACGGCCGGCGGTGTCGATGATCTTTTGCTTTCCGGTATAGAACGGGTGGCAATTGGAGCATACCTCGACGTGCAGGGCCTTGCTCATGGTCGAGCGGGTCTTCCAAGTGTTGCCACAGCTGCAGGTGACCTGGATTTCGTGATATTCGGGATGGATGTTTGTTTTCATGGTTCTTCCTTTGGCGCGGTCCGGGAATAGGAGCCGCAAAAGGCGGCAATTATCCCAGAAATCAAAGCGCTAAGCAAGTTTTTTCCCGCTAATCGAACCGCGACGGCCCACTTGCGCGGACGGCGGCCCGTCCGCGCGGATCGCCGATTGGGAACGGATGAAAAAGCGCCATCCGTTCCCAATCGGCGATCTTGTATAAAAGCCAACCCAAACCGCCCTTGCTTTTATCCATAACCGTGATTTCCGTACGGATGCGCTTTTCATCCGTACGGAAATCACGGTTGGCGCGCGGAGCGCGCAATGGCCGTGCGGCACATTCGATTCCAAAGAGGCGGAGGGCTATCTCCTGACTTCGATTTACCCACGCCTCATTGAGTCAAAGAAATCCGCATTATTTTTTGTGGCCCGGATCTTGTCGACTAGGAACTCCGCCGCTTCCAGGTCGTCCATAGGGTAGAGGAGCTTTCGCAGCACCCACACCTTGGACAGCACTTCCTTCGCGATCAGCAGCTCCTCGCGGCGCGTGCCGGAGCGGTTGACGTTGATCGCCGGGAAGATGCGCTTTTCGTACATGCGCCGGTCAAGGTGCAATTCCATGTTGCCGGTGCCCTTGAACTCCTCGAAGATCACGTCGTCCATGCGGCTGCCGGTGTCGATCAGCGCTGTGGCGAGGATGGTGAGCGAGCCGCCTTCCTCGACGTTGCGCGCTGCGCCAAAGAAGCGCTTCGGCCGCTGCAGTGCGTTGGCATCGACGCCACCGGTGAGCACCTTGCCCGAGGCCGGCACCACGGTGTTGTAGGCGCGCGCGAGGCGCGTGATCGAATCGAGCAGGATCACCACGTCTTTCTTGTGCTCGACCAGGCGCTTCGCTTTCTCGATTACCATTTCCGCGACCTGCACGTGGCGTGTGGCCGGTTCGTCGAAGGTCGAGGCGACCACTTCGCCGCGCACGGTGCGCGTCATTTCGGTCACTTCCTCGGGACGCTCGTCGATCAGCAGCACGATCAGCACGACGTCGGGATGATTGGCGATGATCGCGTGCGCCATGTGCTGCATCAGCACCGTCTTGCCCGCCTTGGGCGGGGACACGATCAACCCGCGCTGGCCCTTGCCGATTGGCGCGATGATGTCGATGATGCGGCCGGTCATGTTCTCTTCGGCCTTGATGTCGCGCTCGAGCTTGAACACCTCGTCCGGGTGCAGCGGCGTCAGGTTCTCGAACAGGATCTTGGTCTTGGAGTTCTCCGGCAAATCGCCGTTGACCTTGTCCACTTTGACCAGCGCGAAATAGCGCTCGCCGTCCTTGGGCGTGCGGATCTCGCCCTCGATGGTGTCGCCGGTATGCAGGTTGAAGCGGCGAATCTGAGAGGGGGAGACGTAGATGTCGTCGGTAGAGGCGAGGTAGGAGGTGTCGGGCGAGCGCAGGAAGCCGAAACCGTCGGGCAGCACCTCCAGAGTGCCGTCGCCGAAAATCGATTCGCCCTTCTTCGCCCGGTTCTTCAGCAGCGCAAAAATAAGTTCCTGTTTGCGCAGGCGGTTGGCGCCTTCGATTTCATGTTCCACCGCCATCTCGACCAGCTCGGTGACGTGCAGGGTTTTAAGCTCGGATAATTGCATGCGGAAAACGCTCGTGGAGAACGAAAAAACTCATGTGGAACGAATAGGCAAAAGAGGCCTTGGGGGTTGCAACAGGGAGGATCTGGCGTCCGGAACCGGCTGGGGTGATTACGATATGAGGGGATACTTCCCCTCATGCTCCCCTACGTCAGTGGCCGTTTCGGTAACTCTGAAACGGCCTTTGAGAAAATCCGCCGGTGACGCTTAGGGAAGAAGGATAGAGGGTCTAGATGTTGCTGTCAAGGAATGCCGTGAGCTGCGATTTCGACAACGCGCCCACCTTGGTGGCCTCGATATTGCCGTTCTTGAACAGCATCAGCGTGGGGATGCCGCGGATGCCGTACTTGCGCGGGATTTCCTGATTCTCGTCGACGTTGACCTTGGCGACCTTGAGTTTGCCGGAGTACTCCTTGGCGACTTCCTCCAGCGTGGGCGCGATCGCCTTGCACGGGCCGCACCACTCGGCCCAGTAATCGACCAACACCGGGCTTTGCGCCTGCAGCACCTCGGTTTCGAATGTGTCGTCGGTAACGTGATGAATGTGTTCGCTCATGCAGTCCTCGTATTCGTGTGTTTGGGTTTGTTCGCGATCCGCGGCAGTGACGGCCGGGGAGGGGGTGAACCCGGATTCTAGCCCCATTTCAAACTTGCCGCAGGGACGCCCGACTTTTTTGTACATGGGGGCAAGCCGCCGGGTTTCAAGCTCCAGATCGCGAAAAGGCTATGGTAAAATCAGTCCTCAAACGTTCAGCGACCGTCTTTTCAGGACATTACCCATGACCTACGTCGTAACCGAATCCTGCATCAAATGCAAATACACCGACTGCGTCGACGTCTGCCCCGTGGATTGCTTCCGCGAGGGGCCGAACATGCTGGTCATCGATCCGGATGAATGCATCGACTGCACCCTGTGCGTGGCCGAATGCCCGGTGGAGGCGATTTTCGCCGAGGATGACGTGCCGGACGACCAGAAAGAGTACACGGCGATCAATGCAGAGCTGTCCAAGGTGTGGAAGCCCATCATCGAGCGCAAGGACGCGCCGGGGGACGCGGATGAGTGGGCTAAGGTCAAGGCGAAAAAAGACCTGCTGGAGAAGTAGCCGGCGTCATCTATTTCCGCCTCCCGGACGTGCTTCGGGGTCGCATCCGAGCAAGCTAAGCCCCTGCTCTGCCCTGCGCGCTATGCCCAAGGCGGCGGCAATCCGCGCTCGCGCGCGCGGCGAAACGGGAAGAACACGTCCCCGATCAACCACTTTCGAAACCGCAGCGACGAAGCATCCGATTTCCCGGTAAACAGCTTCTCTACGCCTTTTTCCGAAAAACCCATCAGGTCCGGTTCCTCGATTTTCCCGTACTCGCCGGCGGGCATCTTTTGCCAGTTCAGATGCCTCAACGCCTTCGGGCCCAACACCTTGAGTACATCTGTTTCGGCCACCCACGGTTCGCCTTCAACAACAACGACTCTGATCTTCTGCCCATCGAAAACGTAATAGCGCCCGTTCTCGTCGCGCCAGCGCAGCGCATGCACCGCGTCGGCCAGCAATCCCATCAGCGCAATCGCCGGGCGCACGAAGGCGAATATCCAAACGATGCCGCTGGTGAGTACGGTCATGGCCCAGATGACTCTTGTTTCAGAAGCCTGGCCGGTTGCGCCGAGCAGGGCCGTGAACATGAAATAGCAGGCGGCTGAAACCAGCAGGCAAAGCAAGGCCCGAACGACAATGTTAAGTATCAGCTTAGTCGGGGACATTGCAGGATGCGATGGGCAAGATGACAGGAAATCTGCTCCGGATCCTTTCGTACCACTGGTCGATGGCGACGGTCTGACGCTGATTCGGCGCTGCCGAGCATTGCGCCGGGAACCATACTGCGCGTTCGCTCGGCCGATTGCAATTGAATGACGCGAATCCTGAGAGGCATGAGGCCACCGCATGGTGCGGAGCCGGGAGGAGAGCGATGCGATGGGGGGAATGCTGCAGAGAACAATTCCCGTTTGATCGAATCTGAATGGGAATCAAGATCGAGAGTTGCGCCAGATTGAATATCGGCCTAATCTCGGCACGGCGACAGTCTGATAAAAAGATACAGCCGGTACAAAGGGACGAGGACACGATGGACGAGAACGCATCGGCCGCGGAAGACGAGTGACATCGCTCGTCCTTCCGCTGGACGAAGTAGGTGCCGGCGACGCGGGTCTGGTCGGAGGCAAAGGCGCCAACCTCGGCGAACTGCTGCGCAACGGTTTTCCGGTTCCACCCGGATTCGTCGTTTGCGCGGAGGCCTACGCCCGCGTCCTGGAGGCCCTCGATCTGGGCTCCGCACTGCGCCTGCTCGATACCGTGCCGCCGGAGGAGATCGTACCGCGCTGTGCCGCCATTCGCGAGCGTCTCGAAAACGAGGACTTGCCCGGGGAACTGGCGGATCTGATCCTCGCGGCCCATGGCAGATTGATTGAAAACCGCGGGCGGCCGATCGTCTGCGCCGTCAGGAGTTCCGCCACTGCGGAAGATCTGGGCGCCGCGAGCTTCGCCGGCCAGCACGGTACCTATTACTACGTCGACACGGCGCAATTGCTGAAAAAAGTCCGGCAGTGCTGGGGCTCGCTGTGGAGCCCGGAAGCGGTGTCCTATCGCGCCACGCACGGCATCGATCATGCGTCGGTCTCGATGGCGGTCGTGGTGCAGGAAATGATCGCCTCCGAGGTGTCCGGTGTGAGCTTCACCGCGAATCCTGTCAGCGGCTCCCGCGACGAAGTGATCATCGAGTCGAGCTGGGGTATGGGCGC
>Ga0080064_1000620_pt1 | contig 88146 bp, 80 predicted proteins | sample Subgrocontami54m_FD_69260 | JGI IMG/M metagenome (GOLD analysis project Ga0080064, IMG submission 69260) | Subsurface groundwater microbial communities from S. Glens Falls, New York, USA - GMW46 contaminated, 5.4 m (SPADES assembly) (version 2) ... | reverse complement strand
TTCGTTCTTTAGAGCGAACAATAGAAGGCGTTTGCCGAAAAGTAGCGAGGATGATCGTTGAAGGCAAAGCACAGTCAGTAGGTGTAACGCTAGATAACGTCAAAGGTTTCCTCCCGACGTACTAGTAGATAGACCCTTGTCTTACCTAGTACAAAAAGCGTATACTACAAACACATATATAGATGAATCAGATACCCCAGCTTCTCGATAAAGCAAACACCCTCTCGTTTCTTCCCCTCGGCGGAATCGGAGATGTCACAAAGAATATGTATCTCTATCAATACGGGGATGAGATCCTCATTGTCGATTGTGGTATCGGTTTTGCTGATGAGACGATGTTCGGTGTTGATTTACTGCTTCCCGATATCTCCTATCTTCTTTCGACGAAGAAAAAGATTGTTGGTATGGTTTTGTCTCATGGTCATGAAGACCATATTGGTGCACTCCCTTATATTCTCCCTCAGTTACCGAATATTCCTATTTTCGGTTCAGCCCTGACGGCTGCTTTTGCAAACGAAAAATTAAAAGAATTTAATGTTCAGTCACAGGTGAAAACAGTAGATTTTGAGGGTGGAGAAGTAAAACTCGGTAGATTTACCGTTTCGTTTATCAGAGTTACCCATTCGGTTCCCGATACCGCACATATTTTTATTAAGACACCTGTTGGCAATTTTTATCATGGAAGTGACTTTAAATTTGATTTGACGCCGGCAGATGGAAAAAAAAGTGATTTTGGTAAGATGAGCAAAGCTGCGAGTGAAGGAATTCTGGCTCTGTTTTCTGACTGTTTGGGGTCGGAACGACACGGGTTTAGTCAGACAGAAATTGGGTTAGTTGATCATTTTGATCAAGCCATTCGTGATTGTCTAGGAAAGTGTATTATCACAACGTACTCTTCCAACATCGCTCGACTCAATCAGGTTGTTACTGCTGCAGTTCGAAATAATCGAAAGATCTGTTTTGTGGGTCGATCGCTTATTAAAGCAAAGACGATAGCCCAACGACTTGGGTACATGCAGCTCAAGGCAGGGATAGAAGTCTCTATTGACCAGCTGAAGAATCACGGGGATCAGGAGCTAGTCTTAGTTGTTGCGGGTTCACAAGGGCAAGAGAATTCAGCCATGCTTCGAATGGCAACAGATGCGCATAGGGAAGTGAAGCTTTCTCCGAAAGACACGGTTATTTTTTCATCAGATCCTATTCCCGGAAATGAGGTTTCGGTCAATTCGCTCGTCGATGCATTAACAAAAAAAGGAGCAAGAGTACTTTACACCGATATTACGCGCGAATTTCACGTTTCAGGGCACGGTTCTGCAGGTGATTTAATGCTCCTTATGTCTCTGACAAAAGCGAAGTACCTCAGCCCGATTAGTGGCAACTATAAGCATATGGTAGCCTATCAACAAATCGCAGAAAGGTTCGGTTATGCACCAAATCAGATAATGCTTCCTGAAAATGGTCGAGAGTTACTCTTTTCGCAGAACGGTGTGAAGTATGGACAGAAATTCCCGTTGCGTAATATCTATGTGGATCAAATCTCAGGAGAGGAAGTAGAAAGTTTTGTTTTACGTGATCGAGAGAAGCTAGCAAAAGAGGGTATTGTTATCGTTATTGCAGAAATTCAAGCAGAGAACGGGCAGCTTGCTGACACACCTGATATTATCACACGAGGGCTCGCGCCGACAGACACATTACAATTAACAAAAGCGCTCACACAGCAGATCCAAAAAGTTTTTTCTTCAAATACGGCTCGAGTAACCAACTGGGTGCACATGAGGAAACTTATCAGCGAAACTGTCAGTCGAGCTATCTTCACTAAGCTGCAGCGTCGGCCGTTAGTTCTCCCAGTTGTCATTGAAGTCTAGAACGACGTTATTTTACGTTCTCTGCTGTTTGTGCTATTATTTTGAAACTCCTATAATAAATCTATGCGTCAAAAACGAAAACCTCAGAGAAGACGAAAAAGTACAAAGTTAAAGCTAAAGAAGAGCACTGTCTATACCCTTTTTGCGCTTGGCATGCTGCTTATTAGTGGCATACTTTTTTTGTCTTACACCAGAAGTGGAGAATCCCTCATACTGTTCAATGATCTTATTGCTTCTCGCTTCGGTTGGACGGGGTTTTTAGTTCCTTTTATTTTTCTTTTCTTTGGTTTTCTCCTCTTACATCTTCGTTTCTATCTTTCTCGACCGAACGTCGCAATTGGATTCCTGTTATTTTTTGTCTCACTCTTAGGGCTGACAAAAAGCGGAACAGTCGGACTGACACTCTTTCGAATTCTTGAAGAGATTCTCACAACCGCTGGAGCAGATCTGGTTTTTATAGCCGGTCTTTTTGTCGGAAATATTGTCTTTTTTGACACATCAATTGATGAGTTAATGCAGGCTGTGTCAGTCATTGGGAGAAATCTCTATCGCCTCTTCCCAACAAAACTGTTTAATCGGGAGCAACAACAGGAAACGGCAGGGATTAATCGTAACAAGCCGCTCACTATTAAAGGTGGCCAACAGAAAGACGGACAACAAGCAAAACAATCTGCTTCTCAGGAACCAATCGTCAATAAGAAAGAACCCGTGCTTTTATCAGAAAAACTGGTGACGAACGTCTTAAATCAAAATGGAAACGGTATTTGGGAGTATCCTCCACTGAGTCTCTTATCCGAAGCACCGGGTGCGAAAGCAGATAGAGGAGATATTAAAAAATCAGCTTCGGTTATTGAGAAGACACTGCAAAGTTTTGGTATCGAAGCCCGCGTTGCGGAAGTGAACCTAGGTCCTGCAGTGACTCAGTACGCGCTTGAGATTGCCTTAGGTACGAAAGTCTCAAAGATTACGTCTCTTGCGAATGATTTAGCCCTTGCTACTGAAGCACCTACAGGGCAGATTCGTATCGAAGCACCAATCCCTGGACGCAATTTGATCGGCATCGAGATTCCGAACCGATCGCTTGAGGTTGTAACACTAAAAACCATGCTATCCTCAGAAGTTTTGCAGAAAAGTAAGTCAAAACTTACTGTATCACTAGGCCTTGATGTTTCTGGTAACCCATTGGTTGCCGATATATCAAAAATGCCCCATGTCTTGGTAGCCGGAACGACCGGATCAGGGAAGTCGGTTCTGATCAACGCCTTTATTTCATCTCTTCTATTCCGTGCATCACCAAGTGAGGTGAAATTAATTCTCATCGATCCGAAACGTGTTGAATTCACTGCATATAACGGTATTCCCCATCTTCTAACACCGGTTATTGTGGAAGTCGAGAAAATTCTTTCGTCTCTTAAATGGGCAATGGGAGAAATGGACAGACGATATAAGCTTTTTGCAGAACGGGCAGTACGAAATATCGAAGGGTACAATGAGCTTTCAGGATTTCAGGCGTTGCCCTACATTGTCATTGTTATCGATGAGTTGGCCGATTTGATGATGTTTGCACCTGTTGAGGTTGAAGATGCCATCGCACGTCTAGCACAGATGGCACGTGCTACGGGTATTCATCTGGTGATTGCAACACAACGACCATCGGTGAATGTTATCACAGGACTTATCAAAGCTAATATTCCTTGTCGTATTGCCTTTAACGTATCATCGATGATTGATTCTCGTGTCATTATCGATGGACCAGGTGCTGAAAAACTTCTCGGTCGTGGAGATATGCTCTACGTTCCACCTGATCAGGCAAAACCGACTCGTATTCAAGGAGCATTCCTTTCTGAAAAGGAAGTAAAGAGATTGGTAGAGTTTTTGAAATCAAAGAATATGCCTGTGGAGTACACAGAAGAAGTAGTTAGTCAGCCATTGAACCTGAAAAAGGCTGGAACATCTGGTACGGTCAGTGCTGATGGGCGTGATCCGATGTTTGAGGAAGTTGTTCGGCTTGTCTGTCAGTTTGACACAGCTTCTGCCTCATTTCTTCAGAGAAAAATGTCTATCGGATACTCGCGAGCTGCAAGAATCCTCGATCAGTTAGAAGAGATGGGTATTGTCGGGCATGCTGAAGGTTCAAAGCCCCGTGAAGTATTGGTTCGAAATGCAGAAGAATTTTTAACAAATCAAGGACAAGCACAGTAAAGACTTACTATCAAAACCCTAACTGCAGCTAGGAATTAGTTATATGTATGCAGTGTTTTGAGTTTTGATATGTATGCATCTAATGTATGATACGTATTGGGCAACGGTTACGTGAAGAGCGACTACAAAGAGGATTATCTCTGGATCAGGTATCAGAAGCGACGAAGATAAAAACGTCATTTCTGTCTGCTATTGAAAAAGGGGATTACAACAAACTTCCTTCAAGTGCATATGCACAAGGATTTGTCCAAAACTATGCTCAGTTCTTAGGCCTTTCAAAGCGGGAAACGCTCGCTCTCTTCCGTCGTGAGTTTGATCAAGAAAAAGAGCTCCAGGTGCTTCCGGAAGGAATAGCAGGGAAGAGCGACTTTCCTTTCCAGCGAAAAAAAGTACATGGAACACTTCTCGTCGCAATCGGTGTGTTTTTCTTCCTACTTTTTTATATGCTTTTTCAGTATCGCTACTTTTTCTTAAATCCTCCTTTGAGCGTTTCACAGCCAAAGGACAACGCAGTTATTTCGACATCACAGGTCACTGTGTCGGGTAAAACAGACCCTAATGCTACGGTAACAATAAATAATGAAGCAGTCGTTGTTGATGGAGACGGCAATTTTAGTAAAGACGTCACTGTATTTACCGGCAAGTCAGTTATTATGATAAAAGCGAAGAATAGAACGAACAAAGAGACAACGGTGGAACGGTCAATTACAGTTCGATCCAGTTGACACAACCAACCTCATATAATAAGCTTATTCTATGCCCGATTTTGTTCAGATTATTATTCTCGTCGTTTTAGTTCTCTTTACTGTTCTTTTTATTGTATTGGGCATTCAGGTTTTCTATATTCTCAAGGAACTTCGTCAGACCATCAATAAAGCGAATAAAGTTCTTGAGACAACAAACTCTATAACAGAGAGTGTTTCTCGTCCTCTCTCAAGTCTTGCATCGCTAGCTACCGGTCTGCAAGCAGGATCCCTGATAACGGTCATAAAATTTGTTAAGGGTCTCTTAAGTAAAGAAGATCGGACTGAAAAAAAACAGACGAAAGAATAGCTATGGAACAAAGACAAACGCATGGAAATTGGTCAAGTGGATTCCTTTTTGGATTAGTCTTCGGCGTGGCTCTCACGCTTCTTTTCACGACAAAGAAAGGAAGACGGATTTTTAAAGCACTCACGGATGAGGGGATGCAGCGAGTTTCTCGATGGGAGGATCTGCTTGAACGGCTACCGGATGACTACACCGATGAAGAGGAAATACTCGCTGAAGATAACACTGAATATATTCCCCAAGAAAAAACAGAAACCCCTCACATAGAGCGCACAAACGGTACTGCAAAAAAAGTATCTCGACGATTCTTCAAAGGAGTCCCCAAAAGAGGCTAACAGTTAGAGTCCGTATTTGTTAATCTGCGCGTTATGCTCCTCATTAGTTCGCGAGTAGCGATTCGTTCCCGATTTATCGGTAAAGTAGAAAAGGTACTGGGTATTTGCCGGGTTGCCTGCAGCCGCAAGCGCTTTAATCCCGGGATTTGCAATTGGAGTGGGTGGTAGACCCGCGTTTCGATAGGTATTGTATGGTGACGCAATCTGGAGGTCTGCAAACGTTATGTTTTTTCTCCACCATGTTTTTTCCGTATAGTCATAGCCTAGTGCGTACTGTACAGTCGCATCAATATCTAATTTCATTCCTAAGTCAAGTCGATTATGCAAAACAGAAGAGATCATTGCACGATCGACGTCATATTTTGCTTCTCTTTCGATCAATGATGCGAGCGTCACTAGATCTGCCTGGGAAAGATTGGTTTTGTTTTCAACTGAAGTGTATCGTTGATTAAAGGTATTTGTCAGAAGAGAAATAATCATCGTAATGTTTGCATCTTTCGGAATAAGGTAGGTATCAGGAAATAGGTATCCTTCGTTTTCTCTCAGTGTTTCTCGCCACGATGCTTCGTAGGTAGGAATGCTTTCTTTTAATATGTCCGCTATTTCTTCAGCCCTCTTTCCTTCTGGAATGGTTACCCATATATCGAGTATACCAACGGTTAGATTTTTTGCGATTGCTTCAGCAGACTGCGATGGTGAAAGACGAAAAGTTCCCGCTTGGATTTTTTGATCGAGCTTGAGATTTTTAACCAGAAGGTAAAATACAATGTGATCACGAATTAACCCTTCTTTTTTCAGGTCTTTGGCAATCTGTTTTATACCTGAGCCTTTCTGGACGACAAAGATTTTTTGTGTTTTTTGGGACGGGTTGACGGGAGACAAGCCATTACTCCACCATCCTACTCCTATGACTACAACGAAAACGATGAGTATACTAACAATGACAATCTTTTTCATGGAGTTAATAATATAACATAATCGGAAAGTGAACTGTAGAGTCTTTTGCTTCCTTGAGATTATACTCTTTCTCACTATAAAGCGTATAAATGGGGTCACCTTTTTCGATTTTCTCCCCGATTTTTTTATGAAGATAGATTCCAGCTTTTTTATGCTTTGGCGCTCCTAATATTTTTGCAAGAACCGTCGCATTCTTACTGTGAATTTTTCTAACAACACCACTCTTTATAGCGATAACAGAATGATGGAATTTTCCCGGTTGCAGTTGTTCACTATCGACATTGGGATCTCCATCCTGAGCTTTAATTATTTCTTTCATTTTATCCCAGGCTCGGCCGGAACAGAGTATATCTGTTGCCCATCCAATACAGTTTTTATACTCGGATTTTATCTGTTTTTGTAGTACAGGACTCGAGTCTTTTAAGCAGAGCTCAAGAAGGTTTCCTGCAAGATTAAGGCTACGAATCTCAAGATCTACGGGGTGATCTGGCTTTTGTTGGAGCACGCGGAGCGCCTCACGTGTTTCGAGGAGTGGTCCGATGCCCCTCCCTAGTGGTTCGTCGGTTCGATGAACAAGACATCGTATAGTAATGTTAAATTTCCGTGCAATGAATTCAAATTTTTCTTTAAGCACTTCTGCGTCTTTTAAGGTATGGACTTTTACCGTTTCTCCATAGGGTAGATCGATAACGACGTGATTCGATCCGAAGGCTATTTTTTTTGCCATTATTGAGATAACAATCTTGTCATAGCTCTCAAAGAGTAACTGCTCTTCAACTTTGATGAGGACGTCATCGGCAGGTGCGATATTAAAACTTCCACCCCAAACAATACAGCCATTTGTTTTTTTTACGATGTCGTAAATAGCATCTTTTTCAAACTGTACTTTTGCAAGTACTTCCATATCATCAGCTGTTCCACCCGGAGTCGTAATGGCTCTACTTGAACTTTTGGGTATGGTAAATCCGGCTGCGGCGATGATAGGAACAACAATAAGTGTCGTCCTTGTTCCCGGAAGACCACCTATTGAATGTTTGTCTGCGACGATACCTCGAAAATGAAGTTTCTCTCCCGTCTCAACCATGGCTTTAGTGAAAAAGTAGAGTTCTTGGTTTGTGAATCCTTTTGAGTATCCGGATGCAGCAAAATAGGTGGTTAAAACATCTCCTAGTCTACTATTTGCTATCTCATCCATAATCGCATAAACCTCTTCATATTTGAGTTTTTTTCCGACGAGTTTTTTACGAATGGCATTAAGGACTATTTCATCTTTATTCATCGAGAGATTCCTTTTATTTGCTCTATGCTTCGTCTTACAATGGTTTTTAGCAAGTTGAGGATAAAATAAATAGTAACCTCAATACAGTGGTAGATGGTCGGCCATATTTTCTTCAAAGCAATAATAAATGGACCATCTTGTTTCATACTGTTATTCTGGTTTCTCCAGTCTCCCTTTAATAATCAGTCGTTTCCAAATTGTTCCGGGAGGCGTGCAGGTAATTATTGTTAGATAACTATCATCATACTCCTGAGCTAGAACTGATGTATCTTCGGGATCGACAACCGTAATCTTAAATATTTTATAGGTGTAAGTAATTTTCCCAACAGTCGCAGTAATAGTATCTCCTATTTGCAGCGTATGAGCATAGGCAAAGATCGTTTTATAATCTTTCGGGTTGTAGAGTTGTGGTAAGGTTGAGTGTCCGAAAATAACGGCATTCCCTTTTTCAGGTGGAACTACCGTACCTTGGTAATGTACAAGATGTTTTGATAAATCATAATCATTTGTTGACACAATGGCATCGGTGATTTTTAATTTCGGAATGGAGATCATGTACGAAGGGATAGTCTGTTGTGTATTCTTAGCATGGTAGTTAGGGAACCAGGTTAATGCGTTGGTATAGTCAAGGCCTTGGAGGTTTGCTGTCGAAGCCAGCAGTGTTTTGATCGTCGATTTATTCAGTACGACCGTTTTTGGGATCGGTGCAGCAACGGTATTCGCGGATGCTGATGCTCCGAGATAGACTTGCCATGAAATGATCGGAAAAGAGAAATAAAGGATGAGGAAACAACCGATTAGAGAGATGCACAGACCAAGATACCGAATATAATTTCGGATATTTCGATTTTTTTCTTTTTTATACACATATCTACTCATTCGTCTGTACAGTCACTTTTATATTCTTTTCTAAACGGGGAAGAAGTTTCGGTAAAAACGGAATGTTTGGAATAAGCACGATATCGACTCCGTCTATTTGTGCCATCTGTGAGAGTAATTCCTCCGCATCACTAAATGATTTTCCTTTTACATCTTGAAGCACTTTTGTTGTATCAATTTTAGGAAGAAGGCCTGCGTTGACGACAAGCGATGCAGAAACTTCGTCCTCATTTTTTTCTTTGATACTCCGCAGCGTGTTTTTCACTCCTTTTTCTGATACCGCCTGATTTTCTGAGGATTTGTCAGAAATAATACTCTTTGCAATAGCATTCAGATTCTCATTTTTATATGCGATTCCATCAAAAGTAACCTGAGTTTTTAAGGTAACTGTTTTTGTTTCTTCACCTACATCTTTATTAAATGATTTTTTTGCAAGCGTAATATTTAAGAAAAGAGGAAGAACTGTCTCATCACTGCCGATTTTTTTCGCTATCTCTTGTTTGGCTTTTCCCTCAAGCGACTTAGGAAGATCTGCTGTTAATTTATCAATATCACCTTTTGCAACGACAGTTACTTGTTTTTTTGATCCTCCCGAGAATGCTGCGTCATTTTTTGCTGCGAGTGATGAAATCCCTGATACGGTAAATTTCGTATTAGACGGTAGGTTATATTCACTTCCTATTGTCTTTGCGGTTACGGCAACTTGTGCAGTACCTGATTTAATTCCCGAAAAAATGTCTCCCGAGGAAGATGCAACGACAACATCTTTATCGACGATGAAATCAAGACCATTGGAAGAAGTAATTGTTGCTCCTACGGATAATTGTTTTTTCGTTTCGGCGCTGTTATACAGCGTGACAGTACCTTTTGCTTTATTGCCTGTGTCTTTCTTTCCGGTAGCCTCTGTTGAGGACGTTCCATCGAGAGTGACCGTTATTTTTTTCGCTCCAACGGTATGATTTTCTGTATCGGTATCAGATTTTGTTGAGAAGACAATTGTTTCAGTTTGATCGACAACTTCAGGTCTTATCGTTAGCGTAATTGCTGCTCGTACTAAGAATACATATGCTAAACCAATACCGATAAGAAGGACGAGCAGTACTGGTATGATGAAAACGCCATTTCCTCGGGGAAGAGCAATTTTCGGTAAAGAAATACCTGCAAGAAGGCTAGCTATTTTACCTGATCCTCTAGGGTGTGTATGCTCTTGATGAGAAGGTTGTGACTCTTCATGATGATGAATCGCGAATGTCTGTTTTTCTTCCTTTGTCACTTCTTCAAATGTTTTAGCACCTTCCATATGGAGTGAATCGGAGACGGGTGCTACGTCATGCGATTTTTCTTCATGCTTTGTTGTGTGAGGTATAGGCTCTTCAACTACCGGTGGTGGTGTTTTTACAGTCGCAACATCAACGTCTGTAAGAAAACCGAAGGCTTCTGCTCCGTCTGTTGTCTGTGTCGTTTCCTTAGCTTCCACAATGCGTTCGACTTCTTCATGCTCTGTTTCTGGTTCTAGGCTTTTTGTTGGAGTTGGTTCGTCTTCAACCGTCGCATGCTCCTTCTTGGGTAAAGGTCCAGTATGTCCGAGTGTTTTAATCTCATGACCTGTCTTATCGACTATGTCGCCAACGATGGTGAAACCCATCTGGACTGCGGCTCCGAAAACGACAGCTTTTGCATCAAATCCCGGAGGAAGAATTGAGATTTGTGGCATGTGAAGAAAGGGAAGACTCTTACTCCATTGATGAGAAATAAAGAGTTGTGATAACTTCTCGGTTTCCAAGCCATCAAAAATAACTACTCGTGATGGAAGGACATCTGACTGAAATGTTTTTAATGCAGCATCGACTCCCAAAGCTACTTCTTCTGTTCGAGGTACACTTCGTGTCTCAACAATTTTTCCTCCACGAATGAGTGAAATCATAAGAGACCTTTTTCCTATCTCGGTGAGGACTGCAGAGACAGGAGCTCCCTCTTCTTCTTGCATTAGATGGATGATTGCTTCGCTGATGACTAAGAACCCTATTGGTGTCAAGGAAAGTGCTTCACAGACTTTTTTTAATTTTAAGAGATAGTCCTTCTTAATTCGCTTTTCTTCAACCCAAGAATCTTTAACGCCAAAGACAGTTTTTTGCGTTTCGATATTCGGCGGAAGGATTTCCTCAGCACGACTGATTGTTTTATCGATAATATCGAGCCATTCTTCTTCAGACGCGTCTTCTATGGGGGTAGCGAAGTATTCTTCGTGCTTGCTGAGGATTTTTACACTTCCAAGACTTTCCTCGATGATAACGGCCGTCGCTTTTTCATCACGAAGGAGGAGAGAGAGAAAGTACTGCGTCTTATTTGCAGATTTAAAAACTGATGGGATGGGCAGCTTCATATAAATTATATGGTACGAGTTATGCGCTGAATAGTAGACAAGAACAGACTATTCTTGCACAACTCCATACACTCTTTTCTGACTTTTACCCAGATTCTCTTGCTTTATTATCTTAAACGATTTAAGCTCTCCTGTAAAATCAACGTGAGGCCCTCCACAGAATTCGATAGAGTATGCATCTTTATGTGCTTTGGATGTGTCACCGATAAAGTATATTTTCGAGTTTTCTCCATAGGTATCCATAAAAAGACCTATCGCACCCATTTGGTGAGCCTTTTTCGTAGGGATTAACTCAAAATGAACAGGCAAGTTTTCCTTAATTTTTTGATTCACAATGTCCTCAACCTGCTTTATTTCTTCATCGGTCAGTCGTTTATCATAGTTAAAATCGAATCTCACTCGTTCTGTAGTGATATTCGACCCTGTCTGATGAACCTGATTACCGAGTACATCTCGGAGTGCTTGGTGTAAGAGATGGGTTGCCGTGTGTCCCATGATCGTTCTTTCTGAATGATCTGCGAGTCCTCCTCTGAATTTTTTGTCAGCTCCGGCCCGAGAGAGACTTTGGTGTTTTTTCACTTCCTCAGCGAATGCTTGTTCGTCAAATGTATAGCCAAGGCTTCTTAGCTGCGTTGGTCCGAGTCCATATGATGCGGTTGATTTAAATGCTAAATCAGCTGGAATTTCCACTGTCCCCCTCAGGTCATCGCCTCTTTTTATTCCTTGTTTTGTCAGTTCTTTATCAATTGCTTTTTGTGCTGATTCACGGGCCTTTTTGTATGATTCTTCTTCTTCAAGAATTATGCCCTTGATATGTTCAAATTTCTCAACAAGGTCCGGGTCGGTCTCTTTATATGAGTCAACAACTGCTTCAAGTATCGAGTTTAACCCATTGCCCTTAAGAGCATAGAAGCTATCGAGGCCGCGTCGAATCAGACGCCGAAGAATATAGCCCTGCTCTGTATTTGAGGGACTTATACCTGAAGCGATGATATGCACTGCTGAGACAAAATGATTCGTGATAATCCGCATATCCCTGGGACTTTTTTCGTATGTGATCTGTGTTGTCTTCTCGATTGACGTGACAATAGGTGAAAGAAGCGATGTCTTAAACACATCAGACTGGTTTTCATGTGCACAAAGATAGCGCTCTAGTCCCCCGCCATGATCGACATTTTTGGCAGGAAGATTGGCAAATGTACCATCTGGCTGTTTGAGGTATTCCATGAAGACACTATTACTAATCTCAAAAAATCGTCCGCAATCACAATTTGGATGGCAAAATTCCCCAAATTTTGGATCGTGTTTTACATCCTCAAATTCATAAAATATTTCAGAATCAGGGCCTCCTGGCTCACCGGCCGGCATATTGTTTGGGATCCCTGACCTACTCCACCAGTTTTTCTGCACGTCGTAGTAGAAAATTCTGCCATTCTGCATGCCTACTTTTCCCGCTTCCTCTTCGTTTTCCAAAACGACGTCTTTTGCTTTAATCCCATGCTTCTTAAATATTTCTTTCCAAATCTCAGCTGATTCAGTATCTTGAGGAATGTTATTTTTCTTATCCCCTGAAAAAGCTGTGACATAGAGCTTGTGAGGATCAAGGCCAAGGCCTTCTTTCTTACTGGTTAAAAACTCAAAGATCCAGGGAAGTTGCTCTTTTTTAAAATAATCCCCTAGGCTCCAGTTGCCCAGCATCCTGAAAAACGTCGTATGCCTGCTGCTCTTGCCAATTTCTTCGATGTCTTGGGCACGAAAACTATTCTGCACATTTACAAGCATCACTCCTTGGGGATGTTTTTCACCTAGAAGATAAGGAACAAGCGGCTGCATGCCTGAGCTCGTAAAAAGAGTCGATGGATCATTTAATGGCACGAGTGGAGCGTTCGCAATTCGCTTATGCTCTTTTTTCTCAAAAAAGGTTATATAGCGATCGATAATTTGTTTTGCTGTTACCATAGTCAGACTATTATAGCATGAGGCTAGAGCTTCGTTGTTGTATTGACATGCTTTCATTTTTCATACTACGATGGTTCTATGGCACAAGGAAATCTAAAAGAAATTCCTGGAGGGCCAGTAGAAAGTAGGAGAACACGGAAGCCTTTACTTACTCTAGGTAAGATTGGAAGGCTTGTAGGATTTAGTCCCGTAACTTTTTCTTACGCCTCACAAATCTCGAAAAGATCAAGGTCAATCTAGCACAACACTGTAACATTCCTTCGTGATAAAGAAAGCAGTAGTGAGTATGAATATAGTATTTGTTTACCTATTGACACCTATGCCCACATATGCTATAAAAAGAACACTCTAAGTTTCCGAAAAGATGCAAGGGGGAAGCCTCCTGTATTTTTTGTTGTTGTAAGACTTGAGACCTGCCTTTGAGGAAGCCGATGCCGAAGCAACACCAGACACCAGATAAAACAATAATTCGCCACAACTGGGGAAAAGAATATACCTCTTTGCCAAAGATTGATTTACTTGCTGTACAAAAAGCATCATATCAGTGGTTTTTAGATGAAGCTATTGGCGATATCCTTAAAGAAATTTCTCCTATTGAAGACTTTACTGGAAAGAACTGGAATTTGGAACTTAAAGAGTACCGCATTGGGAAAACTACTATTGTTCCTGAACTCGCCCACGCAAAAGGCCTTACCTTTGACGCTCCATTAAATGTAAAAGTCACCCTTACCAATAAGAAGACAGGCAAGACACACTCAACAGAGGTGTTCCTCGGAGATATCCCGCAAATGACAACACGCGGGACTTTTATTATTAATGGCATCGAGCGAGCAGTCGTTAATCAGATTGTTCGATCTCCCGGTGTTTTCTTCACAGCCACACCAGATCCGGCGACCGGGAAAACATTATACGCAGCTGAAATTCGTCCGGTGCACGGATCATGGCTTGAGTTCACCACAACACGATATGGAACGATAACCGTAAAGATCGATCGACGAAGAAAGTTCCTCGCCACAACCTTTTTGCGAGCACTTGGCATCTCGGCAAACGAGACAATTAAAGAGCAGTTTAAAGATATTGATTGGACCAATACTGAAGCCTTCCTTGATAACACGCTTGGAAAAGATGAAACGAGCAGTGAAACAGAGGCACTTATTGAAATCTTCAAAAAAATGCATCCTGGGGAGCCAATTGTTCTTGATAAAGTAAAAGAAAACTTTACCACACTTTTCTTCAACAATAGACGGTATGATCTAGGCAAAGTCGGGCGCTATAAGATGAATAAAAAGCTTCGAAATACGCCAGGATTTAGAGAGTCAACAGAACATGTCTTAACTCTTCCCGATATTATCGGCACGATTAGTTATCTTATCCAGTTAACACAGAATAAGGGTGACATCGATGATATCGATAGTTTGGCCAATCGACGTATCAGAAGTGTTGGTGAACTCGTCGCTACAAATGCTTTCCGTGTCGGAGTGCTTCGACTTGAAAGGTCAATTAAAGAGAGAATGAGTCTTATGCAACAAGACGCGCCGGTTGCCGTAGCAAATCTTATCAATGCTCGTCCAATTATGGCTTCAATTAATGAATTCTTCCGAACCTCCCAGCTTTCGACCATCCTTGATCAGACAAACCCATTATCAGAAATAGATAATCTCAATCGTCTTACCGTTATGGGAACCGGTGGTATCTCAAGAGAGCGTGCAGCGTTCTCTATTCGTGATATCAACAGTTCACAGTACGGAAGAATCTGTCCTATTCGATCTCCCGAAGGGCCAAATATCGGACTTGTAACCTATGTTGCGCTTTACTCACGAGTGAATGAATATGGGTTTCTTGAAACACCATATAGACGTATTTCAAAGCAATTAGCGGGTAAGAATACAAAGGTTAAAGTAACAGATGAAATTGTGTATATGGCGGCTGACGATGAACGTGAGCACTATATTACTCATGCAAGCGTAACTGTTTCACCTGATGGCGAAATTCTCGATGAGCGTGTACCGGTTCGCTATAACGGAGAGTTTATCGAAGTAGATCGTGAAAAAGTAGATTTTATTGATATCGTTCCACGACAGGTCGTCGGTGCGAGTGCATCACTTATTCCGTTCGTCGCTCACGACGAAGCAAATCGTGCTCTTATGGGTACCCACATGCAGTGTCAAGCAGTGCCATTAGTGAACCCGGAAAGCCCGATTGTCGGAACCGGTATGGAGTCGGTTGTATCTAGTGTCATGGGACGAGTTGTCTACGCTCCGTTTGATGGAACTGTAAGTTTTGTTGATGCAAATATTGTTAACCTTCAAGGATCAGGGGATCAGAAAGCAATGTTTACTATCGATTCATTCCGTCGTACCTCGAATGCAACATCCTACACGCAGCGTGCTATGGTTCGAGACGGACAAAAAGTGAAAAAGGGAGATATTTTGATCGATGGACCATCTTCTCAAGATGGAGAGCTTGCACTAGGACAAAATCTGTTAATTGCCTATGCATCACTTGATGGTTTAGGTTATGAAGATGCTATCGTTATCTCAGAGCGATTGGTTAAAGAAGATGTCCTTTCAAGTATTCACATTGAGAAATATGAAGCATCAGTCGTCGAGACGAAACTTGGTCCCGAAGAGACCACCAGAGATATACCAAATGTAGCGGAAGAGGATCTCGCAAATCTTGATGAAAAAGGTATCGTCGTCGTTGGGTCTGAAGTAGGACCAGGAGATATTTTAGTTGGTAAAATTGCTCCAAAAGGAGAAACAGAGCTGACAGCAGAAGAGCGACTACTTCGAGCAATTTTCGGAGAGCAAGCACGTGAAGTTCGAGACACTTCTCTTCGTATGCCCCACGGAGAGCGTGGAACGGTCATCTCAGTTCAGATTCTTGATCGTAAAAAAGGTGATGAACTTGAGCCTGGGGCTATGAAGAAAGTCATTGTTGAGGTAGCACAGTATCGTCACGTCGTCGTTGGTGATAAATTGGCTGGACGACACGGTAATAAAGGCATTATCTCAAAGATTCTCCCACTTGCCGATATGCCCCATCTTGAAGACGGAACACCTGTTGATATCATCATCTCACCAATTTCGGTACTGGCACGTATGAATCTGGGACAGTTATTAGAGGCTCATTTAGGTTTGGCTGCAAGAAAACTCGGTATGAAGATCGGTACACCTGTTTTTGAAACAATTTCAGAAGAGAAGATTATTGATCTTCTTAAGCAGGCTGGACTACCAACAGATGGAAAAATGACGCTCTATGACGGACGAACCGGTCGAGCGTATGAGAATAAAGTCGTTGTCGGCATTGAATACATCATGAAACTTATCCATATGGTCGAGGATAAAACTCACGCACGTAGTACTGGGCCATACTCCTTAGTTACCCAGCAACCTCTCGGAGGAAAAGCACAAATGGGAGGTCAGAGACTCGGAGAAATGGAAGTCTGGGCACTGGAAGCGCATAGAGCACGACATATCTTACAGGAAATGTTAACGATTAAAGCTGACGATGTCGTCGGACGTGCCAAAGCATTTGAAGCTATTGTAAAAGGAACAGATATCCCAACGCCTAAGGTTCCTGAATCATTCAAGGTGCTTATTAAAGAATTACAGTCCTTAGGCTTAAATGTCGTCCCTGTCGGTGCTACCATCTCGGTTGAAGCAGCAGAGAGTAAAGCAGCTGACGCAGAAGTATCTGAAGAAGTAAAGCAAGAAGTACAGGACTTAAAAGAGACACTTGAAGTAACAGAAGTCATAGAACCAAGCGTGGAAGGAAACGCATCATGAACCCAAATAACAGAAAAAATTTAAAAGATCCAACAATTCTTGACTTTAAGTCATTAAAACTTCTCTTAGCGAGTAAAGAAGATATAACTGGCTGGTCATATGGTGAAGTCACCAAGCCTGAGACGATCAATTATCGAACGCTTCGTCCCGAAAAAGATGGCTTATTTGATGAAAGAATCTTCGGTCCGACAAAAGACTGGGAGTGTTATTGTGGAAAATACAAGAGAATCCGCTATCGAGGTATTATCTGTGATAAATGCGGTGTCGAAGTGACGCTTTCTCGAGTAAGACGAGAACGAATTGGCCATATCACTCTTGCATCACCACTTTCTCATGTTTGGTACTTTAAAGGTTCTTCATCTCCGTTATCGCTTCTTTTGGATATTCCACAGAAGAATCTAGAGTCCGTTATTTACTTTGCTTCATATTTGGTTACGGCTATTGACGAAGAGAAGAAGAAAGAAGCAATTGAGACACTTACTAAGACTATTGATGTACGAAAATCTACCCTCAAAGAGAAAATGAAGGATGAAGAGAAGAGGGTCATGGAAGATATCAAAGAGAAGAAAGAAGAAGCACGAGGATCGGTAAAAGGTGAGCAAAAACAGCTGGTAACCGAGGAAATTGAGCTTGGAAAACGACAACGAATTGTTAGACTAAATGAGGGTTTTGATCAGGAAGCTAAAAAGCTCGACGAGATTTCAGATACCCTTATGAAGCTTCTTAAGAATCTTCGCGTTTCAAGTGTTCTCTCTGAAGACGAATACTTTAAACTGCTTGAGTATGAGATACCGGTTTTCTTCACCATAAAAACTGGTTCCGAAGCACTCTTAGAGTTAATTAATAAGCTCGATCTTTCAGAAGTTATCGCACAACTTCGAAAAGAAGGAGAGAAATCAACGGGACCAAAGTATCTGAGACTGGTAAAAAGACTTCGTTTAATCGAAAACATGCGTAAAGCAGGCGTTATCCCATCATCTATGGTTTTAACTGTTCTCCCTGTTATTCCCCCGGACCTTCGTCCTATGGTGCAGCTTGCAGGGGGTCGTTTCGCGACCTCAGATTTAAATGATCTTTACCGACGTGTGATTAACCGAAATAATCGTCTGAAGCATCTTATGGCACTGGGAGCTCCTGAGATCATTTTGCGAAATGAAAAAAGAATGCTTCAAGAGTCGGTTGACTCACTCATCGATGCGACACAGCGAGGTAGTCAGGTCGTTTCAGCGCCACTTCGATCTCTCTCAGATATGTTACGAGGGAAACAGGGAAGATTCCGACAAAATCTCCTCGGAAAGCGCGTTGATTACTCGGGTCGATCAGTTATTGTCGTCAACCCCGAGCTCAAACTTACTCAGTGTGGTCTTCCAAAAGAGATGGCTCTGGAAATGTTCAAACCATTTGTACTTCGAGAAGTTATAGTTCGTGGTCTTGCGACCAATATTAAGTCTGCAAAACGCTATATAGAGAAACGTCCACCAGAGGTCTTCGATATTCTTGAGGAAATCACAAAGAATCATCCCGTGCTCCTAAATCGTGCGCCTACGCTTCATAAATTAGGTATTCAGGCATTCTTCCCGGTCCTTATTGAAGGAGCCGCTATTGGTCTTCATCCTTGTGTATGTGCCGGTTACAATGCGGACTTTGACGGAGACCAGATGGCTGTTCACATTCCGCTCTCAAGTAAAGCACAGCAAGAAGCAATTGACTTGATGTTGCCAAGTCATAACCTCTTAAAACCTGCAGATGGAAGTCCTATTACACTTCCAAATAAAGAAATGGCGCTTGGTATGTTCTATCTGACATCGATGGACGAAGAAGCGAGACGCACAAAAGAAAACATGCTGCATTTTAATGATCCGAAGAGCGCTGTTCTTGCTTACGATTTAGATAAAATTACCCTTCGAGAGCCAATTATGGTACGAGTTGGAAGAAATGGCGAGGTACGTGGTGGAGAAATGATTGAGACAACGATCGGAAGAATCTTCTTTAATGAGCTACTTCCGGAGCCATTTAGCTTTATGAACGATGCAATTGCGGCTTCAAGTATTAAGAAAATTATAACCAAAGCTATGCGTATTTGTTCTTCAGACACCGTTGCAGAATTGATCGATAAAGTAAAAAACCTTGGTTTTTATGGTGCTACCATCTCAGGTATCAGTGTATCGGTTTTTGATAACGAGATTGTTCCGGAGAAAAAGCAGATGGTTACCGATGCCGAAGCAAAGATTACCCAGATCGAAGCAGAGTATCAGCAAGGGTTAATTACACTCGATGAGCGAAAACGTCTCTCAAATGATGTCTGGTTGAAAACGACCGAAGCTATTGCAAGTCTGACATGGAATAACTTACATGCAAAGAATCCTATCCGTGTCAGTATTGATTCGGGAGGATCTCGTGCCGGTGTCGAACAGCTCAAACAGCTTTCAGCGATGAGAGGACTTATCGTTGATCCGCTAGGAAAGATTGTCGAATTACCGATCAAATCCAACTTCCGTGAAGGTCTCTCTATCTTCGAGTACGTCGCATCAGCCCGTGGATCGCGAAAAGGATTGACCGATTCGGCGTTGAAAACAGCGAATGCAGGATACTTAACGAGACGTCTTGTCGATGTTTCCCATGACGTTATTGTTATGAAAGAAGACTGTGGTGCTACCGAAGGTATTACTGTTGTTGACGGTGAAGCAGAGCGTACAACTCCATTCCTTGATCGAATCATTGGTCGTGTTCTTGCGACAAATGCAGTCTCAAAGACGAAAAAAGTTGTTCTTAAAGCAGGAGACGAGCTGACAGAAGAGAATGTAAAGCTTATTGAAGAAAATGAAATTACAGAAGTTACGGTCCGTTCTACTATCACTTGTAGATTAGCTTATGGTATTTGTGCTAATTGTTATGGTTGGGATTTCTCAACAAAGAAAAAAGTTGAGCTCGGTGTTCCTGTCGGCGTTATAGCAGCACAGAGTATCGGAGAACCGGGAACACAGCTGACCATGCGTGTCCGCCATTTCGGAGGAGTCGTTATGTCTGATGTGACACAAGGACTTCCTCGTGTTGAGGAACTCTTTGAAATGAGAACACCAAAGAATTTATCTCCAATCTCTGAGCTAACAGGTAAAGTAAAGGTTGAAGCAACAAATGAGGGCTATCGTGTCCAGGTAAAGAACACACGCATTAAACCCATGGAAGTACAAGAGTACTTCGTTCCTCTTTCAGCAACACTTCGGATAAAAGATAATGAAGAAATTATTGCCGGTACGCCGTTTGCTGAAGGCTATCTTGATCCGAAAGAAGTACTGAAGATTGGTGGTCTTTTTGCAGCACAGCGATACGTCATTACCGAAACACAAAAAGTGTATGAAGCACAAGGCATCGGTATTAATGATAAGCATTTTGAAGTTATCTTACGCAAAATGTCTGATAAGGTCATCGTTGAAAGTGTTGGCGATACGGCATTGATCCCGGGAGATGCAATCACCCGAGCACGATTTGAAGAAATGAATGCCGAAATTCTCTCCGAAGGAGGAGAGCCGGCAACAGGTAGACAAGTTATCTTAGGTATCACCAAAGCAGCATTGTTCTCAGATTCATGGCTTTCTGCTGCATCATTCCAAGAGACGACAAAAGTCTTAACAGAAGCAGCACTTGAAGGTCGGGAAGATAAACTGATCGGTCTTAAAGAAAACGTTATCATCGGACGACTAATTCCGGTCGAAGGGAAACCTGCAGATATTGCAGTAGAGTAAGCTGGGATTGACCTAGTCTTCCCTGAATGGTAAAATTACAAAAAATATGCCAACACTATCACAATTATCAAAACACGGACGAAATAAAAAATCGAAAAAAATTAAGGCGACAGCGCTTCGCCGATTTTTTAATGCAAAAGACCGAGCTTACAAAGAGTTAAATGCTCCTCAAAAACGAGGGGTAGTCACATTGGTTAAGACTATGACACCAAAAAAGCCTAACTCAGCGCTTCGAAAAGTGGCTCGTGTCAAACTCTCAAATAAAGTCGAAGTAACAGCGTATATCCAAGGTGTCGGACATTCACTCTCAGAGCATGGTATCGTTTTAGTCCGTGGTGGACGTGTAAAGGATTTGCCTGGTGTGAAGTACCATATCGTTCGAGGTAAATTTGATTTACTCGGTGTTGACGGTCGTAAGACATCACGAAGTAAGTATGGGACGAAGCGAGGCGGTGGAAAAGCAGTAGCCGCAGCATAAAGGTGATCTATGAGACATAAAAAAGTACAAAAAAGACAGGGTGATCCGGATAAAATTCACGGTAATTTGCTTTTGTCAAAATTTATCAATCGAATCATGAGAGATGGTAAAAAAACCACTGCAGAATCATTGGTTTATGGTGCCTTTGATCTCATGACGAAAAAAGAAGCAAATCCTCTTGAAGTATTTGAAAAAGCAATCCAAAATGTTGCACCAAAGGTAGAGGTAAAAGCTCGTCGTGTCGGTGGAGCGAACTATCAGGTGCCAATTGAAGTACGCCCGGAGCGTCGAACATCACTCGCTCTTCGTTGGATTATTGAAGCAGCACGGAAAAGACCTAATAAAGAATTTCATTCTTTCGCAGATAAGCTCGCAGCAGAGTTACTTGCCGCAGCAAATAACGAAGGTGAAGCCATGAAGAAGAAAGACGTCATGCACCGCCAAGCAGAGGCAAACAAAGCCTTTAGTCACTTCCGTTGGTAGTAGTATAATTTTCTTCTAGACCTACTATTTCCCTAGTGGTACACAACGCACAATTTTGTTATGAAATATGCGCCGTTGTCGAATGAGTGCGACGCCTCAATGATGTATCAGAATTTATTCCAGAAGTATTGATTGGTTACCTCATGGTGGTAGATGATCTCATCGATTTTAACAATTGATCCGAGTTCTCGAGGACTTCTATCTGCGGTTGTTTGCTTAAAAGAAACATATTTTTCTTTGTTATCAGCACCTAAGATTTTAGCGATAAAATCACTACTTTTGTAGAGTTTTATGGCATCATTAACATTCCCAGGTAGAAAACGGAGCCTGTTGCGTCTTTGGTTATTCACAGTCAATTTTTTCCCTTCAAGGCCAGCGCGGATGATCGTATAGAGGACGAGATACGGATTGGCATCTGGTGCAACAGAACGCACCTCGATACGCGCACTTTTTTCATTGCCGACTGGTATTCGTATCATCGCTCCACGGTCAATTGCAGAGACTTTAATTTGATTTGGTGCTTCAAAATGTGGATCCAATCTTCGATAGGCATTTACACTCGGGTTAAGGATAAGGCAGAGTTCAGGGGCGTGGTTGAGAAGTCGCATAATGAACTCCCAAGCAAGTGGGGATAATCCTTCCCGTCCAGTTTTCTCATAGAAGATGTTTTTTTCGGCTTTTGCGAGCGAGAAGTTCATGTGCATGCCATTGCCATTCACACCTGCAACCGGCTTTGGGAGGAATGTTGCTGTCATACCCATGTTGTTTGCCACCTGTCTACAGACAAGTTTGTACAATTGGATTTGATCTGCTGCTCGAAGAGCTTCTGTATACGAAAAGTTTAGTTCGAACTGTGATGGTGCTACTTCTGGATGGTCCTTCTCATTCTTAAAACCCATCGCCCTTTGTGCTTCAGCGGCTGTGTCGATAAAACGTTTTAATGGATCAAGGGGAAGGGAATGATAGTACCCGCCGGTTGAGATGAGCTTAAAGCCGTCATTTGCTTCATAATTAAGTTCGGCATCAACACCATCGACGAGAAAGCCTTCTATTTCTGCTGACGCATAGGCAGTATATCCTTGTTTTTCTTTCAGTTGCCTTGTGAGACGCTGTAGTACTCCACGGAAGTCAGATGCATAGAGGCTTCTATCACGATTTAACACGTTTGCAAACACAATAACTTTTCCTGGTCCGAAGACATCTGCCGGTAGCCAGAGCATGCTTGTCCAGTCTGGATCAAGTCTGAGATCTGATTCATGTTGAGCAGTAAAGCCACGGATTGATGATCCATCAAAGGTTAAGTTATCCGAGGATTCGAGAAGGAATTTTTTATCGTAGTCAAGCATGTGAAAGCGGCCTTCAATATCTGAGAAGCAAAGGGTGACTGCTTTTAATCGTTTTTCTTTTTCGAGGTATTCTCTATATTCTATTTCTTGTTGCTTGGGGTCGACGGAGTCTCGTTTCTCTTTCGCTTTAAGATTCATTTCCTCTAGCTCATCGTATGGAATCTCGAGAAAATGCTTTAATGATAACTGATCAGTCATTGTTTACACTAAATTATCAATAAATAATATAAATGTCAAGGATATAAATATATTTTATTACTACTTAATATTATTTTTTGACAATATAATGATATTATTTATCACTAATCGTTATACCGAGGATTTTGTCACCGATCTGCATTTTATTGACTACATCCATACCGCTGGTGACGATACCGAAGTTTGAGTACTGACTATCCAGCCAGCTAGCATCAGATTTCACAATGAAAAACTGCGAATCATTTGAGACTCTTTTATCTTGACCTATTTGCATATTCTGTGAAGCTGCCCAGCCTAAAGAACCCGTCACGAACGATTTTCCGGTGAGTTCAGTTACGATCGCTCCCCCTCCTGTACCATTACCCTGTGGATCGCCTCCTTGTATCACCCAGTCTTCGACACGATGGAACAGAAGATTGTTATAGAACTTTTTTTCTACCTTTTCGACAAAGTTCTTAACAGCGCCTGGTGCTTCTTTGTTATACAGTGAAATGACAATAGATCCTCTACTGGTTTTTATCGTTGCGCTGATTGAAGCTCGAATGTCTTCTTTTATCGGTCCTTGGACCACTGTCTGTTGCTGGGGTTGTGATTGTTCTTGTGTTTGTTGCTTTACCATAGGAGTTAAAGCATTAGGTGGAAGTGATATTGTAGCATCTTTATTAAAAAATAAGTTTGATTTTTGTAATCCGTCTTTTTGAAGAACCCAGAAAATGAACCCAAAGATAACCAGGATAACTAAAAACGTAACCACATGCACTTTTTGCATGGGACTATTGTAGCAATTTATTATGATTTATCAATCCATTATTCATATTGGGTATAGTATTTGGCTTTACAGGTATAAAGCGAATTAGGTACAATACTGAGCATGAATCAAACACATATTCGAAATTTTGCCATCATTGCGCATATTGATCATGGAAAGTCGACGCTTTCTGATCGATTACTAGAAATAACAAATACAATTGCAAAAGATAAGTTGCAGGAGCAGTTTCTTGATCAGAACCCTATCAGTAGAGAACGTGGAATTACGATCAAACTTGCGCCGGTTCGCATGCAGTATAAAAATGAGCAAGATACGTATGAACTGAATTTGATTGATACGCCTGGACACGTAGATTTCTCCTACGAAGTATCACGGACACTAGCTGCGTGTGAGGGAGCTGTTTTACTCGTCGATGCGACACAAGGTATCCAGGCCCAGACAGTAGCTCATTATCATGCCGCAAAGAAAGAAAAGCTCGTCTTAATTCCTGTTTTGAATAAAATCGATTTACCGAATGCTCAAACTGAAACGGTGATTCAAGAGCTTGAAGAAATGTTTGGATTTAAAAGAGATGAGATGATCTTTATCTCGGCAAAAACGGGCGAGAATGTTGATAAAGTACTCGAAGCCGTTATTCATCGTATTCCGCCACCCAAAGGAGACGAATCTGCCCCCCTTCGAGCACTTATCTTTGACGCTGCCTACGATGAGTATAGGGGGGTTGTCGCCTACGTTCGGGTCATCGATGGAGCTGTAAAAGTTGGCGATAGAGTTGAGCTCTATCAGAGTAAGGTAAAAACAGACGTTACTGAAGTGGGATCATTTAGTCCATTTCTGAAAGCCGAGAAAGATCTGAGGACAGGAGAGATAGGATATATCATAACCGGTGTGAAAAACATCAGAGAAGCGAGGGTCGGAGATACCATTATGGCTCAGAATTCGAGTGGCTCTCCACTACCCGGTTACACGACTCCACAACCGATGGTGTTTTTCGGTATGTATCCGAAAGATCAAGGTGAATTCTCAAACCTGCGTGATTCGCTGGGGAAACTCACACTCAATGATACCGCTCTTACCTATACTGAAGAATACTCTGCCTATCTTGGGAGCGGCTTTCGTATAGGATTCTTAGGGCTACTCCATGCAGAGATTGTAAAAGAGCGTCTTCAGAAAGAGTTCGGTCTTGATTTACTTCTGACCATGCCGCAAGTACTCTATAACAGAGTCTCTGAGGAGCAGATTCTCGAGCCTTATATGCTGCTTAACGTCTATACACCCTCTGCCTATGTTGGGAATGTCATGAGTGTCTGTCAGAAGAAGAAAGGAAACATGCTTGATATGGTGTATCATGACGCATACGCGGTCATCAGTTACGAGATGCCATACAGTATGTTTATTCGTGGTTTGGCAGGTGAGATAAAGTCTGTTTCCTCAGGCTTTGCCAGTTTGGATTATGAACTGACCGACTACAGAGAAGCGAATTTGGTCCAGCTTGAAGTACGTATCAATGATAATCCGATCGATGTACTCTCTGAGCTGGTATATAAAGACGAGTCAATGTATGTTGCGCGAGAGAAGGTAGGAAAGTTAAAAGATGCCCTTCCTCGTCAGCAGTTCAGACAAGTTATTCAGGCAATCATTAATGGAAATATTGCTGCTCGTGAAGAAATTCCGCCATTTAGGAAAGACGTCTTAGCGAAGATGTCCGGAGGAGATAGAACGCGAAAAGATAAACTTCTGGAAGCGCAGAAAAAAGGAAAATCTCGTATGGTCTCACACGCTAAAATTCATCTTCCCCAAGAAGCCCTCTTCTCCATGCTTGAGGGTTAGTTTAAGGACTCGTTATCGTTGTTGACCAAAGCATTGTCACACCAGTCTTTATAATGAAAGTCTTCAGGATGCTGGAAAAGGTTTTCACTTCTTTTAACAAATCTTTGAATTTCTGGATCTACTGATTCTTTTGCCTTCTCAACAAGATCCTCTGCTTTTTGACTTATTTTGCTTGCTTTGTTACTAGGTAGAGAATCGCCGATATAGAGGTAAAGGCATTTCAAGAAGTAGTTTTTGTTTGGACAATTTTCATCCGAAGCTAACTCTAAGAGAAGATCTGCATTTTCATCAGAAGCAATGATAAGATCCCAGTCTTGTCCCATAGGATCAATAGCAATTGGATTATATGCCCATTTTTTTATCTCATCATGAGTTGGATTTTGGGGATCTTTCATTACAACATGAAGAAGAGGATACCGCCGATTATTGAGAGAATTCCCACAAATGCTCCTACACCGAGGAAGATATCACCTGGTCCCGCAGCAGCTATTGTAGGCGCTTCTGTAGTCTCTGCAGCGGCTCCTCCGTCTGTGCTACCGGTTCCACCATCTGCCGCTTGCACGGTTATGTCTAGGGCACAAGATGCTGCTGCGCTGACACCGTTTTGATTATCAGTTAAGGTAGCAGTCGCTTGGTAGGTACCCGCAGAATTGTATGTATGCGAGGTCTGGACGCTGACAGAATTTGATCCGAGTCCTCCGGTTTCAGTCAGAGTCTGGACTGGTCCGTCGCCGAAGTTAAATGTTGCTTTGTTAATCGTGCCATCCGGATCGCTACCTGTGACGGTAAAGGAGATCGCAAAGGGAGCAGTGCCGGTTGTACTACGATCCGCAACAAAGCTTTCACAATCAGGTACCTGATTTGATGAGCCAATGCCGGTCGGAGTAGGCGTCAAGGTCGGTGAGGTAGTACCAGCTGGTACAGTCGGAGTAAGCGTTAAGGTAGGTGTCGGTGTTCGTGTCGGTTCATCCGGTTCCAGGGTCGGTGTCGGTGTGTCTGTCACCTCTGCCGCTCCGGCGATGGTGATAAAAGCAGGTGTAGCGCTTGAAAGGACATCCTCGCTGGTCTGTTCAGCTCCTGCTATGGTGAGAACTTTTGTTTGTAAACCATGAGTAATAGAGGTTGGAGCGTTTTCTGTCGGAGCAATCGCTTTAAAGGTAATCGTAGCTATTTTCGTCGGCGTTTGGATAACCTTTGTCGAGTCTGCTCCGACAGAAAGAGTAGCCGTTATTTTCCCTGGAGTATAGGTCGGGCCCTCAAGTGTTGATGGGAATGCCGCAGGATTTACAGCGAAAGCATTAGCGCCTTCGGTAGCTATTTTTGTTGGATCATACTGTATTTCCAGCTTGACGAATGAGACAAGATTGTTTCCAGGATCGACCATCACATCCATTGATATCGTGTCATTAACATTTTTCTGAAGAGGAGCTGTTAGACTCGAAACAGGTTGGAAGGAGACTACCGTCGATTTCGTTGCCCTACTTCTTGTTTCTTGTTGCTGCTGGAGAAACCAAATAAGGACAGGAATAGCGATCAAAAGAATAAAGATAAAGCCTAGTACTAATAATTTTCTTCCGGACAAGAGCGACATAAACAAATCCGCCAATCCGACGGACTAAATTTATCGTATAGAAGAAATATAGCTGTGTCAAGCTATGACGAAGACCCCTAAACTGACTATAGGCTATTGACAAAGAAGATTGCTTATTGTATAAATTAGCAATAAAAGCAGCCGAGTGATACATATGGCAAAAAAGACTGACTTAACAGTAAAAACAGACATTAGCCCACTCTTTGATTATGTTTTAGTACGCCCGCTTGAGGCAGAAGCCAAAACAGCCAGTGGCATCCTTTTACCTGACACAGCAAAGGAAAAGCCTCAAATAGGAGAAGTAAAAGCAGTTGGAAATGGTCACGTAACTCCAGATGGAAAAACATTGCCAATGGTTGTAAAGGTTGGTCAAAAAGTGATGTATAAAAAATGGGGCGGTAATGAAGTTAAGGTAAATGGCGAAGAATGGATGCTCGTTGAGCAAAAAGATATTTTAGCAATTGTTAACTAACTATGGCAAAACAAATTAAATTTGCAGAAGAAGCACGACAATCATTAGTAAAGGGCGTTAACGTCCTTGCCAAAGCTGTCGTTACTACGTTAGGCCCCAAAGGTCGAAATGTCGCTCTTGATAAAAAATGGGGTGCTCCAAATGTCATCCATGATGGTGTCTCAGTCGCAAAAGAGATCGAACTCGAAGATCCCTTCGAGAATATGGGTGCACAACTCGTTAAAGAAGCAGCTAGTAAAACCAATGATAACGCAGGAGACGGTACAACGACAGCTACTCTTCTTGCACAATCCATAGTCAACTTAGGAATGAAGAACGTCACCGCAGGTGCCAATCCCATGATTCTTCGTCAAGGAATTGATCGCGCTGTCGAGGCGGTTATTAAAGAAATCGGGAAAATGGCAAAGCCGGTAAAAGATGGCGATGTCGTACGAGTTGCAACTATTTCAGCACAAGACGAAAAAATTGGCTCTTTGATCGCAGGTGCATTAACAAAAGTCGGTAAAGATGGCGTCGTCACCGTAGAAGAAGGGCGAGGTCTTGAGATGGAAATTGAGTATAAAGAAGGTATGGAATTTGATAAGGGTTATGCTTCAGCCTACTTCGTCACCAATCCGGATAAAATGGAAGCAGAGATTGACAGTCCGTATATTCTCATTACCGATAAAAAAATAGCAGCCTTAAATGAATTACTTCCCCTTCTTGAAAGTCTGGTAAAAGTTTCCAAAAACCTGGTTATTATTGCCGATGATATCGAAGGAGAAGCTCTTGCAACACTCGTACTTAACAAGCTGAAAGGCACCTTCAACACGCTCGCTATTAAAGCTCCTGGTTTCGGCGATCGCCGAAAAGAAATGCTTGAGGATATCGCTATCCTTACCGGCGGAACAGTAATCTCGGAAGATACCGGACGAAAATTCGAGTCAGTAACAGTCGAGGATCTCGGCCGAGCAGATAAGGTATGGGCAGATAAAGAAAATGCTCGAGTTATCGGTGGAAAAGGTGATACAGCAAAACTAAAATCTCGTATCGCACAGATTCGACGGGCTATTGATGAGTCAACATCAGATTTCGATCGAGAAAAACTTCAAGAGAGACTGGCAAAACTTGCCGGTGGTGTCGCAGTAATAAATGTCGGTGCAGCAACAGAAGTCGAGATGAAAGAACGTAAAGAACGAGTCAATGATGCCGTTGCAGCAACGAAAGCAGCACTTGAAGAAGGTATCGTCCCTGGCGGCGGAACAGCGCTTCTTCGAGCACGACAAGTGCTTCCGGCCATAAAGGAAACATTTAAGAATGAAGATGAGCGTTTGGGAGTAGATATTCTTTATCAAGCACTTGCTGAACCGCTCCGATGGATTGCCAAAAATGCGGGCGCAGATGAAGGATGGGTGCTTCGAACTGTTGAGGAAGCAACGAAAGGAAGTAAAAAGGACCAGGATTATGGTTTCAATGCCATGACGATGGACTTCGGACCTATGCTCGCAGCGGGTATTGTCGATCCGGCCAAAGTCACCAGAAGCGCAGTTCAGAATGCGGCCAGTGTCGGTGTCATGATATTAACAACAGAAGCACTCGTTACAGATCTTCCTGAAAAGGAAAAATCTCCAGCCGGTGGTGGTATGCCAGGCGGTATGGGTGGCATGGGAGGAATGGATTACTAGGTTCTACTGATGAGGTCTCAGTATAAATCCGCGCAAGCGGGTTTTTTTATGGGTTAAAGCGGGTTCCGTCGATGACTTCGTCCGATTTATTAAGAATTTCTCTCCAGTTACCTACTTTTTTGAAAAGGAGAATATAGGTTGTCGCTTCTTTTACTTTAAAGACCCACGAGAGGAGAAGATACATACTCAGTCCTGCTAGGGTAGAGATGCCGGTAATTAACAGCAGTCCGACTGTTCGTGTGGTATTAATGATGACGTCATCAAGCAGTTTAAATGGTGTGTAAAGGGCTAGTCCGGTAATGAAAGTCGTAATGAAGAATTTTACAAGCGATATAAAGACTGTTTTTTTATCAAAACCTCCAGTCATTCGATGGAGAAGATAGAAGAGAATAGTAAATTGCGTCAGATTCGCGAGCGAATAAGCTAAAGCGAGGCTCTCAACACCAAATCTATTAACGACGATGAAGAAGTAGGCCAGAATGATCATAATACCCGTTGATATGCCACCGACTATAAGGGGAATTTTTGAGTTATGGAGCGCATAAAAGGCTCGGGACACAAGCGCGATGAGTGCTTGAGAGCAGATAAAGACAGAGAAATAAGCCAGGGTTCTGCCTGTCAGAAGTGTTGCTTGCCAGTCGACTTTATCAGCTCCGAAGACGAGTCGGACAATCGGTATACGAAGGACAAGAAGGAGAACAGTAATAGGGAGAATGACGTACAGCATCTGATTAAAACTCGTGAGAAATGTTTGTTTGAATTTTTCTAGATTATCTTTTTCACGAGAAAGAACCGGGAAAGCAGCCTGGGCTATCGTTTGACCAAAAAGCGCGATCGGAACGAAAGCGAGCGTTTGCGCATAGTCAAAAATGGCCACGCTTCTGCCAGCAGACTGGAGAAATGATAAAAATGCGACTGCGATAATACCTCCGAACTGGGAGATAAAACTGAAGATCGTTCGTGGCCCCATAAGTTTTCCTACAGCAATTACTCCGGGATTTCTTATTTTAAGGATAGGGCGGAAACGAAACCCTGTTTTATGGATGAGTGGGAGTTGTACGATAACGAAGAAAAACGCGCCGATGATGACTCCTATTGCTGCTGAGTAAATACCAAACATCGGTGCGAAAAAAATCAAGCCTAAGATAATACCAAGGTTATACAAAGCAGCAGCAAGTCCGGGAATAAAAAAATGATTATATGACTGGAGTAAGGCGGTAAAGAATGTTCCTACAATAAAGAGCACCTGCCCGATAAGAATAATACGCAGAAGATTCGTCATGAGTACGAGTTGATCTGGAGAAAAGCCGCCGCCAAGATTGAAAAACTGGAGGAAAAAGGGAGCGAAAAGGGAGAGGACAACTGCGAGAATAAGGAAAATAACCATACCAATCATAAGTAGACTTGATGCCATCTGGTGGGCCTCTTCTTTTCGACCCTTGGCTAGATAGTCTGAGAAAACGGGAATAAAGGCGGTGGAGAGTGCTGATGAGATGATAATCTGAAAAAGGAAATCCGGAAGTTTTGAGGCGGTAATATAAATGCCGACGACGTCTGAAAGTCCGAAAATACTTCCAAGGAGACGAAGCTTCACGAGTCCTAAGATGTAGGAGATCATGACCGTAATCATCAGAACAAATGCAGCAGACAAGATATTTGTCTGCTGTTTTAGTAAAAGGCTGATACCTTTACGCAGCAAGTCGTTTTGCATATAGATTGATTTTGCAGGCTGTACAGTTGCGAATTTAAGTATATCATGGTAAAATAACCTAATGCCAGTCTTAAAACACGCAAAGAAAAAATTGCGACAGGACAAGAAAAGAACAGCTACAAATAAAAAAGTAAAAGATCTGTATAAAGATCTGGTCAAGGCTGCAAAAGCGAATCCGACACCAGAGACAATCAGTAAGGCTTTTCATGGGATAGATAAGGCGGTAAAAAACTTTATCATTCACAAAAACAAAGCTGCGCGCATGAAATCCTCTCTGAGTAAATTGATAGCAGGAGACAAGAAGCAAGCAACTAAATCAGAGGCAACACCTGTCAAGAAAGCAAAGACTGTAGAATCAAAAGAAAAAGCTCCTAAAGCAACAAAAACTTCAACGAAAAAAGCATCTCCTAAAAAAGCCGCAAAATAACTTCACTCTATAGGGAAACACAGCTTTGTCGTATAGTCGTATTCAGAGTTACTATTCACTTGATATTTGAGGTAGTAATCAAAAGCAATTGTACTTTTCGTTAAGTTTTCCTGATCTACATAGACGTTTAATTTCTGATAGAGAAGAATAAAGTAGGTAAAAGGTCCCATATATTTATAGACATACGCATGTGTTTTTGGGAGCTTTCGGAGATACATGGTCTCAGAAAGTTGTGAAGGATCAATTTTTTGTCTCGGATTTTTCATAACAAGGCAGATCTCAATGAAGGTATTTTTTGGATTATAGTATCGTCTGTTATAGAACATAAAGTAATCGTCTTTAAAAGCTATACCGAGTCGTTTTGCTTCTTTTTCCGTTTTCAGTGCATATTCTCGAGTTTTATCATACTCACCCCTTTTAAAGTACATGCAGAAGAGCATCCGTGATTTAAAGGTTTCTACTTTTAAGAAACGACTCAGATCAGTTTCATCGAAAAGCAGGGCCTTCATCTTTCGCAAAAATGCATATTCTTTCTCACGCTCGATAATATCCTTGCGCACTGTTCGTAATTGTTCGTCAAGCGTTTCACTCATTGTTTTTCCTTCGAGTGCTTCTTTGATCTTGCCCAGAGGAGTATGGAAATTTTGCATGAGCTTTATCCGTAAGAAAAGCCTGGATTGCTTGATATGGTAATAACGATACTTATTTATCGGGTCGATGTAAGAAGGTTCTAGGAGACCTTTTTGCTCATAAAAACGTATTGTTCTGGGAGTGGTGCGGCAGACCTCGGCAAATTGGTGAATTGTCAGGAGATCACTGCGTATTTTCTTCATATGATATGTATCATAAACGAGTCTGGCAATTTTAGAAAGTTTGTGCCTATCTCCAGCTTGAGAAATTCTTCAGCTTCACGTATGATACGAATGGATTGCCAGTGTGCGTGGCAAGATATCCCTTGACTCTTCCCTAGCGTCATGGTTTATAGTATTCCTAACTATAGGATAAGAATATGGAAGATTTACTCGCTAATTTTGACGGTATAGGCAGTTTTCTCATGAGTGCTCTCGTTTCAGTCGGGATGGCAATTGTTGTGATTATTGTTATCCTCATGTTCTTGAAGAGAATGCGCTTCAATAAGAGTATAGAGGAGAATCAGAATATGATTTTCCTTCATGTACGACTTCCCCTGACAAATCAAAATAAAGAAAATGCGATGGAGGAGTTTCTGAAGTCGATTCATCACATTTTACCGCAAAGTACGACGATTAGCCTTGAGATGTTCTCAAAAGATCAGTTCATCAATTTTTACATAGTTATTCCGCAAGAGTTCACGAATGCGATCCAGTCTCAGCTTTACTCTCAGTTCCCGGAAGCTGAGATCGAGGAAAAGACAGACTATCTTGATAATACTGAGAATGTCGTCTTTGTTGACATGAAGTTTAAGCACGGTAGCTCCTACCCGTTAAATACCTATAAAAACACAGAAGATAATTTCCTAAAAAATCTCTCGGCCCTACTCTCGAAAACGGAGGCAGGTGATCAAGTGTACTTTCAGCTCGCCTTAAAAAAAGTAGGATCCAAGTTCTACGAGCGAGGAATGAAAGGCGTAAAACATCATTTCTTCGGTGCAAAATACAGTGGTGAGAATGCGACTCCGCAACAGACGAAGCTCTCACAAGACCTCTATATGGGAAAGCTTCGTCTGGGTTATAAAGCTGCAGATAGAGGAAGTGCGCAAAAAAAACTTCATGGAATCATAGGCCTTCTTAGATCAGTGAAAAACGATGGCAATGAGTTGAAGAGAAAAGGTTTCTCTTTTGGGGGAAATCTTGCCCGTGCTTACATGGCTCGTGCCTTTGAGGATGGTGATTTCTGGACGCCCGCAGAACTAGCGACACTCTATCATTTTCCGTATAGTGGCATGGTTGCTTCCAACATCGTCCACACGACCTCAAAACGTGCGCCGGCACCTGATATCCTTCCTGTGTATGGTGTTGTTGATCCATCAGAAGCATGTTTTTTTGGTGAGACGAACTATCGCAATGAACGAAAGATGTTTGGTATCAAGCGCTTTGATAGACGTCGTCATATGTATGTTATCGGAAAAACAGGAAGCGGTAAGAGCCGCCTCTTAGAGCTTCTTCTTCTGTCAGATATTATGAATGGTCATGGATGTTGTCTTATTGATCCTCATGGTGATCTTGCAACAGAGCTTCTCCGTTACATTCCACAGGATCGTATTCAGGATGTTGTTTGGGTGGATCCGGCAAATTCAGATTTTCCGATCGGATTTAATCCGCTTGAGCCCGTGGCCGATTATCAGGTTCGTCAGCACTTAGCTTCATTCTTTATCGCTATTTTTAAGAAGCTTTTTGCAAGTAGTTGGAATCAGCGAATGGAACATCTATTACGCTATATCACACTTGCGTTACTTGAGACAAAGGATTCAAATATTTTGGGTATCCCGCGTATTCTCTCTGACACGACATTTCGTCAGAATGTGATCATGCAGATTCAAGACCCTGTCGTCAAAAGTTTCTGGATCAATGAGTTTTCGTCGTGGAATGAACAGTACGCAAATGACGCCATCGTGCCAATTATCAATAAAGTCGGTCAGTTTGTGGCAAATCCGACAATTCGCAATATGGTCGGCCAGAAAGACAACGTGCTTAATTTTGAGAAGTTTATGAATGAAGGGAAAATCGTTCTGGTCAATCTCTCAAAAGGTAAACTCGGTGATGATAACGCTGCTCTCCTCGGTGCAATGTTCATTACGAAAATTCAGCAGGCAGCACTTGCGCGTGCCGATATACCTGAAGAACAGCGTCGAGATTTCTATCTCTATGTCGATGAGTTTCAGAACTTTGCTACCGAAGCCTTCTCGACGATTTTATCCGAGGCTCGAAAGTATCGCCTTAACTTAACTATCGCCCATCAGTATGTCGCCCAACTTCCTGATGAAGTGAAAGCCACGGCTCTGGGTAATGTCGGTACAATTATTTCCTTCGCCATAGGTGGAGATGATGCTGCCTATCTGGCAAAAGAGTTCTCGCCAACTTTTACACCTGATGACATGATGAATTTAAGTATGAGGGAAATGTATGTGAAGATGTCTATAGACGGTAAGCTCGTTCCTCCATTCTCAGCCCAGACGATAACCGTTCCGGAATCAAACTACAATTTTACCCAGGAGATTATGGAATTTTCTCGTATGACCTATGGACGCGATAGAGCGACAGTAGAGAGAGAAATTTTCGAATGGACGCAGGCAGGAAATGACATGATAAAACAAGCAGGTCCTCCAAAAGAAGAAGACTTCCCGGAACCTATTATTTAGAAGGTGAGATTTCCCCAACCGAGATTTTTATGAACTAAGTCCTCAATGAGCGGTTTGCTAATGCGTTCATAGTCTTCTTTGGTTAGCTGACGATTCAAAATACAATACTGTCTATTGTTCAAATAAAAACATCCCAGTGAGTCCTTCAGGCCATAGCAGTCAATGGCATACCAGGTATTTACACAGTGAGAGGAGAAGACCATGTAGTTACAGTTAAATGAGTCTCCAGAGTCGGTAAATTCATAGCAGAGTTGGCATCTCGCACTCTGGGTACTGTCATAGCACATTTTATGATCTTGGGAGTCATAGAGGTGTCCACTATCTTCATCATTTCGTGAATCAAAGCACATATAGCAGTTTTTACAAAACGATGTATTGTTGCCATATGGCGAATTTTGATTATGGAGTTCATTGGTTTGCGTGAGTGGATAAAATTTCATCAGCATTTCGAGTGCTGCTAGGATCGTTTCTCGAGGTTGTTTATCATAGTACTCTCGCCAGGCTTTATAAGATGCTTCATCGAGTTGTCGATTAAAGATGCAGTAGGAACGATTTTTTAATCCTACACAGCCAAATACATAGTTGCAGTTGGAACAGTCATAACTATACGCACTATCGACGAGGTTCTCACATCGCCTGAGATACTTGCTGTTATAGCATTTGAAGATATCGACGCATTCATAGCAGAGTTCACTCTTTACTGCAAAATCACAGTCCATACAGTCACGGGAGCCGAAAGAATCATAGATATAGAAACTATCTTCACACTGACTTGAGTCAAATGCATAGTAGAGTCCTTTAGAGTCATAGACATAACTTCCATATGCGCAGTTTTGGGAGCGGAGAATAGTAATAGGTCGTTTCGGACGAGAGAGAATAATTCGCTGCAACTCAGCTAAAAATGATTCTGCTGTTAACATCTAAAACTCCTGGAGTGGTTCTTTAATGATTGGGTCGTTTTCTTCGTAGTACTTATCATAATCTTCGCGGCACAAGATAGTCTGCGTCACTGTCGCCGGATCATATCCGACGATAATTTCTTTTCCACACTGCTGGCATGTAGCTTTATAGAGTTTTCGTTCGCCTCGGAGCATCGTCCGGCGGGCTTGACGACAGGCGGGGCACATAAAAGGAAGAGGAATGCCTTGTTTCTGAAGAAATGCCTGCTCTGCATCAATGATGAGGAATTGTTTACTGCAATTATTGCAGGTTTGCGTTACGTTCGCCATTTTCTGAAGTATACCGTTTTCTTATAGCTTCTTCAATATGACGCAACGTTAAGGTTTTAAAAGGTAAACTCAAAAATGAAAAAGAACGATTAGACATTCGAAAAATTATTCAGTATTATCAGTCTGTGGATAGGTTAGTTAGTATTCCTCCAAAAGAAGTTTTTCAAAATAGACAGTTGGTAATGAGACAAATGGCTGAAAATATTGGTATTGGCTTTCCGAGGTCATTTGACCGATCAAGTAATCCAGTCCATGATTTTCATACAAATGATGCAGAGATTAAGTCTGCGTGGCGGAAAGCAAATAGGTTGTTAAAAGAGCAAAAAATCGAGGACGACACAATTCGTATTGGATTAATTGTAGGGACCGGAGCATGGCAAACAATTCTCCCTGAACTTGAGCCACACATAGATATGTTACTATTTGTCGATAATAATCCTAGTATGAGTGAATGGGTGAGATACACACAAGGCGCTCTTAAGCAATGTCAAACAAGAGAAGAGTATAGAAGAAGCGTTTATGAAGATCTTCGATCTCCATGGCAGGATGCGACTTTTAGAGAATATGGGATGCGTAGAGCAGAGGAAGACCATATGGGAGATAAACACTTTTTGTATTCAGATGCAAATTACGAAAAGAGTCGTAATACTTATCTACAAGCACTAGCAAGCGGAAAAGCGATGATGCCTGTCTATATTGATTTAGCAGATCCAATTCAATTGAAGAGACTTGGCAATACAATAGGTTCTCGTGGAAAAGTTACATATGCTAACTTTACGAATGTAGCTGAGCATATTGCGGACGTTGGTATGCAAGATGGAAATGCTGTATCGATGGCAACCACTACTTATCCGGCATCCTTACGGGTATTGCCATTTCATGATAACGTAGTCGTACAGTATTCTAAGAGCACCATAAGGGATGGTCCGGTTATGTTAGGTATAACGGCCAAAGTAGCGACACAATTAGATGATTATTTTGGAAATGCTGCTTAGTTCGGCATTATCTACAAATTGACCAGCTTCGGAATACGAGGTATAATCGCCCAAGTATGGTAGATATTAATTACATCCGTCAGAACCCTTCCAAAATGCAGAAGGCCGCAAAAGAGAAAGGCTATGACATAAACGTGAACCATCTTCTCGAGATAGACACCAAATATCGGGAACTTCTCTCAGAGGTTCAGAAACTCCAGGAAGAGCGAAATCTACATAGTAAGACAATCATCGGAAAACCTACAGATGAGCAAATGGCAAAGGGTAAATATCTGCGAGAAAAAATAGAAAAACAAGAACATGCCTTACATGCTGTCAAAGAAGAGCTGGACATGGAGTTAATGAAGATTCCTAATCCTGCAAAACCTGATGTGAAAGTCGGAAAAGACGAGTCAGAAAACGACGTAGTGAGGAAACACAAAGAGCCGACGAAATTCTCCTTTACACCGAAAGATCACTTGGTAATAGGTGAGACACTGGGGCTTATCGACGTCGAGCGCGCCAGCAAGGTCTCAGGGGCCAGATTTGGCTATCTTTTAAACGATGCAGTGCTTTTGGAGTTCGCCCTTGTACAATTCGCGATGAAAACGCTCATGGCAGAAGGGTTTACTCCTGTCGTTCCGCCGGTACTTATTAAAAAAGATGTCATGCGTGGCATGGGGTACATGGAGCATGGAGGAGATGAAGATATGTTTATTCTGGAGAAAGATAACTTCGTTCTCGTCGGAACCGCAGAGCATGCGATCGTTCCGATGCTAAAAGATGAACTACTTTTGAAGAAAGATCTTCCGAAACGCTTCGTCGGTTTCTCAACAGCTTTTAGAAGAGAAGCAGGATCATATGGAAAAGATACAAAGGGGATCCTTCGAGTTCATCAGTTCGATAAGATCGAGATGGTATCTGTTGTCCCCGAAGGAGAGGATGATAAGGAGCACGAATACCTGCTTTCTTTGGAAGAGAAGCTCTTTCAAGCCCTGGATATTCCTTATCAAGTCATAAAGATGTGTACAGGCGATCTCGGATTCCCGACCGCTCGGAAGTATGATATCGAAGCCTGGATGCCGGGACAAAATAAATATCGTGAAGTCACATCTGCTTCAACGATTACTGATTTCCAGTCTAGGAGACTGAATATAAAGTACCAAGATGGTGCAGAAAAGAAATTTGCCGCAGTTTTAAACGGAACAGCATTTGCTGTGGGACGAACCCTCATCGCTATTCTGGAGAATTATCAACAAGAAGACGGATCAGTCAGGATCCCAGAAGTGCTCCAGGAGTATGTAGGGAAGAAAGTCATCAGTCCTCGATAAGATAGTACTCAAATTTTCAATTTTAAATTCTCAATTTACAGTCAAATCAAAATTTTAAAATTTCAAAATGAAACATTCATTGAAAATTGCAAATTGTAAATTGAAAATTTAAAAAGGTTAGCTTCGCGATTTTTTGCATTTTAGCCTCGAAATAATGCAAATATTTAGCCTCAAAGTGTAATAAAAAAGTAAAAATACTGTTGTCTGATTTTTGTCGTTAAAACAATGCAATCGACATAAAATGAAGCAACAAAAAATGCTTGACAATTTTTACAAAATATAACACTATTGATTTAATTTGCATTAACATTTGTGCAAAGGGGAGGGGGTGATTTACACATGGCAAAGAAAAAAGCTGGAAAAAAGAAAAGAAAGTAAGATTGGATAATGTTCCGCATTCCAGCGGATTAGACATTACCAATTGATCGATTGGTAAACCCCCTGCCCGTATTTTCGTGTAGGGGGTTTTTGTTGTCATTCCGCCGCTGCTAGAGAGCCTCAATTGTGCTATAATTGCCTCTACAATGCTTGGTCTTCTGAATAAATTTTTCGACACCAATAACCGCGAAGTAGAGCGTCTTGCGCCCTTGGTTTCAGAAATAAATGCTCTGGAAGAACAGACGAAAAAACTCAAAGACGCTGATTTTGCAAAGAAAACGAAAGCATTTAAGGAACGAGTTGCATCGGGTGAATCGCTTGATGCTATACTTCCTGAAGCGTTTGCTCTCGTACGCGAAGCAGCACGTCGAACAACAGGCTTGAAGCACTATGACGTGCAGCTTATTGCAGCATCAGTTCTTGCACATGGAAAGATCGCCGAACAGAAAACAGGAGAAGGAAAAACACTCTCTGCAGTCCCCGCTTTATACCTCCACAGCTTAACCGGTAAAAATGTTCATTTGGTTACGGTAAATGACTATCTTGCTCGTCGTGATGCCGGATGGATGGGTCCTATCTTTCATCTACTAGGTGTCACTGTCTCATCGATTATTAATGATGCATCCTTTCTCTACGATCCTACGTATGTTGATGAGAAAACGACTGATTCTCGTTTGACTCATCTTCGTCCTATCACGAGAAGAGAAGCCTATCAGACAGACGTGGTTTACGGCATTAACTCGGAGTTTGGGTTTGATTATCTTCGCGATAATATGGCTCAAGATATATCTGAAGTCGTTCAGCGGGATTTTTACTATGCGATTGTTGATGAAGTAGATTCGGTCCTTATCGATGAAGCCCGTACGCCGCATATTATCTCTGCTCCTGATGAAGCTCCGTCACAACGCTACTATGAATATGCAAAGCTTGTCGATAAATTGACACCAGTGATTGACTATAAGATCGATGAGAAATTACGAACTGCACATCTGACTGATCACGGAATCGGCAAGATTGAGAAACTCTATGGCGTCTCTAATATCTACGAGAAAGACTTTGACATTGTGTATCATCTTGAAGCTGCTCTGAAAGCGCGAACACTTTTCCATAGGGAAAAAGACTACATCGTTAAAGATGGCGAAGTTATCCTCGTAGACGAATTTACTGGGCGACTGATGCAAGGTCGGCGTCTTTCTGAAGGAATCCACCAGGCGATCGAAGCGAAAGAAAATGTTGCAATTCAACGAGAGTCAAAAACACTCGCCACCGTCTCTCTTCAGAACTACTTCCGTATGTATGAGCGTCTCTCTGGTATGACCGGAACTGCGCTTACCGAGGCAGAAGAATTCCGAAAAATTTATAAATTAGACGTCGTTGTTATTCCAACAAATAATACGGTTGTTCGAAAGGACTTTGCAGATGCTGTCTATAAAACAACACGTGCTAAGTTGTCGGCAGTTGCGAAAGAAATTGAAGAGGCACATAAGAAGGGACAACCAGTCTTGGTGGGAACGACCTCGATTGATAAAAACGAGATTATTTCACAGCTTCTCACTCGGAAAAAAATTCCTCACGAAGTCTTAAATGCAAAAAACCATTTGAGGGAAGCAGAAATTATCGCAGAAGCCGGTAAAAAAGGCGTAGTGACTGTTGCGACGAATATGGCGGGTCGTGGTGTCGATATTATTCTCGGAGGAGATGCGCCGAAACTGGCTGATGGAACTCCGGACATGAAATCAGAGGCATATAAAAAATGGAAAAAGGCACATGATGATGTATTAGCGTTAGGCGGACTGTACGTCATAGGAACGGAGCGACATGAATCTCGTCGTATCGATAATCAGCTTCGAGGCCGGTCAGGTCGTCAGGGAGACCCTGGAACATCAAAATTCTTTGTTGCTTTAGATGATGATATTATGCGTCTCTTCGGGGGGGATAAAATAGCCTCTATCATGACTCGGTTTAACATGCCTGAAGATGTGCCTCTGGAGCACGGCCTCGTCTCAAAGGCGATTGAAAACGCGCAGGTAAAGGTAGAAGGATTCCATTTCGATACCAGAAAGCATCTGGTTGAGTATGACGATGTCTTAAATAAGCAGCGCGAGATTATCTACTCGCTTCGTCGTCGAGTTCTCGAATCGGTTACCCAGGATAACGATACTTTAAGATCGGAGATTACACAACGAGTTGAGAAAGTGATAGGAACACTCGTTACGATGTCTACAAGCGAAGTAGCTGATGGTTCGGTGAATAATGAAAAAGTAGTTGAGGACTTCACAACGATTATTCCTTTTGATGAAGCGTCACAAAAGCAGCTTGTTAAGCAGCTTGAGCAAGCACTATCAATTCCTGAAAAAACGACATTCTTAACATCTGTTGCTCATGATGTCTATAAGAAGCGTGAAGAAGAGATGGGAAGACCAATAATGGCCCAGCTTGAAAAATTCGTCATGCTCTCGACAATCGATAATTTATGGATGGGGCATCTTGACGCGATTGACAATCTGCGCCAAGGTATCGGCCTTCGAGGGTACGCCCAGAAAGATCCACTCGTCGAGTATAAAAATGAAGGCTATCGTATGTTTGAACAACTCGTCTTCGCTATCGACGACGAAATGGTCCATCGGATTTATAAGACCCACGTTGCTCATGAAGGACATCCTGCTCCTCATCAGCATCAGCACATCATAACCAATACTCCTGAGAGCGAAGTCTCAGAAGGAGCAAAGAAGTCAGTAAGACAAAAGAGTCGGAGAAGCCCAAGTACGGAAGAAGCTCTGTCTCCTCTCTCAAGTGGTGAAGAACCGAAAAAACTGGGAAGAAATGATCCTTGTTGGTGTGGATCCGGAAAGAAATGGAAAAAATGTCACTATCCTCAGGTTGGCTAACTCTTCAGTTGCATCTTTTTAGCGGTTGTGTCTAAATGAAGAGGTGAATGCAAAATTACAAAAGCTACTTGGATACCTTCGTACCTATTTCCTCTCAGTAAAGAATAATCCCAAGGAGCTTTTTAGGGGTATACGAAATGCAAATAGACTGGTACTCGTTGGTTTATTCGTTCTTCTCTTTATCACCTTTATCTCAAGGTTTTTTGTGTCAGAGACGAAAGAGCAGAAGCATGCAGATGTAAAAATAAGCCCTACCGCATCCGCAGTAGTGACAGTTACATTGACGCCTGTTCCTACAAAAATAATCATCGTACCGACTGCTCTTCCTTCTCTCACACCGACACCGGTTCAAACGACAGGTACGATCACAGGCGTCTTTTATGATGATAATAAGTACCAATCAGAAGCAAATAAAGACGATGCGTTGATTAGTGATTCACGATTTGCAGCGTCGGCAGTCAGTAATGAACAGGTAGGACTTGCTCATGACAGTCCTCGATTTACTATTCCTGATCTGAAACCGGGAAGATATAGAACGTCTATAGACTATAACTCATCAAAGTACTTTCTTACTATGCAGACATGCGCACCTGATCCCTCACGATGCCAGAGTGATGGGAATGCTATTTTCTTTGTAGATCTGAAAGCCGGAGAGACTATACAAACAATCTGGACATTCGTTCCGAAATAATTATGGAGCCTTCGAAAGAAAAAGTATCTGTAAACATAACTTCTCAGGAAGTTGATAAAAACCAGATAGTATCTCCTCCGAAGAAGCCTCATCGGAAAACGATACTTTTTAGTGTTATTGCTTTTTTCGCTTTCTTAATTTTTGTCTATCTCTTTCTTGCTTTTCCTTTTGAAATATCCGGAGAGCCTATTCCGCCATTTAAAGAAAATCAGTTGGTCTTTACAGAAAAGTTGTCATATATGTTTACAAATCCTAAGCCCGGTGATCGTGTTATCTTCATTCATGGTGAATCTCTAAACAACTTTGTCGGTGTCGTTACCGGAGAGCAGCAGGAAAGTGGCAAAACATTTTACCTCGTTCGTACACCGGCAAATATTCGTCTGGTGCCGAAAGAAAATATTTTAGCAAAAATTTATTACCCATTTTTACAGAATAGCCAGGTATTACAGGCAGTACCAGCACTCGTCACGCCTACTCCAATAGAGTATAGACAAATAGTTACCCCTTCTCCTACTAGGTAAGTATTTTCTCAGACATATCATAAAATACCTCTTGTGTATTTGTGCTACTTAGTGTAATATTCACACTATTATACAGCATATTGATGTCTCTTTCGCATTACTTCCGTTTACCATTCGTAACAATGAACTCCATTTACTCCTTCAGACAGAAAACGGAAAATATAGGATTATTGATGAGCTTCTTTCTGAAGAGTCATCTTTGCAGAAACAAGTTGATAAGAAATTACGTATGACAATCGGTACGGATAAGTATTATTACGAACAACTCTATACATTCGACAGAATTGATCACATGAAAAAACCCCATGCGGTTGTTGCGTATTTGACGCTTATTTCAGAAGAGGCAGTTAAATCAGAAGAAATGTCAGTAAACACCAAATGGTTTTCTCTTCAGGAGACACCAGCAATGGAACTGCATGAAGAATATATGGTGAAATATGCTCAAGAACGCCTTCAGAATAAAATTCAGTACAGTAATATTGCCTATGGTTTATTACCTGAAAAATTTAGCCTCAGCGAATTACAAAAAGTATATGAAGTAATTCTTCAAAGAAGATTAGACAAACGTAATTTTCGAAAGAAGATGCAGGCAACTAATCTTCTCAAACGAACAAAAGAAAGAGATAGTAGTGGCGCACATAGACCTGCTCAATTATTTATGTTTCGATCTCGACAAGTACTTTTCTTTGATTAATTTTTCTGTCGTTTCTTAGTGTTGAAAACACACTTATATGGGAGAGCGTATTGAACAATTTGAATTACCGGCCTCAGATGCAAGGCATGAAATACACAGAAGGATCGGTGATAGGCTACCAACACGGTCAGAGCTGTTACAAGCACGACCTCTCTATTATCGTGTGCCAGATGATGAAAATCATGGGTTAGAACATACAGGGCTTGTTCTTGCTCCAGCACTTGTATTAGGAGAGTTAATCAATCATGAGTATATCCAAGCGGGGTTTGAACCAATTTTTGCCGATGATGATTTTCAAGCGCTTCGTCTTGCAGCTGCCTATCATGATAGCCATAGTTCTGGGACGGCTGAAGGCTACGCAGAACATGGAAAGCGCGCTGCATCATGGGTAAGAGAGTCTTTGAAAGGTGTTTACGCACAGCCAGTTCTCTTTTCTGCTGCTTATCTCATCGAGCATCATGTACCAGACGATGATCCACTAACGATGACTGATCTTCTGGCGACTTTCAAAGATGCTGACGGAGGAGCTAGAGTTCGATTTGGTAAGGAGAAGTGGGGACTCATTGTTGATTATCTTCGCTATGATATTTCTCGTCAATTTCTGGTCGGGCCGATGAGATCAGCATATGAAGCAGCAGTCTCTCTTCGTGGAGAAATTTCTGATGGATTTACTCGTGCAATACAGGCGAATGTGCAAGCAGGATTAGTTTTGGATCGCTAGAGTTGACGCGGTTAGGCAAATATGGCAGCATGGATACATGCCACAGAAGAACTATACGCCACATTACGAGCATCTTAAAAATAAGTGGACAGAGAAGCACCGTGGACTCCAGCAACGACTTTGGGAAAAGCATAAAGACTCTCTTGAGTGGTTTGGAAAACAAACGCACCACTTTGCTGCAGGATCACTTGCAGGATTACTTTTTCTTGCCTCTCCTTCCGGCATGACTACCCGTCCAACACAGCCTGTGCAGGTGCTTGATCAATCAATCGATAAATCCGCATTTCTTATCTCTGACCTACAAAACAATTTGCCCAAAGATGTTCGTCCGTTGCTGCCAGAAGAGGAAGATCGTATTGGAGGCATATTAACTGAACGATATGGGTTTCATGTAACAGCAGAACTTGAAGGAAAAAAACTCAATAGGAGTTATGGTCTTATCGGTGCCGAGCAGCATCTGATGCGTTACCCTGGGGATACGATGGCAACACATTTTGCCACAGCGGAAGAAGTAGAAAAATATACATCCTCGGGTATGGCTCCTGGACGCGGCGCATGGGGTTATTTCGCAAATTCCCAAGCAGAGATGACAGAACAGGATGTCATGAGAGAAAAGTACTATATCGCTGTTCAAACATTTCTCACTCCAGGATATAATGAGAATGTGAGGGAGTACAGCCAGTTTTTTAAGTATAGGAAAATGCTTGTGGTGAATCCACAGAATGGACATGCCATTGTGGCTGTCATTGGTGATGCGGGGCCGGCAGAATGGACGGGGAAGCACCTGGGAGGATCACCGGAGGTCATGAAGCATCTTGAGCGAGTCGATGGCTCGCAGCGCGGGCCGGTACTCTACTATTTTGTTGATGACCCGGAAGACACGATTCCTTTAGGGCCGATAAACGTAAAGTAACATATGAAGACATATTTCTACAGCCATATTATTGAAACCGACTCACTCGTTGTGGAGATTGAAAAGATGGGGTTAAGTGATGAGCAAAAAACACACTTAATTGGCCTCATCGAGTCAAACCTTCACCATGTTATCTTGGATGCCATTCTGTCTGAATTATCAAGTGAGGATAAGAAGAAATTTCTTGAACATGTCGCACGGGAAAAACATGGAGAAATATGGGATCTACTTCGAGATAAAGTAGACAATATTGAAGAAAAAATAGTAAAAGCAGCAGACGATTTAAAAAGAGAGTTACATGAAGATATTAAAGAAGTAAAAGAAAAAGATTAACATGCAATAGCACATCTCTTTTGTCATCTGGATGTTTGCTTACAGTCAAGCAGATGAGCGGTTATCCTGGCTAGAATTAACATATGATCGATCAAAATCCCTGGACTCGTGCCAAACTACAGCTAGAACGCGCGAGCAGTCAAATAAAAACAGATCCACTCCTTATCGCATCCCTCATGCATCATGATAGGAGTCTTGAAGTATCTCTCCCTATTATGATGGATAACGGCAGCATTGAGGTTTTTCAGGGTTACCGAATGCAGCACAATAATCTCAGAGGTCCTTATAAAGGAGGTATTCGGTACCACCAACACGTTTCCTCAGATGAAGTAAAGGCGCTATCGTTCTGGATGACGATTAAAAACGCTGTTGTTGATGTTCCCTTCGGTGGTGGGAAAGGTGGTATAACAGTCGATCCGAAAAAACTCTCAAGTGCAGAACTCGAGAGGCTCACAAGACTTTTTACCAGAAGGCTTTTGGATGTTCTCGGTCCGATGCGTGACGTCCCTGCGCCTGATGTAAATACGAATCCGACGATCATGTCCTGGATTGTAGACGAATTTAGTAAGCTAAGTAATCATTTCACACCGGCGGTCGTTACAGGAAAGCCTATTGGTAATGGAGGATCAGAGGGGCGTACGGAAGCGACAGGTTTAGGCGGCACCTACACACTGCTTAAGCTTTTGGAACTTCTTAAAAAGAACCCAAAAGGTATGACTGTCGCTGTCCAAGGATTTGGAAATGTGGGCCGCTACATTGCGGAGTTTTTACAAAAAGAAGGATTTACTATCGTTGCTGTCTCAGACTCTCAGGGGGGTATCTACATTCCTGAAGGCGTGGGAAGTATTGATGATGTTGTCCGGTGTAAAGAAGAAAGCGGACGACTCGCCGGGTGTTACTGTGTCGGCTCTGTCTGTGACATAAAAAATAAAAATCGTCTCAACGGTAAAACAATCACCTCTGCAGAGCTTCTTGAGTTACCTGTCGACATTATTGTTCCTGCTGCACTTGAGAATGTCATTACCGAGCAGAATGCAAAAAAGATACAAGCGAGTATTATTCTTGAGATGGCGAACGGACCGACGACGAAAGAAGCAGATGAAATCTTGGCCAAGAATAATATCGTTGTAATACCCGATGTCCTTGCCAACTCCGGAGGTGTTGCTGTTAGCTACTTCGAATGGTACCAAAATATGCATAATGAGAAATGGACGAAGACGGCTGTTTTTGAGAAATTGAAAGAGAAAATGGAAACAGCAGCACAGAGCGTGTATGAAACGGCTCAGAAACGTTCAGTTACGCTTCGGGAAGGAGCGTATATAGTAGCACTCGATCGTCTACAACGAGCATGGGAAAAGAGAGAAGAGAAGATAGTAAAAAAAGAGCAGGGATTACTGCATTCGTTTAAAAGGTTGCTCTCATAGAACCAGAAGAACAGCCCCTAGAATCATGCACATAGCACCAAGAAGCCTCTCCCCTATTTTTTTCTCATTAAAGAAGAGATATCCCCAAATAATAAGAAAGAGCATATTAAGCTTGAATACTGCGATTGGATAGCCAACCGGTACCTCAGAGAAAGCACGAAAAATGGCAATATAAGCAATCGCAGTTATAGGAGCCGGGAGAATATAGTACCACTTGTATCGTATAACGCTGGATATCTCGTGGCGCTTTTTGAAGAGCACGTATGGCAGGAATAGACCAACCATAATCAGCACCTCATAAAAAGCGAGTAACAGCGGTTGTTCAGGGACAATATGCAGAAGGGCATTTTTTTCAAAAAAAGGAGCAATTCCCCAAAAGGTAAATGCGAGAATTGTTAAGAGTACTCCTTTATTGTTGACAATGTCTTTTAAGGGTGCGAGAGGTCCTTTTCGTATGTCTTCGACATTAATGAGATAGCTTCCAACGATAACGATAAGAATACCAGCAAGCTTCATTGTTTCAAGATTGTCGTGAAAGATAAGATAACCGGCTACTGTGCTAATGACGAGGTTACATACTGTAAATGGTGCTAAGAGGGACATAGGAGTAATTCGAAGAGCTTTGTAGAAGCAGATATTACCACCGGCATTAAAAACTGATGCGAGAAGAAGATAGAAGAAAAAAGAACTATCTACCTGAGCTGGTGTTGCCAGAAACGTAAGTACGCTCAGTGGAATAAGTGTGACGAGGTTGGTAAACGCAATGTACACAAAAGGATCGGTATCCTTGGATATCTTTTTTGAGAATGCAATAGAAATCGACGTCCAGATTGAGACGAATAGTGCGTACCAAAACCACATAAAAATAGTGTCAAATTTCAAATACCAAAATCAAGTGTTCAATGGAAGTAGAAGTTTTCTATTCCGAAGAGTTGAGATCTGTACTTTGAGATTTGAGTCCTTTGTGAGTCTTCATGAGGCAGAAGTTCATGATGACGTTTATACCGTTCGTTTCTGCTAGTTGTTTTGCTGTATGGTTGATAACTCCTTCTTGCATCCAAATAGTCTTTACGCCCCCCCTTTTTATTGCTTCTTCTACATGCGGCATTACTTCTTCTGATCGTCGAAAAATATCAACAATATCGACTCGTATATCGTCCGGAATGCTCAGAATATCTGGGTAGGCTTTTTCTCCAAGTACTTCAGTGATGTTCGGATTTACAGGAATTATACGAAATCCTTGCGATTGTAAGTACGACGCAACATCGAAACTTGGCCTCTCTGGTTTATCCGAGAGACCTACTATCGCTATCGTTTTTACGTTATGAAGAAGGTTCAGATCCATTGTGTAAGTATAGCAAATCTCCTGGCTTTGCATTTTCTCCCTTTTTGCACTACACTATTTTTACTTCCTATTTTGCTCTAACTCAGAACAAGTCTGAGGAAGGTCAATATCATGGAGAATTCACAAGAACACACCACACAACCACAAGAAGTAATGCCAGTTGAGAAAAAATCATATGCAATGACTGTTGTTGTCGGTGTCTTTGTCTTTTTCCTCGGTGCATTACTCCTTCTCGCTGCTCGTGGAACAAGCATGCAAGATCAAGTCCAAACAACAACGCAGACAGTCTCACAGGTTATGCCGTTAAGCTCACAAGCTGTAGAGGGAGCGATGACAGAGGCAGGAATAAAACTCACAGTCACGAGTCCCAAAGATAAAAGCATGGTCAGAGCAGCTATTCTAACGGTTACCGGAAAAACTGCACCGAACGCTGATGTCTCAGTTAATGAGAAAGATTTAGTTGCCAACAGAATAGGTTACTTTGCGACAACAGTGACGCTAGATGAGGGAGAAAATACCATTGCTATTATCGCAGTTGATGGTGACGGTAATTATGCCGAAAAAGAGCTAACAGTTACGTACGAACCTATTGAATAACATAAAAATGATGCATATAAAGCAGATAGTTATCGGAACAGTCGTTATATTCCTTGTAGGTACGGGAGCGGTATATGCCCAGGAGGTAACACCTACACCCTCAGGAACACAGGCAGCTACCCCATCCACGTCACAAAAAGATCAGCTAAAGGAGCGATTAAAGCAAGAAAGAGAAGAAGTACGCACAAATGCAAAAAATATCCGGAGTACTGTAAAAAGCATGCGGGGCAAAGCAATGCATATAAATGGTGCCATAGTGAAAACAGCATCTGGATCAGGACTAACAATAACGAAAGACGGAAAAGACTATACCGTGAATGCATCTACAAGTACCATCATTCGACGCAAATTCTGGGGGAAATCGACCCTCTCCGATATCGCAGTTGGTCACACAGTAAATGTCTGGGGGAGATGGTCTGATGACGCACAGACGACGATTGCCGCCAGACTTATTCGAGATCTTTCTATTCAGAAACGAAACGGAGTATTTATAGGAACTGTTAAGTCCAAAGACGCAAATAGCTTTGTTTTAAACACAAGGCTTCGTGGTGATCAGATGATTCAGTATGATGCAAATACGAAATTTATTAACAGAAGAGGTGTATCAATCACTGTGACCGAGATCTCTGTAGGTGATCGAGTTCGAGTAAAAGGTCTGTGGGATCGCGTAACGAATAAGGTTACCCAGGTTACCCAAGTGAAAGATTATTCCTTACCGTCTCGTGCTATAACGGGGACACCGTCAGCCCCTATAACGGTTACTCCTACTGTTATCGTGACAGCAACTCCGCCCCCACCCACACCATAAAGACTGGTCTTCCTCTGGTCATTTAGCTTGACAACTTTTTTCAAAAACAGTATCGTGTCTCCATCGCTGAAAGAACTATGCTCAATACGATAACACTTAAGAATGGTATGCGCATCGCTACCTATAATCTTCCAAGCCTCAAGTCACTGCATGTACGGATCAGTGTGAAGGGGGGTTCTTTGGTCGAAGAGAAAACGAAAAATGGAGTTGCCCACTTTATGGAGCACATGCTCGTTCAAGGAATTCCTTCTTTTCCGAACGTTGAAGAATTTTCAGGCTTCATCGAAGGTCTTGCCGGTAGCTACGGAGCCTATACAAAGGGTTTGGTTGTCAGTTTTTATCTTACCGTACCAGAAACACATATTGAGTCGGCGATAAAAATAGCCAGCGAAACATTTTTCTCTCCACTCTTTGTTGAGGAAGCAATTGAAAAAGAGCGACAAGCAGTTATCGAAGAAATAAAACAGAAAATGGACTCTCACTGGTATAAAATATCACAGTACTTTATTAAAACTCGTTTTAAGAAAGATCATCCGTTGACCTATGATGGTGGAGGATCTTTAGAAACAATTCATACGTTAACTCGTGAGAATGTAAAAGACTACTGGCATACCTATTTTCACCCGAAGAACACCTCGGTTTTAGTAACCGGTAAGTTCTCAGAAAAGAAACTGACACAACTCCTCGAAAAATACTTTTCTCATATCCCAAATGATAAAATGTTTGCTGGATTTCCTCAGATGAGTAACGCAGATTTGGCAGAGAGAAAAGTGTCGATACGGGAAGATAGGGAATTAAAGACCTGCTACATAGATATCACCTTTCCATCCCTTGGTATGCATGATAGCCTTAGCGAACGCTTAAAGCAGAATCTTGCATTGGTAATCTTTGGCCAGTTACGAAATAGTCGATTATTTAAGTTACTTCGTTATCAAAAAGGTTTGGTTTACGATGTGAGTGCCGGTTCGAGTCAACATCCAGGACTTGGTTATGTGTATATTTCTTCGCAAGTCTCGTCTCAGAATTTGCATGAAGTCGTGCGTTTGATAAAAGAAGAGATACAAAAATTTATTATCTCAGGACCGACAGAAGAAGAACTAATATTCGCCAAGAATTACTTAACGAATCAATGGCTAATGACATTTGATCACCCATCATCTATTACTGGTTGGGTTGAAGAGCATTTGCTTTGGGAAGAAAAGATACTGACACCTGAAGCGTATGGTGATGTTCTCAAGTCTTTCACGAGACAGGATATAGTCTCTCTTATGAAAAAATACTGGGATTTCTCAAAACTGCAGCTGACAATCCAGGGACCAATCTCATCAGATTCTGCTACGATAAAGAAGTATGCTTCCTTCCTCAAGGCATTTTAGACTCAACTGTCAGCTTTCTGTCAAGCAGTTTTCACAGACTCAGCTATAGTAGAAAATATCCTATAATATATTTAAGGAGTAACTTATGCCTGTCAATCAAGCAGAACTACTTACCTCAGCAAGAATGTTGCCGCAATTTGCTCAAGAATGGTCCGCGTTCGCTCCACAAGAAAGTCGTGAATTTGTACAACCATTCGAGTTTGGTGTCTTTCCCCATGCGTATCAGCCAGATCGCACCCTTCGCGCTCCAGATGGATCTACGATGTCAATTCAGCCTCCCGTACAAGAACGATTTGGATGGGAATTTGTCAATATTAATGGAGCAGAGTATGAATATAATAGCGAAGGATATTATGTGCCGAAATTTAAGAGACGATACAAGGACATTAATGATCTCATAAATGATCAAACCTATAAATCAATACTTGCAGAACCTGTACCTGAGATGATGCGAGAGATGGCCACAAATGGAGGAGAACTTCCAAGGCCTCCAGATTTTCCTCAAGGTATTACCTTTTCTTGGTATCGGTCTTTACGAGCATGGATGAAGCGTGAACATCCTGAACAATATGAACGAACAGTTTCTCGTATTCAAGCACTTCCCGATAGAAAATTCAGGGTTTTAGCTGATTCTGGTGAGCACGTGATCATGGCAAAAAGAAAACCAGAAGATATGGACACGCTTTTGCAAATTGGCCAACTTGCATCGCTTCGCGATCTTGGTTTTATTCCAGCGGGCATTTGGCTTCCCGAAACAGCAGCAAATAGCCAAGTTTTTGATAGAGTGAAAGCAAATGGCTACCTCTATACTGTTGTTCGTAGTGATCAACTGAAGTCAACAGAAAGTAATCCAATGTGGGTGAAGACACCTTCTGGCGAGCTTGCTGTCTTTTTTTTTGACAAAGGAGAAAGCGGATCTATTGCTTTTGAGGATAATCGAACGACGAATGGAGATGCCTATTTAACCGATATGAAAAATAAAAACAGAAGAAGTATCTCCATTGGAATGGACATGGAAACGTTCGGACATTGGAAGGAAGACAGAAACTGGTGGCTTCTCTACATAACAACTGTTATGCAGGCTCGTTATGGCTATCAACCGTTCAATATTAAAGAGATGCTAGGCCGCGAGAAACACTACACAGAGCTAGTTGAAAATTCAAGCTGGAGCTGTGACCATGGTCTTGAGCGTTGGACAGGAGGAGATTCATGTAACTGTGATAATCCTTCACCTGAGGCGCGAGCTGATAAAAAATTCTTCAGCACGACGCTGACTGATTATGATAATCAGCTTGACTCATTTCTTGATGGTGCCGCATTACATGCTCGACTACCAAACTGGAGAACAGCATTCGTGCCATTATACTTAGCAGTGGATGATGCAGCTACGAAAGAAGATGGTGATATTTGGCAGGCGGTGAGAGATCTCTCGTACTCAACCCAGGATATGCCTGAACTTGCCTTACTCAGAGATCCTAAAATTGCCAGACACATGCTCGCCAAGTACTATGTCTTTAAAGGATTCACGAGTTGTGGGTGGTTTTTTGGCGAAACAGATAGAGTAGAAAGAGATTTACCTCGTTTTGGTATTCAGGTAGCAGAGAAATTAGTACCAAAGATACATTCACAACAGCCTGGTTTAATGATGCCCTCAGAGGAAGTAGTTTTTTATCAGGCGGCATAGTGTATAATGCCTAGGGAAAAAATGAAGAAGCAAAAAATATTTTGGCAAGGGAAGTATAGCGGCATGAGTGAAGGAAGGATCATGGATGCTCTTGAAGAAGAGCGTTTCAGTCCAATTAAAGTCTCAAATGGTGCAGGATATACATATCAGGAGCATTCTCATCCTGAGGAGAAATTGATGGTTATACTTGAGGGAGAAGTGGATGTCATCACAAAGGAGAAAACCTACTCATGTAAGCCGGGTGATAAGCTCATTCTTCCGGGTAATCTTGTTCATTCTGCAGTCGTCGGCGAAGACGGTTGCACGTTCTTCTGGGCACAACGATAAATGTAATATTTGGCTTCACTCCTTCGTCACAATAAAGGATTTCAACAGATCGACATTTTTCTTATCAGGGCCGTTTTTATCAAAACCCGGTGTCTCTAAAATAAAAGGAATATCACAAGTTCTCACATCGTTCAGAAGGAGTCTGAATGTTTCCTGAGGGATTGTTCCTTCACCAATATTTTCATGACGATCTCGAAATGAGCCAAGAGGGTCCTTACTGTCGTTAACTTGGAAAACTTCCAGTTTTGAGAGCCCTATTTGTTGATCAAACTTCGTAAAAAACATATCAAACGTTTCAGGTGTTGATAAATCATAGCCGCCCCCGTGGAGGTGGCAGGTATCCAAACATACGTTAATACGGGGACTATTGAGTTCACGAATGATAAATGCCATTTCATTCAGATCACAACAAATTTTTCTATTCCCTGCGTTTTCGATGATGAACTTCGTTTCTTCAGGTGTCTTATCAAGTACTTCCTGAATATTCATAAAAAGCGTTGTGTAGTTTTCTTTTGTATAAGCGATGAAATCTTTTGATTTAAAAGAGCCCAGATGAATGATTGTTCCTTCGACACCCATTTTTTTTGCCAGTTCCAGTTCCGAGATAAGAGAAAGTTTTGAGAATGTTCCGATACGATTACCATCGGCAAGGTTGACGAGATAGGATGCGTGGAAGTAGATAGGGTTGATAGCTAACTCTTGCTTCTTTTTGTTGAACATGTCTATTTGTTCAGTAGTCGTGGTCGCTAGACTCCAGCTTCGTGGAGACGAAGAGAAGATTTGTAGACAGTTGCCGCCAATGGCTACAGTTTTGTTGAGGGCATTTGTATAGCCTCCTGCGACCGAAAGGTGTGCACCAATTTTTCTATTCAATTCTGTCGGTTTTCGATCGTTTCTCAATTTTTTTCAGTTTATCATTGATTGCTCGTTCGATATCGACTCCTGCTGAATTAGCCAGTTGGATAGTAGTGATAATAACATCTGCAAATTCTTCATAAAAGTTTCGTTTATCAAATTTATCGAGTTTTGATTTTCTCTGCAGTTTTAAGACAGAGAGGATATCATTACAGAGTTCTCCCACTTCTTCATTTAATTTTACCGTCCAGGTAAGGATTTCTTTTTCCGCTTGACTGTACATTCGATAGCGGGGACGACGAAGCAGATTGGATGAACGAACTTTTTCCTGAAGAGCCTTGATGTTCATATTCATACTATAACACAGCGAGGTTAAGCTGTTTGTTCTAACTCTTGCCTAATAGCATCCATATAGCTCGTTTGATCGGATGTTATCTTAAATCGTATCCGAAGAGGGCTCTTATCTGCTCGCTGTTCTTCATCTGTTTGTTTACCATCGTCTGGTCTTCTTTTCAAACGTCCTTCTTGTATGCCATAAAAAGGTACTTCATGGTCTTGGAGTGTAAAATCGACTTGATTGTCCGTGAGTATATTACTTACAGCCTGCTGTGCATTTCTATCGATGTGTGCAAGCAGTTTCTTTAGTTTTTCAAATCGTTGCGGATCCGACCGTGCCAGATCGTAGATAAATGTCATGGTATCGAGCTGCACTTGGAAATAGGGGATTTCACCCTTCAGAAATCTATTTTTTAATCCTTGGACTTCTTGTGCTTGCGGGTGATCAGCAAGTGCATCCACAGCGAACATACTGAAGGTGGTGAATCGGTAGAAGGCATTTGCCATTTGTTCGATAAGGACTGGTGGTAATGGAGCATTAAAATACTCAGAGTTCATAAATGCGTCTTTCGTGTCGTAAACAGTAACATTTCCTAAATCCTTACGATAGGTGTGTTTTGCCCAGTCTCCATACATATCAATGAGAGCAGCACATTTCAGCGTTGCCAGATTAAAGTCTCCTCCTGTTTCTCTACTCATTTGCATGAGGGTGTTCATCATTACGAGCTCTCGACGCGCACTGGTAGAATACTTCCCTTCCACTTCTACAACGTCAACATTGTCGAGGTTCCAACCGATCTGAATACCTTTACGGATATCCTCGTCCGGGAAGGGGAGTTTTTTCGCAAATCCTCCACCCGTTATGGCTAGCTCACGTGCCGGTATGACACTAAATCGTCCAATGGTGAAAGGGTTATGCTTAGTATGTTCTCCTACTTGCGATGTTGCCCCTTCCCACATCATCTGTAAAGGATGGAGATGAGGATTTGCTTTGACATCTTCTCTGTCGAATGATCCTCGTACGCGGACAATGGCAGGGGAATCCGCTTCTTCAGTAGGTAACTCTTCCATAATTTCTGCAAAAAGACCCGGTGTCAAGGTACTTGAGTCGATATCGATCTGACTCAGGTACAGTGGTGTTGTTGTTTCCTCTCCTCGTTGTGCCGCAAGGAGGCGTTCATACATGATGACATCCTCGCCAACTTTCCGTGCCAGTCCTACCGGAAGAATTGGTGTTGTGGTTTCTGCTCGTCTGGCATAGACAATACTATCAACTCGTCCAGCATATTCTGGGTTTTGCTCAATGAAAGATGTGATCTCATTGCGCATTCTTTGTACGGCTGATGTTTCCCGAAGGTTTTTGTAAGGAACAGCATGATCAATAACAAAGGTAACGCCCCAGTCAGTTGTTGGGGTCGCTTCTCCTTGTTTCTTCACTGCTGAGAGAAAAGTACCTATGTTTTCTCCTTCACGATAGGCAGGAACGACGAATTGGAGCCTGCGTGATGTATCAACTGAACCTGGAAGATGAGTACCTCGTGCTTGTACCATTCGGTCGACTTGCTTCATATACTCTGCATCTCCAGCTTGAAGCTTACTGAAGTATTGCTCAAACGCAGTTGTTTGACTGACAAATTCTCCTCGATTGACACGTTCGATTAAAGCAGCGTTTGGCTCATAGACTGCAGGACAGTCAGTAATAAGAGGCCTACCCAATTGGTCGATGAGGTTTTCATGATATGATAATGCTGGTTGTTGTGGTTCTACCATAGTTATTTATAAAATCTTTTAAGAAAATCCTTATACCAATAATAACTTTTCTTCGGAATTCTCTTCCCGGTTTTCTTATCGACCGCGATTATACCAAAAGCACCTTCAGGTTTATAGCCCTCCTGCCATTCGTAGTTATCAAGAAGTGTCCAGAGGAAGTAGCCGTCGACTTGCGCGCCTTTTGCAATCGCCTGTTGAATCTGTTTAAGGTGTTCTTGCACAAAAAAGATACGGAAGTCATCACTCGGTACTTTTTCTCGTGTACTGTCGGTAAGCAGTGGTGTGCCATTCTCACTTACGACGAGTTTCTTGAGTCCAAATCCACGATATCTTTGTGAATAGGTAAGGAGGATATCTGTAAGCCCCGATGGATAATGAGGTGGAAGAGCCACCGGCCATCCAAGCGTATTTTTCATTGCTTCATCAGGTATGACTTGTTCATAACCGAAGTCATTCTTAGCAGGTTTTACATACTGACTGTTGTAGTAGTTAACGCCATAGTAGTCGATCTGATCTGAAAGTTTTGCATTTTGTAAGATCGCATGATAGTTTTTCGGGAACAGATGTTTAAATTTCCTGATGACACTTTCGTCTATCGTCCCAAAATAGAAAGGGTCACTATAGATAAAGTTAGTAAGATTGTCTGCCATGTCTCTTGCTTGCGTATAGCCAGCTTTTGTTACCTCGTCAGGCTGTATGTATGTTGGAAACTGTATGTTTACGATACCTATTTTCGCTTTTGGTGACAGTTCTTTTATTTTTTTAATGGCTTTCGTTTGGAGATTAATTGCTGCAAAGTATGACTTGAAGAAAAGACTGATGCTTTTATAGCCGGGTGCATGGATTCCGATTAAGTAGGATAAGAAGCATGTACACCATAGCTCATTTATGGGTATAAAGTAGTCGACTAAGTCCGAGAATTCTTTGACAGCGATCTCGATATGTTTGAGAAAGTACTCCTCAAAATTCTTATCAAGTATGCCCTGTTTCAGGAATTGTTCGGGAGCTTCCCAGTGGTAAAGACAGAGGTGAATAGATAATCCTTTAGCCTTTAAACCTGATAAGTAGTTACGGTACCATGTAATCGCTTTTTTATTCGGCTTCCCATCTTTTCCAATCGTTCGTGACATTGAGATCGCTGTTCGGTAACCTTTTATATGGAGGTCAGAGAGAAGTTTAATATCATTTTTATACTGAGTGTATTTATGTGAACCGTAAAGAGGTGCGTCAATGCCTCGTTTCTTTGCAAAAACTTCCCACATGGTTTTTTGAGCGTTTTCGTGTTTTTGAGGAAGCAATGAACCAGCTGTCTGGAGATCAGACTCTGCAATACCGAATATGAAGCTAGTCGGCAACTGTAACATTATAGGCTATTATATCACACCTCTGCAAGTTTTGTATAGATCGAGTGTTTAGGCTATTCGAATGGCTCCCATGCTTAAATAGAGTAATATAAGATAGCTTGTTTTCAGACAAACAACAATACTGTATAGTAGGTTACATGATTACACCTCAGGAGTATAAAAAGGCTGCAAAATACTTGGCAGAAAAAGATCCCATCCTTGGTGCAGTTATAAAAAACGTTATACCGTTTGAAAGAACATGGGGAAAAAACTACTTCCTCGATCTTGTTGAGTCAATTATCTCCCAGCAGCTCTCGATAAAAGCTGCTGATACTATATATAAGCGTTTTCAAGCACTTTTCCCTAAAGGGCAGATTACTCCCCTTGCCGTAATGCAGATTGATGATCAAAAAGTGCGTGATGCAGGTATTTCCTGGTCGAAAATAAAATACATAAAAGATTTGGCAAAGCATACGGAGGAGAGCGCTATTCTTTTTGAGCAGTTTGACATCATGACAGATGAAGAGATAGTGCAAGAACTTATTAAGGTGAAAGGGATAGGACAGTGGACGGCCGAGATGTTTCTCATGTTCACAATGGGCAGGAAAGATGTTTTTTCGTATGGGGATTTAGGGATCAGAAAAGCAATGCAACGTCTCTACAACATGCGAAAAGAACCAACTCAGAAACAAGCAGAAAAAATTGCAGAAAAATGGAAACCATACAGAACGATAGCCTGTCAGTATCTTTGGAAGAGCCTAGAGGTATGATATGATAAGAGCGATTTATGAGTGAACAAAACCTTCAAGAGAAAGCCAAGGTGGTCCGCAAATGGAGTCTTCTCTCTACAACAGAAGCAGGTTCAGGCCATCCTACATCCTGCCTTTCAGCTGCAGATATAGGGACAGTTCTTTTTGATAAATATTTCTCCTACGACCTGAAAAACCCTCTGAATGAAGCAAATGATAGATTTATCCTTTCTAAGGGCCACGCTGCTCCACTTCTTTATACCCTATTCGCGATGAGCGGAGCGATGCCGTTGGAGGAAGTAAAAACACTTCGTAAATTCGGTAGTCCACTTGAAGGACATCCAATGCCGGGATTTCCCTATTCTGATGCTGCAACCGGATCTCTCGGTCAGGGGCTGTCAGTGGGAGCAGGACTCGCATATTTGGCACAAAAAGAAAAACTTTCCTTTAAAACGTATGTGCTTATGGGTGATGGTGAATTGGCAGAAGGTCAAGTGTGGGAAGCAGCCAATTTTGCGTCTTACTACAAACTCAATAATCTTATCGCGATTGCTGATGTTAATGGTTTGGGGCAGTCTCAAGAGACGATGTTTCGACATAGTATCGATGAGTATGTTTCTCGTTTCCGTGCTTTTGGATTTGAGGTTTTGGCTATTGACGGACACAATCTCTCACAAATAGACAAAGCCTTTAATGATGCGTTGCATAATGAAACGGGAAAGCCGTATGCCATAATCGCGAAAACCTCAAAAGGGAAAGGTGTTTCTTTTCTAGAAGATAAAGATAACTGGCATGGTAAACCATTAAAAAAAGAGGATCTGGAGAAAGCATTGAAAGAACTTGGAGATGTTGATGATGCTTTGCAATTTGTTCTTCGTAAACCGGCAAGTTCGAAAGCTGGAAAAACAGTTACACAGAGCGAAAGTTCTGTGCTGTCGTCTACTCATTTCAAGGTAGGTGAAGAGATTGCAACAAGAGAGGTCTATGGACAGGTATTAGCTGAACTTGCGAACAACAATGCTGCGATCTATGCGCTTGATGGAGATGTGAAGAACTCGACTTTTAGTCAGGACTTTAAGAAAGTTCACCCTGAACGATTTGTTGAGTGCTTTATTGCAGAACAGAATATGGTAGGCGTTGCGACAGGTTTCTCAAGACTTCAGAGAATTCCTTTTGTTTCAACGTTTGCCTCATTTTTTACCAGAGCAGCAGATCAGATACGAATGGCAGCGATAGGGCAGGCAAATATAAAGTTTGTCGGTTCCCATGCGGGTGTTTCGATAGGTGAAGATGGTGCATCTCAGATGGGGCTTGAGGATATCGCTCTTTTTGGTACCTTGCCGGAGACCGTTGTTCTCCATCCATCAGACGCTGTTTCCACCGTGAAATTGATCCCACAAATGGTTTCTCATAAAGGATTGAGCTATCTTCGTACCCTTAGGCCAAAAACTCCGGTACTCTACGGCCCAGATGAGGAGTTTCATATTGGAGGATCAAAAATACTGCGTTCGTCCAAAGACGATCTCCTGACGATTATGGCAGCTGGTATCACTGTTCATGAAGCGCTGAAAGCGTATGAATTATTACAAAAAGAGGATATTTCTGTACAAGTCATTGATTGTTATAGTATTCACCCTCTTGATGAAGAAACATTACTTGCCAGCGTACGAGTAACAGAACAAAATATGGTGATTACCGTTGAAGATCACTTCGAGCATGGGGGATTGGGAGACTTTGTGCTCGAAGCGCTATCCGGTAGTGGTACGTGGGTTGAAAAAATGGCAGTTTCGAAAATTTCACACTCAGGTAAGCAGGCAGAACTGCTTCATGATGCTCATATCGACGCAGATTGTATCGTTGCAAAGGTTCAAGAACTGAGTCGTTAATATGAATCTTACACAGACACGAGAGGTAACGACGGAAATAATCAAAGAAGCAGGGGAGCTTCTTAAAAAATATTTTAGAACGGGTAGCTTTACTTCACATAGTAAAGGTGGTACAGATTTTGCTACACAAGCAGATGATGAAATAGACCTCTTCCTCCGCGAAAAACTTCAAAAAGCATTTCCCAAAACGAAATTCTTAACAGAAGAAAATGCACCGAAGGACTTTACTTCTTTTAAGGACGAAAATGATGTCTGGATTATTGACCCTATTGATGGAACGACGAATTTCTCTCGTGATGATAATCATTTTGCCATTTCCGTAGGGTTAGTTGATAAAGGTACAACGAAGCTGGGGATTGTCTATCTTCCCACTGAAGAAGACGGAAAGTTGTATTTCGCCCAGGAAGACAAAGACGGTGCATATTGTAACACGACAAGCATTCATGTTTCTGAAAGGACTGACTTGCAGACAATTTCTGTCGGATTTGATTGGTCTTGGGCAAATGAGGATAGAAAGAAAACGCTTCGATGGTTGGAAACGATAGTGGATAAGATCAGGCAGCCACGATCGTTGGGAAGCGCATCAGCTGATCTCTGTCTTGTGGCAGAGGGCAGACTCGACGGTTATGTAAACTGGGGATTAAAACCATGGGATGTAGCCGGGGCTGTAATTATTCTTCAGAAAGCTGGCGGAAAAATAACGACGACGACAGGGATACCTTGGACTGTTTTTGACCCGGATATCGTAGCAACAAACGGGAAACTTCATGATATACTGCTTCCATTCTTAAAAACATAATATGATTCTTCATGGTTACTCCCTTTGGCTTACGCCGAAAGGAGAAACATATAAGCATTTCTTCACACTTATTGCAAAGCTTGCGAAAGCATACAACAGCCCTGTTTTTGCTCCGCATGTAACTCTTTTAGGTATGCTGAAAGACCATAGTAAAGAGACAATTTTACAGAAAGTAGCAATGCTGGCTGATTCGCATACCTGTTTTCCTCTTACGCTCGAAGAGATTGGGTTTGAAGATTTCTTCTATCGAGCGCTTTTCGTACGAGCGAAAAAAACACCAGAGCTACTCTCTCTAAACCAAAATACCAGGGAAGCATTTGCTATGCAAGATGAGCCAGCATTCATGCCTCATCTCAGTCTGCTATATGGAGATTTCCCAATTTCTATGAAAGAAAAAATACGACAAGAGATAGGTACGCAGGGCAGGGTTTTTGATGTAACTGGAATTACGCTGGTTCATGCAAATGGCCATGAAGATACATGGCGTATTATTACGGAAATCCCACTTCGATCGATCTAATCTATTTACAATGCTTCCTAAGGTCCCTTAAAATAAAGTAATGCCCGAAGAACAAGAACAGAAACGTTCAAGGAGAAAAAAAGAGCTAGTAAAAAAGAAAAGTGAGCTAGGAGGAGTTTTCGGACTCATCAGCTTAATCGTTATTGTTCTTTTTTTACTTTTTATTAATCGTTCGGGGGGAATAGTCGCCGGTGTCAGTACAAAGCGTGAAGCTCAGGTGAAGATAGATCCGGGTGTAAAAATTACGAAAGAAATGCAAGACTCCGCTCAGGAACGGCTCGAAAAGATTAAAGAACAGGTATCACAGCTCTCTGCAGCAGATTTACTGACCTCGTCTCCCCAAATAGATAAAGTTATGCAAGACTTAGAAAGTCTGAAGCAATACCCAAAAAACCAAGTCAAGGACGCCTGTCGGAATATCTGTGAAGGATTATAACCGTCCAGTTATTGACAGAAAAGAGAGTGAGGCTTACGCTTAGTGGAGAGAGTTTATGGATGATGTCGTTAAAAAAATAGTAGATTCACCGTCTGTTGCGTTAGGAAGCACTATTGATGCATCGCAAAAAATTATTAAGTCAATTGAGAAAGATGCAAACGTAAAGCGTGCCCGCAATTACTGGCATTCTTTAGGCCCTGGGCTCACAACAGGAGCCGCGGATGATGATCCTTCCGGTATAGCTACCTACTCACAAACAGGTAGTCGTTATGGTTTTCAACTGGTATGGCTAGCACTATTTACATTTCCCTTGATGGCCGTTGTTCAAGAAATGTGCGCTCGAATAGGGTTGGTAACAGGAAGAGGGTTAGCAGGGAATATAAGACTCTACTACCCTAAAAAAGTTCTCTATCTTTGTACATTACTCCTTTTTGCTGCCAATTCGCTTAACATAGGTGCAGACCTCGGGGCGATGGTCAAGGCAACACAACTTCTCTTTCCGCATTTGGGTTTTACAGAACTTATTATCGGATTTACTGTTCTCACACTGAGTTTACAAATATTTACTACATATGCTAACTACGCGCGCTATCTTAAGTGGCTTGCCCTTATTCTCTTCTCGTATATTCTTTCAGCGATGAGTGTCAAATTAAACGTTAAAGAATTGCTCACGCATACCGTTATTCCTTCGATTACGTTTTCAAAAGAGCAAATTTTTCTCATCTGTGGAATTCTGGGAACGACAATTTCACCATATTTATTTTTTTGGCAGACCTCACAGGAAGTAGAGGAACAGATTCTTCATGGAAAAACATCCATCCGACTTCGGGAGGGAACGGATAAAAAGGAAATAAAGCGTATGCGCACAGATGTCTGGTCAGGAATGTTTATCTCTAATATTGTTATGTACTTTATTATTGCTGCTTGTGCCGCAACGCTATATGCGAATGGTATATTCACTATTAACACTGCAGAAGATGCGGCAAAGGCTCTTCGACCCATTGCAGGAGAAAACGCTTATCTTCTTTTTGCTGTTGGTATTATTGGTACAGGGCTTCTTGCTATTCCCATACTTGCAGGATCTGCCTCTTATGCAGTATCTGAAAGTTTAAAATGGCGATATGGACTGCACAGAAAACTGAAGCAAGCCCCCTCTTTTTATGGCATTATTATTATCTCAACACTCATAGGATTTTCCCTCAACTTTTTAGGCGTTGATCCGATAAAAGCGCTCCTCTATTCTGCCGTTGTTAACGGACTTGTTGCTCCTGTTATTCTCTTTCTCATTATCCATATGAGTAGCAACGGGAAGATCATGGGTAAGTGGGTAAATAGTACCCTCTCAGAGATTTTAGGATGGATAATTACGCTTATTATGATTATTGCCGGAATTGCTGCTATCCTTTCACTTGTCTTCTAAAGCCTTCTTGCTTGAATACGCCTGACATACTACAATACGTGCATACTATGGATGATGTGAAAACGAGGTCACAAAAACTTATCGAAAAGGTGCAAGTCGATGAAAAACGGAAAAAAATCCGAGAGATAGAAGCAGAAAGTATACAGCCTCACTTTTGGCAAGACCACAAAAATGCCTCAGCGAAAATGAAAGAGCTTTCAACATTGCAGAAAGAGGTTGAAGAGTTAGATCTTTTACAGCTTTTAATTGATGAAGGAGAGTACAAAGAGGCAGAGACAATTCTTGAAAAACTGGAAACTCTGCTCTATTTCTCATCAGATTATGATAAAGGAGATGCTATTCTTTCGATCCATTCGGGACAAGGGGGTACAGAGGCAATGGACTGGGCAGAGATGCTTTTTCGTATGTATACGAGATACTTTGAAAGGAAAGGTTGGTCATATGATGTGATTGATGAGGATTTTGGTGAAGAAGCAGGTATTAAGAGCGTAACTATTGAAGTGAGTGGTCAGTATGCCTATGGACACTTAAAGCATGAAGCCGGAACACATCGGCTCGTACGACAATCTCCATTCAACGCAGATAAATTACGACAAACGTCGTTTGCGCTTGTTGAAGTGCTTCCTCAGATTGAGGAAGGTAATGATATTGTCATTAGCGATGATGATGTGGAGTTTGAAGCCTATCGTTCAGGGGGACATGGTGGACAAAACGTTAATAAAGTTTCAACAGCGGTGCGACTCCGTCATAAGGAGACAGGTATCGTTGTGACAGCACAGACAGAACGATATCAAAATCAAAATCGAGAGTATGCTATGAAACTTTTACGCGCGAAACTCTGGCTTCTTCGTGAAGAAGAAAGGAAGAAACAAGAAGCGCAACTAAAAGGAGGCTACAAAACACCAGGTTGGGGAAATCAGATACGATCGTATGTGCTCCATCCATACCAAATGGTAAAAGATCTTCGTACTGAGTATGAAACATCCCAAACAGCAGCGGTACTAGATGGTGAACTTGACGGTTTTATCGAGGAAGAACTCAGGAAACTTTCATAATTGACAAAAAGCAGTGTATCTTTTATGCTTACTGTAATCTTTCGGGGCATTGTGTAAATCAAGATCGGTGGTATACTCCACGAGCTTGCGTAAAGCGAGCACGAGTCTGTGTAACTCAGACAGCGACCGTAGAGTCGGGATGAAAGAAAGATACTAGTAAATCCAGAGAACTTGATAAAAGCTGTTTTATACAAGGCTGATTTTTCTGGTGTGCTAGTAAGAGTAACTCCCCCGAAGAGGGGGATTTTTTATGAAAAAAATTGCATCGTTTGGACCACTGTTCGTTATTATCGCAGCATTACTCTGGAGTTTTGACGGAGTACTCAGAACAAGTCTCTATGCTCTCCCACCTGCTGTTGTCGTATTGTATGAGCATCTCATCGGTGCAATTGTCCTGCTTTTTCTTTTTCGAGCATGGTTACCTGATATAAAGAAAATGAGGAGGAAAGAGTGGATTGCTATAGGAGTTGTCGCACTTTTTTCCGGTGCATTAGGCACCATATTTTATACTGCAGCGCTTGGCAAAATTAATTACACGCAGTACTCAGTTGTGGTTTTACTCCAGCAACAGCTTCAACCAATTTGGGCTATCGCCGCCGCAGCAATTCTCCTTCGAGAGCGAATAACAAAAAAGTTTCTACTATGGGCAGCTCTTGCCCTCGTTGCAGTATACTTTGTCACCTTTAAGGATCTGCATGTTAATCTATCAACAGGAAGTGGGACTGTGATTGCGGCTGCTTTAGCTATCGCGGCTGGATTGATGTGGGGTTCCTCCACTGCCATTAGTAAGTATGTGCTGAATAAAGTATCGTTTCTGACAGGAACAGCGCTTCGTTTTTTCCTTGCTCCACTCTTCGCACTGTTTTTCGTCATAGGGAGCAATCAAACACAGGCTCTTTTTTCAGTTACGCCAGCTCAATGGGGTACGTTGTTACTCATAACGTTTTCTACGGGTCTTGTTGCATTAAGTTTTTATTACTATGGATTGAAAAAAACCCCGGCAAGAGTTGCAACACTCTGTGAATTAGTATGGCCTGCATCGGCTATTTTTATCGACTACATCTATTTTCATAAAACCTTGTCAGTCACTCAGATTGCAGGAGTCCTACTGCTTCTTTTCTCAATTTACAAGATAACCTCCTCATTTAAAAAGTAAGTGTAAGTCTCCACCGATAACTCGTGGGTTGCCAAAGACTCAAAATTATGCTTTACTAGGAAGAGGCAATCTGTGTACAGATTATGGCCAAAAAGGGCGGTGAAATTCACCGATGGAAGAAGAAAAGAAAGATTCAGAGGTAATGCATGACTTCGATGAATCGAAGTCAGGATTTTTTTCTATGAAATTAGTTCTCACACTTATTGTCGTTGCAATATTAGGGGTTGGAACGGGTTATATGCTTCGTAATAGTACTGTTGGAAACTCAGTTCTGCCCGGAGGCGGGACGATCGGTGGATCTGTTCAAAAAGGAAAAACATATGGCTCTAACGATACAAAAACATATAAAGATGTAGCAGAAGGAGTTCTTGAAGAAGGCGGCATAGAAGGTGAGGGTCAGTATCATCTCGTTCGACCAGGCGGTGAAAGTCAAAACGTCTACTTAACATCCTCAACAGTTGACCTCTCGCAATTTCAAAAGAAAAAAATTAAGGTATGGGGTCAGACACAGGCTGCCCAAAAAGCTGGATGGTTAATGGATGTCGGGCGTGTTGAAGTACTGTAAGTGTCTACAGATACGAGAAGTCGTACTATAAGATCCAAGTGTTATGATCATTCTTGAAAATGTCTCAAAAGTCTATGGTACAGGTGCAGCAGGACTCTCAGATATCAACTTAACGGTTGAAAAGGGAGAGTTTGTCTTTTTGGTCGGACCTTCCGGGTCTGGAAAAACGACCCTCCTTCGTTTGCTTATTCGGGATCTTGTTCCCAGTAAAGGGTTGATACGAGTCAATGATTGGGATATTGCAAAGCTGCCGAATAATAAGATACCATCCCTTAGGAAAAAAATTGGTGTGGTCTTTCAGGATCTAAAACTCTTAACAGATCGAACTATTTTTGAGAATATAGCACTTCCACTCGAAATGGCTCAAGTGGTTAGTTCAGAAGTAAAAAAGCATGTCCACGATATTCTCGAGCAAGTAGGTATTCTCGAGCATAAAGACAAATTTCCTGTTCAGCTATCAGGCGGAGAATTGCAACGAGCGGCGATCGCACGTGCTCTCGTTTTTTCGCCCGACATTCTGCTTGCCGATGAGCCGACAGGTAATCTTGATGCGGGAACATCGTGGGAGATTGTAAAGCTTCTTCAGGATATCAATAAAACCGGAACAACCGTTCTCATGGCGACGCATAATACCGATATCGTGAACAATCTTTTAAAACGAGTCATAACACTTGAAAAAGGCAAACTTGTCAAGGACGAAAAGAAAGAGCATCATGTAAAGACTGGAACAAAGCATGTTGAGCCGAAAGTGACAAAAGAGACAGTCTCCTCAGCCAAAGGTCCCGTCGAGTCAAAGGAAGAAGAAGAAACAGTAGCACACGGAAAAGAGGAAGGCATAAAGACTGAAGAGAGCGAGGAAAAGGAGGAAAAAAAGAAATGAAATCTACAAAAACAGCTTGGAATCACGTACGTCGATCACCTTATCAAGCACTTGCTGCCATTTTTATCATGATGCAGACATTTTTTGTCCTCTCAATTTTCACCTTTATTGTTTTCGGGTCTGCAAATCTTATTAACTATTTTGAATCAAAGCCACAGGTTACCGCTTTTTTCAAAAATGAAGCACAACAGCAAAATATAGATGCACTCTCTGACAGCTTAAAACAGAGTGGTAAGGTAAAAGATGTCAAGTTTGTGTCGAAAAAAGAAGCACTCTCTATTTATCGACAACAGAATAAAAATGATCCATTGCTTCTCGATTTGGTAACCGAAGGGGTTTTGCCGTCATCACTGGAGATTTCTGCGATGAATATTAGTGATCTTTCAGGTATTTCTGATACGTTGCAAAGTTCATCGATGGTAGAGCGGGTTGTTTATCCGAAAGATGTCGTCGCCACCCTTTCCAAATTAACCAACGCACTTCGTAAAATTGGACTCGCGGTTATCGCTGTATTGGCTATAGATTCTATCTTTATTATGGTTATTATTATTGGTATAAAAATTTCTCAAAAGAAAGAAGAGATTGAGATTATGAGACTTTTAAGTGCAACAAATTGGTATATTCGCTGGCCGTTTCTCTATGAGGGAGTGTTCTACGGTGTGATAGGAGCTGTATTTGGATGGCTTTTTGCATCAGGGCTTGTTCTCTATGCATTCCCATCGCTGCAATCCTTTTTTGGATCGATTCCTTTCTTGCCACTTTCCCCTCTCTTTTTCCTCACACTTCTCTGTGCAGAAGTTTTCCTCGCAGTTCTTCTCGGTATATTCTCAAGTTTCTTAGCAGTGCTTCGATATTTAAAATGAGTAGATACTGAAAGAGTGCTTTATGAGCAATGTCAAAACACGTATTCTTTCTCTGGTCGTTTTACTTGCACTGTTCTTTTTTCAACCTGTATCTAGTTTTGGTGAAGATCCCACACCAACGCCCAGCCCGACAGTTACTCCAGGGGGTCCTACACCCACCCCGGATACATCCGGTAAATTAAACGAGATCAAGAAAAATATTGATGAACTTGAAAAGAAGGTTATTGATCTTCAGTCCCAAGAAAAAACGCTTTCCTCACAAATTTCTGTGGTCGATAGTCAGATAAAACTTACCCAACTTCGTATCAACCAGACGAAAGAAGAAATAGATACCTTAAATGAAGATATTAACTCAGCCTCAGCAAGAATAACTAACCTTGAAGGATCACTTGATGACATAACGAAGGCGCTTTTGGGTAGAATTGTCGCTACTTATCAAATTGGAAGCATACAGCCAATGCAGATGCTCTTAACTGCAAATAATGCGACAGACTTTCTCACACGTGCAAATTACCTCCGTATTGTTCAGGCGCATGATAAAAAACTCATCTACGATATACAGCAAGCAAAAACCGACTATGAAAATCAAAAGTCACTTTTTGAAGAAAAAAAAGTAAAAGTCGTAAGCCTCAAAACACAGCTTGAAGAATACAATAAGCAAATTGATGAAGAAAAGAAAGCAAAAGAAGAGCTGTTACGTGTTACAAAGAATGATGAATCAAAGTTTCAAAATCTCTTAGCAGCTGCTCGAGCGGAACAAAGCGCTATCGAGGGAGTTATCTCAAGTCTTCAGTTGAAAGATGGAACACCTGTTAAACAAGGACAGACAATCGCTGTTGTTGGAAATAGTGGCGCTCCTGTTTGTTCGACAGGTCCTCATCTTCATTTTGAGGTTCGAAAAGGCGGCAGTCTTGAAAATCCCAGTAATTATCTTAAATCAGGTGTTAACTATCAGTACAGCTATGATTCGGGGAGTTACGACTACTATGGTACGATCAATCCGAGCGGTAGTTATGACTGGCCTCTTGACGAAACAATTACTATCAATCAAGCATACGGTTCGCATGGATACGCTCGATCGTTCTATTCAGGAGGATCTCATACAGGCATTGATATGGTAGGTGGGTCAAGCCTTATTAAAGCGTCGAAGGATGGAACGTTGTATAAAGGAACGACTTCGTGCGGAAGTGCAGCTTTAAATTATGTAGCCGTTGATCACGGAGATGGCATAGTGTTTTGGTATTGGCACGTGAGATAAGCGTGTCATAAGCATGAACTGGGTTATAATTACCAGTTTCTTAAGTGTTCTGCTCTTTTTTCTAAGTGCAACTCCCGTCTTCGCAAAATTGTATGTTAATGAGTTTTCCTCAGCAGGGACAGATGATTGGGTCGAAATTTATAACGACGGGACGACTGCTATTAACCTGGCATCTTTTCGATTGCGTGATAGTACTGAAACGAACAAGTTTGATTTATCAGGAAGTATTAACCCAGGACAGGTTCTCGTTTTTGACTGGTATAACAAGCTCAATAAGGCAGGAGACACGATACGTCTTCTCCATCTACCTGAAGAAAGTGTAGAAGATCAAATGGGATATGGTGATCACGGTTCTGATATTTCAGAGATTCTGGAAGGGTCAACCGGTGGCCGAAATACTGATGGAGGAAGTTCCTGGATCGTTTTTTCTCCCGGGACGAAGGGTCTTCCGAATGCAGTGCAAGGAGGAGCAATACAGACCGTGATACTTACCCCAGTACCCACACTTTCTCCTTCACTGACTCCGATGAAATCTCCGACGCCACAGCCGACAGCAAAAATGACGCTAACAAAAACGCCTACTCCCACAAAGTCACCTACTCCGACGAGAACACCTACTCCTATAAAGGTAAGTGCAACATTTTTAAAAACAACGGTGAATAGTAACAACGATACATATCCAACGTCGACGATAAAGAAACAGCTCTCTCCAGTACCTACATCGGTACTTGGTGTCAGCACACAGAGTTCACAGATAAAACTACTCTCTCCAACGCCGAAAAAAACGCTCGTCAAAGAGGCTACTGAGAAAAAAGAAGATATCGACTGGATCTATATGCTTATAGGAGGGGGTACGCTCCTTTTCTGTGCTATACTTACTTTTTTCAAGGGCAGAAGACGATTAAGGAATGAATTATGATAACTGAAGAGAAAATAACGACGAGTGTTGAAGAAACAGAAGAACTCGGTGCAACTGTAGCCTCCCAAGTGAGACCGGGAGTCGTTGTCGCCATGCACGGGGAACTAGGATCTGGGAAGACGACGTTTATGCATGGCGTTGCTAAACAACTGGGTATTACCGGACGGGTTATCTCTCCAACATTCATTCTTATGCGCTCCTATGTGATTAACAGCAGCGAAGGACAATACTTGGATCGTTTGTATCATCTGGATTTGTACAGATTATCGTCAGAAAGAGAGATAGAGGAAATTGGTGTTCTGGATCTCATAAATGATCCAAAAAATCTCGTCTTTATCGAATGGGCTGAAAAAATGGGAAGTCTACTTCCTGTGAAAAGAATAGATGTTTCTTTTGAGTATGTAGATGAGAAGAAACGAAAGATAACCATCAGGAGGAAATGAATTAGTATGGATAAGCAAATGACGCAAGCAGTTACAATTCTTAACCAAGGAGGAATTGTTATTTTTCCGACAGATACCGCTTTCGGTATCGGTTGCCGAATCGACGATGAAGCAGCTGTTCAGAAACTTTTTCAGATCAGGAGAAGGCCACAGGAAAAAGCAACGCCTGTTCTGGTCGATACTGTTACCATGGCACAAAGATATCTCGAACCGATACCACAGGATGTTATGAACAATCTCATTGAGTCATACTGGCCGGGAGCCCTGACAATCGTTTTGAAATGCAAAGTAGCGATGGTACCCCACTTTGTGCGAGGAGGAGGAGAGACTCTCGGTGTACGTATTCCCAATCATCTGATTGCCCGTCAGTTAATACGTGAAGTTGGTATTCCTGTACTTGGCCCATCTGCGAACTTCGCAGGAGAGAAAACGCCATTTTCAATAGAGGATTTGGATAGTGCTCTTACTAAACAGGTTGACTTCGTAGTAGAAGGTGTGTGTACTTTGAAAAAAGCATCTACGGTGATCGATTGTTCCGCTAAGCCATGGAAGATTCTTCGTCAGGGTGCACTACAAGTAAGTTCTTCGATGCTATAATATCTGCACGATGAAGGACATGGTTGCCGTTAAGATATTCACGAGTCGATTTGAAGCTGAGATAGCGAAAGGTGTTCTTGACGTTAGTAATATAAAGTCTTTTATTACGGCGGATGATGAGGGTGGAGCATATCCATACCCTATGTCTCCTACTACAACAGGAGTAAAACTATTGGTACAGAAAGATAACTATAAGGAAGCGAGAATGTTATTAGATGATAAGAGCGGGGATATACAATGAAGGTTTTAACAATTGACACTTCAGACAATAAAGAAATCGTCGTCGGTATCGTCATTGACGGTAAGGAATATAGTGAAAAGGATGTAACGAGTAGACAAAAACCACAAGTGACATTACCTTTGGTGGAAGTAATCCTCGGTAAGAAGAAACTTTCTTTGTCAGATATTGATGCTATTACCGTGAATGTCGGGCCCGGTTCGTATACGGGTCTTCGTGTCGGAGTAGCTATCGCCAATACGCTTGGATTTCTGCTTCAAATTCCCATAAATGGCAAACCAGTCGGCGAACGAACAGACCCTATATATACGTGATATACTGGATTGTATGAGGGATTTCCTGCACCATCTGCTCTTACCTCGCGAATCAAATAACCATAAGGCCAAGCTTCTTCACCACAGCAGTATTCTTTTCCTCATTCTCTTTCTTTTTTTAGCAAAGTTTTTTTTTACATCAGTTGAAGAGCATAGACCAGACATCTTAGGTGTTTCAGCAAATATCTCACCAGAGGAACTACTTATTTATACAAATCAAAAAAGAGAAGAGAAAGGCCTTGCTCCTTTAGTCCTTAACCCTGAGTTGGCGGTAGCCGCTAGCAGAAAGGCAAACGATATGTTTACGAAAGATTATTGGGCTCATAATAGTCCTGATGGAGCAACGCCATGGATATTTATTAAAGGAGCTGGTTATGAATACGCATATGCCGGTGAAAATTTAGCCCGTGGATTTAGTACTTCCTCTGATGTCATTACGGCTTGGATGAATAGTCCCGGGCATAGGGATAATATGCTTTCCCCAAACTACAAAGATATTGGATTTGCTATTATTCCCGGAAAACTTACTGGCGATGAGACAGTTCTTGTTGTTGAGATGTTCGGAAGTAAATATGCAGCCGATACGAAAAAAGAAGTAAGCAGTGTTTCAGACGGGTTAGATACCAAACCTGTCGGTATCGCATCTTCAGGGAATCAAGGACAGCATACGAATCCGGTTTCTGATACGAGACCTTCACCGGTCATTTCACCGATACAGCTACCCTTACATTCCTTAGTCGCCTCAGTTCGCATAGAGCCATTAGTAAACAGCGACTCATTTTTGAAAAAAATTGCTTCGTTTATCCTGATCGTGCTTCTTTTTATCTTTGTTCTCGATATCATTATTATTGAAAAAAAGAAGATTGTGAGAATTGTTTCGCATCATATTGATCATGTAATCTTCCTTTTTGTGATTTTCATTACGATTCTTATGATAGGTGGAGGTTTTGTACTGTAATGGCATACATAAAACAAAAAATGCACGAACATCTGTGGTACTATAGCTCGCTTCTGATAGTTCTTACTCTTGGGGTTATCTTTATTGTTTTTTCAAATACCAACGTCAAAGCACAACTAAGTATCACCGTTCTGGTAACCTTCTTTTATGTTTTGTGGGGTATTATTCATCATCATCTTGATCATGACTTAACAGCAAAAATTGTGATAGAATATGTCTTGATTGGAACCCTCGGGATGACGATCGTATACTTTTTGCTTGGATAATTACATCTTTAATTTATGAAGGGAATAATTCTTGCTGGCGGACTCGCAACTCGACTTAGACCATTAACCCTCGTTACAAATAAGCATTTGCTTCCTATCTATAATAAGCCGATGATTTATTATCCTATTGAAGCAATGGCAAGAGCAGGGGTAAAAGAAGTACTTCTCACCAGTTCTCCTGACCATGCAGGAGACTTTACCAATCTTCTTGGTGCCGGAGAAGACTTTAATCTGAGACTCTACTATGCAATCCAAAAAAATCCTACAGGAGGAATAGCAGATGCTTTAAGTTTGGCAGAAGAGTTTGCAAAGAACGAGAAAATTTTGGTTATTCTTGGTGATAATATTTTCCATTTGGACCTGAAGCCCATTATTGAACAGTTTGAAAAGAAGGAAAGGGGTGCTGTTGTTTTCGGGATAGAAATGGACACGGAGTCGAAGCAATATGGTGTCATTGAGATGAATGATGCGGGTAAGGTGCTTTCAATTGAAGAGAAACCGGAACATCCGAAGTCAAATATCGCCCAGACCGGTGTCTACATGTATGATGATCGTGTATTTAAATTCATAAAAAGCCTCAAACCATCAGCGAGAGGGCAACTGGAGGTAACGGACTTAAATAATATATATCTTAAAGAGGAAACATTGATGTGTAAGATGCTAGATTGGTGGATCGATGCAGGAACCTCTCATGATGAACTTCTTCGTGCTAATCATCTCGTCGCCGATATGGTAAAACAGGGAAGACTCTAGTGCTTACAAAGAATGGATGAAATAAAAATCATTTCACAAAAGCCAGTATTTACTGCTGATCTCTTCAAAATTCTCCAGACTGAAATTGAGACAAAAAGTAAAAAAAGACATACCCATAACATCATTCATAAAGATGATGTATCGAGTGTCTTTCCAATATCTTCTGACGGCCAGCTCTATCTTCTGTCGGAGTATCGTTATCTATTTGGTACGTATTTAACCCAGGAAGTTGCAGGTTATGTGAATAAAGGTGAAGATCCTCTGTCGGCTGCGAAACGAGAATTGAAAGAAGAAGCTGGATTTACTGCAACAGACTGGAGTAAAATAGCTACTATAGATCTTGCCGCAAGCAGTATAAAAGGAAAGCAGCATCTCTATATAGCACGAGGGCTTACCGAAGGGGTAGCACAGCCGGAAGAAGATGAGTATATTTCCATAGTAAAGATGCCTATTGAGGAAGCAGTACAGATGGTACTATCGGGGAAAATACATACAGCCATTAGTGCACTTGGTATTCTTTTTTTAGATAAGATGAAGCAGGAAGGAAAGCTATGAAATTTCTTGTAACCGGTGGAGCCGGATTTATCGGATCAAATTTTATTTTATATTGGTTAAAAAATCATCCCGAAGATACGATTATCAATTTCGATAAGCTAACCTACGCTGGTAATTTGGAAAATTTGCGTGAGGTAGAGCGAAACCCACATTACTCTTTTATTAAGGGAGATATTGGTAATGCATCTCAAGTAGGTGACGTTATGAAAAATGTTGATATTGTGGTTCACTTTGCAGCTGAGAGTCATGTCGACCGTTCGATTATGGAACCGGCCAGCTTTGTTTTGACGAATGTCGTCGGTACACAAGTATTATTAGATGCTGCGGTAAAGCAGGGCGTCAAGCGATTCCACCATATATCGACAGATGAAGTATTTGGAAGCCTCAAACTGAATGAAAAAGACAAATTTAACGAACATTCAAATTATGACCCCAGAAGTCCTTACTCAGCAAGTAAAGCTGGGTCTGATCACCTTGTTCGTGCATATCATGAAACATACCAACTGCCGATAACGATCACCAACTGCTCGAATAATTTCGGCCCATATCAATTTCCGGAAAAATTTATCCCGCTTGCCATAACTAATCTTCTTCAAGGGAAGAAAGTGCCTGTCTATGGAGATGGACTCTATGTTCGTGACTGGTTGTACGTGGAAGATCATTGTCGGGCGATTGATGTCATTTTACAAAAAGGGAAAATAGGTAAAACCTATCTTGTGGGAGGCACAACGGACGATATCAGTAATATTTCTGTGGTTAAGAAAATTCTCACTCTTTTGAAGAAAGATGAAGCGATGATTGAGTATGTGAAAGATCGTCCAGGACACGATCGACGTTATGCAATTGATTGGTCGAAAACAAAAGAAGAGCTTGGATGGGAACCGTTACATGATTTTGATCACTGGCTGGAAAAGACAGTAGCATGGTTTTCTGATAATCGTGATTGGTGGGAAAGGATAAAAACAGGCACGTACACCGAGTACTATAAAAAACAGTATGAAGATCGATAACAAAGGTATTGTTGCTATTGGTTCTTCAGGACTTGTTGGGTCGAGGATCTATGACATCTTGCGTGATCGGTACTCATTTTTACAGGTAAGCAAAAGTACTGGCGTAGATATCACGCGTCAAGAAACGCTTGGTAGTATTACAGAGGATAGAGAGCATGATTACGTTTTACATCTTGCTGCAAAGACAGACGTCGACGGTTGTGAGAAGGACAAAGAAAACGGTGAGGAGGGTGAGGCTTGGAAAATAAATGTCCTGGGAACGAAAAATGTTGTAGATGCCTGTAAAAAATCGGGTAAACAGATTATCTATATCTCAACTGATTTTGTTTTTGATGGGGAAACAACTCCCGAAGATGGTTATACAGAAGAAGATATTCCGAACCCTCCTAATTGGTATGCGCGAACAAAATACGAGGGTGAAAAAATAGTAAAAGAGGCCGGCATTCCTTATCTTATTCTTCGTATAGCATATCCGTTTCGGGCCGTCTATGCGCAAAAAAAAGACTTCATTCGTGCGATTCTTTCACGACTGAAAGAGAATAAGCCGGTAACTGCCATAACAGATCATGTAATGACTCCGACCTATATTGATGATATCGCAGAAGCACTTGATGTTTTATTAAACAAAAATGCTACAGGAATCTATCATGTCGTCGGAAGCGAATGTATCTCTCCATTTGATGCTTGTCAACTGCTGGCGAGGGAGTTTTCTCTGGACACATCGCTTATTGAAAAAACAACAAGAGAAATATTTTTTAAAGATCGGGCACCCCGGGCTTTTAATCTCTCGATAAATAATGATAAAATAGAGAATCTAGGGGTGAATATGTGGACTTTTACCGAGGCCTTAGGAGACATGAAGCAACAGATATGACAATAACATTTATAGGACATGGTTATGTAGGGCTCGTCACCGCGGCAGTGTTTGCAGATCTAGGCAATACTGTTTGGGTCGTCGGGCATACACCGGAGAAAGTCGAAAATCTTAAAAAAGGCATAATACCTATTTACGAGCCTGGACTAGAAGAGTTGGTAAAACGAAATTTGAAAGCAGGAAGACTGCTTTTTACACTCGATTATAAACCGGCAATTGCTGAATCTGACGTCGTATTTATCGCTGTTGGAACGCCTCCAAAGCCGACAGGGGAAGCAGATCTGGCTGTTGTTTTCGATGTAGCCGAGAAAGTTGGAGCTCACTTAGACGGCTATACCGTTGTGATTACAAAAAGTACAGTACCGGTCGGAACAAACAAAGTTGTCCAAGGGATTATTGCCAAAGTGAAACCGGCGAAGGCGTCGTTTGACGTTGCTTCAGTACCGGAGTTTTTACGAGAGGGACAAGCAATTTCTGATACTTTCCATCCTGATAGAACAGTTATTGGTACTGATTCACAAAGAGCACAAGATTTACTTGTCGAACTACATAAGCCAATTGCAACTGAGGATACTAAGACTGTCGGAAAGAAACTCGTTTTGACGAATATAGAAACAGCGGAGATGATAAAGTATGCGTCAAATGCTTTTTTGGCCACTAAAATTTCTTTCGCCAACGCCATTGCCCACATTTCGGAATTAACAGGAGCTGACGGAAAGGAAGTCCTCGAAGCAATAGGTCTTGATAAACGGATAGGTACGGCTTTCTTAAACGCTGGAGCTGGTTATGGAGGAAGCTGTTTCCCCAAAGACGTAAAGGCGCTTATTGCAATAGCGGATCAGCATGATTATGATTTTAAACTCTTAAAAGAAGTGGAAGCGATTAACAAACAAGCAATGCATAGCGTGGTTCAGAAAACAAAAAAGCTCTTAGGAGGCGATCTGAGTGGGAAAACTGTTGCCGTATTAGGTCTCTCATTTAAGCCTGATACTGATGATATGCGTGACGCACCATCGCTGGTAGTTATTGAAGAACTATCAAAAGAAGGAGCAATGCTTCGGGTGTACGATCCGATTGCTATGGGAAATGCAAAACAGATCCTGGCAAAGAAAAAAATAAACGCAGTTTTTTGTAAAGACGCATATGATGCAGTAACCGATGCCGATCTTACTATTGTTATGACCGAGTGGAATGAATTCCGTCAACTTGATCTCACAAAATTAAAAACGCATATGAAACAACCATTCCTTATTGACGGAAGAAACATCTATGAACCACAGACGGCTCGAGATTTGGGATTTACATTCCTCGGAATTGGACGATGAAAAAAGCATTAATCACCGGAGTATCCGGATTTGCAGGCAGCTTTCTCGCAGAATATCTTACTGAGAAAAATACATACACCATTGCCGGGACCTATCTTTCTGAATCAAGTAAGGAGAATGTTGCGTCAATTGGAGAAAAGTTATCCCTAACCAAGGTTGACCTCATGGATCGGGAGAAGGTTTTCGAGCTTATTAAAAACGAAAGCCCCGACGTCCTGTTTCATCTGGCCGCGCTTTCTTCTCCTGCGGAAAGTTTTAAAGATCCCAGTAGAACAATTAATAACAATATTGTAGGTGAGATAAACCTACTTGAGTCTATTCGAGAAGCAGGGCTTACAGAGACAAGAATTTTGATTATCTCATCTGCAGAGGTATACGGTGTTGTATCCCAAGAAGACCTGCCTGTGGATGAAGAAACGGAGCTCCGTCCGGCATCGCCGTATGCGGTATCGAAGATAGCACAAGATTTTTTAGGACTTCAGTATTATTATGCGCACCAACTCCCTATCATACGTGTTCGTCCATTTAACCATATCGGACCACGACAAGCACCAAATTTTGTTGTTTCATCATTTGCGAAGCAAATTGCAGAAATAGAAAAGAAAAAGAGTCCACCGGTGCTTCATGTCGGAAATTTGAGTGCAAAAAGGGATTTTACCGACGTTCGAGACATCGTTCACGCATATGAATTGCTGATTGAAAAAGGTATTCCTGGGGATGTCTATAATCTAGGGACGGGAAAATCATATAGGATTTCTGACGTACTACAAATCTTGCTTTCTCTCTCCTCTGTGAGTATTACTGTCACGGAAGATAAAGCGTTATTTCGTCCTGGTGATTTGCCGGACAATGTCTGCGATAGAACAAAGATAACAAAGGTCACCGGCTGGGAACCGAAAATTACACTCGAACAGTCTTTACGCGACACACTGGACTATTGGAGAAATATTATCTAGAATAAATACTATGCCAAAAGCTTTAATTACAGGTATTACCGGTCAAGATGGGTCATATCTCGCAGAATTTCTTCTGGATAAGGGCTATACAGTCTATGGACTAACCAGAAGAACGAGTACACAGAATTATGGGAATATAAAGCATTTAGAAGATAGAGTAACGCTTATCTCAGGAGATCTGCTTGATCAAAGCTCTCTCACAGCTGCAATTGAAGAGTCTGAACCCGAAGAAGTCTACAACTTGGCAGCGCAGTCATTTGTAAAGACTTCATGGAATCAACCTGTATTAACAGGAGAATTTACTGCGCTTGGCGTCACGAGAATGCTTGAAGCTATTAGGGCAGTTAACCCTAAAATTAAGTTTTATCAGGCAAGCTCATCTGAGATGTTTGGAAAAGTCACCGAAACACCCCAACGAGAAACAACACGTTTTTACCCAAGAAGTCCCTACGGTGTTGCAAAAGTATATGGTCACTATTTGACAGTTAATTATCGGGAAAGTTATGATCTTTTTGCTTGTTCTGGGATTCTTTTTAACCACGAATCACCTCGTCGTGGTCTTGAATTCGTCACGCGAAAGATTAGTCACGCTGTGGCAAGAATAAGCCTTCATAAGCAAGAAAAATTAGAGCTAGGCTCTTTAGAGCCAAAAAGAGATTGGGGTTTTGCGGGCGACTACGTTGAAGCGATGTGGTTAATGTTACAGCAAGACAAACCTGATGATTACGTTATCGCAACAGGAGAGAATCACAGCGTAGAGGAATTTGTTAATCTGGCATTTTCATATGTCGGTATCTCCGATTGGCAGAAACACGTAGATGCGAATCGTCCAGAGTATATGCGGCCTGCTGAAGTAGATTATTTGATAGGAACCTCAGAAAAGGCAGAAAAGGTACTTGGATGGAAGCCTAAAACGTCATTTAAACAACTTGTTGAGATGATGGTACAGTCTGATATCGATGCAGAGAAAAAAAATAATGGCTGATCCGTCTTCACAACAAAACCCATATCAATCTTCCAATGTATGGCAAAAACTATTCTAATTGCAGGTGGTGCTGGTTTTATTGGTTCTCATATGTCTGAACGCATGCTGCGTGAAGGCAATAGAGTCATCTGTGTCGATAATCTGCTGACAGGGTCTGAAAGTAATATTGCGCATCTTAAAGATAATCCTCAGTTTACCTTTCTTAATCATGATGTCACAACACCACTTCCCCGTGACCTTTCGGCAGACGCTGTGTTTCATCTTGCTTCACCTGCATCTCCCAATCACCATAGTCCAATAAGTTACCATGCCTTACCTATGGAGACGATGCTGGTGAACACACAAGGAACCTTACGGCTTCTTGAATTTGCCCAAAAGCATCGGGCCAGGTTTCTTTTTGCTTCCACATCTGAAGTCTACGGTGATCCTCTTGAGCACCCACAAAAAGAAAGCTACCGTGGAAATGTCTCAACAGTAGGTCCTCGATCTGTCTATGATGAGGCAAAACGTTTTGGTGAAACACTGACAGCATATTTTATCCGTGAAAAAGCACTCAATGGACGTATAGCGAGGATATTTAATACCTATGGACCACATATGAGTAAGAAAGACATGCGTATGATAGTCGCTTTCATTACTTCGGCTCTTGATGATAAACCAATTACGATTTTCGGGGATGGGTCTCAAACACGATCGCTCTGTTTCGTTGACGACCTTGTCGAAGGTCTAACGCGGTTAATGTTCTACGAAAATACGCAAGGTGAGATCGTAAATCTAGGTATGCCCGAAGAACACACAGTCACGGAATATGCTAAGATTGTTAAGGAGCTAATCGGGAGTAAAAGCGACATAGTAGAGAGTGAAATCTTACCAGAGGATGATCCAAAAAAACGTCTTCCAGATATAACAAAAGCGAAAAAGCTTTTGGATTGGATGCCTACTACACCACTGCGTGTGGGGATACAGAAGACGATTGAATATCTAAAAACAATATGAAAGTAGTACTTGTTCCAGCAACATATAACGAAAAAGGGAATATAGAGAAGTTTATTTCAATTGTCGAAGAAGAAGTTTTTCCACACATAAAAGACCATGAGATGCACATCCTCGTAGCTGATGATAACTCTCCTGATGGTACTGCTGATGTCGTTCGTACACTGATGAAAAAATATAAAAACCTCGATATTAGCTCAGGAGAGAAAAAAGGCCTAGGAGCAGCATATCTTCGAGCGATGAGTTTTGCTATCGAGAAGATGAATGCAGATGTTTTGATTAGTATCGATGCTGATTTGCAGCATGACCCACATAGTATTCCGGCATTTCTTGAAAAGTTAGCAAAAGGATATGACGTGGTTACAGGAACTCGGTATAGTGAGGGGGGATCAATGCCGAAAAATTGGCCTCTCTATCGAAAGATACTTTCCGTGGGTGCAAATACGCTTGTTCGTGTTATTACAGGTCGGATAGCTCTTCACGACTGGACAGGTGGATTTCGTGCATATAAGAAGGAAGTATTTCTTAAAGAAAGAGAAAAGCTTAAGTCATATTCTGGTTATACCTTTCAGGTTGCAGCACTCTATAAGTCAGTATTAGATGGGTTTAAAGTCGGAGAAGTGCCGATACATTTTTACAGCCGTAAGGTTGGAGATTCAAAGATTGCTCCTATCGAGTATATTTACAATCTCTTCAAGTACGTAGTTATTGAAAGGATCAAGGAGTTAAAACGAGTAGTTAAATTTTTAATAGTTGGAGGTAGCGGGTTTATTCTACAAACAACTGTGCAAGAGATAATTATTCGCGTCGGAATTGCTACCTTCATAGCCTCTTTACTCATCTCGAATTCCATTTCTCATGCCTCAACTTTTGATGAACTTCGGGATACAATCGGTGCCTTTTTCGGTGCAGAAACAGCAATTATCTGTAATTTTATGTTCAATAATTTTTGGACGTTTAAGGATACCGGTAAAATTAAGGAGAACAGGTCATTACTCTACAGGTTATTAAAATTTAATCTTACGTCTGTTGGAGCAATTTTGATTCAGTCACTTTCGGTCTATATGGCTGTCAAGTTTTTGGGACCCACAGTTAAAATAGATTCATTCGGGATTCCTACTCGAATTGCTGTCCTTTTTCCGGCAATTATCTTTTTAGTTATTCCGTTGAATTATCTTATCTACAACAAAATTATTTGGAAAACACAGTACTTAAAAAAGTATAATGGAAAATAGCATTCATGAAAAAACTGCTGCATCATAAAGGAGAAATTCTCCTCATTCTGATACTCGCGATTTCCTCCTTTTTCCGTTTATACAAGATAGGAGATTACATGACTTTCTTAGGTGATGAAGGACGAGACGTGCTTGTTGCTCGCGAGATATTGGAAGGTCATATTAAGTTGCTGGGTCCTAGGTCTTCTGCAGCAGACTTCTTCTATGGGCCGATTTACTATTACATGATTACTCCATTTCTCGCACTCTTTAATAATGATCCAGTCGGTCCAGCTGTGATGGTTGCATTAATTGGTATTGTGACTGTTTTCCTCGTCTATAAGATGGGAAAAGATATTTTTCAATCAAAGTTTGCCGGCCTTGTTGCCGCAGCCCTCTATGGAGTTTCCCCGGTGATAATTGCCTATTCTCGTTCTTCATGGAACCCTAATCCACTCCCATTCGTTTCATTGCTGGCGTTGTATCTTCTCTACAAAGGAGTTCAGACGAAGTCAGTAAAATTATTTTTTCTTATTGGTTTATTGCTCGGAATAGGTATTCAGATGCAGTATCTGGCTCTTTTCCTCGGAGTTATTATCGGCACGTTTACTTTTCTTGGTTCGTGGTATGTTCTTAAAAAAATAGATGTTGTGTTACTAGTAAAACGATATCTGGCAATATTTGTTAGTTTTCTTGTTGGACTTTCTCCTTTCATTGCTTTTGAAGTGCGACATGGTTATCCCAATGCTCGTACGATATTGCGATATATTTTTACTGATGAATTAAAGCCAATAAACTATGAAGCACAAGCACCGTTTCAGATAATCTGGGATGTTCTTTTTCGCCTCTTTGGACGACTCATTACACGTTTTCCCCCACCTGAGCAAGTAAATATTAGAGAAAACACTGACATCCTGTTTTGGTATATTTTGACGCTCGCAGTTATAGTGATTAGTTTATTCTTTATCATAAAAATAAGGAATAGACTGACCCAGCTGCTGCTTCTTATTTGGCTGATTTTGGGAGTAGGATTATTCGGATTTTACAAGGATAACATTTACGACTATCATTTCGGGTTTATGTTTGCATTACCATTTCTTCTCGTTGGAAATGCTCTTTCAACGTTGCGGACATTCAGGCCGCGTCAATTTTTTACTAGTGTTTCTGTCGGTTGTCTAGGGTTACTGCTTTTATTAAACCTCTGGGGAAACCCTTTTCGATTTCCTCCAAATAGACAGAAGGATCAAGTGAAAGCCATTTCAGAGTTTATTCTCAGTAAGACAGATGGGAAGCCATATAATTTTGCCCTGTTAACGCTTGGTAACTCAGATCATGGATATCGATATTTCTTTGCCGTTCATGGAAAAAACCCGGTAACGCTTGATAATCTTGATAAAGACCCTCAGAGGGAATCGGTTACCGATCAATTGTTCGTTGTTTGCGAAGATCCGAACTGTAAGCCATTAGGCGCTCCTTTATGGGAAGTTGCGGGTTTCGGAAGAGCAGAGATAGCGGGTGAGTGGCAGGTGTCAGTAGTGAAAGTGTACAAACTAACGCATTATAAGGGAACTGATTAGTGAAACCTAACAATCAGTGACGCAATTGTCCCAATCGTGTAGGTAATGACTCCAAAAAGCGTATACGGGTAATTGAGTTTCTTCCCCTTTATCGTTAAGAATAAAAGATCCACAACGATCATCGTGATCAGTGAATAAAAAACTCCGACGAGAACTCGATCAAACGCTGCATAGGCGAAAATGGCAAATGCGTAGATAAACCCATTTATAAGAAGAATCGGTAAATCTTTTCTGTTGAATGTTTTATTCGGATACATCATTTTTATGAGAATGAGTGGTACCGTCATAAGAAATGCACCAATGAAGTAGAGAATATTCCCAAAATAATAATCATTAAAAAACATACTACCGCAGAGGGTGCTTTTGAAGGTATTTACAGGACAAAATGTATTGAAAAGGTAACTCGCTACCTCATGAACACCATTTCCGGTGGCATAGAAGTAGACTCCTATGAGAAATAAAAGAGATAGGATCTGGCCTCTTTTCGTTTTTAGTGCTTCAAAGTTATGTGACACCTCTTTTAAGAAGAATGCGGGTATAACAACTGTTAAAAGAATAATAAGTGACATCTGTACTACTTCGTGCAATCGCAAGTAGCTGTATGGCTGAAGAATAATACTCGTGGTAAAAGAAAAACGTTCGATGGTTACGAGAAGGACGCTCAGTGAGGTAAATGTGAAAAGCCAGTTAATTCTTTTCATTGCTCTTTCTGGATAATAAAAGAAACTGTAGAGTTATGCAAGATGTAGTTATCATCTTTTAAACAATCGCTGAAGTTCTCTACTCGATACTACTATTCTCGTCGGGCGTCCGTGTGGACAGGTAGCATTATTATCTGCTTTTTCAAGTTGCTTTATCAGTTCTTTCATTTGCTTTTCTGTCAACCTCTCGCCTGCCTTTACAGCTCCACGGCAGGAAAGAAACAGGAGCATTCTCTGTGTTCGTATATCAATCGAACTGACTGTTTTTTCTTCCGAGAGGTCGATTAACATGTCCTGAAGAATCTTATCAATATTTCTCCCTGCAAAAACGTTAGGAATAGCACGAATAACGAATGTATTCCTTCCAAATGACTCGATAGAAAATCCTAGTTTTGAAAATATACTCAGTGAATCTTCAAGAAGTTGTGCATCAGATATCGACAGATGGACAGTCCGAAGTTTCTTAAACTCATAAAGTTCTTTTTCTGTTCTCTTCTCATTAAATGCTTTCAGATATTTTTCATAGAGTATGCGTTCATGGGCAGCATGTTGATCGATAACCAGAACACCCTTTTTAGCAACGGAGAGGATATATGTTTTTTCTACTTGAATGAAAGGAGCATTTTTTATGAGTACACCTTCTCCTTGTTTTTCCGGATTAAGAATGGTCTCCTTTAAAAGGAGTCCTGCTATAGATGTCGTTTCTGAAGTTTTTGCAGATGTGTCTTGTTTAAACTTCGCAAAATTAAAGAGTAAATTGTTCTGTGAAAGTGTTTGTGCTACGACTTGTTTTATCACGCTAAATAACTCCGGTGCATTGTGAAAAGAAACTTGCTCTTTACGTGGATGAACGTTAATATCGACAATCTCATAAGGAAGAGTGATATGAAGTAGAAAGATAGGAGTACTCGATGCTGGGAGTAATGTTCCGTAGCTTTCACGAACGGCTGTAGAAATCATTCTGTCGGTAATGTATCGATTATTAATAAATACATATTGTTTCTGATTTTGACGAAGTGCATTTTGTGGTTTTCCGATAAAGCCCTTTAACTTTATATACCCTTCTTCATGTGAGAAGGGGATAAGATTGTTTTTTATCGATTCTCCGAAAAGAGGAATAAGACGATCATCTATAGAATCTTTTTTCGGCAAATCAAGAATTACTTTTTTGTTATGAGTGAGGGTGAAATGTATTGTGTGATATGACAAAGCATAATAGATAACGATGTCGGTACTGAGACGAAATTCTGTTTTTTTTGTTTTGAGAAACTTTTTTCTTGCAGGAACTGATAAAAAAAGATTCTCGACAGTTATAATACTGCCTTTCGGCATTCCGATCGGTGATGCTTCGATGAACGAACCATTGCTGACTTTTACGATAGTACCTGATGAAGCATCATGTCTGCGACTTTGAATAGAAAAGTCAGCAACTGCAGCAATCGAGGATAATGCTTCACCACGGAATCCTAATGTTTTTATTCCTATCAGTTCATCGTCTTCAGATAACTTGCTAGTAGTATGAGGGAGAAAGGAGAGCTTGAGGTCTTCTTCCGACATACCTTCTCCGTTGTCACGGACTGTAATGTTTCGAAGACCGGCATCTTCCATGGTGACTTCAATAAGATCTGCTCCTGCATCAATTGCATTCTCGATGAGTTCTTTTACGACATAAGCAGGTCTCTCTATGACTTCTCCAGCAGCAATTTTCGCGACAATATGATCAGGTAACTGATGAATTTTATTCATGTAAGTCAAGAGGTAGTTAGTTTAGCACATTGTCTCAATCAGCTTCTAAGAAATCCTTCGAAGTACTTTGGAGAAGTTTTATTTTCTCTTTTAACTCTGCAAGTTTATTCAAGGCGTCAAGAGGAGTCATATTTGCTACATCGAGACTTTCCAGTTCTTTTAAAAGCAGATGATCTACAATACTTGCATCGTGTATTTTGTATACAGCGTCTTGGGTACTGTCGCTTTTTGACCTCTGTTGTAATTCCATATCTTCGAGAAACTCGGTTGCTCGTTGAATAACAGTCTCTGGAACACCGGCGAGTTTTGCGACGGCAACGCCAAAACTATGCGATGCTCCACCAGGTAATATCGTATGGAGAAATATGGGTTCGTCTTTTTGCTCAGTAACTCCCATATGGAAGTTCTTTATTTGGCTTGGGAATTGATCTTCAAGCGCTTGGAGCTCATGGTAGTGGGTAGCGAAGAGTACTTTCGGTGCAGGCTTGCTGTATGTCACCAGGTGTTCGGCGACAGCCCACGCAATCGAGATGCCGTCGTACGTACTTGTTCCTCGACCGATCTCATCCATAATAATAAGACTGTTTTTAGTGGCATTGTTTAAGATAAACGCTGTTTCAACCATCTCAACCATAAACGTAGATAAACCTGATGTTATAACATCAGATGCTCCCGATCGGACAAAGATTCTGTCTGCAATGCTGATATGAGCAGATTTGGCCGGAACGAAACAACCCATTTGGGCCATGAGAACGATCAGCGCTACTTGTCGGAGGTACACAGATTTTCCGGCCATATTGGGACCCGTAATGAGTAGAAGAGACTGGGTTATATTATCGAGTGCCACGTCATTTGGCACAAATGATGTATCTTCCAGAAGACTTTCTACGACAGGGTGTCTTCCTTGATCAATTCGGATCTCCCCTGAATAAAGAATTTTCGGTCGAACGTATCGCTTTTTTTCAGAGAGGTAGGAGAAAGAAGTAAGACAGTCAATGTTAGCTATGGCTTCCCCTGCATTCTGGATACCTTCTATGTTCGATAATACATATTTCAACAAGTCTTGATATATTTTATACTCAATATCATTTATTTTTTCCTCCGCAGTAAGGATAATCTCCTCATGTTTTTTTAAATCTCTCGTGATAAATCGTTCGGCATTAACGAGGGTTTGTTTTCTCATATAGGTTCCAGGTACGTACTCCAAATTTGCTTTTGAAACTTCAATATAAAATCCAAAAACTTTGTTAAAACGAATTTTAAGTGATGCAATACCTGTACGTTTACGTTCATTTTTTTCAAGTTCTGTTATCCATGATTTACTTGCTCCGATTATTGTTCGAAGTGTATCCAGTTCTTGATGAACACCATCTCGAATCATGCCACCATCCTTAATCGTTATGGGAGGTTCATCGACAATAATTGTTTCTATCTTTTTAATAACACTCTGCAGATTTTGTGAGATAGCTTGTTCCTGATTCTCTATTAAACGTGTTTGAAAAACAGCTAATATTTTTTTTAGTTCAAGGACCGTTTGGAGCGAATTTTTGAGATTAATAAGATCACGCGCGTTTCCTAAGTCGACAGACAGGCGGGAAAGGAGGCGTTCAATATCGGGTATGTCACTTAACAGATTACGAATAGTATCCCGTAATTCCTGTTTTGAAGTAAAGGTTTCCACAGCATTGAGTCGTTCTTCGACGCTTTCTTTCTGAACGAGAGGCCTCTTCATCCATTGTTTTAAGAGCCTACCACCCATTGCAGTCAGCGTTTGATCCATGACAGAAAGCAGCGATCCTTTTGTGTCATGCTCTCGAATCGTTGAAAAGAGTTCTAAATTAAGAATCGTAGAACGATCCATAACCAGACCAGTGTCATTTGTAAGTGAGGAGATCTTTTTTATATGAGCAATATTTCCCTTTTGTGTTTCTTTAAGGTAAGAAAGAAGCGCAGCAGCAGGTTGCAATACAGTATCGTTATCTTCTATCCCGAAACTTTCCAGAGTTCTAACTCCAAAGTGTTTTTGAACATATTCTTTAGCATGAATTGTGAAGCTGTCAAATGTAGGATATGGAAAAATATTCATCTGAGGAATTGAGGTGAGCAGTTTGAGGAAATCTGCATCATTGTACAAAGATTCAGGAAGGATACATTCCGCAGGATGTAGACGTGATAACTCATCAATCAGTATTTTTTCAACAGTGTCAGATTCTCTCTGTAAGACACCGAAAAATCCTGTTGAAAGATCGGCGACACTTAAAGAGAAACTAGTTTCATCAGTTACAAGGGCGACGATGTAATTATTTTCTTTTTTATCAAGAATATTCTCATCGAGAAGAGTTCCTGGAGTAATAATTCTGACAACGTCTCGTTCTACAATACCTCGCTTATTTGGCGGGGATAGTTGTTCACAGATCGCCACTTTATGACCGGCACGAACGAGTTTTGCAATGTAACCATCAACAGCGTGATAGGGAACTCCAGCCATAGGGATTCTCCCATCTTTCCCACCTCTTTTTGCAGTGAGGGTAATATTAAGGACTCGTGAGCCGGTGTGAGCATCTTCAAGAAATAGTTCATAGAAATCTCCCATACGGTAAAAGAGCAAACAGTCCATATACTGTTTCTTAATTCTTGTGTACTGTTTCATCATGGGTGTTGTAAATTCTTGCATAGATTGAATAGGAGAATCCTCTTATCATATAAAAAAATACTGCTTTTGCAAAATCCGATTGACTTCAGGTTCAAAAAAAAGTAAACTTATACTCCAGAAGTGACAGTTTATGATTCGTTTTTCACGAGATGAGGACTACTCAATTATTCTTATTAACGAACTTGCGAAACACTATAA
>Ga0080064_1000617_pt1 | contig 88929 bp, 86 predicted proteins | sample Subgrocontami54m_FD_69260 | JGI IMG/M metagenome (GOLD analysis project Ga0080064, IMG submission 69260) | Subsurface groundwater microbial communities from S. Glens Falls, New York, USA - GMW46 contaminated, 5.4 m (SPADES assembly) (version 2) ... | reverse complement strand
TACATCGCAGCAACCTCTGACACGAACTTCGGAAGCAAAGGGGCACTAGCAAGTCTATGATTCTAGTGCCGCTTTTCGATTTGAAGTTCCTGAACGAGATTGCGGCAAGTGGTGCAGGAACTTCAAATCGGCGGCACTAGGCCGCCCAGCCGGCTGATCGATTGAATGCCGGCCTTTGCGCTAGCAGGCCCTTCACCATGTCCGCGCCCGACAGGCGGATAAGGCCTGACATTTACTCGGTTTTCGCTTCCTCCTGGCATAGTCGCCCGAACAAGGGGCCAAAGAGCCCCCGGAGGCGAAGATGCAGCTTGCTATAGACGCCGTCGAGCGGACGGCGGCGCCACCCCTGGCGGCAGCGGAGCAGACAATCGACCGCGAGCACCTGGCGCGCATGACGCTCGGCGATCGTTCGCTGCAAAACGAAGTGCTGGAACTGTTCGATCGCCAGGCCGGCATGCTGCTGACCCGCATGAAAGACGCCGGCGCCAACGTCGTGGCCGCTTTGGCGCATACGTTGAAGGGCTCGGCCCGCGGTATCGGCGCTTGGCATGTGGCGCAGGCGGCGGAAGCGGTGGAGCAGGCGGCCCCACAGCCCGACCAGGGCGCCCTCGCCACTGCGGTCGAACAGCTCTCGGCGGCGGTGGACGAGGCGCGGACCGCGATCGCCGCGCTGCTGCGGGCGCATTGACCGGTTCGCGGCTTCTTCATCTGGCGTGCGGCAGCTTGGGGGGTTATAGGACGCGCGGCGACAACCCGCCCCCAAACCCCCGCTCAAACGCCACGCATGCCGAAAATCACATTTATCGATCACGAAGGGACCGCCCGCACGGTGGAGGCCGAGATCGGCTCGACCGTGATGGAATCCGCCATAAAGGACAGCGTGCCCGGCGTCGAGGCGGAATGTGGCGGCGCCTGCGCCTGCGCCACCTGCCACGTCTATGTGGAGGAGGAGTGGCGTGCCAAGACCGGCGAGCCGTCGCCCATGGAAGAGGACATGCTCGACTTCGGCTATGACGTGAAGCCGAACTCGCGGCTGTCGTGCCAGATCAAAGTCAGCGCCGGGCTCGACGGTCTGGTGGTGCGCACGCCGGAGCGGCAGACCTGAGCCAAGCGATGGCACCTGCGCAAAGCCCATTGGCGCGGTTGCGTCGCGATCGTGCCGGCGCTCTCAGCGCTGCAATGTGTTGCGCAGATCGAGCAGGTCGAGCCGCTGATACAACAGCTCGCGTGTTTGTGGATCAAGACCGCGCGGTCGGGGTCCCGTGTCCAGCTGTTGTTTCAAGCCGCGAAACTCTGCCCCGCGCTCGCGCTGCTGTTGAACGATCCGCAGAATAGCGGCTTGGTCGCACCTGCCTGCATTCGGCAAGTTGGCCACACAGACGATATTCGCGCTGAGGAGCGGCGATAGTGACGGAGCCTTCGTGAAAGTCGCTGTCAATGAATGGGAGTCCGTGCGATCTGCCGACAGCGCAGCACTGCCGCCAAGGCGAATAATAGAGAAGCCGGGCGTGGCGCGGCCCCCGAGTTTGATTCCGAATTCCAGACTGTAGTCGAACGCGCCGGGCGAAGTGCGGTCGTCCGGGCCGGTGGCGCCGAGAGTTCGTCCGATCCAGTTTGCCAATCCGAAGTCGCCGTAGAGCCGATGCAGCCCGGGGTTCTGAACATTGTTACAGGGAGTAGGCGAGAGATCTCTGAATACGATATCGAACTTCAGTTTGCCTTCACGAGTAACGCGATTGGAAATCGCAAGGGATGGGGAGAATTTGAAGGTTTCGTTCAAGCGGTACGGTATCACCCAGTCGAGGCTCGGGTTTGCCTCTTGGTTGGTGATGACGCTAAGTTTCAGCGCGAACGCCCCCTGCCAAGCATCCACTTCCTTCCCATAACTTGCTTTTGCGTGCCGTAGTTCGCATTGCACGCGATCAACCACTTCGCCGACACTGATAAACCCTTCATCGGGGAAGTCCGGAATTGTGCATCCGGCTAAGCTCGCTGTGCCGAACAACCCCGCAAGTGCAATGGATAAGCCCGCTAACTGTCTGGACATGAGTCCCTCCCGTTCTCGGCGAGGGACGGATGGCGGCAGCAGCCATCGCTGCTCAGCTGATATGGAGTATTTGTTGGTCCGCCCCCCGCGAACGTCCGAACGTTAGCGAGAAAGCATTTTTGATACAACCACACGTAAGGCTGTTCTGAAAGTTTCAGAAGCTTTTTTCTTGGCTCGATTAGCCCCGCTGCCACGCAAGCGACGCGTGGCGCCAGGCCCATAAAGCTTGCCTGGGCGTCTTTTATTTGCAGCGATTTCCTCTTTTCCTGCAGCGCCGATGCGGCTAAACACGGCGCGCGCTCATTTCATGGACGCGCGTTATTCGGTCCTTTTCCGGTTCCGGGGCTGGCCGCATGGCGCCGCCCCGGCTAGGCACCCCGGCCGACAGCAGGACACAAATTCAGCAAGGCGTCGCAACGACGCGTGAGGCAGTGGACGTATGACTGAACCGATCAAGACCGACGTGCTGATCATCGGAGCCGGGCCCTGCGGATTGTTCGCAGTGTTCGAACTTGGGCTGCTCGACATGAAGGCGCATCTGGTCGACATCCTCGACAAGATCGGCGGCCAATGTGCCGAGCTCTATCCGGAAAAGCCGATCTACGACATCCCGGGCGTGCCCTACTGCACCGGCAAGAGCCTGACCGACGCGCTCCTTGCGCAGATCAAGCCGTTCGGCGCGCAATTCCATCTGCAGGAGATGGTGCAGACCATCGAGCGGATCGGCGAGCCGCTGTTCCGCGTCACCACCGACCAGGGCAAAGTGTTTGAGGTCAAGGTGGTGGTGATCGCGGCCGGCGGCGGATCGTTCCAGCCCAAGCGCCCGCCGATCCCGGGCATCGAGGCCTACGAGGAAAAGTCCGTGTTCTATGCGGTGCGCAAGATGGAGCAGTTCCGCGACAAGCGCGTCCTGATCGTCGGCGGTGGTGACAGCGCGCTCGACTGGACGCTCAACCTGGCGCCGATCGCGAGCCATCTCACGCTGCTGCACCGGCGCGACCAGTTTCGCGCCGCGCCCGACAGCGTCAACAAGATGATGGCGCTGGTCGGCGAAGGAAAGATCGACTTCGTGCTCGGCCAGGTTTCGGCGTTGGAAGGGGAGGGCGGCCAGATTGCCAAGGCCATCGTCAAGACCAATGACGGCTCCGACTTCCACATCGCCTGCGATGCGCTGTTGCCGTTCTTCGGACTGACCATGAAGCTCGGCCCAGTCGCCGACTGGGGCATCGAGATGAAAGACGGCGAATATATCCCAGTTGACACCGCCACGTTCGAGAGCAACGTGCCCGGCATTTTCGCCATCGGCGACATCAACTGGTATCCGGGAAAACTGAAGCTGATTCTGTCCGGCTTCCACGAGGGCGCGCTGATGTCGCAAAAGGCGCACCGCTACGTCTATCCGGACAAGAAGCTGGTGTTCCAATATACGACGTCATCCACCAGCCTGCAGAAGAAGCTCGGGGTGAAGTGACACGCGGCCGCTAACCCGGCGGCAGAAGTTTCGGCGGCTCGTTGATATTGAGCGGCGGCCCCAACGGCTCGCTGCGCACGGTGTCGCGCGACGGCAGCCCGAGTGCCGCGCGCATGGGCGCCAGCGCCGCATCGGCCATGGCCGCATGGCCCTCCGCGGTCGGATGCACCGCGCCGCCATAGACCGCGGACAGCACGCCCCAGGTCGCATCGTGGATATTGCCCGGCTGCAGCATGTTGGGCAGGCTCTGCGGATAGGTCATGGCGGTGAAATAGCTGTCGTTGGCCGTTCGCACCCAGCGCGCGCGCGACGCATAGGGCCGGTATTCGCTGGGCGAGCGCCCGCACACCAACGGGTCGGTCGGCGCCGCCGACAGATCGGTGCGGAAGCTCTCGCCCTTGGGTGAAAAACAGGCCCGGTCGAACGGCGGATCGTCATTGGAGCGCGCGCAGACGCCATGCTGCGCAAAGGCCGCCTGATGGGCGTCGGCAAAGCTCATCCGGTCGGTCGACGGATCGCGGCAGCTCTTGCCTTCGCACACCGCGAGCGCCCGGATCTTCGGAAGGAACTGCTGGCTGACGAAATCGGAGACGCGCCGCAACCGGCCGGCATCTGCGCCGAAGGCCGGATGAATGTCGAAGCCGTCGCCGCCGCCCGGGCAGGACACATCGGGAGCCGCAAGGGCAGGGTGGCCATAGGACACGAACACCACGCGCGCCAGGTTGCCGCCGACCAAAGGCTTCAGCGCGGCCCGCAGTTTCGCGAAATTGCCCGGCAGCGCGCCGTCGAGAATCCGCTGCGCGTCCGCCGTGGTCGCCATGTGACCGCCGCGATTGAACAACACACGTTCGGTGGTGGATTCGACGATCACGTCGGCGATCAGTCCGGAGAACAGAATGTCGTTGGCGCCGATGGTGAGCAATATCTGGTCGAGCGCGCGGTCGGGCTTGTGCTTTTGCGCCGTCTTCAGCGCTTCGGTCAATTCGGCGAGTTGCCCGCGCACGGATCCTGGGCAGGAAGCGTTGGTGCCGGGGCTAGGACATTCGCGCGCGCGCTGGCTGCCGAAGAAGCCAGCCTCGATGGTGGCGCCGGAGCACCCGAGCGGGATGAAGGTGACGGCCAGCTGGGGATTTTCGATGGCGAGCGCGAGCGCGGCGCGCAGCTGATAGCTATAAAGTGAGCGGTGACAGGAGCCGCTTTTCCAGCGCGCGCTCTGGCGCGCCCAGTTCGACGATTCCGACGGCTCGTCCTGGGTCAATACGCACGACTTGTTGCCGGTATAGCCGTCGCGTCCCGGCCGGTAATATTCGCTCGAGCCGCCGCCGAGAAACTCCCGGAAGCAAAAGCCTTCGTCGGATAGCCGCACCGGCCGGTCCGGATTGCCTTCGCCGGCGGCGATCGAGTCGCCGAGCCCCGCGATCAACAGGTCGCGCACGGCGATGTCGGCGACGATACGCTGGGCGGTGCCGTCCGGCAGCGAGATGTCGACGCTCGCAGTCGTGGCGCGGCCATGGGCGACGCGCAGCCGTACTTCTTCATTGCAGGGCGTCGCCGCCTGCTGCGGCTTGCCGTCGCCGTCGTCGAAGGTCCAGGAGCAGCCGACATTGGCCGGCACGTTGCCGCCGAGTACCACCCCGATGCGATGGTCCGCGGGCGACAGATAGATCTCGCGCGTGCCGTCACGCTCGCAGAATTCCTGTAGCCGGCCGGTGCGGTCGACACACAGCCGCTCCACGACGTCGCGCGCCCAGCCGCGGCCGTCGCTGTCGCGCGCCAGACGCTGCTCGGCGGCCAGGATGCCGTCGCCGCGGTGGGCCGCAACATGGCGCTGGAAGTCGGCCTCGCTGCGGAACAGGCGAAAGCGGTTCTTGACCTCCCAATCGATACGCGGCCCGCCGGGCGCAGGCTGGGCCAGGGCGGCATCTCCGTCCCAGCCGAGAAGCAGGAGCGCGATCAATCCGAGAACGCTGAAAGGACGCATGGTTGCTGGTGACTCTGAAATGTGGCCCTGCATAGCATGGCGGATGCGGCGGAAATATGAGACCCTTCCCCGGGGTGCGCTTCCCGAGGAGCCGGCTGGGGTGGAGCGCTGGATGAGATTGATGCGACCTTCGTGAGCATTTCCATGTTGGGGTATGTTTTTCTATAGGACGTCGCCCATGTCTGACCGCGCGCCGCCGCCCGCCATTCGTGGCGGTCATCGTCATCGTTGAATATGCCGATTGGTCTCCGGGGCGAGCGCAGGGATCTTTCGGGCTTTTCCTGATGGTTTCAGCGGCCATAGACAGCTTGGTTCAATTTCTTTTGGGCGCGCTGCTGGTAGTGCTCGCGTCGCGGCTGTTTCAGGCGCTCGCGAACCGCGTGTTGCAGCCGGCGGGCGGCAGAAGTCCCCTCGATCCATGAATACGCCGGTGGGTCAGTGAATACGCCGGTGGGTCAGTGAACATGCCGGTGCGCTCGCGCTCCCACGTTTTCTGAAATCGCGGCGGCGCCTTCGATCCCACGGCGTGGGCGCGAGCAGACGGACCTTAGTCTCGCCAACCATCAGTTGTAGGCATTTGTTTTCTCGTGTAGCCTCCCCGTGCCACAGGCCATGCGCCCGAGGCGGTCCCGCCTCTCGGGCTCTGGCGCGCAGCAATCGGGGGAAACCATGCCGCATATCATCAGAATCGTTCTCACAATTATTTTCGGCTTCTTCTGGTGGTGGGTCTTCAACGCCGTGGGAGCAAGCCTGACCTATCTCATGATCCTCGGCTCGGTGCTGGCGGTCTGCGTGTGTTGCTGCCGGGGCGGCGTCGAGCAGCCGCGCGAGTGGAATTTCCAACTCTATCTCGCCTGCATCAGGCGCTGTTGGATTCCCACCGTGGTCTTGATGATCGGCCTGTTCTTCCTCGGAGTCCTGGTCGCCTGGTTCGTGGCGATGGCGTTTCCTCCGGCGGCGGTGCTGACCAACATTTTCATCGCGGCGGTCGGTGCGCCCTTGTTCGTGCGTCTGATCTGCTGCGCCTACGAAAACTAATCGGGACTCAAGGAGAGCCGGCCGCGCAAGGCCGGCTCTCCGGGTCACGATCCGACGGCGCGATCCGCGTAGGCCTGCTGCGCGGCGCGCCGCTTACGTCAAACCGTCGGAATCAGAGCTTGGTTGGATCGTGGCTCAGAGACCGTCGTGTTCGCCGTTCTTGGGAGTTTTGCGCGGAACGAACGGGACGAAATCGCCGGGCGCGCTCGGCATGACGATGGCGCCGGTCGGAGCGGTGAGGGGGCCGCCGGCCGGTATCGGCTCGCTAGCGGCAAGCACACCGTCGGGGACCGGCAGCGCGAAAACCGCCGTCTGGTAATCCTTCTGCAGCGTCGCTTCTCGTCCCTTGACGATATTGAGCACCCAACCGGAATAGTCCTGCCCGGTGCGCAGGCGGATGACGGTGTTGCTCTGATCGAGGAATACCGCGATCCCTTCGGTATCGCCGACCACGGCGCCGACCAGAGTGAGCTGCGGACGCTCCGGTGCCGAGGGCGCGGCAGCCGGCATCGCCGGTTCCACCCGCGGTTGGCCGATAACGGCCGGCGCCGGCGCACGCCGCGACGGCCGGAAAATCGGCCGCTCTCGGGTTGCCGACAGGGTTGAGAGCGGAATCGCCCACAACGGATTGCCGCTTGGGAGGCGTTCACGGCCGATCGCGCGTTGTGGGGCAATGTCGCCGGGGCCGATGCTGACGTCGGGAATGATGCCGCTCGGCGGGTTGTCCAACGCGGCCGGCGGATTGGCGGAAAAAGTCGCACTCCAGCCGCCCTCCAGCACGACGACGCCGGCGGCGAGCCCAAGACAGAGCAGGGTACGGCGAGGACTCATTTCGACCCCTGCCATTGACCGGAGACCACCAGCAGTATCCGCATCCGTCCGGCATCCGCCGTCAGGCCTGCCTGCGCGGTTTGTCCCACAAGTTGCTCGATAAACAAGAACGGCATCCCTGATTCCAGATCGTAGAGCACCTGCTGAAGCGCGGATTGTTCGATCTCGCAGCTTGCGATCAGGCTCACATAGCCATCGGTGGATTGTGGCCCTTTCACGTCGACTTGGGAAGACAGCACATTGCCTCCCGCGCGTGTCACCGCTCCGGCCACGCGCTGGAGCAGCGCCGCGCCCGCGACCGTCACGGTCTCGCCTTCCAGGAACGGGGAACCGGCAGGCACCGGTACGGGTCCGACGAGCGCGCCGCTTGGTGCCACGGAAGATGACCGGCGGCCCTCAAGCTGAGCCAGGAGGTCATTCGCCGTGTTGACGGCGTTGCGGCGCTCGACGATATCCGCAACGGCCACCCACGTGGTGACGACCAGCGCCATGACCAGCGCGAGATAGGCGAAGACACCCGCCTTCGGAAAGCGCGCCAGATAGCGATCCACTGGATGATCCGCCATCATGATCGTGCCGGGAATACGGGTTCGATCCGCGCTTCGATGTGGAAGCGCTCACCGGGGTCGGACGGTTGTCGTGTCGTCGGCGCGAAGAAGGTCGCCCGCGTGAAGTGCGACGTCTGCTCGATCAGGCGGATGAGAGAAGGAGCGTCGCGGGTCACCCCGATCAAGCGGAGCTTGTCGCCTTCGATTCGAAGCTCCGTCACATAGGTGTGATCCGGCAGGATCTGCGATAGGACTTCCAGCACGATCACCGTCGAAGGAGTCTCATGCTTGCGCTTCTGCAGCTTGCCGTGGACGGAGACGACCGCGTCGCCACCGATGCCGCCGGCGCGGATGGCGGCGCGGCGCTCCGCGATCCGGCGCGTCAGGTCATCCTGCTTGGCTCCGAGATTGCCGGCGACGACGGTGGCTGCGGTGACCGCGGTCGCGGCCGCGAGGCCCGCGACTACGAGAATCGCGGCCAGCGCGCGGCGGACGCTGTTCACGTCGATCACCGGACGCGCCTTTTCGTCCATCACCTTGATAGGAAAAGAGCCGCCGCTCGCATCCTCGGCCAGCGTGGAAATCGAAACGGATTCGGCGCCCAGCCCGGTGAGCGCCTGCAGGTAGGGTATGACTTGCGCGCGCGCGGTGGCCGCGACCGTCACCAGGATGCGATCAGTGCCGGCCGGAATTGGCTTGCTCCAGCCGAACACGGCGTCGGCGGCGCTCCACGGCGTCAGCCGGTCCATTTGCGCGCGCACGATCCCGTCAAGAAACTCCGCTGCACGGCTCGGCAATTCGAGCGGGCGGAACATGAACCGTGAGGAGCGCAGGACCAATTCGGCGCGGCTGCCCCGCAGCAGGGTCGCCAGCTGTTCCGGATTTGAGGAGACGATGCGTCCGTCGGCGATCTGCACGCGAACGGGCGGCGCACCGGATAGCGCCCCGCGCACGGCTCCTCGGACAGCAAACGTCCCGGCCTCTTCCTGCTCCTCGATCCCGACAGCGCGCGGAAAGGTCAACCGGCCGAGGCCGGACACAATGGTGGCGGCGATGGAATCGATCCAGCGCAAAACGGCCGCCACGGCCTGGAGCAATCTGGTCATCGGACGCCGGTTCTCGGCCGGTTTTCTTCGGCCGCTTCGTCGAGCTGGTCGCGCCAAGACAATACGCTATAGGGCTCGCTGCCGCTGTCGCGCGGAAGAATGACAACCTCAGCGCTCATCCGCCGCCCATTGGCGAAGTCGACGCGCACCGTGACCCGCAACGCCTTGCTTCCTTCGGTTGTAGCAAGGGCCTGAGACAGGCCAAGCGCCGCAAGCGTTTCGGCCCCATCTTGCCGCGCCGCGCCGCGCTGGGCAAGCACGCGGTGCAGGCGCTCCGGCGTCATTCCGGGCAGGGCGGCGAGCACCTCGGGGGAGCTATCGAAGATGTTGATCTGTGGTTGTCCGCTATAAACCGTGACAAAGGGGAGCGCGCGCTCGACCAGCAGCTCCGGCAACCCAAGCACCAGGGAGAGTTCGCCGGTATGCGGGAAAGGGCCCAGGCGCGGGCCATAGAGCAGGCCGGCGGTGCGGTAGGCCGAGGTTTCATTGTCCTGCGTCTGGGCGCCTGCCGGCGTCCGCCAGCCGATGATCCGGTCGGCGTAGGATTCCGCGGCGCTCGGCCGTGCGCCCAGCGTCGTGAACAATCCGGCCAGCATTTCCTTGGGCGCCGTGTTGAGGTCGATGCGGGCCGCTTCGGAGCGGAATTCCACCGCGGCAGCGGCATCGCCCATGCGAAAGCTGAAGCGGCCGCTCGTCGGCCGAACACCGGGTATTGCAGAGACCCTATGGACGGTGAGTTCGAGTCCGGCACTCACCAGAGCTTCGGTCTGGACGCGTTCGTCGTGCATGCTGAGCGCAATGGCGGTATCGACGACATAGATCGCGTAGATCGTCGCTAGCGTGGCGAGCGCACCCAGGATCCACAGCACCGCCACCACGATGAACCCGCCGGAGTTCAGCCGTTTTCCGGCGCGGAAAATCCGTATGGTTCGCATGATTGCGCTCATGATCGTTCTCACGATGGCTTTCATGGGCCGCCTCGTGGCGCGCCGCCGGGCGCCGGTCCCGCCGCAGGAGCGGCAGGCTTGGCTTGCGCGGGTCTTCGTTCGCGCTTGAGGCAATCGTCGGCAACCTCGGCGAGGATGCAGTCCGCCGGAAACTCGGCATGGATCGAAGTCGCGGTCGAGACCGATAAGATCCGGTCTGTTGCCCCATCGCGAAGCTGCACACGGACCGCTCGGGGCAGCAGCGAAGCGTCACGCCAGCTGTCGCGCCATGTCCGGTCCGTACCGGCATAGGCAAACAGCACCCGATAAGGCGGGCGCACCAGGACCACCGGATCCCCGAAGGCCGGGCGCAACTCACCGGCCGGCACGTACGGCGCCCGCGTTCGAACCAGCACCGGCCCAAACTCGCCGGCAATTTCCGCGATACGGATGATCTCGAGGCCGGAACGCGTATTGGGTCCGAGCGCGGAACGCACGAAGGTGATCGACATCGGTGTCCCGTCGAACACCGGCAAGGGATTGTCACGGCCGGCGGGGATGAATTCCGCGGCCGACACGTCGGCGACCAGGCGTTCCACTCCTAACGCCAGCAACTCACTGCGTTGCACATTGGCGAAGCCGCGGTTCCAATTGGGCAGCCATTGCGCCGTCACCATGGCGATGGCACTCAGGATCGCCGCCATGAGCGCTGTCGCGATCAAGGTTTCGATCAGCGTGAAGCCGGCGATGGTCCGGCTGCTGTGCGGTCGGCTTCGCCTCATTGCGTCACCGTCCGACGCAGACGAATGGTATTGATCTGAAGGATCGGCCCGGACGGTGGCTGCACGCGCAGGACGACCGAGTGTGGGGTCCACGGCGCCGAACCCTGTGGATCGACGCCGGCGACGGCAAGCGGCGTAACATCGACACGCCAGCGATGGCCCGCCATCTCGCCGGAAAACGAGCCGGGCACCAGCCGCTCGCGGTCGGGAAGGCCGGTCATGATCGCACGGGTGGTCTCGACCAGGGCTACGCGCCGGTCGAGAGATCGGATGCCGCGCACCGTGGTCGCGATCAGCGAGCCGATCGCCGCGAGCGACACCGCGACAACGGACAGCGCCACCAGCACTTCGATCAGCGTGAAGCCGGCAACCGAATGTCTGCGGCTAAAGATTGCGCGGGACAACTTCGACGCCTCCCGTCAGCCAATTGACGCGGACTTCGTAACCGACGCCAAGTCGCGTCAGCGTAATGACGCCGCCACACGACATGCCGGAAGGAAAAAAGCGAATGGTGGCGCCGGCGGGACGTTGATTGCAACGTGCGGCCAGCAGCGCGTCGAATACGACGTCATCCGGTACGCGGATGATCCGCCCGCTTGCGCCGGAACGGATCGATCGCGCCTCTGCGTTCACATCGGTGACGATCTGTATCCGGCGGCGAATGGCCGCGTTGCGATCGGCCTTGAGCATGGCAGCGGTCTCGATCGCAAAGGATTCAACCCGCGCGCGTGACGTGCCAAGCGGCAACGCCGGCAGGATGATGGCCGCCAGGATGGCAATAATCGCTATGACGCAGACGACTTCGAGCAGAGTGAAACCCGCTTCCCCGCTCGAGGAGTCAGCGCGTCCCGCTGCCGATGTCAGCCGCTGTTCCGGTTCCACCTTCCTGCCCATCCGTGCCGTAGGAGATGATGTCATAAGGGCCGTTCTGTCCGGGCGACCGGTACACATAGGGATTGCCCCAGGGGTCGACGGGAACGATGCCGCCTTTCAGATAGGGCCCGTTCCACGTGGCGAAGCTGCCAGGACGTCGCACCAAGGCAGCGAGGCCTTCCGAACTGGTCGGGAACCGTCCGGTGTCGAGAAAGAACAAATCAAGCGCACTGCCCAGGCTTTCGATCTGGATGCGCGCGGCTTTGACCTTCGACTCCGTCAGGTAATTGAGCACGCGCGGCCCGACGAGGCCCATAATGAGCGCGATGATGGTGATGACCACAAGGATCTCCACCAGTGTGAAGCCGCCCTCGCTCTTCCTGCGGAGGCGCCGGCGCTTTTTCCAACCCGATAGATCGGCAATGCGGAGCATGCTGGGACGTCAACCTTTTATCCGACGATCTGACTGACGGAGAGCAGCGAGGTCATTACCGAGACGATCAGGCCACCGACCACGATGCTGATGATGATGATCGCCGCCGGGCCGGCCACGCCGACCACGCGATCGAGACTACGCTGAAGCTTGGCCTCATAAAATTCGGCAACCCGCCCGGCGAGCATCGGCAGCTGCCCCGTCTCCTCACCCAAGCGTATCATGCGGACCGCCATGGGCGGAAGCGCGGCGGTGTCAGCGAGGGCGTCGGAGAGCTTGCCGCCTTGCCGGACGCGTTCCACCGTCCGCATCCATATGGCGGGATCGCTGGTGGTCGCCAGCATGTCGGCGAGAATACGAAGCGTCGTCGGCAGAGCGACGCCGCTTGCGAGCAGTACGCCTAGATTGCGGCAGAACAGCGCTGTCCGATGATATTGCACCACGGCGCTGATCAGCGGCAGACGCGACAGCGCCGCAATCAATCGCACGCGGGCCATCGGCCGCCGTAGCAGGAGCCACATCCCCAAAACCACGGCGCACAGCGTTGCGATGACGACCACCGCATGGGCGCGCAGGAAGTCCGAGAGACTGATGAAGAAAACCACGGTCGGATCAAGCTTGGCTCCGAAATCGTTGAGCACGGCGGCAAATTGCGGCAGCACGAACAGCAGGAAGAAGGTCAGGACGCAACCCGCCGCAATCAGCACGAACGCCGGATAGCGCAGGGCATCGGCGAGGCGGCGGCGCAAGGCCTCGGCGCGGGCGCGCTCGCCGGCAAGCAATTCAAGGATCTGGTCGAGCGTGCCGGACGCTTCGCCGACGCGCACGAGCGCGACATACATCGGGGTAAACAGCGACAAATGGCGGGAAATCGCATCGCCGAAGCTCTCGCCCGAAAGGATGCTGGCGCGGATGCGGGAAACGGTCGGGCGCAGCCTGCCGATGTCGATGTCGGTCGCCAGCAATTCCAGGCCATCGTCGAGCCGGGCGCCGGCTTTCAGGAGCAGCGCGAGATCGAGGGTGAAGATGGTGACGTCTTCGGTGCGCGGCCGTCGCGCGAAGCTGAAACGGGAGCCCGCTTCGCGGCGCTCATCGATGACGGTGTCAATCGGAACGAGGCCAAGATATTCTATGCGGTGCGCAACTTCAGCTGCGGTCGGGGCGGAGATCGATCCGCTGACCATTTCACCGGCCTGAGTGAGAGCCCGATAACGAAAGTTCGGCACGCGCTTACCGCACCGTGGTGACTCGGAGCACCTCAGACACTGAAGTTACCCCGGCACGGCATTTGGCGATCGCGTCGTCGATCATAGTGGTCATTCCTGCGCGCACCGCCGCCTGTTCGACCGTACCGGAGTCGGTCTCGGCTCCGATCAGGGTTCGGACTTCCTCGGTCATCTCGATGATCTCGAAAACTCCGGTGCGGCCGCGATAGCCGGTATTGCCGCAGCGTTCGCAGCCGGCGGGTTCGTGAATACTATCTCCGGCGCGCAACCCGAGCGTCTGGTAGCGGGGATCCGCTGAAAAGTCGGAGGCCTGCAAGGTCCGCCGCGTCTTGCAGCGGTCGCACAGAATGCGCACCAGCCGCTGGGCGATCACCCCGCGCAGCGTCGACTTGAGCAGGAACCCCTCGACGCCGAGATCGAGCAGGCGCGGCACTGCGGCGGGCGCGGTTTCGGTGTGCAGCGTGGTCAAGACCAGATGGCCGGTCAGCGAGGCATGAATGGCGATATTCGCGGTCTCGGCGTCGCGCACTTCCCCCACCATGATCACATCGGGGTCTTGCCGCACAAAGGAGCGCAAGGCGTTGGAGAAGGTCAGCCCGATTGAGGGCTTCACCTGCGTCTGGTTTACCCCATGGATCTCGTATTCGACCGGATCCTCGATGGTGAGGATCTTGCGCGTCGTTTCATTGAGAAGGGTCAGCATGGTCGCCAGCGTCGTGGTCTTGCCGCTGCCGGTCGGACCGGTCACCACGATCATGCCGTGGGGGAGCGCAATCATTCTCATGAGCTTGGCTTCGTCGGCCGGCGCGAGGCCGAGTTTTGCGACCTCCAGCAGCCCCCGTTCGCGCGGCAGTAGACGGATGACGGCGGCCTCGCCGTGTTGCGTCGGCATGGTGGCGACACGGACATCGAATTCGCTTCTTGCGATGCGCAGGCGGGCGGCGCCGTCCTGTGGGAGCCGGCGCTCGGCAATATTGAGCCCGGAGAGGATCTTGACGCGGGAAATCAGCGCCTGCGGCAGCGCGCCGGCCGGCGTCGGCAAGGCGCGCAACAACCCGTCAACGCGCATGCGGACGACCAGACCGGTGCGGAACGGTTCGAGGTGAATGTCGGTGGCGCGCAGTTCGGCAGCCTTCTCCAGCAGATCGTTGACCGCGCGGACGACGGGCGCGCCGCTCGCCAGATCGCGCAAGCTTTCGATGTCGTCTTCCGGGTGCAGCTCGACCTCGTCCGCACGCGGCGACGCCGCATCGTGCGCGCCCAGACGTGTCGTGAGGACCGTCGCGATGTCCTCGAACGACGCCACCTCAATGTCCACCGCTCCGCCAAGCACGATCTCCGCGGCGCGGACGGCGGCCGTGTCGGTGGGATCGGCCAGGACCAGCCGGTTGCTGCCATCGACGCCCCGATAGGGGAACACCGTGGTTTCGCGCAGAAAGCGCGGAGAGAAGGTGGCGGCCAGCGACGTTGCTGCCAGCAATTGCGGGAGCGTTACCCGCGGCAGACGGCAAAAGGCGGCGACTTCATCGGCGAAGCTATTGGCGGATAGATCGGTCGCTTTCCAAAGGTCTCGTAGCGTGTGATCGCCACTGGCGCTATGGAGTTCAAGTTTCGAGAGCAAGTCTTGGCCGGTCGAATTTCGGCCGATCAAGTATCTCGCAAATTCTCGCACAATATCGGAAGTCACCGACGTTTACCTTCGACAGGGAATACTGAGGTCGATTGAGGCAGAGAACTGCACTTTCTTCTTGACGTACATTGGGGTTTACCTATCATAATGAAATCATATCATAACAAAAAAAGTCAATCTTGTAAGCGGCATCTGATCGGTTGCTGACGCGTCGGTTGTGCCAAAGTTTGGGTGGGGGTGTGCATCGTGCGCGGTGTTCAGTGGCGCGCAGGTTTTGTTCGCAGCGGGTGGGCGCTCGCCGGGCTTTGCATTGTCGGCATTGTGCTTGCGGCCTGCGGCGCGATTGTCTCCGAGCACAACCCGCCGGGCTCGCAGGACGTCTTCGACAGAATTCGCTCCCTCGACCTGCTGCCGCGCTATGCACGGCCCAACGCTCCTGACACGCGCACGGGTGACGGCCTTCGGCCTGCGACCTATTTTGGCACCGAAGGCCAACCGCTCAGGGAGCTGGCGCCCGGAGCACAGCCCGACTCGACCGGCAGCGGCTTTGAGCTGAATTTCGAGAACGTTCCGGTGACTACCGTCGCCAAGGTCATTCTCGGTGACATCCTCGAGGCCGGCTACACCATCGACCCGCGCGTGCAGGGCACCGTCACCCTGGCTTCCGGCCGGGCGGTGGCCAAGTCGGACCTGCTCTACGTGCTCGAAAACGCGCTGCGCATCAGCAATGTCGCGCTGATCCGCGACCCGCGCGGATATCGCCTCATACCGATCGCGGACGCCGTCGGCAGTGGCAGCGTCGACGTTGCCGGACGCGGCGGCCCGGAGGCGGGTTACGGGACCACGGTGATCCCGCTGCAATATCTCTCGGCGCAGACGCTTCTCAAGCTGCTCGACAGCTTTGCCGTGAAGCCGGGGATGGTGCGGGCGGATCCCGGCCGCAACATGCTGATAGTCCAGGGCGCCGGCACCGAGCGCCGCACGGTGGCTGAAACCGTGTTGAGCTTCGACGCGGATTGGATGCGCGGGCAATCGGTCGGCATCTATCCGGTGCAAAACAGCGCGCCCGAGCCGGTGATCTCTGAACTCGAGAAGATCATGGATACCGGCGAAGGCGGGCTCAGCCAGAACCTGGTCAAATTGCAGCCCATCAGCCGTCTCAACGCCATTCTTGTCGTCGCCAGCAAGCCAAATCTGCTGCGGACCACGGCGACGTGGATCGCGCGCCTCGACAAAGCCGATACGACGATGACCGGCGTGCGGGTCTATCGCGTGCGTTACGGCGAGGCGCGCCAGCTTGCCGGGTTGTTGAACGATATTTTCGCCGGGCGCGGCGCGGGCGCCGCCGACACGGCGGCCAGCCAGATCGCGCCAAGCTCGAGCACGGTGGTGCAATCAAGCGTCGACCGGACGGTCCCGAACCAGCCCGGCCTCAGGATCGCCGGCGCCAGGAACCAGCCCGGCGGCACCGATGCGCCGAGACAAGGCACGCTTGCGCCCGACAGCGGTCTGTCCGGCATCTCCCCGCGCGCTGCCGGCACCGGCGCCGGCACGGGCCAAGGGGTGCTGCCGGGCGTCCGGATCACCGCCGACGTCGTCAACAATACATTGCTGATCTACGCCAATCAGGAGAGCTACAAGATCATCGAACGCACGCTGCACCAGCTCGATCGGCCGCAGCTGCAGGTCGCCATCGAAGCCACGATCGCGGAGATCAGCCTCAACGAGAATCTGGCCTATGGCGTGCAGTTCTTCCTCAAGAGCAGCGACATCGGGCTGGGACGCGACAAGGGCTCGATCGTATTCACCCCATCCACCGCGGGGACCGCCGGCGCTCTGATCGGACGGGTTCTGCCCGGATTCAATTTCCTGGTCGGCAGCGAGGCCGAGCCGCGCTTGATCCTGGACGCCTTGCGCGGGGTCACCGAGGTCAAGGTCCTGTCGACGCCCTCACTCGTGGTGCTGGACAATCAGGTGGCCACGCTGCAAGTCGGCGATCAGGTGCCGGTCACCACCGGGACCGCGACCGTGCTCACCGGGACGACACCGGTCGTCAACAGCATCGATTATCGCAACACCGGCGTTATTCTCCGTGTGGTGCCGCGTATCAACTTCAACGGCAACGTGATGCTCGACGTCGAGCAGGAAATCAGCAACGTCGGCGCCAACGCCGATACGCTGACGCCCACGGTGTCGCAACGCAAGGTCAAGAGCTCGATCGTGGTCGCCAGCGGTCAGACGGTGCTGCTCGCGGGCCTGATCAGCGACCGGCAGGACAACAGCCGCAGCGGCATTCCGCTCATCGACCAGATCGGTGAGATCGGCAAGGCACTCGGCAAGACGATCAAAAACAGTCAGCGCACCGAGCTGATCCTGTTCATCCGGCCGCAGATCATTCGCGATAGCCTCGACGCGACCCGCGTCGCGGAGGAAATGCGGTCGAGACTGCGCAACAGCAGGGTAGGGACCAGTAACGTAGCGCCGGTCTCGCCGCTTACTGCGCCGGTGGTGGTGGATCCGCTGCGGGCCAGAAACTGAGCTGCAGCAAGCGAAGCCGCTGTGGCGCAACCGGTCGGCTCCCTCATCTGAAAAAGGCTCAATGCTGTTCGGCGTGGTCGGTGAGAGCTCTCTGCGTTCAACGCGACAAACCGCTTTTCTGAGCGCCGCCATCGGCGCCGCCGCGCTCGCCGCGGTGGTCACCAGCATTGTTGCGGCGCCTGGGCTGCGCGGGCTGCTGGGCGCCGGCCTCGCGCTGATCATGGCGGCCATCGCGATCATCGACGCACGCCATTTCATCATTCCCAACTCTTTGAGTGCAGCAGCACTTGTTCTTGCGCTCTTGCATGCGGCGATCCAGGCGCCGGACGCGATCATCGACGCCGTTGTTTTTGTGACGGTGCGCGGCGCCGTGCTGGCGCTGGCGTTTCTGGCCCTGCGTGAACTTTACCGGTGGCTGCGCGGGCGCGAGGGTCTGGGGCTGGGCGACGTCAAGCTCGCGGGCGTTGCCGGCGCCTGGCTCGACTGGCTGACGATCCCGGTTGCCGTGCAGATTGCCGCGCTCACCGCGCTCGCGATCTATTTGCTGCGAAGCTTCATCGACAAGCGGCCGATCCGCGCGACCGGCAGGCTGCCGTTCGGACTGTTTTTTGCCCCCGCCATTTGGCTTTGCTGGCTGCTCGAAACGACGCTGCTGGTTCGCTTCTGAACGGTGCGAAGCGCGAACATTCTTGAGCGCTCCGGCGTCTGACAATCTTCGTTGCCAGGAGGCTATGCCGTCGCGCTACCGATCGCGCTGCGGATACCACTGCAGCGCAAGTTGTTCAGCCTGCGCGAGCTGTCCGAAGGTCATTTTCGACGCGATAGCGTCGCGCACCCTGACCCGGTGTTCGCGGACGTCGCCTCTTGCCCTGGACGCCGAGAGATTGAGCCACTTGTGGGCTACGACGAGATCGTGCGGCACGCCGTGGCCCTTATCGTAGGAAAGACCAAGCAGGTATTGCGCCCGGTCATCGCCCTGCTCGGCGGCGCGGCTATACCAATAGGCCGCCTCGCCAAGGTTCTGCGGCACGCCTCGGCCGATGGCATACATGAAACCCAGTTGTGCCTGTGCGCTGGCGTTGCCCTGGGCAGCGAGCCGCATGATCGTGGCGCCGCTGGCGTAGCTGCTGCGCGTGTAGACGACAGGGCCGTTCCTTGGCGATGCTGCCAGCACGGTCTCGACCCCGGCCAGCGCCAGAACGAGGGTGCATAGCATGCTCCCTGCAGTCCCCTGCAGGAAACGGCCGGCAATCCGTTTGGTTTTTTCAGCCACCGAAGTACCCCCGCCATGCGCGCCAAGAAGCTTAATTTGGCACGACATTGGTTGCAATGGGCTGCCGTTCCTGCGGCTCCAGTGCGAATCTCGGACTTGCCTCTAAATTGGACCGGTCGCTGCCAACCGAATGCTCATTGCCTACACCGGGTCTCCCTTCGAGCGGGGTTTAAGCCCGCTAAGCAATGCTAGCCGTTCCGAAAGGGGGTGGCTGCACAAGCAACTTAAGTCGTTGCGTACGTCGTCACCTTGAGGTGCGTCGTTCCACCGGCTGTGCCTTCTTGGCACTTGCTTGGCACTTGGCCCGGCGTCCATCAGAGCCGGCTCAACGCTTTGAGGCCTAGTTGCGAATGTCTTGTAAAAACCACTCCGTGGGAATCTCGCGGCCGAGGCCTGCCGCCAGCGCCTTGCGATACACCAGGCCCCCGACCGAGGAGAACTGAAGCCCTTGGTTTCCCATGTTGTCGTAGAAAGTGATCTGATCGTCGTGCTGGCGGCCGGGCACTTTGCCGGTAACAAGGTCGCAGTAATCCGGGTATTCTCCGAACAATCCACCCTCCTTGGTTTTCGGGGGTAGACGCTTCATCTCCTCATCTGTTCCAGCGACATAGGCCAGCGGGCTGTGGCCGACCTCCATCTTGACCCGGTCGGTCTCCGGCATCTTCAGGCCACCAACGCCCTGACGGATTTTGACGTCGAAACGATCGAGTGTCTTCTGGCTGAGTTCGCGAGGTCCAAGCCGGGTAACGTGCATACCCGGTTTCAGCCAATCGGTATCAAAAGTCGGATTCATGCTGTCGGTGCAGGTGGAAACAATATCGACGCCCTCTACTGCTTCCCGGGCGGTCGAAACCGGCACGACCTCTATACCGAGTTTGCGGCTCATTTCCTGCGCAAAGGTTTCGCGATTGGCCTTGGTCGGACTGAAAACCTTTGCGCGATGGATCGGTCTGACGACACAGAAAGCTTCGAGAAAGGTGCGCGCCATACCGCCTGATCCGATCATTCCCACGGTGCTCGCGTCTTCGCGCGCCAGGTGCTTTGCGCCAATCCCAGCACCTCCGCCGACCCGCATGTGTTGCAGCACGCCGTCGTTGATGAACGCCAGCGGCTCGCCGTTACGCGTGGAGAGAAGGAAGATCACGCCGCAATAGGTTCCCGGCTCCCGGCAGTAGTTCTCCTCCGTCCAGTGGCCGCCCATGTTCTTCGGCCAAACGATGACATCCGACTTCATGCGGATGGAAAAATAGCCGTCGTTGGCCCCCTCCATCGTCCCCCAGCGGTAATATCCGTCCTCGCGTTCGCATGGGACGTACATATCGATCCGTGGCCGTTGAATAGCGCCCCCTGTCGGGATCTGCCGAAAGGCATGTTCCTGAACCTCAATGCACTCCTTCATCGAGAGCAGCTTTTCGACCAATTCGTTGTTGATGATCAGCAAGGTTTCCTCCGTTCAGAAGATATTACGATCGCGCTTTTATTGCGCAGATCGATGCCATGAGATGACCCTCAAACGGCAGTCCAAGCGTCCTAGGACGAACTTGACATGCCTCCGCCAATCGTCAATCTTAAGGTTCCTAAGTATTATTGCCGCGACAGATTAATGGCAAGGACTGACCATGCGAAAGACCATTGATGGCTTAGCCCAAACGCCTTTCCTCCGGACCGTCACGCGGATTTGCGCGCTGATTGGTTTCATGACGGCCGCCGTCTGCGGCGATGCAATGGCTGCGGACCCGACCCACATCAAGGTCGCGTCGCCGTCAAAGGAAATCATCGACAATCTGGCTCTTTACGTTGCCCTCGATCGCGGGTTCTTCAAAGACGAAAATCTCACCGTCGAGATCGTGCATTTTACCGGCGGTGGCGAAGTGGTTCGGGCAATTACCATCGGGGCGACGGAGTTCGGAATGATCGGTACCCCCGCAGCAATTATCGCTGTTGGGCGGGGACAGCCCTTAAAGATCATTTCGGCATGGACCGCGCCGGCGTACGGAATCGTCTACGTCGTTCCAACCAATTCGCCGATCAAAACGGTTAAGGATCTGGCCGGCAAGAAGGTCGGTATGAGTCGTCCGGGAAGCGTCTCCCAGACCGGCTTCGTTGCCGCCTTTGAGGCCAACGGAATTCAGGGGCAGGTGGAAATTGTGCCGGTTGGAGGCCCCGGCGATAGTTGGGCTGCAATCAAAGCAGGGCGCGTCCAGGCGACGTGGCATACGGCTCCTGATGTCTACAGTCTGGTGGACCGGAAGGAAGCGCGTATTCTCTTTCAAATCTCGGACTATCTGAAAGACTATCAGCAGGGCGCCTTGGCAGCGCTGGATAGCTATCTCACCAGCAATGGCGAGACGACTCGCAGGTTCCTTAGGGCTACTGCGAAGGCCGCAGCGTTCATCGAGCAAAATCCTACGGAGACAGTAGAAATCGGGGTCAAACATATGGGAAGTCCGAGGCAGTCGATGCGCGAAACCCTTGCCGCAATGCCCAAGGGATTTTTCCGCATAGGTGCGCCGGAGCCCAAGCACTATTCCGGCTCATTGGCGGAAGCCAAGGGAACGGCTGCAGTGAAGGGAGAACTACCCCCTTACGATAAGATCGTTGACGTGAGATTTCTGCCCTGACATAGGATCGCAGCTCCTTCAGTCGGCCGGTAGACCAGACCCCTCCGCAAATGTTTGTAGCAGGCGCACGCCGACATCGGGTCACAATTCAAGCTGGGGTCGTGCTTGGCGTGATCGCGTTCCTGTTCGTCGCAAGCCGGATCAATTCCTTTATCCCTTCACCGGTCGCGGTTTTCAACGCGGCCAGCGATTTGGCGACTGGCAAGGAACTTTACTGGAATCTCGGCGTCACGCTGTATGAAGCCCTGGTGGGTCTTCTGATCGGAACTGTGCTGGGTGTCAGCTTAGGCGTGCTCGCCGGTTCAAGCCGCTTCGCCACAGAGTTCTTCAATCCGATAATTCTTGCTCTTTATTCGGTCCCTAAGATCGTTTTCCTTCCTCTGTTGTTGATGCTTTTTGGCGTCGGCCTGGCGCCGAAAATCGCCAATGCGACGCTCCACGCGTTTTTTCCGGTCGTTTTGAACAGTCTGGTTGGGATGCGCGAAGTCAAGCTTTTGCATCTGAAGGTGGCCCGTTCCATGCGAGCATCTCCGGGTCAAACCGTGACCAAAGTCTTTCTCCCGAGCATGGTCCTTCCGGTCTTTGCGGGGATCAGGCTTGGTCTGGGTCTTTCGGTCATGGGCGCGCTCCTGGCTGAGCTTTTTCAAGCGAATGCGGGCGCCGGCTATCTGGTCCACCAGTTTTATTCGAAAGGGCTCATTGGAGAAATGTTGGTTGTCATCATCGTCATGTTCATACTCATTCTTTCAATCAACGCCGGCATGAAGAATATTGAAAATCGATTGAGCCGTTGGAGAGCCGCGTGAGATCTGTCATCGAAGTCAACGCGGTTTCCAAACTGTTCGCCGACAGCGAGGAAGCGCCAAGCGCTCACGTTTTGGCGATCAAACACGCGGAGCTGCGCGTTTCCAGCGGAGAGTTCGTGTCTCTTTTGGGCCCCTCGGGATGCGGAAAGAGTACGCTGCTCGACATCATTGGTGGCCTCGAAGCGCCGACATCGGGCGAGATCGTCATTGAAGGGCAGATCATACAAAGGCCTCACCCGAAAATAGCAATGGTGTTCCAGTCAATGTCGCTTTTCCCGTGGCGCACCGCGATCGACAATGTGGCGTTTGGGCTCGAGTTGAAGGGGAGGGACCCTGAAACGAGACGGAAGACCGCGGCAGCAATGATCGAGCTGGTGGGGCTCAAGGGCTTCGAACACAAATATCCCGCGCAGCTGTCCGGTGGCATGAACCAACGCGTGGCGATTGCACGCGCGCTTGCCTTGGACCCCGACATCCTCTTGATGGATGAACCATTTGGTGCGCTTGATGAACAGACTCGGCGTATCATGGGCCTCGAATTGCTGCGCATCTGGGACCGAACGCGCAAGACGATCGTTTTCGTCACCCATTCCATCGACGAGGCAATCCAGCTGTCCGATCGCATCATCCTTATGTCGGCACGGCCGTCGATCATCAGAGAGGAAATCTTGGTGCCGCTGCCACGACCGCGGTCAATCGAGAGCCTCACCACCGACATTGCAAACGACATCCAGCGGCGAGTGTGGAAGGCGTTGCTTGAGGAAGTAGATGAGCGGCACTTCGATGCTTAGGCGCAAGACCAAGATCAGATTGGCCCATCTGGCGTTTGTCAGCCTTTTTTTTGCCGCGCTCGAAATACTCGTCGGCAGCGGGACCATCAGCGAATTGATATTGAGCCGGCCATCGAAGATTGGGACCAGGCTTTTGCAGGATCTTGCGACCAGCGAGCTATGGATGAGCCTCGCCACCACTGTGCAAGAAGTGCTGGTCGCGCTGAGCTTGTCGCTCCTCATCGGGACAAGCCTGGGATACACATTCTACCGGTTCCGGACATTTCAGCAGGCCGTCGAGCCCTTGCTCGTTGCATTCTATTCGGCGCCCGCCATTCTCTTGTATCCGATTTTCGTATTTTTCCTGGGCGCAGGCAGCGCCACCGTGATTACCATGGCGGTAATCCTCGGCTCGGTACCGATCGCGATCAATGTAGCGGTGGGCTTTGCCAGCATCGAGCCGATTTGGCGCAAGGTAGGCCGGAGTCTAAATGCGACGCCGCGTCAAATGCTGTTTCATATATTGGTGCCGGCTGCCACGCCAACGATCGTCACGGGGTTCCGACTAGGCCTGACTTTTGCTCTGGTCGGGGTCGTGGCGCTCGAATTCCTGATCTATTCTGACGGTCTGGGAAAACTTGTTTCCTGGAGATATTTTGTGTTCGACACCGACGGCGTTTATTCGGCGATCGTCCTCGTGTCGGCCATCGCGATCATAATCAATATCGCCCTTACCACCTTCGATCAGCGCATCCGCCGCCGCTGGGTATGAACCAACCCACAGCCTGTTCACGCGGGCTCTTGGAGCCTTTTTCTTATGTGTGCTGTGAGAAACTGTCCCCTCAGTGAGACCTTAACCACAAAAATCGGATACCTATTTTCAGGAATTTTCCAACACGATCTCGTTAAAGACCTCGATAAAGGCCGTTAACGCCGGCACCAAATTCTTGCCACGGAGTTTGAGGATGCCAATCTCGCGAACCACCGCCGGTTTGCTGATCGGCACGGTTCTCAATAACGGCTGGCTCAGCATGGACACCGCCATCGAGGGCAGCGCGGTAACGCCCAATCCTGCTTCAACCATGCCGCCAAGAGTGTAATGGTGCAGGACCTCATATTTTGGGATGAGTTTCAGCGATTGCGACGCCATTGCTGCGTCGAGAGCGTCCCGCACATGGGTGCCGGGAAGCAGAGCGAGAAACTCCGCATGCGCCAATGCCGCGAGCGAGACGCTTTTCCTTGTCGCCCACGGGTGGTCCCTACACACCACGGCTACGTACGGATCTCTTGTCACCGCCTGAAACTCGAATTCTGATTGCCGAAGAGGACGAGGGCCAATGCCAATATCGACCTGCCCTTGTGTCAACTGAAAGAAAATCTGCTCCGCGACGACGTCATGGATCTTGACCGTGATGCCTGGAAATCTCTCTCCAAATCGACCAAGAGCTCTCGGCAACAAAGTCGCGGCAATGGTTGGCACACATGCCACAGAAATGCGCCCGCGCCGAAGGGCGGCTTCGTCGCGTAATTCCAATATCACCGAGTTTAATTCGGCAAGCGCTTGTTCCGCCCGCGCGCGAAATCTCTCGCCTGCCAGCGTGACGCTCATCCGCCGCGTCGTTCGATCCAGCAACGGCATGCCGACGGCCCGCTCAAGTTGCTGCATATGAGCAGTGACGGCAGGCTGGGACAGATGCAGCTTTTCGGAAGCTGCGCGGAAACTCCCCGCCTCGACAATGGCTAAAAAGGTCTGCAGGTGCCTGAACGAGACGTGATTCATTTTTGTGAATAATCAATAACATAATTCGAATTGTATGATCAATACGCCTCGCTGAAACTAAACGGATCGGGGAAAATACGAGGGTACGGGCATGGCGGGAAAAGTTCTGATCATTGGCAACAAGGACATGCCGGGGCTGGCGAGCACCAATGAATACATCGCCGCACTCGAACAGGCTTATCTGGAGCATGGACAGGGAATCGCCCAGGATCTCCCGAGACGGCGGATCTATCACCCCAGCGAAAACAAGACCGACCACTATTACTGGTTCAACGAAATGGCGGGAATCGTGCCAGGGATCCGGACGATGGGTCTCAGGATCAATTCCGCTACCATGAGCTTGAGCAGGACAAGAGGCAATGCACGCGCCCGGTTTCCCGGAGCGGGCTCGGCATTGGTTTTTGTGTTCGACACGGAAACCAACGGACTTCTTGCGATCTTGCAGGACTATTATCTCAATCCTATTCGCGTTGCCGCAACCAGTGCGATCGTGACGAAACGGCTTGCCCGCGATGACTCAAAAGTCATGGGCCTGTTCGGTTCCGGCAGCCAGGCCCTGCTGCAGGCCAAGCACACTTGCGCGGTCACGAACCTGGAGGAAATCAGGCTATACAGTACAAAAAAGGAGCGCCGCGAGAATATCGCCCGGCAAATAACCAAGTTCCTTGGCGTCAAGGCTGTCGCGGTGGAGCATCCCCGGGAAGCCGTGGAAGGCTGCGACATCGTGACAACAGCGACAAATTCCAACGAGCCAGTGTTTGACGGGGATTGGCTCGAAGAGGGCGCCCATGTGAACACCTTGATCGGAAGCGACTATTTCTTCGCGCGGCGTGAAACCGACGAAAAGACGGTGCTGAAGAGCGATATCATTGTCGTGAATTCCAGAGCTTCCATTCGCCTGGACAGGCAACCCGAGCTTTATCCTCTGCTTCGCCGTGGCATCCTGGATTGGGGTGACATCTTCGAGATCGGCGATCTGCTCGTGAAAAAAAATATCCACGGCCGGTCATCCAGCAAGCAGATCACCTACCATAACAATAATGTCGGCATGGGAATCCAGTTCGCCGCCGTAGGCCGTCTTATCTATGAAAAGGCAAAGGAGAAAAAGGTTGGTGTGGAAGTCGACCAAGATATGTTCATGCAATACTCTGACGACCTTCGAGCAATTCGGGATTCGGCGTTCTTGTCGGCCGATTGATGACGACCTCGCGCGCCGAAGGATTTTAGGATGGGTTATATCGAAGGGCATTACGAGTTTCCCCTTGCCCAAAGGAGCGACCGGAAACCACTCGACGGGGTCAGGATCCTCGACGCGGGAAACATGGTTGCGGCGCCTTTCGCCGCCACCTTGCTGGCGGACTTCGGTGCCGACGTCATCAAGATCGAACATCCCAAGCACGGCGACGGCCAGCGAAAGCTTGAGCCGATCAAGGAAGGAATCCCGCTGTGGTGGAAGGCCGTGGCGCGAAACAAGCGCTGCATCACCTTGGACCTTTCAAAGCCGCAGGGAGCCGCTGTTTTAAAGGACCTCACCCGCAATGCGGATGTCGTGGCGGAAAACTATCGTCCCGGAACTCTGGAGCGATGGGGCCTGGGTTACGACGAACTAAGGGCTGCAAACCATCGCATCATCCTGCTTCGGGTTTCAGGTTTCGGTCAGACCGGTCCCTACCGCCAACGACCAGGATTCGGACGCGCCGCGGAAGCTATGGGCGGCCTCACCAATCTGATCGGCGATCCGGACGGGCCGCCGATGTCGCCGGGTTACCCGGTGGGCGATTTGATCGCCGGGTTATTCGGCGCTTTCAGCGTCATGACAGCACTCCACTATAGAAATGCTCGCGGTGGCGAAGGACAGGTGATCGATCTCGCATTGAACGAGGCAGTATTTCGTTTGCTGGATTTCGACGCTATCCAATATGACCAGCTTCAAACGGTCCATCGCCGAACCGGCAATCGGCTTCCCTACGTTGCCCCGAGTTCGACGTTCAAGACGATCGACGGCAAATACATAACGGTGCCCGTCAGCACGCAGAGCATCTGGCTCCGAATCTGTCAGGCGATGGAGCGAGAGGATTTGGCCTCCGACCCCAAGTTCATCGACAATCCGGCGCGCGTGAGCCATTCGGACGAGATCAACGGGATTGTGGCGGACTGGATCGCCGCGCGCAGCTGGCAGGAAGTCGAAGAGATTTTCGGGCGGCACGAGGTCGCTTACTCTCCGATCTTCGACATTCAGGACATTTTCAACGACATGCAGTTTCGCGCGCGTGAAGCCTTGGTGCGCGTGCCGGACAAGGACCTCGGGGAAGCCATAGTGCAAAACGTCGTGCCCAAATTCTCGCTGACACCCGGCTCCGTGGACCATCTGGGGCCGAGGCTCGGCGAGCACAACGAGGACATCTATATCGGCGAGTTGGGCTACAGTCAGGAGAAGCTCTCCCGTTTGCGCGAGGCCGGGGTGATCTGAATATGAGGATCGACGTTGAAGGCTTAAGCCTGCGTTTCCGAAAAGGCGTCGAGGTTCTCCGCGATGTCAACTTTGACGTACGCAGCGGCGAATTCGTCGCTCTGGTTGGCCCCAGTGGCTGCGGCAAGTCAACGGCGCTTAACGCCATGGCCACTCTCATCAGTCGCGAGGATGCCGAAATCACCGGAACTATCCGGGTCGACGGTGTGGATATCAATGATCGTAGCGATTGGAACCAAAGCCTGGGATATGTCTTCCAACGCGACACGCTTTTCCCCTGGCGTACTGTGCGCCAGAACGTCGAGGCAGGCCTTGAGATTCGTGGATGGAAGAAAGTGGAACGCCATCGCCGCGCGCAGGAACTTATCGATCTTGTAGGTCTTGCGGGATTCGAAGACTATTTTCCGCATCAGATTTCCGGCGGAATGCGGCAGAGAGTCTCCCTCATCCGAACTTTGGCTTACGATCCGCAGGTCATTCTCATGGATGAGCCCTTCGGTGCGCTGGATGCGCAGACCCGCCTGATCCTCCAGGGCGAGTTGATCAAGATTTGGTCAGCGAGCCGAAAAACCATCCTATTCGTCACTCATGATCTCGCCGAGGCCATTACGCTCGCCGAACGCGTGATCCTCTTCTCCAAACGCCCCGGGAGGATCAAGAGCATATGCGAAGTCCCGTTCCCTCATCCCCGCGATCCGTTTGAACTTCACGGATCAAAAGAATTCGCCGAGTTCCACGCTGGCCTATGGAGGACCGTGAGCGAAGATTTCCGCGCAGACGCACGGGAGGTTGCAGTGCCATCATGAAAGGACCTGGGTTTATCGCTTTTTATCGGTTGTTGCTCCTTTCTGGTTTGGTGCTCCTCTGGGAGGCGACGACCGGCGGCATCGTTGCCGACTGGCAGCTGTTCGAGACCGCGCTGCTGGCCCGGCCCTCTCTGATTGTCTTGGATCTTGTGGACTATGCCCAATCCGGTCTCCTCTTCAGTGACGCGCGACAGACCCTCTTGGAAGCGTTTCTCGGTCTTTTTTTCGGCGTGACTGGCGGTGTGGCGCTTGGACTCCTGCTCGGGTACTGGAAAACAGCGGCCGCGGTCCTCGAGCCCATCATGATCGCGCTCAATTCTCTTCCCAGGATCACGGTAGCCCCCCTTTTGATCCTCTGGTTCGGCCTGGGAATGACCTCGAAGGTCTTGCTGAGTTTCTTTACGGTGTTCTTCGTGATCTTCTTTAACACTTATATCGGCGTGCGATCGGTCGATCCGGAACTCGTCAAGGCAGTCAAAGTCATGGGAGGCGGGCCACGTCAAGTCGCGCGTATGGTCGTGGTCCCCTCGGTGTGCAGCTGGATCTTCGCCGCCCTGAGAACCAGCGTGAGCTTTGCGCTTACCGGAGCTGTGGTAGGTGAGTTTGTGGGTTCGAGCAGCGGCCTGGGTTACCGCATGCTCCTGGCCGCCGGGGTGCTTCACACCGAGCGGGTCTTTGCTATCATGCTGATCTTGATGGTGGTGGGGGTTGTGCTGGTTGGGCTCTCAAGCCGTTTGGAGCGCTATCTACTTCGGTGGAGTCCGGGATTTACGGGAATGTAGTCAACGGAGGGGATGCTCATGAGACCTTATGGATGCTTCACGCGCCGGTTTGCGGCGCTAGTTACCATGATCTCCGTCATCTATGTGACTGTGTCGGCAAGCACCCACGCGCAGGCGCCGTACAAGCTCAAGTTGCCGACGGTCGTCTCCTTCGAGGTGAACCTTCCGAGCCTGATAGCCTATGCCAAGGGCTATTTTGGCGAAGAAGGCATCGAAATCACCGACTTCGTGTTGGGCTCTGGTGGAACCACGCGCGCCGCTGTGATCGCCAAAGAATTCGACGTGGGCCTGTTTGGATTTGTGCACGTCCCAATCTCGCGTATCGCGGGCTCGCAGTGGAAGGCGATTCTCTCCACGCATGATCGGGAGATCTTCAGCCTGGTCGTGCGCAATGATCTCAAAGACAAGGTGAGGACAGTCGCCGATCTCAAGGGGATGAAAGTGGGATTTTCGACGCCTGGGGCGTCCTCTTGGTACCTCGGCAGTCTCTATCTAAAAAAGGCGGGATTGGATCCGGAGCGGGACCTTGAATACATTTCGTTGGGCGGTGATCCCGGAGTGATCTATACCTCGCTGAAAACCGGCAAGGTGGATGCTTTCGTGTCATGGGAGCCCACTACGACTCGGGTCATTGAGGATGGCGTTGCCTTTCCGCTGATTCCAATATGGGATCCCCAGGAGCACAAGAAATGGATCGGGGACAAAGCGCTTTCTATGTTGCTCATTACGCGCGAGGACGTGATCAAGGCCAACCCCGATATGGTGCGCCGGGTAGTCAACGCGCATAAGAAAGCGCTTGGCTTCATCCAGAAGTCGAGCGGGGCTGAAATCGCGGATGTGGTGCTCAAGAACCCCAAAACCGCCGAGCAATTCAAAGGGCTGAGCCAGACTGTCGTGATCAAGATGCTCGATCGCATCAAACCTGGCTTCGGTGATGGTTGCTTGAGCCGCTCCGGATTCGAGATCGAAATGAAGCTCGCAATGGAATACAAAATCGTCAAGCGGGCTATCACCTTCGAGGAGTTCGCGGATCCGACCTTTGCAGGCGCTTGCCCGTAGCGCGTAGGGGTTGATGCTGTCAGAGGATAAACACGGCATCGCCGAGCAGCAGTGACGTGGCGAAACCGAAGATGTGACCGCATGCCCTCATAACGGGGGATATCGTTGTTTCGACTGTGCGGAGGGCTAGGCCCAACTTTTGGGCAGGTTGGCATAGAAAATGTGAACAGTGGAGGCTGCGATGGGCATCGAAATCATCGACTGCGCAGAACTCGCGAAAGAAAAGAAGAAGCGCACCGTGGTCATGAATACACGGAAGATGCATGCCTGGGTCCACTATTACCCGAACCCGGGCGATCACGACGACATGCATTGTCACAACGAGGATCAGACCTTCTACTGCATTGAAGGTCAGTGCACGATGCACTTCCCGGACGGCGGGCAGGCGGTGCTGGCACCCGGCATGGCGGCGCTGATCACCGGGGGCTCCTTCTATATGCTCGAGAACACTGGTGATCGGCCCATGATCCTGATGGGTAACAGGTCAGGCAACCAGGACAACATCAAGCACATCAATTACGAAACCCGAAAAGATCTTCGCGCCGAAGGCGGCAGCATGAGCCGCAGCATGGGATAATGGGCTGGAGCACTCTCAGTAGGGCAGCGCATTCCGACAACTCTGACGCCGTGTGCACCGAACAATTGATCTAACAGAGCGTCGATTGCTATTCGTTGCATCCACCCGCGGCGATGAATTTTAGGTCCTTCAGCGTCTTCAACCGGTCTGCCGGCACGAATGGCTGGGCGCGGATGTTGCCTTTCCTGGCGCGATCGCGTTGCGCGGCGTGGCCATTTCGGGTATTTCGTCATCACAACCCAAGGACCCCTTAAACCAGGAGGACAATCCATGAGCCCGACCATCCGCCTGCAGAGTGACAGCAATGCCCACGATCGGCCCTGGCGGGTGGCGGTCGAGCTCGGCTTCTTCGCCGCCGAAGGGCTGACGGTCGAATACAACGAGGACAATCCGCAGGGGGTCGCCGGGCGGGTGGAGAATTTTTCCGAGCGCTGGAAGGAATCGCAACTGCAGCAGGGCGCGCTCGAAGTCTATCCGGTATGCGAATGGGGCGCGATTGAGCGCGTGCAGACGCTCGGCAAAGGCCGCATCATCGGGCTCGACACAACCATCCGCACCGGCGCCATCATGGTGCGCAAGGATTCGCCGATCCAGTCGCTCGCCGAGCTGCGCAACGTGCCGGTGGCGGTAACCTGGCATGCCGGCACCTTCTATGCCGCGATCGAAGTGCTGGAAGCGGCCGGCGTGCCGTTCGACGACATCAAGCTCGTGCATGCCAATGACCGGCTCGACGCGCTGCTCAGCGGCAAGACCGAGGCCGCCGCTTTGATGGAGCCGTTGGTCAGTCGCGCGGTCGAGGCCGGCGCGCGTAAGATAGCCGACCTGCGCTGGCGCGGCGGCATCGTGGCGGGCGAGAACGTCGATGACGAGACCGCCGAGAAACTCACGCGCGCGCTCAACCGCGCGGTGGCCTGGCTGCAAGAGAACGAGGAGCGCTCGCGCGAGGAATTGCTGCGCGACCTCAAACCGGAACTGCGCAAGGACGGCATGCTGCCGGAACTGACCGGCGTGCGGGATTACAAGCAGGCCGAGTTCAAGGAAAAGGTCGACTGGATGCTCGACCGCGGCTTCCTGAAGGAAGCACCGGCCTATGACGCGGCGGTGCGCGGTAAGTAACCGCGCATAGCCGAGGAGGCCCGACGGGCTGATTGGTCTGTCGTGAGTGAGCAGCATGTCGAACAAGCATAACGGGCGCTGCTTCCCCGACCATGCTCCTTTGCAAGCGAACCTCGTCAGGCTGCGAGATTTTTTTGGCTAACTATCCAATACGGATGGATCAAAAAGATCTTCTACCGCAAGAGCCTTGGAAATCAGCTGCTGATCCAGGGAATATTCAATAAATCGTCGGAGGTTGTTCGCGTTGGCTTTCAGTCCGATAGGCCACGGATTGCCGAATACGTGGGCCTGTTCTTCGAAGGAATGACGCGCCCAAATCATCCGTGACCAATTCGGGTCGTCGAAATAGCCGCTGCTGATCTTATTCGCTTGCTCAAACAAATTCATGAGCGTGCGCGCAATTTGCGGATTTTTCTGAACAAACGGGCTGCGAAGCGCGATGACATGCATAATCGGGACATAACCGTTTTTCTTATAGTAGCGGAGCTCCTCGCCGCGAACGTCGGGCCAAAGACGGCGAACGCGAACGCGGCCGCTGGTGACGGAATGTGGTGGGTGTGGATGAACAAAGGCGTCGACTGTCCCCGCCTCCAGAGCCTCGCCCAAATCAGCGCCTTGGGGCAAGGTCTCGATGGTCACGCCAGGTTTTGGCTTGAAAGCGATCTTTTCAGGATTGGTTACGCACCAGACAATCTTTTCCCAGGGAACGCCATACTCGTTCTTCAAGTCTCCGCGCGCGAGGACGGACAGGGTAGTCTGGAAGGAGTTGAGCCCTACCCGACGGCCGATCAGGTCTTGGGGTGAGCTTATGGTGGAATCTTCACGCACGTAGAACAGCCCGGGGCTGAACAGACGCCGAGGGAAAATGGGGATCCCGGTCAAGGGCAAGCCTCTGTCCTTTGCCATCAAATACGACGAGAGCGAAAACTCGCACACGTCGTATTCATCGCTTGTAAGCATGCGTTCGTGACGCCTCTCTCCATCGCGGAGAGAAACAGTCTGACCGACTTGCAGCACACGAAGCGACGTTCCCGGCGGAGTAACCACCGTCCCATCGAAGAAAGGAAAATGCCGATCGTAGCGGTCAAGCGCCATTGTCAACGTCAAGCTCATGCTCGCTCTCCGGCCATCCAAATATCTATCGCACGAAGCGGAGCGTCCAGACGGCGGTCCGGGCGGTTTTACGGTGTCTTGGATTCCACCGCTGTGGCGCCCCGTTGCGTGATTTTCTTGGCAAGTTCTACGGCGGCAGGTGATGCTGCGGATATCCGGTCAACCAGCTTTGTCAAGGACTCGCCTTCCATGAAGGAAATATCCACCTTTGCCTTCGCGGCAGATGTCTGGAAGGCCGGATCATTTACCAGTTGGGTGAAGGCGGTCCGTAACATTCTGCCTGTTTCGACGGAAATTCCCGGTGGCGCGAAAAACGGGCGGCCGATCGTCTCAGGGGAAAAGATCAACTCCAAAGCTTGGCGTGTCTCATCGTTGGTAGCGTAGTCGAAGATCGATGGCACCGCCCCCAGTTCGGGTACCTTGTCCATCCCGAGCTGCAGAAGCGTGACGATAGTTTTGTCACGGATCCAGTAGGGCCGCTGCACCATAATGCCAGACCAGGACCAACCGCCAATACCCTGAATCTCGCCGCGCTCCAGGGCCAGCACGAGGGCATTCGTCCCCGGGTAGCCGACAACCACCTTGAGCTTGGTGCCGATGAGGTTGTTCATCACGTACGGATAAACCGCATTGTTCGCGGTGAGGCCGGTGGATCCTACAACAACCTGCTTGTTCTTGAGGTCATCGACGGAATTGACCCCGGCATCGTTTCGGAATGCTGCGACGCTAACTTCACTATTCAGGTTGGCAATCCAAAAAAATTTGCTCGGGTCGTACTTGATGTTGCTCGTGTCGACCATGCCAAGAATTGGAGCGACGGCCACATTGCGGTTCGTGACGGCAATAACCGTGCCGTCCTTCGGAGCGTGCAGATGCATGTAGTCCGCGACCTTGAGTCCATCGGCTCCGGGCATATTCTGGACGATGACGGTTGGGTTCCCTGGAATGAATCTGGACAGGTGCAGAGCTACGGTGCGCGCGTATATGTCATAGCCGCCGCCCGCGCCGTAACCGACGAGTATGCGCACTTCTTTCCCTTTGAACGCATCTATCGCAGGCTGAGACCACGCCGGAATTGTTGCCGGAAGCCAAACGCCAAGGGCTGAAAGAAACTGGAACAGTGCGAGCAGCACTTTCTCTTGCCTAATGTAGGTCATGGTTTTCTCCAGCTGTTACTCCGCGAGGCTGCCACCGTCGCCTTTCAATGTCTTCGATTCATCAATCATGCCGCGGCGGCTTTCGGACAGCTGGACTGTGACGACATGATCCTTGCAAAAACTACTTGCTCACGCGTCCGAGCGTTTCGGACACGCGGTTCACCACGTCCTTCGGTGTACGATAGATATCTGCGATCGTCTGCGCCAGTGTCTCGCCGGTCATCGCATCGACAGTGAGACCTGCCTTCTTTGCTTCCGCGATGAATTCCGCATCCTTCATGGTGGCGTCGAACGCCCGCCGGAGAGTTTGTACCTGTTGGTCGGGCACGCCTGGCGGCGCGACAAAAGGCCTGCCGAGCGTTGCGCGCGAGAGGAACAGCTCGATGACCTGTCGCTCAGCTGCGTTCTTGGCCAGCTCAACGCCCACCGGGACTGTCGGGGGGATATGGGGGCTTTTTTCTAACGCCGCCTGGAACAGGATATTTATCTTGCCAGTCGTAAACATTGGCTGGCGGACCAATGAATCGTAGGCAACACAAATTCCCTGGACCTCGTTGCGCTCCATTGCGAGCAGGACTTCATTAGATCCGGAATAGCCCTTAACGATCTTGAACTTCATGTCCAGAAGTTCGGCGAGAAATTCGGGATAGATAGCCGTGTCCGCTCCGGAGCCGGTGGCTCCCACTACCAATTGCTTGGTAAAGAGATCTCCAATTGTCTGTACTTCAGCATCCTTGCGCGCGGCGCAGACGGTGATGTCCTTATCCGGACTGCCGATCCAGTTCATTGTCATAGGGTCAAACTGCGCCGCTCGGTTGCCGAACAGCGGCTCCAGCGGGATACCGCGGTTGATCAGGCCGAACACCGTTCCATCCTTGGGCGCTGCGCCGAATAAGTGAAGGGCCAATTTCAGTCCGCCGGCGCCCGGCATATTTTGCGGTATGACATTGGGCCTTCCCGGAATGTGCTTGGTGATATAGCGGGAAAGCAGGCGAGCCCAAACGTCGTTTACCCCGCCCGGTCCAAGGCCGATGAGCAGGCTAATCTGCTTGCCTGCGTAAAAGGTGTCTTCCGATTGAGTATGAGATGGTTGAATAGTTGTAACGAGCACCAAGAAAACGACCGCCATGCGGGCGATGTAACAAAGCCGCCGCGTTGCGAATTTCGTGACAATCTTATTGATCAGATGCATAGCCATTGCTCCGCGTCGCAGCTGAACGTTCGACGATTCCGAACATGGATTTTTCCAGATCCATTGATCAGTCTCGGATGTCCTGCAAAAACCAATCCGTTGGAATTTCACGGCCCAATTTCCGCTTCGCCGCCTGGGTATAGACCCAGCCGGCTACCGCCGAAAACTGCAGGCCCTGATTGCCTACATTTCGATAGAAGGTGATCTGGTCACGGCTGGTGCGGCCCTTGCACTTTCCGGTCACCAGATCGGCAAATTCCGGCTTGTCGGAGCCTTTGCCCCGGTCGGCAAACTCCGGCGAGTCTCCACCAAAGCCGGGCTCCGGGTTTTTTTCCGGTATGCGCTTCATCTGGTCGACGGTGCCTCCGATGAACGCAGCGGGGGACAGGCCGCGCTCTGCCTGAAACCGTTCCGTCTGTTTCATCTGCAGGCCAGCCGTGCCTTGCCGCACGACGACGTCAAACCGTTTCATGGCGGCATCCGGCATTTCGCGCCGCCCGAGATTGGTGACATGCTGGCCAGGCTCGAGCCACTCGGCATCATAGACTGGCTTCATGCTGTCCGTTGCCGATGAGACGATATCCGCCCCGCGGATCGCCTCACGGGGATTGTCCACCGCCCGCACTTCGAAGTTAAGCTGCTTCGACATCTCTTCGGCGTATCGCTCGCGATTTTCGGGAGTGGGGCTGTAAATTTTACATAACGAAATGTTCCGAACGCATTTGAACGCTTCGAGGAAAGTCCTGGCCATGCCGCCTGACCCAAGCATGCCGACGACATGGGAATCTTCGCGCGATAGATATTTGGTGCCAATTCCCGCGCCGCCGCCAACACGCATATGTTGCAGAACGCCATCGTTTATGAAAGCGACTGGCTCGGCATTGCGGGTCGAGATCAGATAGATCACGCCGCAGTAAGTGCCTGGCTCACGGCAATACTTCTCTTCGGTCCAGCCGCCATCGGAAGACTTTGGCCAGGTGATGATATCCGACTTCATCCGAATGGCGAAAAAGCCGTCATTGGCGCCTTCCATAGATCCCCAGCGGAAATAGCCGTCTTCGCGATCGCATGGAAAGTACATGTCGATACGCGGGCGGTGAATCGCCTCCCCGGTGGGAAGCTTCTTGAAAGCTTCTTCCTGCACCCGAATGCAGTCCTCCATGGTTAGAAGTTTAGAGACCGCATCATTGCCGATGATCAGCATTCCCAATTTCCTCGCAAAGCCAGTCCAGCGAAAACATGCCGAATAATAGAACGTCAGCGCATTCGCGGACGGAAATTTTATTCGGATCGATGCGAGTAAAATCTGCGGCCTGCTGGAGCGTGACCGTGCTGCCTTAGGCAAAACCCCCGCGTCGCTTGCTTTCTTCTGATCGTTCAATCGTTTAAGAGAAGACTCAGCAGCACAGTCCGTGCTGTTCCAATTCATCGCCTTTCTTGGTTCAATCGATGCATTCGATCAGGTTTGCGGGGCAGGGGTGGATCTGCCCCGCCAAATGGGGCTCCACTCGGCCAGCGCAGCCCAGCAGCCGGAGGCGGTGGGGTTGCGTGTCCAACAACCCCGCTGATGATGTAGGGCGCACAGCGCAGCCTGCTATTGCCCCTAATCGGCTGAACCGATTGAATTGAGAAACAAGGATGATCGGAAGCTATGGAAACTCAGAGTGCCGGCGGCCTTCAAGCGCTCGCCGCTTTCGGTTCGCAAATCAATTGTAGAAAAGCGGTAGAGGCTCGGCTCAGGTGCCGCTCGCGATGACGCAAGACCTGAAATGGCCGTCGAGGTAAATCGAATCCGACCCTGTGAAGTACACTCCTATCAATGCTCTCCGTTACCACGAGCTCGGAGATCACTGCGGCTCCGATACCGGCTTCCACCGCCATTCTCACGGACTCGTTGGAAGGCAACTCAATCGCAGTATTGAGGGCTTTGGCCTGTATTCCAAGCCGAACCAGGGCTGCCTCGAAAGTGGAACGCGTGCCGGATCCCGTTTCCCGCAAGACCCAAGACGTTTCGACAAGTTCGTGAGGATCGACACGAGCCCGCCCAGCCCAGGGATGCGTCATTCCAACGACCAGCAAAAGCTGATCATGCGCGATTGTCTCTTGCGTCAACCCGACTTCGTCGATCTCGCCCTCCACAAATCCGAGATCGACCGCGCCATCAACAACCGCCCTGGCTACCTGGGCCGTGTTGCCAATGCCAAGTCGAATCTGGATCTTGGGATAGAGTTGCCGGAAACGGACCAAATGGCGAGGCAACCAGTAGCTGGCAATAGTCTGGCTCGCTTGGACAACCAATGTCCCCCGCCTCATATCGGACAGTTCTTGGAGTATCAGCTCCGCTCCCGCAGCACGTGCGACTACCGCTTTAGCTTCTGTCAAGAACAATAGTCCGGCTTCAGTCAGCTGGATACGCCGCCCGATGCGATCGAACAACGGGGTGGCGTATCGTTGCTCCAGCGCCGCGACCGCCGCACTCGTCGCAGATTGAGTCAGCCCCAGCCGCTCGGCCGCTCTCGTCACGTGCTCAAATTCCGCGACCGCGATAAAGATCCGAAGTTGCTCCAGTGTCATCATGAATCCATATAACCGATTGAAGCGACAGGAACAACGAGTTGGAACAATCAAGCGCTGCTTGATCTTGTACCGTGCGCCTATGGTCTGTGCGAAGGGCGTGCAGCTATTAACGGGTCATGACCTGAGCGACCTTGTCCTGAGACAGGTGAAATCCAACACCGGCACTCTTTGCTTTCTGAAGGACCAGACCTCCCACCGCAGCGAACTGGCTGCCGAGCCCTACGTTATTTTTAAAGAGCGTAATCTGCTCATCCCCGGTTTTAAGCTCGTGGCGTCCAGTGACCAAATCAGGCAGGTCTACGATGTTCTCCCAGGCCAGAGTTCCTTCCTGGATGCAATCTTCAATTTCCTCAAGCCCGAAACGAACATCGAGCGAGTGAACCGCGACAGTATTGCATCGCGCCACACCTTGGGGATCGATCAGGCGTCGGTGGAAGAGTTCGTCTCCCGCGCCCACAGACACAACATGCTGGCCGGGCCGCAATAGCGCACCGTCGAACACTGGCGTGCGCGAGCTCGACGCCTCGCAGATCAAGTCCATGCCGACGACGGCTTGTTCCGGGCTCTTCACTGGCACAACATCGACTTCTAATTCCTCCGCCATTCGCGCAGCGAAGCGTGCCCGATGATCTGGGTTGGGGCTGAACACAAACACGCGATCAATTGTGGGACGCACGTGGCGGATAGCCCGAAGATTTGCGGCGGCTTGCCATCCTGAGCCAAACAGGCCCATCCTGGTCACGTCGTGTCGACAAAGGTAATCGACGCCAAGCGCGGAGGTCGCCGCGACGCGAATACCTTGCAACCGAGCTGAATGGATGATCGCTTCGAATTGAGCATCGTGCATGTTGTAGAGGAAAATCAGATCGCTATATCCCTTCGCGCCCGGTAAATCGCCATAGCGCAGATAGGTGTGCGTAAGGCCGTATGGTCCCGTGGCGAAACGCACCAAGTCAGAGCTGCTGCGTACCGCCCACACGCCGAAGTGCGGGCTGCCGCCTTCCATGGACTTAAAATTGTAGACGATGCGAGGGTTGTCGGCACCAACAGCGATTGGTCGATCCGCTTGCGGGTCTTCACCGCGCCAAGGCATGTAGTGGTTGGTGCGTGGACGGTTGAGCTGAAACTCGTTTCCACCGCGAAATTGAGCAATCTCGCGGTTGGATATTCGCAGCGCCTCAATGGCCTCATCAATTGTCAGCAGCCGAGAGACGTCCTCATTTGTTAAGATCAGCATGCTGTTAAATTTCCTTAGCTGAAAAAATCCGCGATCACCAGAAACTGGGCGCCCTATAGTCGAATCCAGGAGCACACGTTGATGCTGGATCGGGAATTGGCTGCCTCACACTGTCCTCGACTGGGTAAGCCCTTCACGCGCAAGCGCTTCGACCAGCGGCCCGCGCGCAAGCCACTCGTCCACCGAAAAGTCGCGGTTGAGGTAGCCGCGCTCCAAGAGAAAGGACTTCATGACCGCCAATGCTTCCAGCAGTGTCCCATCCAGCGCGGGCATCAGCTTGACAGGGTAGTTGGGCTCAAAGCAGACAACAATGTCTTGCGCGGCGATGCCCGCCTCGGCCGAAATCGCGTGTGCTGCTTCGTGGGGATGCTCCTGACCCCAGCGCGCCGCGCGCACCAGGGTCTGGACATAGCGCACGACTGCTTCGGGATGGTCGACCAGGAGGGATGCGGAGACCGTCAACAAGCGCGGAGTCGAGTTGTTGACACGGTTTGCCATCGTCGGCGAGGTTGCCAAATCATACAACAGGCGGATGTGCCCACGAGCCTCACGCTCAAGCTGCGCCGTCTCGCCGCCTTTCGCAAAGATCGCATCCACCCGCCCCTGCAGAAGGGCCAAGAGTTGGCCGTGATAATACGAACGATCATCGCGTGGTGCACCACTCGCGAAATCTGGGTTGATGATATGGTGCGGCTCGTCGGATTCAACGACATCCACAAATTTCACGTCCGTCTCATCCATGCTGTGTACTTTGAGAGCGGAATAGAACCCTTTTTCCGCTGCGAAGCGAAAGAAATTAAACATCAGCTTGGGCCACACCGGCAACGCGCAGCGCCGGCCCGCCAAGTCGGTTATCCCCCGTGCCGGATCATCGGCGCGCACATAGACGCCCAACACCTCTTCCATGAAAGTGATGCCTAGCAGCCGGGTAGGGGCTCCGTTGGATCGCGCCCAAATAGGCGGAGAGCCACCGCCTTCGCGGAATGACGCATCCAGTGAATGGTTGAAATGGGTGTCCCAGCTGGCCTTGTCCAATTCCTTGATATTGCGGACGACATAGTCGGTGCCGGCGAACATTTCGCCGAACATGTTGCGCTGAAAGGCAATGCCTGAAGCAGTCGGCACCGGGCAGCGGGTATACCAAAGCGTGTGTGTCACAGCAGGTTCAACAGCCATGCATCGATCAAAGCGATAGCCAGGGGTCAGGGACGCTGATCGTAATGCTCAAGAGATATCTCCAAAGGTCAAAGCACGCTATGATGTAAAACGTGCGACCAAAAGTTGGTACTTGTAGAACGGTCGGTTTGAATCCGCAGGGAGACTTCTTATGTCAAAGATGCGCCTTGTTGCAACTCTTGTTGCACTTTTGTCAGCAGTCAGCCCGGCTTGGAGTCAGGCACACGATCTTTTCTATAAGGATAAGGAGATCAAGCTGATGGTCGGATACGCCCCGGGCGGAGGCTATGACACTTATGCGCGTATCGTCGCGCAGTTTCTGGGGAAGCATATTCCCGGCAATCCCACCATTGTCGTTCAGAACATGCCCGGAGCCGACGGTCTTTCCCTGACGAACCATATGTACGTGCGCGCTCCGAAGGATGGAACGGTCATCGCGCTCACAAACCGCAATCTCGCCGTGGCGCCGGCGCTTGGCCTCATCGAAACTCAGAATGTGCACTATGATCCCACCAAATTTTATTGGTTGGCGAATCTCAACGTGGAGCTCAGCGTCATGGTTGTGCGCAACGACGCTGGCGTGGCCTCGCTTGATGATTTGACGCGCAAGCAGATTGTGGTCGGCGCCACCGGGATTACAGCGAGCAATGCCGTCTATCCTTACGTCATGAACAACCTTTTAAACACCAAGCTCAAAGTCGTTACCGGCTATCCGGGGACAAGCCATCTTACGCTTGCGTTGGAGCGCGGCGAAATTCAAGGCATCGGGGGATGGGCATGGTCAAGCATCCTTGTTCAAAGGCCGGACTGGGTCCGAGAAAAAACAATATTGCTGCTGTTGCAATTGGGCCTGCAAAAACACCCTGACCTGAAAGAGGTCCCATTGATTCTGGACCTGGCCAAGACTGACGATGAGCGGCAAGCCTTAAGCCTAATATTTGCGCCAGAGGCGATGGGCAGGCCGTTCTTCATTCCTCCGGGTGTTCCCTCAGAACGAGGTTCGATGTTGCGCGCAGCTTTTGCTGCAGTTGCGAACGATCCTGGTTTCAAAGCGGCCGCTGAGAAAGCCAAGCTCGACGTGTCATTCATGGACGGTGAAAGCTTGGAAAAGATCGTGAGACAGATCAACGCGGCGTCGCCGACGTCGATCGAATTGGCGAAGAAGATTACGCAGCGTCACAATACGGAGGTTGAGTCGAAACCTAAATGAGGCTCTTTGGGGTTCACCGCTCCACGCCACGCCCCGCCCCGTCTGCGCTGACGGAATGGTTTCTGCAGGACATCCGGAATTGATCTGACCCATCAGGAGCAACGAGCCCGCTCCTCTGTCCCCTCCGCGTATTGTGGAAAGACCTTCATTGCTCCGGTTTCAGAAGGTGCCGGTAGCCCGTGAGAAAGGCCTTCTGTTCCATATAGAGCCTCTTCGCCTCTTCCGGCGTGCCGGGGTCGAGCGGAAAGTTGGACGTCTTTGACCACTTTGCCAGTTCCGGATCGTTCAGCGCTGCCTGAAGAACATCGACGAGCTTCCGTTGGACGGCGTCGGGTAGACCAGGGGGTGCGGCGAACATCCGGTAGAGACCGAGATTCGCAAGCTGCGGATGGCCGATGTCGTCCACCGTGGGGACACCCGCTGGAGTGCCGCGCGCGCCCTTTCTTTGGAACCAAATAAGCTGCTTGAGGTCCCCAGTTTCGAGGTGTTTCGCGATTGTGACGTCGATTCCCATCCCCGCGTCCGCCTCGCTGCGGATGATCGCCAGCTGCGCCTCGGGCGCACCAGTGTATCCGGTCAGGAATTTAGCCTTAAACTGCAATGCATCGGCCACGATTCTAGCCATTGCCAAGTCGTTGCTGCCCGTGGTGGCGAAGTATGGGATGCGATCGGAAGTTTTCTGGAATAAGTCCAGACTTCGAAACGGGGTATTCTTCCCAATGACGAGCGAATATACGCCAACATTCACCACGCCAAGCCACGTCACGTTGTCAAAATCGTAGGGTAGTTTTTCGCCGGCAATCTGCGGCGCGATGCCGCCGGGCAGATCGACGATGCCAATGGTGTAACCGTCCGGCGCCGCCCGAAACATCGTCGCAATGCCCTTCGTGCTGCCGGCGCCAGGCAAGTTACGTGTGACAACTTTCACGCCCTTGGGCAGGTGTAACTCCATCGTCCTTGCAACGGCACGGCCATAAAGGTCAAACCCGCCGCCCGGTCCGTAGGGAACGATGAGGTCGATGTTGCGGTCCGGGTAGTCCGCCAATGCGGGTGACGCGGGTACCGTAAGGCACGCCAGCATGGAAACGGCAAAAACTCGCCCTAAAGCTAGATAGCTCCCCATTCTGTCCTCCTCGCTCAGGCTTGCGTGCCGCTCCCGTACTTTGCACCAGAGCGTGATGGCTTCAGATTGAATCGCCATCACGCTCTAGCTTCTTGTTTGAGCATGATCTCTTCCGAAAACCGGTGTCCACTTTTCGGGATCATGCTTTAGAACGGAACCGCTATCAGCTCGAATACATCGTCGCAATTGATCAGATCGACGCGCTTGAGAACGATTTTGTAACTACCGGAGTCTCCACGCAAGTGATGCCGCACGCGTCCTGAGAACAGACGTTGCGTGCGCAGTCGATAGTCGGTCATGATCATGTTCGACCGCACCCAACATTCGCCGCGCTTCGTGTCTACATTTTCTACAACCACGTTGCCGACCAGGTGGCACGTGCGATGTGGCGGGTTCTGTGAGTGTATGTTCGGATGACGAAGACGCTCGAAACGGGTCTCCATCATCCGCCTGTCGTCGTAGAATAGTGAGGGCTCACCTTCCGGACTCGCCTGTTCCAACTTAAGTGGAACCCAGTAGTGGCCGTCTTCGGCGAAGAGGTCCCGCCACTCCTCAAACCTCCGCTCGTCAAGCAGCTGGGCCTCGTAGATCAAAAAGTCTTCAATCGAACGCTGATCGCCCAGGACGGCGATCGGTTCAGCGGCCTGAACCGACATCTGCATCATCCTCCGTCATCAGGCGCAGCCAGGCCGCATATTGCGCCCGCTGCTGCACCTCCACGGTCCCATTGTTCACGTAATCACCCCTTTCGTCCTCTTTGTCAGTTTCGACGCCGCGCGCAAACCACACCCAATCCGATCCCTGCGCCTGAAGGCCGGCCTGCAGCCGTCGGAAGCATTCGAGGTCGTCCGTTTGAATGAGCGACGACGCGGAATGGGTAACGTTGAGATGATGGACGAAGCCGCGGTTCATCTCGTCCGGCGCGCCCTTTAGTTGAACCGGATAGACGTGGACCTCGGTGCGGTCGACCGCGACAGGAAAGATTACCCGTACGTGCTGATTGAGCGCCTGGAGGGTCATATTCGGATAGAAGGCGGTGTTGTGGCGCTTCGGTTGAAGTACTTGGCGAGCACGCTCCGCGCCGTGGCGGGCTTCGAGCGATTTGAGGTAGGATTTGAACACCGGATCGTCGGGTATTTGCTCGGCCACGGGTTGATGGCCGCTGAAGCTGTGTCCGTTCGAACGCGAACCCCAAGCCGCGCGCTCCTCCCACCGCACCGCCGCCTGGCCTCTGTCGCTGATTTCAGAGCTGGAGTCTTCGCCGGACCGCCGGCCAAATTGCCGTCCGCTGCGTCTGATCGTAGATTCATGGGAGAACGGAACATGGTACATGTCGACCACGTTCTCGATCTGCATTTTCCAGTTTCCGCGAAACATGTATTTATGGACGCCTGCGCTCAGATCGATCTCGTCATGGGGTGCGCGATCTACCAACTCGTCTATGCTGTCTTTCGCTTGTCCTAGATGTTCTTCCAGGCTGGGACCGTTCGGCGCCAGACTGGCAAACACAAATCCGCGATAGACCTCAACTCGCGGAACGCGTCCCATTCCAAGGGAAGGATCGCTCAGATCGAAGTTCTTGCCATAACCCCGCGGCATGGCGACGGCGTCGAGATCGCCGTTGGTTTTGAACGTCCAGCCGTGATAGCAGCATCGGAATAGCGGAACGTTTCCTCTGTCATCGTTGCACACGATGGCGCCGCGGTGGCCGCAGCTGTTGTAGATGACATAGATCTTTCCATCGCTATGACGCGACAGCACGACAGGCTGTTTGCCAATGCGGGTGGTGATGTAATCCCCGGGCTTTGGCACTAAGCTATCATGGCCGACATAAACCCATGTCCGGCCGAAGACCTTCTCCATTTCAAGATCAAATAGTTCAGAATCGAGATAGAGTGATCGATGAACATGATCGCGATGAACAAGCGATCGGATCACCTCCGGGTCGTACCTCATTTCCCTTCTCCAAAGAACGGCTTAAGGAAATGTCATCACTCCCGCCGCCGGTCGGCATTGAAGCACAGAGGTTAAGTCCGACAAAGCAGGAATACCCACATATCAAAAAGACACGGAGGAATCATCGGCAAAATCGATTGGAACATCCCGCCGAACACACTACAAACTCCTATAAATTACAAATTCTTACAAAATAGTCGTGTGCACAAATGACCCGCATCACCCTTGCTCTTGACCGCTACGACCGCCACTTCCCGTTCTTTCTGGGTCAGCTGGACGTGCTCCCGGCTTTTGATCTCATTCCGTTGGAAGTTGGAATGGTCCCTCCGCGCCGCCACGGCGTGGATCGCCACGGTCGCATGCTACGGAACGCGGAATTCGACGCGGCGGAAGTATCCTTGGCTTCCTATATCATCGCAAAAAGCCGCGGCGCGCAATTTACGGCTATTCCGGTGTTCCCTCGTCGGTTGTTTAGCCAGAACCATATTTTCGTAAGCGAGACATCAGGGCTCAGCCATCCCTCGCAGCTTGCGGGCAAGCGTGTGATTGTGTGGGCTTTCCAGGTCACGATGTCCGTTCTTGCGAAAGGTGACATGCGACGCGAATATGGCTTGGATTGGCGGTCCGTCGAATGGCTTACGATGTTTGAAGAGGAGATGCCGGTTCCGGGCCTGCCTATTCGACGGCTGGCCGAAGGAAGCGATCCCATTCAGATGCTGCTGGATGGTGAGGCCGAAGCATTCATTCATCCACATCCGCCGGATACTGCAATTTCTGGCAAGCATGGAATTCGAAGGCTTTTTGAGGATACGGCCGGCGAGTGTCAGCGCTATTTCAAGCACACCAACCACTTTCCCATCATGCATCTGATCGCGGTCAAAGAGGCCACAGCGCGTGCAGAGCCAGGCCTTCCGCGCACGCTGATGTCGCTGTGGGAGGAAGCGAAAGCCATTGCCGATGCGGATTATCACGACCCCGGTTTTGGTTTGTCAGCTCTAGGACGTCTCACCTACGAGCAGCAAAAAATAAACCTTGGTGCTGACATCTGGCCGAGTGGCCTTGCTGCCAATTTGGCAAATCTCGAGCGCTTCATGGAAGATATGGTGGATCAGCAGCTGATCTCGCGGCCTATCCCCATCGAGCAATTATTTTGCAAATCTACCCTCGAGACGTGAGCCACTCCCCCGTTGCTCACCGAGGCAAGCTGCTTGCCGGGGGACGTAGCGCGATGATTCGGGAGAGCAAATGACTTTGATTTTGGACAATTCGGAGATAGCCGAACTGCTGCCGATGCCGGACTGTCTGGCGCGTCTGAACGAGGCCTACCAGGAACTGGGTGAGCGGCGGGCCACCAACCGGCCCCGCAGCGACATCTATGGTCCCACTCATGAAAATGGACGATACATTTTTAAAACGATGGACGGCATCGTGCCGAAATACGAGGTCGCTGCCATCCGGCTGAACTCAGACGTCATTTCCTGGAACAGCAGCGCGGCCGGCGTTGTGAAGGAGAAGCAGCCGACGGCCCCCGGTAACAAGTGGGTTGGGCTCGTCCTGCTGTTCAGCACTCGGACGGGCGAGCCGCTTGCAATCGTGCCGGATGGTGTGATGCAGCGACTTCGTGTGGCCTGCACGAATGCGCTTGGCGTCCGCTACATGACGCCGGAAAACGCCGGCGTTTACGCGCTTCTTGGCTCCGGCTGGCAAGCGAGCGGGCAGGCCATAGCTGTCGCTCTCGTTCGCCGACTCCGAGAAGTCCGTATTTACAGTCCGACCCGCGCCAATCGAGAACGCCTGGCTACCGAACTCAGGCAAGTACTTGGAATAGATGTCATCCCGGCCGACGATCCGCAAACGGCTGTCTCGGGCGCTGACATTGTGGGCGCTGCGACCAACAGCATTACTCCCGTCATTGAACTCGACTGGCTCGCCTCCCACGCACACGTCACCTGCGTCAAAGAGCTCGAGCTCGGCGAAGGAATCCTTGATCGTAGCCAGCTGGTCGTAGTCCACACCAGGCTCGACCGTCCGGCAAATTATGTCGTCGGGGAGGGCGAGCATGCGATCTATGCGCATGACCCCATGGAAGGTATCGGGGCGGCGGCGCGGCAGGCCAGGTCCACGCGCACGCTCAGCAAGATCGACCTCACGAAGCAGCCAGACCTTGCCCAGCTTGTTACAGGAAAGGTAAAATTGCCGCCTGCCGGAAGCATGACTTGCTTCGTCAACACGATCGGGTTGGGCATTCAGTTTGCCGCCTTGGGCGCTCTCGCCTACGAACGGGCCAAAGCGCGGGGAATAGGACGGGAAATTCCTACCGACTGGCTATTGGAATCCGTTCATCCCTAGCAGAATCGGGCAACACCGTTACGCCTACTATTACAATTTCTCGACTAGTTCAGAATGCGCTCGACTGCCGCTGCCAGTTTGAACAGCCGCCCATCCTGTCCCGCCGGCGCTGCGAGCATCAGTCCGACGGGCGCCTGCGGCGGACGTGAGATGGGCAATGAAATAGCGCAGCCGTCCAGCATGTTTATAATTGAAGGATTGCGCAGAATCAGGAGATTGAGCCGCGCGAAATCCTCGTCCTTGTCGAATGTGTCGATGCGAGGCGGCACGATGGGCGCCGTTGGAAAGGCGATAAGATCGTAATCCTCCATGCGCTTTTCGAATTGTGCAATCAGCATCCGGCGGGCATGGATCAGATCGATGTAATCGACGGCACTCTGCTCGGCTCCCCGCTTGATGCGCGCCAGCACGCGCGGATCGTAGAGCGCGCCTGCTTTCTCGATCAGTTTCTTGTGCCAGGCATAACTCTCGGGCGCAGAGAAGCCGCCTTTTGCATTGACGCGTGGAATCTCGTCGATCTCGGGGAAAGCAACGTGGAGGATGTGCGCACCCACTTCGGAGAGGCGCGACAAAGCCGCGTCGAAGGCCAACGCGACATCTTTATCCATATCGTCAAGCACAAAGCTGCGCGGTACGGCAATGCGCAGCCCGCGCACGTCCCGCGCGTCGAATACGATCTCCGGCTCGCCGGCGAGTATGGCGTCAATCGCCGCGCAGCAGCGAACTGTTCGGGCCAGCGGCCCGATCGAGTCGAGCGTCGGGGAGAGCGGTATGGCGCCCTCAAGCGGCACGCGCCTGGCAGTCGGTTTGTAGCCGACGATGCCGTTGAAGGCCGCAGGAATCCGGCAGGAGCCGCCAGTGTCCGTGCCAAGGGCCGCATACGCCATACCATCCACCACGGAAATCGCTGCGCCCGACGATGAGCCGCCGGGAACGCGACCGACTTGCCGGTCCCAGATATTCTTCGGAGTGCCAAAATGCGGATTGATGCCGACGCCCGAAAAGGCGAATTCGGTCATATTAGTGCGGCCGATGATCACAAATCCGGCCGTTTTTAACCTCTGCACGGCAACAGCATCGCGCTCGGCGGGTTCGGTGTCTGCAAGCACGCGCGACCCCGCGCGCGTCACCTCGCCCGCAACGTCGAAGAGATCTTTGATCGATACCGGTATGCCCGCATAAGGCGAGGGCGCGGCACCTGCGTTGCGGAGTTCGTCCGCTGCCTGTGCGGCCGCCAGCGCCTTCTCGCGCGCAACGTAAAGAAAGGCCCGCGCACCTTCTCCGCTTCGGTCGTCGATGCGCTCGAGACAATCTTCGATGAGCGCACGGCTGGTCGTCTGTCCGCGCGTCAGCATTATTGCGAGTTCGGCGAGTGACGCGCCTTGGCTCATCGGAAGCGGCTGGTCCTCAGGCCGGATCGAAATAGTGAATTTCGAGCAGAAGACAGCCCTGGTCCGAGCGAAAGGGGCCGTGAACGGCACCGGGCGGCCGGCAGGCATAAGTGAAGGGTTGAAAGGCTTCGCCACCCTTGCCGTTTTCGTCATTGCCGACCGTGAGTTCGCCGGAGACAAGGAACACTTCCTCCCAATATTCGTGCACGAAGGGCACGGTTGTGTAGACGCCGGGCGCGAAGCGCAGAAGCCGCGTACGGCTGCCGGTCTTGCTCACTTCATCGAGCGTGCCTGACAGAATCTTCTGCTGAATGCCCGTAGGATAGCCAGCCGGAACTTCCCAGCCCTTGCTCATGTCGAGCGTATGGAATTCGTCGTGAAGCTTGTTGATTGCCATGGGATATCTCCCGTTGGGAAGGATTCAAACCGTCCAGAGATTGCGAAACTGCTGCGCGACGACATGTTCGTAAGGCGCATCGGCCTTGAGAATACCCATGTCACGTGCAAATTGGTTCATGCCGCGCACGAAGTCCTCGGAGATCGACGGATCGTAATAAGGCAGGTCGCGACCCACGATATCGGCGATAAGCTCGGCCTCGAACGATGGGAAGAGCTTACGCCCGACTTCTGTCGCAAGATTAACGTTCGCCTTCAGGGCTTTTTGCGTGGCGACGACGGCGCGCACTACCGCCGCCGCCGTTGCAGGATCGCTCGCTATCAGCCGGTCGGTCGTGGCGACGGAGGCCATCGTATAGTTGAAACAGGGCTTCGGTCCGTCACCGCGGCGGACATCGAGAACCATGGTGCCGATGCCGCGACGTAACGCCACTTCCGCGCCCATGCCGTTTGCCCAGAAACCGTCGATCTTTCCGTCTTCAAGGGCCTTGGCGGCGGTGACGCCGAAATTGACGCCGGCTCCCAGCGAGCCCGGCACCGGTGCGATCTTCACGCCGTCGCGTTCGAGATCGATGCCGGCTTCGAGCAGCAGACGGCGCAGGCCCATCTCGACCCAGGGCGCCGCGCCGATGCTGCGCCCCTTCACGATGCTGATGTCGCCGCGCTTTGGCGCGAGATCGGCCCGCATGATGAGGAACCAGTACATGCCCTGCGCCTGAGCACACAGCAGCTTTACGCCGCTCCATTCGGGGAAGGCCGCGAGCGCCGAATGGGCCGAGCCGCCGACGAAATCCACCGCTCGGTCGCGAAGTGCCGCATAGGCCTTATCGACGGGGAAGATCAGTTCAAGCGCAATGTCGAGACCTTCCTTTTTGAAAAATCCGAGTTCCACCGCTGCGACCGCGGGAAAATACGAGTTCGAGATCATGTCCGGCACAGCGAGTTTCATCGGGCGCGTTTTCCTTTAGCGGTTGATCAGGATTCATCCCGGCCGGACATTTCGCCCTGCCAAGGTGCGACCTTGCGTTCGATCCAGCCCACGAACGAGTTCAACGCCGTCGCCAGCACCATCAACACGAACACCGGTACGAACATGCGCGCGGTGTCGAAACTGTTGGCTGCATTGATAATGATAGCCCCGAGGCCGGAAATGGCGGTGAAGAACTCCGCGATCACCATCGCCACAACGCCGCGACCAACCGCGAGTTTTATGCCCGCCATGATGTAGGGGATCGTCGCGGGTAGAACGATGCGCCGCAGAATCGTGAAGTCGGACGCTACAAACGATTTCCCGACCTCGATCAGCGTCTTTGGTACGGCGCGCACACCGAGCCACGTGTTGATAATGATGGGAAAAACGGCCATCAAGAACACGACCGCGGCCTTGACCGTAAAGCCGAGGCCGAACCACAGAATGAGCAACGGCACGAGCGCGACCAGCGGCATCGCATAGGCCGCCGTGACGAAGACGCCGATTGCCGCTTCGAGGACGCGCCACCGCCCTATCAGGAGACCGAGCGGCACGCCTACGACGACTGCAAGCGCATAGCCGGCGAGGAAAGCCTGCATGCTCTGCAAAAGCGCACGCAGCAAGTCCCCGGAAAGAATAAGATCCCAGAACGCCACCGCGATGGCTGACGGATAGGAGCCGAATATAGGATTGACGTCGCGCCCGAACAATTCCCAGACGGCCAGGACGAAGCTGACCGCCATCAGAGTGATCGTCCAGCTCGGCAATTCGCGCCGCGGAGCAGGTGCGGCGTTCCCGTCGAGCGGAGCGGTCGCGGCCGAAAGCTCCGTCTGTCCGATCATGGCATTGTCCTTCATGTCATTCACGTCAGTGCAGCTCGTCCCGCGTGCTGTGCAGCGTCTTCCAGACGAGGTAGCGTGTTCGCGCGAATTCAGCCGAGCCGCGTAACGCGCCTAGATCGCCGCGCGGACGCGGAAGCGGAACTTCGATGATTTCCTGGATCGTCCCCGCGCGCATCACGATGATGCGATCGGCGAGCAGGACAGCCTCGTCGAGATCGTGCGTGACGAAGACGATCGTCTTCTTCGTGCGCGCCTGAATTTCGAGGAGTTCGCCTTGCATGCTCTCGCGCGTCTGCGCATCGAGCGCGCCGAACGGCTCGTCCATCAGGAGAACCTGTGGATCAATCGCCAACGCGCGCGCAATGCCGACGCGCTGCTGCATTCCGCCCGACAACTGATAGGGACGCCGGCTTGCGGCATCGGTCAGCCCAACGAGATCGAGATAATGCATCGCGGTCTGCTTGAGCTCGGAGCCGCGCATGCCCTTCATTTCGAGCCCGAACATCACGTTCTGAAGTGCCGTGAGCCAAGGGAGAAGCTCGGCATGCTGGAAGACGAGGCCGCGGTCGTAACCGCAGCCCTTCACGACCTTGCCATCCACGGTGACGCGACCATGCGTGGCGACTTCGAGGCCCATGAGAACGCGCAGCGCCGTCGTTTTGCCGCACCCGCTTGGCCCGATCAGTACAACGATTTCACTATCCCGAACATCGAAGCTGACCGACTTCAGCGCCTGCACGACTTGAATCTTGTTGTCGATGCGAAACGTGAAAGTCTTCGATACGTCCGTGACGTTCACCCAGCCCATGGCAACTCCAAAACGGCGGATTTAGTTCTTCGCAGGCCCGGTCAGGGCAAGCGCCTTGTCGCGCACACTGTTGTCGATGAATTTTGCCAGATCGACGGGCGCCTTAAGAACGCCGGTTTTGACGAAAAGATCGCGCATCCATGCGAGCTTGTCTTGCTGAATGGGCATTTCAGGGTCGATAGCGCTGAGCTTCAGCACTTCGTCGTAAACATAGGAGGCGCGGGGGTCGTCATCCTTCGAACCGGTCAACGTCTTGGTCAACTTTACCACGGCATCGCGGTTTTTCATTGCATAGCGCAGCGATTCAATGGAGGCAGCCAGAAACTTTGCCGCGTCATCCGGGCGCGCGGCAATCGTCTTCGCGCTCATATAGGTGCAGAAGCGGATGTATTCGGGGGTCACATCGTGCGCGTGAACGAGCACCTTCAGGCCCAGTTTGTCCACGATCGGCGTGAACTCGCTCGAGACGGCCGCGGCGCCAACGATGCCTGCCGACACGGCGCGGAAACGGTCCACGTCGCTGCCCATCGACGCGAACTGAACGTCCGACGACGATATTTTGTACTTTTCGAGCACGGCTCGTGCGAAGAGATCGGGCAGCGCCCCGGGTGAGGAAATAGCGAAGCTCTTGCCCTTCAGTTCCGCCGGCGATTTCACCTCCGTCTTGGTGATGATCGCATAGGTCAGGCCGGGCCAGTAACAACCGACAACTTTCACATCCGCGCCGCGAGAAATCGCAACCATCGGCGCTCCCGGGCTTCCCTCGTAGCTTTCGAGTTCGCCCGCAAGGAGCGCCCGCAACGCCAGCGCGTCACCCTTGAATTGTACCGTCTCCAACTTGATGCCGCGCTTTTCGGCGAAGCCGCCTTTGTCGGACATGAAAACAAAGCCGGCGTCGCTCTTGGCTTCGACCATGCCGTGATGCCACACCTTTTGGGCAAAGGCAGCGCCGGGAAGCAAGCTCACGCCGGCGAGGGCGAAAGCGAAAAAGGTGTGCCGTTGCATCTGCATTACCGTATTCATTTTCATGTCATCCTCCCGAGTGTTCAGTTTCGTGGCAGCTCGATATGAGGTTGAAGTCCGATGGCGCGAACGCCGCCGGGCGGCCAATCAATCGTCCGGTTGGCGCGGAACAGGATCATTCATTGCGACGTCACTGCGACGTTGTTTGACGAGCTCGTCTCCGAATTCGAAATATTCGCTACGTGTCGCCATTTCCGCCTGACGCGCGAGAGTCTTCGGCCAGACGCCGAGATCGTAGCCGTGCCAAGGCGTCTCGGGCTTGAGCGGCGGCAGACCAAGCCGCTCCCAGATCTGTTTTGCATTTTCCATGAATTCGCGCTTGGGCAAGGCGACCGGGGCGAACTCGCCCTTGAGCAGCGCATTGATGAGAACAGACGCGCTCTCACCATTGTCGCGCAGTCCCCGCGGACCATGACCCGGATCCTTGCGACCGAGGACCTTCAGATCATGCTGCGGCTGGCAGCGATAGGACATCGCCCAGAGCAGTGCATCCGCGTTCTCCGGATCGATATCCTCGTCGATGGCGATGACCCATTTGCCCGCGAAACGATGTAGGGTCGAGGTGGCATAGAGTGCGCGCCATACTTCCGTCTCCGCGATACCGCGTTCGAAAACGATGGCAATTACCGCATAAAGACTGGTCAACGGCTCGTGCATTGACACGCGCTTCACGCCGCGGATTCCGAGCGCGGTGCGCAGATGATTGAGATAGACTGGCTCCATCGCCGCCTTGCGGATGACGCTGGACTCGCTCGGCGTCACCTGGCTGATGAAAGAGGGCACGATTGGATTACGCCGGCGTGTGATCGCAGTCACGTCCATGAACGCGTTGTATTCCTGCAGATTCACATATCCGTGCGACTCGCCGAAGGGCGCCTCCGGTTCCAGCAGCTTTGTGTTGATAAAACCTTCAATGACAATTTCGGCTTCAGCCGGCACCATCAGGTCCACGGTCTTCGCCGAAACGACGTCGATTGCAGAACCAGCAAGTCCGCCGGCAACCGCTACCTCGTCGACGCCTTCGGCGAGCTTCTGCACGGACGTGTAGGAGACGGCCGGAGGACAGCCGAGTACGACCGCGCAGGGCATCGGCTGGCCCCGCTTCTTGTATTTCAGCCAATGCGCATAGATGCCGGCGCGCAACTCTACGGACGGATTCATCCCGAGCCGCCGCGGCGCCTTCAACTGGCCGCGATAATTGCCGATATTTTGAACGCCGGTGTCGGGGTCCTTTGTGATGAAGTGACCGGCGGAAAGGTAGGGACCGTTGTCCCAGCCTGGCGTCGAAATCGGTACCGGAATTCCGTCGAGCGCAGCGCCCGGTTTGTCGAGCGCATCGCCAATAGTGACAATCTCATGGCAGGGCGCATCGGTGACGATGTTCGGCGCGATCGGATTGGCGATCGCCTTGATCCAGGTCTCCCCGATTTCTTCGAGCGGTTTGCCAAAGCCAACGCGGTAAACATCCGGCGTTGCAGCAAGGCCGGCCACGAGAACCGCGGCGTCATACTTGCGGCCCTTGCTGTCGGTCGCCTTGGTAAAGAGGAAGGCCTTGCGTTCCCGCTCCGGGATGCCACCGCGATATTGCCAGCGGACGAGCGGATGCATCTCCGTGTCCTTGTTAATCGGTTCATCGACGACGATCAGAAGACCCCTGCGCGCAAGTGCGATGACATGTGCGTGGAGATCGGGATAGGTGCGCCGTTCCGCGTTCGCATCGAGATAGCGTTCGAGAGACTTGGGAATTTCACGGTCTTGTTTTTGCATCTGCGGAAAGACTCTTGCTCTCGTTCAAGGTGCGTGACGGACAATATTTTCGATGCTTCCAGCCGTCGCGAAAAGATCTGCATCGCGCTCGTTGAAGCCGATCAGCTGCACGCCGAGCGGTAGGCCGCCCAGCGTGAGCAAGGGCAGCGATAAGGCCGGGGCGCCGAGCAGCGACGCAGGCACGGCGAAAATGGGGTCGCCGGTCGACTGTATGCCAACCGGCGCGACGCCGGGAGCCGGCAGCGTGACGCAGGCCGCAGCGATATCGGCTAGTGCGGCATACGTTGCGCGGATTTCGCGACGGCGAGCGATCGCTGCGCGATATTCCTCGATCGTCATCGCTTCCGCTTCGCGCAACCGCTGGATCATCGGCTTGCTGAGCTTCGACGCGTCCCGATCCTCATAGGTATTGAGCGGCCAACGCGATTCCCAGGCATTGATCTTGCGTGTGAGCGGCAGAACTTCCGGCAGAACCGCCTCGAGTGCCGCGACCTGCGCATTCGAATGTCGCGTTAGAATGTCGATTCCGGCTGACCTCAGTCTGGCGATAACGCCTTCGAGCGCGGTCTTCGCATGGTGATGAGCGGTTTGCCATCCCGATGTCTCGATAAAGGCGAGCGCACGCGGGGCCGTAGGTTCGGGCACCAGCTCCGGCCCGGCAATTCCGGGAAATCCTGGGTCGCCGCCGGCGCGTACGACAATTTCACGCGCGACCTGCCAGGTATCTGCGCGTGTCGCTGCGAGTACGCCCGCACAGCTCTGGCTCATATAGTCATGGCTGCCGCCACGGTTCAGGCCGCCGATGCTCGGCTTGTAACCCCAACATCCGCAATAACTTGCGGGGCGGATAATCGAGCCGACGACCTGTGTGCCGAGCGCACCGGAAAGCATTCCGGAGCCGACCGCCGCCGCGGATCCGCTGCTCGAACCGCCGGGGGTACGTGTCAGATCATGAGGATTCCGGGTCGGACCGGGTGTGGTGGCGGCGAATTCCGTCGTTACCGTCTTGCCGACGACAATTGCCCCGGCTTCACGCAATGCCCGGACGGTGGCGGAGTCACGGTTTGAGCGCCAGCCCTCGAAAAGGGACGAGCCCATGCCGGTGGGCATGTCTACCGTCTCGATCACGTCCTTAATACCGATGGGCATGCCATCGATGCGCGACAGCGGTTTGTCGGCCTTCCAACGCGCCGCCGCGGCATCGGCCGAGGCACGTGCCGCGTCGATATTGACGGCGACGAACGCCTGTACGTCGTTTTCGTGCGCCGTGTAACTGACGAGACATCGGTCGAGAAAATCCCGCGGCGTATCTGTGCCGGCGGCAAAGCGGCCAAGCGCATCGGCGTAGGAGCGAAGCCTGGTAACATCATCAAGCATAACCATCACGCAGCCTCATCCTGGGTTATGGAGGCAGCGCGGCGTTGCATCGAAATCATCGAGCTGCGCAGGAGAAACTCGCGGGCGCGTGCGGGGTCGGCTGCAGTGCGCGACAACTCCTCGAAGTTCTTCTTACGCTGTTCCGGATCGCGCGCCTCAAGCTGCTTCTTGTTCGCGATCGATTGTGCCTGTACGAATTCGATCGAGACGGTACGACGCTGCTGCGAATAGAGGTCGAGCAGGCGATCCGGCGTGCCATCCAGGATCACGGCGGCGAGCTTCTCCGAAAGATTCGCGGCATCCTGCAGGCCGCCGTTCAGGCCCATGCCGCCGATCGAATTGTTGACGTGTGCCGAGTCGCCCGCGAGCAGGACTCGGCCCTTGCGGAAGGTGCTGGCGACACGCTGGTGCGTCGTATACAGGTTGCGATGCACGATGTCGTAGGGCTGTGTTGCAGGGAAGAACTTTTGCAAGCGCGCCTGCACGGCCGCCTCGGTCATCAAATCGGCTTCGCTCGTTTCCGGATTGGTCGGGAACACCGTACGCCATAAGCCGGGCGGGCCGTCGGCGGCGACTTTGAAACAATTGCACCATTCATCGGGGTCGGCGAAATAGCTGCGATAGCAATATCCGCGATGCGCGCGGAAATCGAAAGGCGTCGTCAGCACCAGGAAACGCTCCGCCCAGGTGAAGCCCTCAAAAGCAATCTCGCTCTGCTTGCGCACCGTGCTACGCCCGCCATCGGCCCCTATCAGATAGGCGCCGGAATGACGCTCTTCGCCCGTCCTCGTGCGAACGGTCACCGTCGCCCGATTGGCGCTTTGTTCGACGGATGTGACCTCATGGCCGAAGTGAACCTCGACATGAGGCAGAGCTTTCAGACAATCGAGTATGATGCGAGAGGTCTTGAATTGCTCACACTGGATCACGTAGGGGTAGCGTGTCTCCTCCTTGAGAAGCGTGAGATCGAATTCCGCCACGCGCTGTCCGGTGGGGCGGTCCCAGAACTGGAAAATAGGGGCAATGAGACCGACGCGTTGCATTTCCCCGACGAGACCGGCTTCGCCGAGCACTTCCAGCGTCGCGGGATGCGTCGTGGCGGCGCGGGCATCGGGCTGCAGGGCTTCGTTCATATCGAAGAGCCGCACTGGAACACCCTGCCGTCCGAGCAGCAAGGCGCAGAAGAGCCCGACAGGACCTCCGCCTGAAATGAGAACTGTCCGATCCGCCGTCATTCTGAATTCTCATCGCCTCATGTGCTGGCCGATGCGAATTGCGCATCAGGTGCGAGTCAGATTGTTCCGGAATGCATTGATGTGCGCGCGCATCGCGTCTTCAGCGCCCGCGGGATCGCGATCCTTGATCGCGGCGAGAATGGCTTGGTGTTGGTCCTGCACGCTCTTGTGATGGCCGGGTCTGTTTAGCGAGATAAACCAGAAGCGTAATGAGCGATCGTGCAACTTCGCAAGGCAGTCTCCGAGCACGGCATTCTTGGACGCGCGTGCGAGCACCATGTGAAACTCGCGATCGAGCAGCATTAAATGCTCGCTGTTGCGCGCCTCGATCCATTGGTGAGCGCGCGCCAGAATATCGGAGAGATGTATAATCTCATCCCGGTCGGCGCGATCCGCTGCAAGGCGCACGCAATAGGCCTCGGTGAGCAGACGCACTTCGATGATCTGCATGATCTCGTCGAGGCTCACCGGCTTGACGATGACGCCCTTGCGCGGGATGACATCGACCATGCCTTCGAGCATCAGGCGGTCGATCGCCTGGCGCACCGGCGTGCGGCCGATGCCGAGCGTCGACGAAAGATAGGCTTCGTTGACATATTCTCCGGGCTTGAGGACGCAGGTGATGATGCGATGCTTGATTGCCTCATAGGCGGCGTCGCGCAGAGATTGCGGTTCCTGCACCTGGAGGGAAACGACGTTCGACGCCAGCGGATGCTCGGCTTGCATTTCCTTGCGTCGCGCGGCCATCTTCTTGCTCATCCCAGCACCGGCAGCGTTTCGAGTTCATAGCCATGTCTAATCGTACGACCGAGGATGGGATCGTCGATCTCGAATTCGAAGCGGCTCGCGGGGCGAATGCCGCCTTTCGCGGCAAAAGTACCGCACAGCATCAGCGAACCCTCGGGGAGCGAGTCGCCGCCAGTGAAACCCTTGATGAGTGTCGCCGGATCAAGCATCGCGGCAACCGAGCCTTCCTGATAAAGAACGCGCTCGCTGTTCTCATGAATAAAGGAGCGCAGCATGATTTTGTCCCAATGGTCGGCAAGGTCATCGAAACTCCAGAATTCCGAAGCGATGGGCTTCTCGCACATCTGCTTCGAAACAGTAACGTTGTAGGTCTCGACCTCGCGGTCTGTGTGATCGGAGCCGACACCGACCCAAAGCTTGCCGTTCCATTGGGCAAGTACGAATTCGACTTCTCCGCTCGAAGCGGTGCCGGTGGCCTGGATCGTCGAGGCCGTCGTCACGCGGGGGGCCGATACCCGGTAGAAGATGGGGGTGGTGGACGGCCGCCGTACGCCGAGCTCTTCCAGCTCGCGGATATGCTTCTCAAGCGCGACGCGGTCCCGCCCGGTCCACCCGGCGACGATAACTTGCGAAACCGGGGAGGAGCGGGTTTCGGCAAGGTCGCGGGTGCGGAGGATAGTTGAGAGTTGATGGGGCGCCACTGAGTGTCCTCGCCATATGAAATATCATAGTGATATTTCTGTAGCCTATCAATCGGAACCTCAATCGAAAATCAAATCCGAATGTATGATGGTGCAGTCCGCCAGGATAAGCGGCGGCCCGCGTGGTTCTCGAAATTTCATCCAGCCGGATTCGCGGTAGGCAGAATCAGCGCGTCATCCGATACGATGTTTGTGGTCGTTCACCTGGTCGGGTCTCGTCGCCGACCTTTTCAGGTCGTGGCAGCACCAGCTTGAATTCGCGCGTCCAATTATACACCTGCTGCAGGAAGCATGACTGCTTCCGCAACACGATCAGGCATTCAGTTTGCGCCTTCGGTCTCGCCTACCAACGGGCCAAAGTGCGAGGAGTATTTGATGAAGGGCACGGTCCGCCACTAACAGCGTCCCAGTTTGGCTCCTATTGGACCTTTATGCCGGAAAGGTTCACTGCCTTCGCCCAATTTTCGCTGTCCTTGCGCAGGTAGTCGGCGAACTCCTGGGGAGAGTTCGGTACCACCTCGAAGCCACCGGCGATCTGCTTCTCACGAAAAGCGGGTTCGTTGACGACGCGGTTCACGTCGCGACTGATGCGCGCTACGATTTGAGGCGGAGTGCCCGCAGGCGCTAGCAGGCCATACCAAGCAGAAGCGACCACTTCTTGATAGCCGAGTTCGGCGAAGGTGGCCACATCGGGGAGTTGCGGCGAACGTTGCGTCCCTCCGATGGCAATCGGCTTGATGAGACCCGTCTCGATGTGAGGCTTCGCCGAAGGAATACTCGTTACGGCAAGCTGCACCTCGGAAGCAATGGCTGCCCTGATCGATTCAGGACCACCCCTGTAGGGAATGTGTACCAGATTGATGTCCGCCTTGCTTTTGAGCACTTCCATGATCAGATGCGGCTGGCTGCCAACGCCGTAGGAAGCATAGTTGAGCACGCCCGGCTTCGCCTTGGCCAGCGAGATCAGCTCGGGGAGTGTCTTAGCCCCCACCGAAGGGTGCGCGGAAAGAAGAAGATGCATTATCACCAAGTTAGATACCGGCGCGAAGTCCTTTTCTGCGTTGTAAGGCATTTTGGCGAACAGGTGCGGATTGATCGACACGGTGCTGTCGCTCGTGAGTAGGAGCGTATAACCGTCGGCAGGCGCGCGCGCCACGGCCACCGCGCCGACAAACGTCGCGCTGCCGGGTCTATTTTCCACCACCACCGGCTGTCCCCACATGGTCGAAAGCTTTTCAGCAAGCGCCCGAGCTAAGGAATCTATGCCGCCGCCAGCCGGATAGGGAACGACGATCCGGACGGTCTGGGTCGGCCAGTTCTGCGCCTGGGCGGAATGCAAAAACCCGAGCGTTGCCAATAGGACCAGGAGAACCCTCGTGCAGCGGGCTACCGTTAGTGCACGCATCACAGAGTCTGCGAGAATTGGTTTTAAGGAAGTCATTGGTTTTCCCTCCCTCGGCTTTTAAATCCAGCGAAGTAGCGAATGCTTGGCGCATGCTCGCAGAAGTATGCGCGGCATTTCAAGGCCGCCGTCGTATTTCCTGTCCGCACCGCGGAAGGGTCCGCGAGCGGGTCATTGTCAGAAAATTGAAAAATTCCGCGTGATATCCTGCCCAACGACTCTTGCCTACGAACGGGCCAAAGCGCGAGGGAATAGGACGGGAAATCCCTACGGACTTGGCGTGCGGGTCGCGACAGCAGCGTGCTGGCTCCTATTGGACCTTTATGCCGGAAAGCGCCACTGCCTTCGCGCGATTCTCGCTGTCGATACGCAGGTAGTCCGCGAATTCCTGGGGAGAGTTCGGTACCACCTCGAAGCCACCGGCGATCTGCCTCTCACGAAAAGCGGGTTCGCTGAAGACGCGATTCACGTCGCGACTAATGCGCGCTACTATTTGAGGCGGAGTGCCGGCAGGCGCTAGCAGGCCATACCAAGCAGAAGCCCCCACTTCTTGATAGCCGAGTTCGGCGAAAGTGGGCACATTGGGGAGATGCGTCGAACGTTGCGTACCTCCGATGGCGAGCGGCTTTATGAGACCCGCCTCGATATGAGGCTTCGCCGAAGGAATATTCGATATGGCAAGTTGCACCTCACTAGCAATGGCTGCCCTGATCGATTCAGGGCCACCCTTGTAGGGAATGTGCACCAGATTGATGTCCGCCTTGCTTTTGAGCACTTCCATGATCAGATGCGGCTGGCTGCCAACGCCGTAGGAAGCATAGTTGAGCACGCCGGGCTTCGCCTTGGCCAACGAGATCAGTTCGGGGAGTGTCTTAGCCGCCACTGAAGGATGCGCAGAAAGAAGAAGATGCATGATCACCAAATTAGATACCGGCGCGAAGTCCTTTTCCGCGTTGTAAGGCATCTTGGCGAACAGGTGCGGATTGATCGACACGGTGCTGTCGCTCGTGAGTAAGAGCGTATAACCGTCGGCAGGCGCGCGTGCCACGGCCACCGCTCCGACAAACGTCGCGCTGCCGGGTCTATTTTCCACCACCACCGGCTGTCCCCACAGGGTCGCAAGCTTTTCAGCAAGCGCCCGGCCCAAGACATCTATGCCGCCGCCGGCCGGATAGGGCACGACGATCCGAACCGTCTGTGTCGGCCAGTTTTGCGCCTGGGCGGAATGCAAAAACCCGAGCGTTGCCAATAGGACCAGGAAAACCCGTGTGCAACGGGACGTTAGTGCGCGCGTCCTGGAAGTCAAAGTCATTGGTTTTCCCTCCCTCGGCTTCTAACTTCGGCGCCGTAGCGAACGATTGGGGCATTCTCGCAGAAGTATGCGCGGAGTTTCAAGGCAGCCGCCGCATTTCCTGTCCGCGCCGAGAAAGGTCATGGTCAGAAAATCGAAAAAATCCGCGGGTATCCTGCCCAACGCTCTCACCCCGCGCCGCGCCAAGCGCATATGCCAAAATAGCATTGCGACCTGCCGCGGCTGCTATGTTATTCGGGGCCATCGCTATGCTCTATCGGGTGTGGCCGGCCGGGGCGCGGGGATTGCCCAATGGAATCGTGGGACGTCATCGTGGTCGGCGGCGGAAATGCCGCGTTTTGTGCTGCATTGGCTGCACGCGAGGCGGGCGCGCGCGTGCTCGTGCTTGAGAGAGCTCCCGAAGCGGAGGCTGGTGGAGATTCTCGTTTCACCGCCGGCGCGATGCGCGTCGTCTACAACGGCGTCGAGGATATCCGGAAACTCGTGCCGGATCTCACTGTCGATGAGATTGCGCGCACCGACTTCGGGACCTACCCGGAAGGGCAATTTCTCGATGACATGGCGCGGCTCACGCAGTACCGCTGCGATCCAGACCTGACCGAGGTGCTGGTAAAACAAAGCCTCGGGACGCTCGCCTGGATGCGTTCAAAGGGGGTGCGGTTCGTGCCGATGTACGGCAGACAAGCATTCAACGTCGAGGGTAAGTTTAAGTTCTGGGGCGGCCTTACGGTGGAGATCGTCGGAGGCGGGCCTGGACTGATCGATGCGCTGGCCCGCGCGGCGAAGAACGACGGTATCGATATTTGGTACTCGGCCCGCGTATGCGCGATAATATCCGACGACGCAGGTGTCCACGGCGTTCGTGTAAGGCATCAAGGAAAAACGATTGAAGTGCACGCCCGCGCGGTGGTCCTCGCAGCCGGCGGTTTTCAGGCTAACCCAGAATGGCGTGCGCGCTACCTCGGGCCGGGTTGGGAACTGGCAAAAGTGCGCGGTACGCGCTTCAACACCGGAGACGTCATGCGCATGGCGCTCGAGATCGGCGCCGCACCAGCGGGCAACTGGTCAGGCTGCCATGCATGCGCCTCGGATCGCAACTCCACCGAATTCGGCGACCTTGCCGTCGGCGACCAGTTCCAGAAACACGGCTATCCTTTCGGTATCATGATCAACGCGGAAGGACGGCGCTTCGTCGATGAAGGCGCCGACTTCCGAAGCTATACCTACGCGAAATATGGGCGCGCTATTCTTGAGCAACCCGAGCAGTTCGCGTGGCAGATCTTCGATGGGAAAGTTTTGCATTTGCTGGAAAACGAGTACCGAATTCGGCAAATCACCAAACGCTCGGCGCAAACGCTTGAAGGATTGTTAGAGAGCCTTGATGATGTGAATGCAGAGACCGCTCTTCACGAAATACAATCCTATAATAAGGCGATATCTACCGACATCCATTTTGATCCGAACGTCAAGGACGGACGCCGCACCCACGGCCTTGCGATCAATAAGTCCAATTGGGCAAATACGATCGACACTCCGCCTTTTGAGGCCTTTGCCGTCACCTGTGGGATTACTTTCACCTTTGGTGGCCTGCGTATCGATACCGAGGCGCGCGTAATTTCAACCGATGGCGAGCCGATTCCGGGACTTCATGCGGCTGGGGAGATTGTGGGCGGGATCTTTTACTTCAACTATCCGGGAGGCAGCGGCCTTACGAACGGCGCGGTTTTTGGGAAGATAGCCGGGACTAATGCTGCGCGGCTCGCGCAGACACAATCGTAAGGAAGGTTGCTGGCGCTTCGAAGGTCACTCTGGCTGCGCCGAGAGTTCTCTGCGCAGAGAGCTGCCGCATCTCGCCGCCGCTTGGATATGTCTGTCCGCAATCTGTCTCAGGTGGATGATAGTCGCTCGACCTCGACCAATGTGTCGTAGAAGGCGTAGTTTTCTGAGGTCGCACTTACCAGCTCATGAGTAAGACTGTAGGGATCTCCGTCTTGGAAATCCTTGACCCAGTGACCCTCGGGCAGAACCAGGACGCCCGGTCGCAGGTGCGGGCTAAGGCGGCAGCGTAACGTTGCCGTCCCCCGATCATTGTAGAGTCGCACAATGTCGCCATCGAGCACGGCACGTGCGGCGGCGTCCGTCGGGTGAATTTCAAGTATGGGTTCGGGTTCGAGTTTTTTGATCATCGGCATATTGGCGAAGGTGGAATGAATTCGGTATGGGCTGTGGGAGAAAAGCAGTGTGAGCGGAAACCGCCGGATGGCGGGATTTTGTGGGGATGCTTCGATCGGCTCGTGGTAGACCGGCAGTTGGGCGTTATGCGGAACGAGCTCCTCCTTATACAATTCTATTTTTCCTGAAGGCGTCTGGAAACGATAGTCACGGAAGCTGACATAGGGTTCAGCGGGACGATTGAGGAATACGGCTCCTTCGTTCCTAAGCCGATCCAATGTAATCCCTTCAAACAGCACATCGCTGGTAACAAGCGATTCCTCGACATATTGCTCCGGAGGCAGTCCGAAGACCTCGCCGAAACCCATTCGGTCCGCGAGTCCCTTGAAGATGTCGAACTCGGACCGGCTCTCGCCCTCCGGCGCCACGGCGGGCTGCTGGAGCTGCAGGAACATGCCGGGCACCAGATCAAACCGCTCAAAGATTGTTGCCGCCGGCAGGACCAGATCGGCCAATTCGGCAGAATCGGTCATAAAGTGATCGCTGACGACAAGAAACTCCAATTGAGGGACAATGGTGGACAGCACACGCTTTCGGTTTGGGGCTGTCTGGTTGAACATATTGGACCCTGACAGCCACAGCGCCTTCACCCGATAGGGTTGTCCTGACTCCATGGCGCCCATGAGGCCGATTGTGTCGAGCAGCGCAGCTGACTTTCCATCCGGTTTTCGGAATGCCATCAAGGATGCCGGCAACGCATAGGTCCCCGAATGCATGCTGATGCCGCCTCCTGGAACACCGATATTGCCCGTGACGATGACAAGCGCCGCCACCGCGCGAGCGGTGTAGTCCGACCAGTACCAGCGGTCGATGCCATAGCCGATCCGGATTGCGGAAGGCTTTCGCATCGCAAGGTCGGTAGCGAGGTCACGTATCGTTTCAGCGGGCACTGTGGTGATCGCAGCGACGCGCTCGGGCGGATATTCCATGGCCAGCTCGCACAGGAGCTGAAAAGACGGAGCGCAGCGAACGGCCGTGCCATTCGCCAAGCGCACGTCATAGTGCCCGTCCAAAGCTGTCTCGAGCACGGTCGCGTTGGGTCGCGCGGCGGCAGCGAGAGTGTCCCAACACACGTAGTCCGCGCCGCCGCCTTCGACGACATCGGCTTCGCGCAGGAACGCTCCGTTGTCTTCGCGAACCAGGAAAGGGGCATTCGTGTGAGCACGCAGAAAAGCCTGGTCGTATAGCTTTCGAGACACGATCTGTTGCAAGAGACCTAAAGCCAATGCGCCGTCGGTGCCCGGGCGCAACGATACCCAGGAATCGGCTCTCGAGGCCGTGGCCGAGCGATTGGGATCGATGCAAACCACCCGAGCGCCGCGGCGTTGCGCTGCGCGAACGAACGGAAAGTCCACGAACCGCGTCTCGGCGTCGTTCCCGCCCCAGAACACGATGGTCTGCGAATTTACCGCGTCCGCGAATTCGTGCCCGCCGGGCCCAAAGTAGGTGGAGGCCCGCACCCCAAAAGTATATTCAAGACCTTTGGGAGCGCCATAATCTATCCCGCCGGCACGCGCCGCCGTGCCTCCGAACGCCGCAGCGAAGCGGTAAGTCGCACCCCGCGTAAGGAGGCCGTTGGTCCCCGAACCGCTAATGATCGCGACCGCGCGAGGTTCGAAACGCGCGGCGATCCGCGCGAAATTGTCCGCGATAAGATCATAAGCTTCGGTCCAAGTGATGCGTTTCCATTGTCCGGCGCCACGTTCGCCGATTCTCAGCAAAGGAAACAGGAGGCGATCTTTGTGATATTGGTATTCCAGCCGGCTGCTGCCCATAAGGCAGATACGTTTGTCGAACTCGGGTCGCGGAAATGACCCCGCCTCGATGCGAACGATGCGTCCGTCCTCGACGTGAGCAAGAATGCCACAGCGTGGACTGGCATGGCAGTTTGGATCGCAGACCGTACGGACCGTCGTCGCTTCAGGCATCCTGTGTGGCTACCTTCAAAAGGTCACGTAACCGATACCGATGTCTTTCGGAGCACCCAAGCATGCAGGACCTTGATCCGCAAGTGTTGCCGTGCGGCCTCGCAAGGCGGGGTACACAGAGCATAGCAACCACATTGAATAACATAACAGCGTCTGGCTTCGACATGTGATGAGGCGCCTGCGCTACCAGCCAAACAAGGAGCATTGCAAACAATGACCGACCTGCGGTTGACATTTGCCTGTGGCCTTTATGATCGCATGCTGCCGATTTATTCCGGAGAAATTAGGCCGGAAGGCATCGACCTTCAATTTATCAATATTGACTCGCCGCGCGAGGTTTTCGACCGGATGACCGGGAATCTTGAATTTCACGCAGCGGAATTGTCGAGTTCTGAGTTCATCACAAGGCTCATCGCCGGTGATTGTCCGTTCGTAGCCATCCCGGTCTTTCCGTCACGCGCATTTCGTCACGGGGCGATAACCGTGAGCGCGCGGTCCGGCATTCAGTGTCCTAAGGATCTCGAGGGCCGGCGCATCGGAGTGCCGCTTTACACGATGACCGCCGCAGTGTGGATACGTGGTCATCTGCAGCATGAGTACAACGTCGACCTATCTACCATCACGTGGATCGAGGGATCGATGGACACTCCGGGCAAGTACGGAAGTCCAAACGTGCTGCCTTTGGTTCGCCCGGTATCGATTGAAACAAACCGCAGCGGCAGCTCCTTGGGAGAACTGCTTGAACAGGGAGAGATCGATGCGGTCATCGGCACGGGGGTGCCGAATGTGATCAAACGAAATCCGGCAATCCGCCGACTATTTTCCGATTTTCAGGCCGTCGAGAAGGACTTCTTTCGCCGCACCGGGATATTTCCAATCATGCACCTTTTGGTCATTCGCCGCGATGTCTACGACGCCCATCCATTTGTCGCCGCAAGTCTCTATAAAGCCTTCTGCGCGGCCAAAGCCTCTGCGATGGCCAAAATGCGCGAGACGGTTGCACTACGTTATATGCTCCCCTGGTTGAGCGTCCACATCCAGGAGATCGATGATATTTTCGGTCAAGATGCTTGGCCGTATGGTATCGAGGCAAACAGGCCGACACTTGAGGCGCTGGTTGCGTATCTCGCAGAGCAAGGGCTCACGGAGCGGCGCATACCGATAGAAGACATCTTCGTTCCTACCGGGTCGTGACTAGGGCGGCCCATACGAAGACGGCGGAAGAAAAGCGATTTTCTAAAGAACATACGAGCCCGGCACGGTGTCTTGCGCCTGCGGCGTCCGAGGGCGTCAACCTTGCCAAGTGGCGGCCCCCTTAAATACTATGAAAATAATGGAAGAAGCGCCCTCGATCGGGGGATATGCGATGAATGTGCTGGAGCGCAATATTCCGACCTTATTGAGCCTTTTGAAGGTCGAGGAATTGGGCAGTATCAACAAGGCCGCGGAGGCTTTGCACCTATCCCAGCCTTCGTTGGCCCGAAATATTTCCCGGTTAGAGAAACTGTTGGAAGTTAAGATTTTTGAGCGCACCGCGAAGGGCGTGTACTTGACCTCCTTCGGTGCAGTGCTGGTGAATCACGCACGCATCATTGACGCCGAGCTTCGTCACACGATCGAGACCGTCGATGCGCTAAGAGGAAAAGCAACCACTGTGCTGCGGATCGGCACGACCCCACTTGTGCTGACGCAGTTCCTGCCGTCTGCCCTTGAGGATCTGCGTCGTGACTTTCCTTCGATTTCGGTGAAAATCATCGAAGGTCCGCGCCCCGCACTGATGGAAAAGTTGCGACTTGCCGATGTGGATGTCGCTTTGGTGACATTGCCGCCCGAATGGGACGAAGCGAAAATCACATCGCAGTCGTTGTTCGATCTCAATCCCTGCGTTGTCGTCAAGGCAGGTCATCCGCTTACCAAGCAGGCCGACTTGAAACTTCGCGATCTGGCGGAGCGCCAATGGATATTGCCGCGAACCAATGGCACCGTGTACGAGCACATCGCGCGCACTTTTCGACGGGCGGGCATTGAGGTGCCGGCGTACTCGATCGAAGTGGGATCCCCGGATGCCACCAAGGCGCTGCTGTTGTCGACGGACCTGCTGGGCGTTATGCCGATCGAGATCATCGCCGGCGAGCTTAAGAGGAAGCAACTTGCAGTTCTTCATGGAGATTGGAGCTTTTCGCGCCGTATCGTGGCGGCGTGTTTCGTCAAGGGTAATGATCGTAGCAAGGTGGCCACGCAGTTATTGCAATACATAAAAATACCGGATCCGCGAGCTTCTTTTTGAAATACCAATGCGAGGCCAACATTATTTTTTCGCTACGGCTTCCCGCTATTCTGCTTTCGCCTGGCGGCTTCCCACTTTTGCGGACCTATGACTTTCGCAGTCACGTACGGCCTTTCGCAGGCCTGGTCGGGTCGGAGTCGATAGAAAGCGCATGCGATTGGTATTTTTGTCTTCGGGTGCAGGCAACCACAACGGTTGGAAGAGGTTGAGCAAACGGCAGCAAGCTTGCGGCTGTGGGGCAGGGGAGGCCACCTGCTACTGGAAAGAGCATAGCCGAGCGCCAAAGTATTATAACAAGACGATTGGAGCGATCCTAAGATCGTCCTTGGTCCTAAATCGGGCTTGGCTTGGGCCGATATGATAGTCCGGCAGGGAAATCTGACGAATATTCTCTTGGTATTCTCTTGGTATTCTCTTGGTATTTTCTTGGGCCGGAGAACACCCAGTGAGCCTCGATCACGCGCCCAAGGCCACTGGATACGGGTGCGGGATTTGACTCCAATCCGTCGTTCATTTCACGATATTCTGTCATATATAGACGCTGCCGAGGTTAGCCATTAGGTTTCGAAATGGAGGGATCAAATGTCCATGCCTGTCGTGACAGATGACTATCGGGAGCTCGCACATCAGTCCCTGGCGCGGCCCTTGTCGGAGGCCGAGAGGGCGCTGATGTCGGCCTTGCTTCAAGTCTTCGCAAAAGGGAACCATGATTTCGCACTTGCGGTAGCTTCGCTCAATGACAACAATGTAGCCCGTCCCTCCGGGGCGCCCGGTCCGTGGTCGCTTGCGGTGTTCGAGGAGGAGCTTCAAAGAATCAATAGGGCGTTGGATGAGGCCTACGCACAGGATGGGTATGGTGCGTGAGCGAAGGCATTTAATGCTAGGTCGTAGTGGATAGAGGAAGCGCGCTATGGATTCCCTTGATAAGGATGGCCGTGTTGAACAACGCGTACGAGAAGGCTTGCGCGGGCAGTGGTACGTGGTTGCAAAATCCGTGCAAATACGCGACGGCCGCCCCTTGGGAGTGAAAGTGCTTGGGGAAAAATTGGTCTTGTGGCGTGACGCGAACGGTAATCTTAAATGCTTGGAAGACTCTTGCCCGCATCGCGGCGCGCCACTTTCGCGCGGAGAGGTGTTGGATGGGCGCATTGCTTGCCGCTATCACGGCATCATCGTTGAGGGGGACGGCACGATCTTTCGTGTTCCGGCCATGCCCGACTGTCCGTTGGAGGGGCGTCAGGTCACAAAATCATACGTCGTGCGCGAAGCTTATGACGGCGTATTTGTCTACTTCCCGAGCGCCGATAGATTGGAGGCGCCACCTCTCGTTCTCGCCGACGAGCTTACATCGCCGAACTGGGCGTCCTTCTTGTGCACGTCACCGTGGCACTGCAACTATCAGTACATCGCCGACAATATCGCGGATCCAATGCACGGATGCTATCTGCATGCGGATTCGTTCACGCTGGCCTGTGGCGCAAAGCAGGACGTGATGCAGATCGATAAGGCCGAAAGCGGGTTCATCATTCGCCGCGTTGCGCAAATGGGCGAGAATTTCGACTGGGCGCACGTCGTTCCGGAGAACTCTGCGCCGTATCTTCGCGTTGAAGTTCCCTATCCAAAGGCCGCGGGGCCAGGCGGCCCTCTCCGCATCATCGTGTTTATGACGCCAGTCGATGAAAACCAAACGAGGATCTTCTTCTGGCGCTGCCGTCAGGTGTCCGGTCTCGAGCGAGAGACTTGGCGTTTCTTGTTCCGTGCATTCCTGGAAGAGAAGCATTGGAACGTGATCGAGCAAGATCGTGCAATGCTTGAGAGCATGCCCGCAAGCGCGCACCGGCGAGAAATGCTCTATCAGCACGATATCGGCGTGGTTCGCTTGCGCCGAACGCTAAGGGCGCGCGCGCGCGAACAGATTGAGTTTGAAGAGTCGGCCGCGCAGAGGATGGTAAGTTGATCGAAGAATGAAATTAGGCACGGAGTGTCCGGCGACATCGTCGACATCGTGGTCATTTGTTGCCTCCCAGCAGGCGCTCGCTAGCCGGCCAGGTGATTTCGCCCAACGCCGGGTTTATGTTGCGTGATGCGGTCTCGGAACGAATTATGGTCGGAATCAAAGCGCGATTGACACGACCGTTTCGGCAGGGAGAAGCAGAGACGCTGACCGGGATAGTGATCGAAGAGGCACTCGGCCTCCAGGGATCTCGGCTGCCAAATCTTGACCTGAGCGGCGCCGTATTCAAAGGCCCGGTTGACTTGCGCGATACGTATTTTCAGGGAATGGCCTGGTTCCGGGGAGCAGTGTTCGAACACTCAGCCGATTTTTCCGCCGCAAAGTTCGCCAGTGACGCGCGTTTCGACGGCGCCCAGTTCAAGGGTATAGTCCGTTTTTCCGAGGCTCAATTCGATGGAGTGCCATGCTTCGACGATGCCGTGTTTCGGGATACGGCCTATTTCGACCGCATGATTTGTTCTGGGAGCCTTTCTTTCGGACGGGCCCAATTCGACGGCTCAGTCACCCTCCGCGATACCGGATGTTACGGTGGCCTTTGGGCCGGCCGTGCAGTTTTTTCTTCTGCCACGGACATGCGCGGCCTGCGCGTCTACGGGCGATGTCAGCTGCCGGCGGTCGCGACGCTCGGTCAACCTATGGAAGTGCAACAGGAAGCATAACTACCGATCATATAAGCATGAGCAACGGCTCAATAGCCCCGTTATAGTTGTGCCGCTCAGAGATAAGAAAGTCTGCCATGTTGGAGCCGGGAAAGGGAGAGGACATGAACAAGCCAGGGCTACTTGTGGCGCCACTGACCGCCTTTACCCCGGACTTGAAACTCGACACGCAAGCGATGCGTCGACAGATCGATTATGTCGTTGGAGACTGTGGCGCTGCAATGGTCATTGCCGCGGGGGTGGAAGCGCAAGAATATACTTATCTGAGTTTTGAAAGCCGTAAGGAGCTGATCCGGCAGACCATAGACTTGGTTGACGGACGCAGGCCTGTTATGGTCGGCGTATCCCATCCGTCCTTCAAAGTGGCGATAGACCTCGCGCACTACGCAGAAGATCTCGGTGCTGCGGCAATTCAGGTCCTTGCGCCGTTGCGCGCCCATGGTGGGTTGCCCAGCGACGACGATCTTATCGCATATTTTGAGGCGATCGGCCGTGAGACTTCGCTGCCGATGGTGCTGTATTTGAACGCCGGGCCAGGTGCCGACGTCTCGATTCCTGCAACAGTCGCGCTCGCTCGACTGCCGAAGGTGCAATACATCAAGGAAAGCTCACGCGACCTCGCCCGGGTTTCGCGGCTGATCGTAGAAATCGATCACGCCGGCCACGCGCGCTACTTCACCACCATGCAAATGCTGCTGAGCACGCTACAACTTGGCGGTTCGGGCGCCACAATGCCGCCACCCGCTGCGGAGATCGCCAACGAGATCGTGCAGGCTTTCCTGGCCGGCGACTACGCCAAGGCCGCCGAGATACAATTGCAATTTGCTCTTTTCCCGGCACGCTGGATGCATCGCGGGTTGACGCCGACTATGAAGGCGGCAATGCGCCTGATCGGTCTGCCGATCGGCGATCCTCATCCGCCCTATTCGCGGCTTGATACGAAGGAGGTTGCGGCACTAGCGGCACTCCTGAAAACAACTGTGTTAGCCAAGCGGGGGGTTCATGCTGACCATTAAACGATTGTCGATCGACGAAGCTGCCATCCTAATTGAAGGCGCGGCGATCAAGGCCCGCGAAATTGGTGTGCCGATGTGCATCGCTGTCACCGATGAATCAGGTCACTTGATCAAGTTCGATCGCATGGACGGCGGCAAAATCAGCAGCATCTCCATCGCGGTTGACAAGGCCTTTACCGGAGCGGTGGCGCGCCGGGGTACGCATGTCTACAATCAGCTTTGCGTTCCCGGCAGTCAGACATTCGGGATTCATGTCACCAATGGCGGCCGGTTCAGCATCATCGGCGGGGGCTTACCGGTCACCGTCGAGGGTGCGATTGTCGGCGGGATCGGCATCAGCTCGGGCACGGCCGAACAGGACGTTATTTGCGCCGAAGCTGCCATTGAGTATTTTCTGACGAAAACTGGTAACAAGACCGGATGATTCAATCGCATAGCGCGTGGCTAACCCCGCAACGCTCACGAAAAGCATAAGCCCGCTACCCGTTCACATAGATGGAAAGCAGACACTTTCGCTACGATGCCGCCATGGACGTTATGCATGACTTGATCTGACGTCGCAGCGCAGGAAAAAGAGCTTAAGGCACGACAAATCCCGTTTCCCTGATGGAAAACCGAGACTTATAGGAACAAATCTTATGCGTTACACAAAGGCCGAAGCAAAGGAACATGCGCTCAATAACTGGGCAGGCGTGTGCAATGTGATCCTGCCGAGCTTCACGTCCGATCTCAAGAGGATCAATGAAGCCGCCATACGCCACGATGTCCGACGCAACATCGAACATGGATTTTGGGGCGCTCTGCTCGTCTCGGAATGCGGAACGACGGCGGAAGAATATAAGCGTTTCATGGAAATCGCCGTCGACGAAGCTAAGGGCCGCCAGCATTTTTTGGTGCATGGAACATTCGACACGTTGGAAGAGATCGTCCAGGCGGCCAAGGCAGGCGAAGGAATAGGCATGGAGGGGTTGCTGCTTGGGCACCCGAATTCATCTTACCCGACGAGCGAAGACCAGCTTTATAAGTATCTCGCATCGGTCTGCGCGCAGACCAATTTAGCCGTGTCACTCTTCGCCGCCGGACATTGGAATTTCCAGCGCCTGCATCCAAGCGGCTATCCGCCGAAAGTATTGGCGCGGGCTGCCGATCTCGAAAACGTGGTTGCGGTGAAATATGAAGTGGGACGTCCCGGCATCGCCGGCGACTATGAATTTTGGAAAATGATCAAGGGCAAACGGGTGCTCTTTTCTGATCCGCTTGAGGCGCATTCGCCGCTCACAGTGGAGATGTTCGGGCAACAGTGGATGGGAACCAGCAACTACGAGTATTGGGGCGGTGCGATACCCCAATACTTCAATCTTTTGCGTCAAAACAAATTCGATGAGGCCATGGAAATCTATTGGCGGATTAATCCGGCGCGTGCTGCGAGGGTGTCCATGCAGGCGACCTTTGCAGGCGCCAATTTTATCCATCGCTATCTCTGGAAGTATCAGGCCTGGCTGCAGGGCTACAACGGAGGTCCCATGCGCCAGCCCGTCATGAAGCTGACCGATGCGCAGATGCGGACTTTACGCGAGGCGCTCAATCGTTCCGGATTTAAGCTGGCCGATGAGGGCCCTGAACAATTCTTCATTGGCCGCAACCCCGCCTAGGATCTCACAGTATGGTTTTGTTTTTACGTCACGACGACGTCTGCGCGAGCGTCGCAATGGAAGACGCCATAGCGGCCATGGAAGATGGCTTCCGCGAGGAAGGCGAGGGTGCGGCTCTTGTCCCGCCGCGAATTAATATGCGGGTCGGTAAAGGGTGGCTCCGTCTCGGACCGGCCTCTCTCGAAACGTCGGGGTGGGCTGGCTTCAAAGCCATGAATCTATCGCCAGGTCAGGGCGTGCGCTATCAAGTTCATCTCTATCGAAGCGAGACCGGTGAACTTCTTTCAATAATGGATGCTCAACACCTCACGACGTTGCGAACTGGTGCTACCAGCGCTGTTGCGACACGGCGGTTGGCGCGAAAAGGCTCTGCAGTTGTTGGGCTGCTGGGTTCGGGGGCCGAAGCACGAGCCCAGCTGGATGCCATGAGGGCGCTGGGCGTCGTGAAATCCGCCAAGATTTTCAGCCGTACGGAGGAAAACAGAAAGCGCCTCGCTGAAGAATTTCGCCAGCGCTATGACATGGACGTTGTCGCGGTGAACAGTCCGGAATCGGCAATTGTCGGAAGCGACATAATTTTGGCGGCGGTAAAATCGTCGGAATCTGTCGTTCGAGGTGAGTGGCTCAGCCCTGGGATGCACATCAACTCGGTTGGAACAGCACGACGCGATCAGCGAGAATTGGATCCGCTGACCTTTCAACGTAGTGACATTATTGTTGTGGACACCCGAGAGGGAGTTCTCACCGAGGCTGGCGATGCCGTTGCTGCTAAAGATGTTATAGAGCTGAAGGAAATCCATCAGCTTTCCGATCTTGTGATGGATCGGGCACCTAGTCGGCAGAGCGACGAACAAATCACGTTATTTAAGTCCGTCGGAACGGGCATTCAGGACATCGCTCTCGCAAGCATGGTCTATCAGCGTGCCCTGACGCGCGGGTTAGGCACGCAGCTTGATGACTTTCCAAAGATCAAGCGCTAAAGGCCCTCCGGCGCTACTCCAGAACTCTTGAAGCTCGGCGCGATACTGCACGGAGAATCAGAGAGAATCAGCATAAGACATTGAAATTTCTAATATTTCTAAGTGTCCCATCCTGAAATCCTGAATATGTGAGCTGCAACGTCACCTTCTGCCGTCCTGCCGTCCTGCCGTCCTGCCGTCCTGCTGCCGTCCTGCTGCCGTCCTGCTGGCCACTTCCTGCTCCATTGCGAATCTTGGAATCGCCGATAAATTGGGGCTGTCGCTAACAAACCGAAAGGAGGTGATCCAGTGTCTCATTGTCTATCGCCGCGGTCGCCGGCACTCTGGATCCTCGTTGCTTCCGAGGTGTCCATTTGACGCTTGGCGTCACCTCATCGTGAGGGGCCGGACCACGGCCTGACAATGGAAGGGCTGCCCGCAAGGGTGGCCCTTCTTGTTTGCGTGCAATCCTACGCCTCAGTTGGCCTTCGGCGTGCCGTAATCGACGATCAAACGATCGTCCGGCCCACGCGTCACCGCCGCGACGGTGCCGCCGTCCTGGAAGTGCAATTGCGCGCGTCCCGGCTCCCCGGGATCGACCTGCCAAGTTCCCTGCATGGTGGTCGGCCGGTCGTCCGGGCCGGCGACGGTCATGCGGAAGGTGCCGTCGTCGTGGAAGGCGACCGCCTGCTCGCCGCCGCGTTGCGGCTTGGCCGCGAACGCTGCCGCGGCCGCGACGCCTTCGGCATAGGCCCAGGCCGACCGCGACGGGTCGGCCTGCGGATGACGGACAAAGGTCCGCCCGGCCAGCCAGCGCGTGAGGTCGTCGCTCATACCGCGGGCGGGCTGATACCCAGTTCGAGGCGGCTGACGGCGAGCACGTTTTGCATCCTGGCCACTTGCTCCTTGGAGAACATCACCATCGTATCATCGTCGACATAGTCCATGTAGTTCATGAACATGTCGCCGTTCGCCTCGTTCGGGCAGGAGCGCGTGGGAAAAGCCGGCTTGCCGGAATTGGGACCGAGCTGATTGGGCGTGTCGCCGATTTCGTCGCTGTCGTTGCAGTCGGGGAACGGGCTGTTGCCCCAGACGTGGAACAGGCCGAGATAGTGACCGATCTCATGGGTGGCGGTGCGCCCGAGGTCGAACGGGTCCTGCGCGGTGCCGCCGATCCCGAACGCCATGGTGTTGATCACCACGCCGTCGGTCTCCAGATCGCCGCCGTCGGGAAATTGCGCATAGCCCAGGATGCCGCCGCTAAGCCGGCACACCCAGATGTTGAGATAAATATGCGGGTCCCAGGCGTCCACGCCGCCGGTCACGCTGCGCTTCATCGAATCGTCGGGCTGGAAATCTGTCTGCGGCACCTGCGTGCGGGTGATGCCGTTGGTGGGCGCGCCGGCCGGGTCCTTGATTGCCAGGTGAAACGTAATTCCCGGCTTCCCGATGGCGCCTTGGAACACCGGCGGCACGTTGGCGATATCGTCGTTGCGGTTGTTGAAGTCCCGGTTGATGGCGTCGATCTGGGACTTGATCTGCGCCTCGGTCAGGTTGTCGGCTTCGGCGCGGAACAGCACATGGACGACCACCGGAATGTCGCGCGGCCGCGGCGCGGCCGCCGGCCCCGCTCGCAGTGCCGAGCGCAGTGCGGCCTGGCGCAGCCGCAACTGCGGGTTCTTTTCCAGGTTCATCATGAAAACGGGAAGTGTCGCACATAGTCTCGCCATCGGTTCCTCCTCCGGGTTGCGGTGACTGTTCAGTCTCAGTTGCCCTCGTCCACGTAGCCGACGATGCAGGCGAGGTTCATTTTCAGGATCTCCATGGCCAGCACTGGATCGATGTGTTCGAGCGTATCGTCGCCGCCGTGGATGAAGCGGTTGGTGGAATCCTCGCCCTCGATGGTGAGCACGGCCGGCATCGCGGCCTCGATGAACGGCAGGTGATCGCTGGCGAACGGCTGCAGGGAAGTCGTGACCGCGAGCCTGGTATGGGCCGCCGCCGCAGCGCTCAGCGCATCGACCAGGCGGCGCGAAATCTCCGCGCCCTCGATCAGCACGGCAAGGCGCGCGGCGTTGGGATCATCAGGCGGATTGATCGAGCCGATCATGTCCATATTGATCACGGCGGCGACGGCGCCACGGTCGAAATGCCGGCCGGCGTCGACAAAGGCCCTGCTGCCGAACAGGCCCTGCTCCTCGCCGCCGAACAGCGCGAACAACACATCGCCGGCGACATCACCCGCCAGCAGCGCGTCGGCGAGCGCGATCACGCCGGCGCTGCCCGACCCATTATCGTCGGCGCCGGGTGCCGGCGCATCCGGGCCCGCGTCGTGATTGACGCTGTCGAGATGGGCGGTGACGATCACCCGCGGCGGCCCCTGGGCATTCGTGGCGCGCGCGATCAGGTTGCGGGTGGTACCGCCCGGCAGCGGCACCGGTTCGACGGCGACCGTGCAGCCTGCCGTGGTCAGGCGCATGCGGCAAAGCTCGATAGCGTCCAGATAACCCAGGCTGGTGGAGTGGCGGGTGGGCAGGCCGGTCAGCGCCGCCAGCGCATCGCTGAACACCGATTCCGACAGCGGTGGCAGGGCTGCCCGGCGCGTAACCATCGCCGCCGATGCCGGTGCTGAGGCCATGCGCTGATAGACCACGCGGCCGCCGGTCACCGGCTCGATCTTGAAGCAGGGCTCGTCGGAGGTTTGAATCTGTGCTGCGCGCGCCGGAGAGAGTGACACCAGAAGGTAGCGGCCCTTGTCAACAATCACGTTGATGTCGGGATAGGCGCGCTGAAACAGCCGCCCCTTTTGCGTGACCAGATAAGGCCGCTCATCGAACGCGAGCGCGGCGTTCCGGCGCGCGCGCACATCGCCGTCCGATGGCGCCGGGGATCCGAGGAACACGGAAGTATCGCCGAAGACCAATTCGTTGCCGCTCGAACGCAGAGCGGCCGCGCGCACTGGCGGCCGCGCTGCATAGTCCACGATGGCGAGATCCATGAATGCCCCCCTCGCATGCACCGGTGCTGGAGCACCCGGTTCGCGGCTTTGCCGCACGGCGTTTCGCCCGGCCGGGGTTCGTGGTGCGCCCGGTGACCGGACGGTCCCGCTCTGGTTATTTTGCATGATAATGCAACCGGAAATTATGTCTATGCCCGAGGGCAGGCCACGGGCCGCGCGCGGCGTCGGCGGGCGGCCGGATTTTGCGGAGCGCTAACCGCGGCCCTTGCCAGGGACTGAGAGGTCGCCCGGCAAGGACACACAAATTTTTTCTTGCGGCAAGCCGGGAACCGGCGCCTCGCGGGAGAATTGCCATCGGGGTTTACTGCGTACAAAATCCCGGTGAGCGCAGTTTCGATCCTGGTGGGAGGGTTTCCGATGCATGGCATGGCCTATCGCGGCGCGGTCGCCCCCGCTTCAGCCATTCCGCTGCCGTTGCAGCAGGCGCTGCAGTCCTGGACCGGGCTGATGGAGACCCTGCCGGTGGGCATCTATACCTGCGGCCGCGACGGCTTGCTGGTGCAATACAACCGCCGCGCCGCCGAATTGTGGGGCCGCGCCCCGGTTCCGGGCGACGCCCATGTCCGGTTCTGCGGCGCCTGGAAGGCCTATCGCCCGGACGGCCAGCCGCTCGACCTGTCTGACGCGCCGATGGCCGAACTGCTGCGCAGCGGCGCGCCGGTGCGCGACCGCGAACTCGTGGTGGAGCGTCCCGATGGCACCCGCATCGTCATCCTGGCCAATCTCGACCCGCTGCTCGACGAAGCCGGCGAACTGATCGGCGCTGTGAACTGCTTTCAGGACATCACCGAGGCCAAACGCACCGAACAGGCGCTGCGCGAACAGCAGCGGGATCTTGATGACTTTTTCGAGAACGGCGCCGTCGCCCTTCACCTCGTCGGCAGCGACGGAACGATCCTGCGCGCCAACCAAGCCGAGCTAGACCTGCTCGGCTACAGCCGCGAGGAATATGTCGGCCGCAATATCGCGGATTTCCACGCCGATCGGCCGGTGATCGAAGACATCCTTGCGCGCCTGTGCGGCGGACAGAAGCTCGACAAATATCCGGCGCGGTTGCGCACCAAGGATGGCTCGATCAAGCATGTACTAATCTCATCGAATGTGCAGTTCCGGGCCGGGAAATTCGTCAATACCAGATGCTTCACGCTCGACGTCACGGATCAGAAGCGCGCGGACGACGAATTGCGCGCGAGCGAGCAGCGCTATCGCGGGCTGATCGAGGCGCTGCCCGCGGCGGTGTACACCACCGACGCCGAGGGCCGCATCACCTTCTACAATCAGGCGGCGGTGGATCTGTCGGGCCGCCGGCCGGAATTGGGCAACGACAAATGGTGCGTGACCTGGCGCATGTATTTGCCGGATGGCACGCCGCTGCCGCACGATCAATGCCCGATGGCGGTGGCGTTGAAGGAAGATCGCCCGATCAGGGACGTGGAAGCGGTGGCGGAACGGCCCGACGGCACCCGCGTGCCGTTCCTGCCGTATCCCACGCCGCTGCACGACGCCGCCGGCAGGTTGGTCGGTGCGGTCAACATGCTGGTGGACATTTCCGAGCGCAAGCAGGCGGAGACGCGGCAGAAGCTGTTGGTCGATGAGCTCAATCACCGGGTCAAGAACACGCTCGCCACGGTGCAATCCCTCGCCAGCCAGACCGCGCGCCGCGCGCAATCGCCGGACGCCTTCCGCGAAGATTTGGAAGGCCGGCTGATCGCGCTCAGCCGGGCGCACGACCAGCTCAGCCAGCGCAACTGGGAACATGCCGATCTGCGCGAGATCGCGCTTGCCAGCCTCGCCCCCTACAACCGGGAAGCTGGCGACGCCATCACGGTGTCCGGCGAGCCGATCGTGTTGACGCCGAAATCGGCGCTCACCTTCGCCATGATCTTCCACGAACTGGCGACCAATGCCGCCAAATACGGCGCGCTGTCGCAGCCGGACGGCCGGCTGGCGCTCGACTGGAAAGCCGAGCGCAACGGCGCCGGCCCGAAATTGCGCGTGCGGTGGCGGGAAAGCGGCGGGCCGGCGGTGGCGCCGCCGACGCGCCGCGGTTTCGGATCGATGCTGGTTGAACGTGGAATTGAAGCAGAACTGGGCGGGGTGGCCCGTCTCGATTTCGCGCCCGCGGGGCTCAGTTGCAATATCGAAGTTCCCTTGGCGAACACCATGTGAGCGGGGGCAAGGTTGCGCTGGAAGGACTGCGGGTCTTCGTGGTCGAAGATGAGTTTGCGGTCCTGCTCCTGGTCGAGGACATGCTGGTGCAACTCGGCTGCGCGGTGGTGGCATCCGTGTCCCGCATCGCGCCGGCGCTTGAGATCGCCCGCAGCGGCGCGTTCGATGCCGCAGTGCTCGACATCAATGTCGCCGGCGAGGCGATCTATCCGGTGGTCGAGATCCTGGCCTCTCGCAATGTGCCGATCGCATTTTCCACCGGCTATGGCGCCGCCGGGGTCGCCGCGGCCTGGCGGGCGTGGCCGATCTTGCAAAAACCCTATTCCGCAGAGCAGCTGGCGCACGCCTTGTTGCAGGCGATCGCTCGGGTGGCGGCCTTAGGCCGCTGACGCGGGCGCGGAACTCCGCCGCATCGTTGTACGTTGCGATCCTGAACGGTCCGGCGGGACGGTTGATCGAACCCCCGTATCGGTAGCAATTTCGCATGAAAGGAAGCGAGATGGGACTCTTCACCAAGGACATCGAGACGATGGACGATCTGCTCCTGCATGGTCTCAAGGACATCTACTACGCCGAAAACAAGATCGTGCAATCGCTGCCCAAGCTGATCGAAAAGGCGACCAACCGGGATCTCAGCAAGGGATTGAAGGATCACCTGGAGGAAACCAAAAATCAGATCGCGCGGCTCGATCAGGTGTTTCAGAAGCTCGACGAGAAGCCGCGAGGCGTGCAGTGCCCGGGCATTGACGGGTTGATCGCCGAGGCCGACGATCTGGCGGGCGAGGTGGCCGACAAGGAGGTGCTCGATGCGGCGATCATCGGCGCCGCGCAAGGCGTCGAACATTACGAGATCGCCCGCTATGGCACCTTGATCGCATGGGCGGATGAGCTCGGCCGCGACGACGTGGTGCGGCTGCTCACCACCAATCTCAATGAGGAAAAGGCCGCCGACAAGAAATTGTCTACGGTCGCCATGCGCAAGGGCGTCAACCGCAAGGCCGCGAGCTGATCTCTTTAGGGAGTTAACGGCGCACCGTAAAATAGGCGCCTAACAGTCCCATCAGCGTGGCGACGCAGAGTGCCGTGAGGCTGGCTGCGACATGCGCTCCGGTGCCGCGGCCGCCGGCGCGTGCCGCCGCATGCCCGATTTCAGCCAGGACGAGAACGGTTGCGCCGCCCAGCAGCCAGCGTAGCGTGCGAAAGCGGTGCCAGGGCAGGGGAAGCCGGTTTAGCGCCGCCGCCACCAGCGCACTCGCCACCAGCGCCGAGCCTGCGATCAGCCACCATGCGCCGGCGGAGCGCAGTTGCAGGGCGCGGGTGGAGAACAGGTCGCGCCAGACGCCGGCCAGTTCGATGCCGGAGCGGCTCAGCAGAATTTGCACGGCCATCGCGGTCAGCACGCCACAAATCACGGCGGTGCCGTAGAGCAGGACGCGCGGCCATTCGGTGCGCGGAACTTCCTGTTTGGGGATGGGCATTCGATGTGCGTGCCGCCGTGAGGACGCTTGTCTTTACGATCGCTACCCGCACGCTGGCAAGAGGGCGTCACAAGAGGGCGGCGCCATTCCGGTCCCGGAACGGCGCCGCGTTACGCACGCTGACGCACTCGTGGAATTCTGTTACCCGCGGCGTTCGGCCGACCAGCTGCCGGCGCAGGCGCCGCCGGTCCAGGAGCCGGCGCCGTCGGTGCGCGACAGCCGGCCCGAGCCGCTCGCGCTCTTGTCGCCGTGGCTCACCTTGACGGTGATCGCGCCATTGCCGCCTACCTTGCCGGAAATGTTGAACGCGGTGTCGCCGGCATTGGCCAGCGCCCCGTTGGAGATGCGGATCGGATAGCGATAGGCGCGATCACAATCGCCTTTTTCAGTGACGATGACCACGCTCCAGAGGCCATCATAGGTGGGGGTCGCCGCCGTCGGCGCCGCCGCACAGAGAACGGTCGCGAAAGAGGCCGCGGCGAGCGCTGAGGCGGCTCGACTGCGAATACGGCTCGGGGAGATAGTCATTGCCTGATCCTGTTCATTTGCCGGGCTTGCGCCCGATCCTGCTGCAAGCGCAACAAACATCGCGCCGGGGTGGTTCCACCGCCTGCTGCTTAGTCGCACTGTGGCAGAAATTCGTTCAAAGTCCGTTGACGGCTTTTTTGCCCCCCGTGGGCCTAAATTAGGACGTTAAGTCCATTGTGATCGCACCGGGGACCGGTTCTCACCGCCTTTTGGGATGGCGAATCGTGTTCTCTGGAAGCCCGTGAAACCCACCTATGCGCCCGGCAATTCTTCGGAACCGTGTGCCCGCTCGCTGGTTCAACCCATATCAAAGGCGTCGCGTACGGTGCGGCCGATCACGGCCCGATCGTCCAATGCCAACAACAATCCCTCCCAATGAAAGGGTCGAGCCATGGGCATCTTTTCGAAAGAGATCAAGACGATGGATGATCTGTTCGTGCACACCTTGCGCGACATCTATTATGCCGAAAAACAGATCCTCAAAGCGCTGCCGGAAATGATTGAGAAAGCCACCGACGCGCAGCTCAAGCAGGCGTTCCAGGCGCATCTCGGCGAAACCAAGAACCACGTCACCCGCGTCGAGCAAGTGTTCAAGATGCACGGCGTCGAAGCCAAGGGCATCGACTGCCCGGCGATCGACGGCATCATCGAGGAGGCCGACGACATCGCCGGCGAGATCGAAGACAAGCAGGTGCTCAACGCCGCGCTGGCGGCAGCCGCGCAGGCGGTGGAGCATTACGAGATCACACGCTACGGCACGCTGGTCGCCTGGGCCAAGGAGCTCGGACGCAACGATTGTGCCAGCGTGCTGCAGAAGAACCTGGACGAGGAGAAGGCGGCGGACCGCAAACTCACCAACATCGCGGAGGCGAGGCTCAATCTCAAAGCCGCGAGTTAGGCCCAACCTTCAAGGCAGCCTGACGCTGCAAGGCCAGCCGGCATCGGTCGGCTGGCCTTTGCGTTGCCTTTGGAAAATTACCGGTCGCCCGTTCCGCCCGTCATGCCCGCGCGAAAGCGCAGCGGGGTTAGCTCGCCCGCACTGGTTTGCCGTTCCGGCCGATCCTCCGGCCGTAGGCGGCTGAGGGTCCAATTGGACGCCATGCGAATCTCCGGATTCGCCACCGTCCAGCAGGCGCCGTCGGCATCCATGAACACCACCCACATCAGATGGGATTCCGGCCCGTAGTCGATGACGAAATGCGCCCAGCCGGAGCCTTTGGGGGTTTCCAGCGGCAGCGGCGGATTCAATTGCACGAGCATGACTATCGTTCTCCCTGCAATACCGGCGCAGTCTATTTCGGCTGCACGTTGGGATTTCCGCCGGGAGTGCCCGGCGCTGGAATGACCTTGAGTTCGCCGCCGCCCGGCGGCGTAACCTGAATTCCGGGATCGACGCCGGCCGGCGGACAAATGACGCCCTTGGATTGGGCGAGGCGGTCGCCCAGGTTGCGATTGTCGCCGCCGATGGTCGGCGCCGTGCCCTTCACATCGGGTGGGCAGACGACGCCCTGTTGTGGCGCGGCCTGTTGTGGCGCGGCCTGTTGTGGCGCGGCCTGTTGTGGCGCGGCCTGTTGTGGCGCGGTGCGATCGACGGGCTGCGACGCCCCATCCTCCGTTCCGACGACAACGGAAATCAGTCCGACAAAGATCAAGTGCCTGGCGCGCAAAATGCGTGTCCTCGCGGGAGGCCCCGCAACGTCCTGTCATTCAACGTGTTGCGGCGGGCAACGTTCCGCTGCCGCTCGTCCGGAAGAGTGCCGAATGACGGGAGGAGCAACCGGGTCGCGGTCGCGCATCACGGTGCGCTGGTCAGCAACTCCATCAGCTTGGTGGGGTTGTTTTCGAATACCGTGCCCTTGCGCGCCTGCTCGGCGCCAAACTCAAACAGCGCGCGCATATATTCATGGTCGAACAGCCCGCGCGGCCGGTTCGTGAACGCCGCGCCGATATAGGCGACGTTTAAATTGATTCCCTGTTTCTGCGCGCTCGGTACCGTCAACAGCAATTCGACCTTCAAGCCCGTGGCCAGCGCCACGCCGATAGAGCGCCCGAGGATCAGCGGGAGCTTGCGGTCCGGCATTTCGAATTCCGGTGCGAGCTTGGTGTTGACCATCACGTAGACCTCGCTCGCCGGCAATTTCGGACCGGTGCCGGCCAGCACGGATTCGGGTGCGATGAAGAACGGCGCCGTGACCGAGCCGTCGACATGCAGTTCCTGGAACTGGCGGCCGTTCGCCTCGACGTCGAAACTGACCGGGCCGAAAAAGCCCGGGATGGTCGAGGAGGCCAGCAGCACGTCGCGGAACAGCTTCAACGATTTCTCGTCGCCGCGCTCGGCGATCGCGCCCATGTTCCAGACCACGCGCCGCCCGGCGTCGAGATTGGTGGTGACAACCAGGAGGCGGCGTCCGCGCCGGTGCTCGGCGGCGATTTCCGCCATCAGCTGCGGCGTCATGCGCTTTTCGATCAGACGCTTGAGCGGCCAGGCATCCAGCAGGCTCTCGCCGGTGGCGCGATCCTCGAAAATGTCGGCGGCGGTGATGCTGGTGAAATTGTCACGCAGTTCGGCGTCGTAACGCGAGCCGAGAAAAGCATAGGGCGCGATCAGGGCGCCGATGCTGGAGCCGGTGACCACGGCGAATTCGGGCCGGTTGCCGGCTTCCGTCCAGCCGGCCAGCACGCCGGCCGAGAACGCGCCGTCGGCGCCGCCGCCGGACAGCGCCAGCCAAGGCCCGCTCGCCTGCGGCAGCACGCGCGCAAAATCCTTGGCGGAATCGCCCCAGATGCGTGCCTCGGCGATGCCTGGAATGACGGCGGCGGCCTGCTCCTCCGCGCTGAATTCGACGCGCGGGGGCGGACCCTCGGCGCGCTTTGGCGCCGCGGGCTGCTTGGCGGGGGATTTCTTAGCCGCCGGTTTCTTCGCTGCCTTTTTCTTGGGCTGGCGCTTTGGTGAAGCGCTCGGCTGCGCTGGCGGCGTTTCCCAGAAACCTTGCGCGCTTGCCGGCGGCGCGCCGAAGGGCAGGGGCGTTACGGCTGGAATGGGAAGCACCAGGCTGAGAACAACGACGGCGCCAATGCCAAGGGTGATCGGAAGAAGCCGGACAGGAATACGCGGGAAATGCACTGATGTTCTCCAACACTTTAAAATACGGCAATGCATTGCGATGTCACGTTCAAATATAGCGCGCAGCCGTCATACTGCTTCAGGACGGTGAAAAGAGAAATGCCCCGATGCTGGACGGCCGGCGGTGCCGACTATCACCGCTTCTCAGCCTCCCAATAGCCCGAGCAGGCGCCGGACGGGGCTTGGCCGCGCCAGGTGCCGCGTCCGACGGTTCGCGACAGACGGCCGCTGCCGCTTGCGCTTTGGCTGCCGGCCGACACCCTGACCTGAACGGAACCGTTGGGACTGACCCGCCCATTGAAATCCGGGCCGCCGCCCCGATAGATCACCCGGCCGTTCTCAATCTCCACGCCGTAGCGATAGGCGCGGTCGCAGCTTCCCCGCTCGGTGACGATGAGGACGCTCCAGTTTCCATCGTAGACGGTCCGGGCACCGGCGGTGGCGGGCGCGCCGGCGGCGCAAATCAGCACCAAAGCGCTCGTGCGGACAAACTGGCTGATCATTGTTGCCTCGTGACTCGCTGCTGGCGTTCCCCGACCCCGGAAATTCGCCCGTTGTTACGACTCCGATTTCTGGTCCATCAAGGTCAAGAAACCTACCAAACGCATAAAACCGCACTTTTCCAACAACTTCCAGCGGGGCAACAATCCGGTAGCGGGCCCAGAGCAGACACAGGACCGACGACTGTGCGGCGTCGGCAGGCCTGAAATGGGCGATGACATGGCCCACTTCAAGATATGTAATTGTGCTCGACCGGGGCCAGCCTGTCGAATGACATTCCAGCGATGATCAACAGCTTTTGCAGCACCGTCCGAAATGCGCAAGAGTCGCCAGTCAGACGAATAGCGGAGAGGACGCCATGCGCCCGAAAACTCGACGATCAAGCCTGCGGCGCAGCCTGATCGGGGCCGGCGCTATGGCGCTCGGCCTGTTGGCGGGCGCGGTCGGCTCGCAGGCGCAGGACTACCCCACCCGGCCGGTGAAAATCATCGTGCCGTTCCCGGCCGGCGGCAGCGCCGACGCCATGCCCCGCATTGTCGGCGACTGGCTGTCGCGCAAATGGGGCCACCCGGTGGTGATCGAGAACAGGACCGGAGCTGCCGGCAATATCGGCGCCGAGGCCGCCTTCAAGTCAGAGGCCGACGGCTACACCCTGTTATCCGCGCCGCCGCCGCCGCTGGTCATCAACCACAATCTCTATCCCAAGCTCGGCTTCGATCCGACCCAGTTCGTGCCGATCATCATCATCAATCGGGTTCCGAACGCGCTTGTGGTCAATCCCAAGGTGACGGCCAAGACCGTCGTCGAGTTCATCGCCCAGGCGCAGGCCAAGCCCGGCCACATCACCTCGGCGACGCAAGGCAACGGCACCACCTCCCATCTCACCTCCGAATTATTCCAGCTGGTGGCCAAGGTGAAATTCCAGCACGTGCCTTATCGCGGCTCGGCCCCGGCGCTGACCGATCTGGTGGCCGGTAATGTCGACGTCATGTTCGACAATCTCGGCGTCTCGCTGCCGCTGGTGAAGGACGGCAAGCTGAAACTGCTGGCGGTCGCTACGCCCAAGCGCATGGCGTCGTTGCCCGACGTGCCGACCATCGCCGAGACACTGCCCGGCTTTGAATCGGCGGCATGGTATGCCGTGGTGGCGCCGCCGAAGACGCCGCAGAACATCGTCAACAAGATCAACGCTGACATCAACGAGGCGATCAAGCAGCCGGCGATCCTGGCGCGTTTCGTCGATCTGTCCGCGGAAGTGGTGGGCGGTTCGCCGGAAGAAACCGCCCGCTATATGCGCGAGGAGATCGAGCGTTGGCGCAATGTGATCAAGGCCGCCAACGTCAAGATCGACTGACGTAACGGCAGAGTTTCCATGACGGCGCAGCCGCGGCGTCGGCCCGTAGAGGGCGTGGTCCCGCTTTGAGCATGCGGTGGCGGCGGATTTGGGCTATTGAATAAACCCCACATCCTTCCGAACCGATTCACGATCCATGTCCTTGCCTGCCGCCGCCTCTTCGCCGAGCCTGACACGGCATCGCTCCTTTGCGCTGTTCTGGTCGGCGCGCACCTCCACCACCGCCGCCTATCAGATGCAGGCCGTGGCGGTCGGCTGGCAGATTTACGACATGACCGGCAATCCGCTCGATCTCGGCATCGTCGGGCTGGTGCAGTTCTTTCCGGTGGTGGTGCTCTCGCTGGTGATCGGGCAGGTCGCCGACCGCTATGACCGGCGGGCGGTGGCGGGGGTTTGCCAAGTGGTCAAGGCATTGGCGGCTCTTGCGCTCGCGTTCGGCACCGCCGGCGGCTGGCTCGGGCGGGAAGCGATATTCGCCATCCTGTTCGTCACCGGGACCGCGCGCGCCTTCGAAGGGCCGACCATGCATACGCTGGTGCCCAGCATCGTGCCGCAGGAAATCCTGCCGCGCGCGATCGCAGCCTCGGCGACGGCGAACCAGACCGCCATCATTTCCGGTCCGGCGATCGGCGGCCTGCTCTATCTGCTGGGGCCGGTGACGGTCTATCTCACCTGCACCGCAGTCTTTGTGGCGGCGGCCGTGCTGGTCAGCCTGGTACAGACCATTTACGGCAAACGGGACAAGAAGCCGATCAGCCTGGAAACCCTGTTTGCGGGTTACGGCTATATCCGCCGCCATCCGGTCCTGCTCGGTCTGCTCTCGCTCGACCTGTTCGCGGTGTTGCTGGGCAGCGTGATTGCGCTGTTGCCGATCTATGCGCGCGACATCCTGCAGACCGGGCCGTGGGGGCTCGGTCTGTTGCGCTCGGCGCCCGCGGTCGGCGCGCTGACGGTGTCGGTGCTGCTGGCGCATTACTCGATCAAGCATCGCGCCGGCCACATCATGTTCGCCTCGGTCGCGGTCTTCGGCCTGTCGATCGTGGTGTTTGCGCTATCGCCCTGGCTGATCCTGTCGATCATAGCGCTTACGGTTTACGGCGCCTCCGACGCGATCAGCGTGGTGATCCGCCATTCGCTGGTGCAGACCCGCACGCCCAACGAAATGCTGGGGCGCGTGATGGCGGTCAATTCGATGTTCACCGGCAGTTCCGGCACGCTGGGCGAATTCCGCGCCGGCGCCATGGCCGCCTGGTGGGGCGCCGTGCCGGCGGCGCTGATCGGTGGGGTCGGTGTCGTGGTGGTCGCGCTCGCCTGGATGCGGCTGTTTCCCGAACTGCCGCGCATCGACAAACTGGTGGCCGAGAGAAAATGAGATCGCTGCTCGTCGCAGCTGGCAAATCCGCTTGTGTCCCGGATGCGGTGCAGCGCGAAGCGGTAGCCATAAGCACGTTTACGCGCGTCTTCGACGCGCCATAAGCGCGTTTACGCGCGCCTTCGACGCGCCATAAGCGCGTTTACGCGCGTCTTCGACGCGCCATAAGCGCGTTTACGCGCGTCTTCGACGCGCTATGGGCGATGCACCGCTGATCCGGGACCGCACAAAGCACGGAATGTGAACGGTCCCAGTTCTGCGGAGCACCACTTCGTTATGCTTTTTGCTGTCGGGGCCGGGACACATGTCTATGGGCAGCCACTCTCAACACGGACGCCTGGGTCCGCCTCAGGCAAGGTCCCGTGGACGCTAGCAGTTTGCGGAAAAAGGTTTTTGGGGGGGGGGCCTGTACGCAACATTGATTCAAACGTCGCATGCCCAACGCACGAAAGATTCGCCACGGCCCGACTTTGGATTCAAATGTTGCGCATTGTTGACCCGTTTTCGAGTTTTTCAGCAGACTGCTAGAGCCGCCGAGGAATGTCAGCTATCGGGAGCAGACCGGAAAACATTTGCTCGGTTTGAGCCTGACCGGTTGACCCACAGCAGACATATCAACGGGAAAGGCAGCGTGACTATTTGCGTCCCGCCTTGGTCTTGTCGCTCAACGCTGCGATGCCGACGGCACCGACCGCCAGCGTCTCGCCGACCGTCATCGGCGCCTTCCCACTATTTGGAGATTGGCAGGCTTCAACAAACGAAAACCCCGAGCGTCTGCCCGGGGTCTCGTAGTTCAGACGGCGCTTGTGTCGTCAGTAGCGGGCGACGACCGGACCGCCGAACTTGTAGCTGAGACGACCAACGATCACGTGGATATGCCGAGGATCGACGTTGTATGTCACCGAGTCGCCGGGAGCCATCGCCAATGTGTGATTCTTATCTTGCAACCCGATGAAGCTGTAATCCACGCCGGCAATCCAGTTCGGAGCGAGAGCATACTCCAGGCCGGTGCCAACGACGAACCCGTGATGCCACTGCTTGCTGGTTGTGTTGATGGCGTCATTAGCGTCCACCAAGTTGATTTTGACATGAGCGCCAGCCCAACCGCCCTTGACGTAGCCGTGCCACATTCCCTGTGCGATGCCGAGGCGGGCGACGAGCTGGAGAATGGAACCGATCTTGGTTTCCAACTGGTCGTCCATGACCCCCTCGGTGCTCAACGAGTTGGCCTTCATGCCCGACCATGCGCCGGAGAACTCAACGCCTAAGACGATGTTATTCCATTGCCGCTGGAAGCCGATATGTCCTCCGGCAACCGCGCCACTCACCCTGTGCTGCGGCCCCTCGCCGTCCGTGGTGTCATCGTCAGGCGACGTATCGAGAGCTTCCACGTCGGCCCAACGGACGCGGCCCGAGCCGTAGCCGCCGTGGGCGCCGATGTAAAAACCGCTCCAATCGTAGGCTGCCACGACGACCGGCGGCTGCGTTTTCACCGGCATCCGCGCCGGAAGGTCAGCCGCCATCGCAGGCGCTGCCAAGAATGCACTCAGTGCGATACCGCCCAAAATCTTTTTCATGATTTTCCCCCGTCCCCAGGCTCGTCCTTCGAGCCAAATCCTAAGTGACAATAGACCTCCCCCGTCGATGGAGTCTGTTGCGCGGAAGCCACAGCGGATACCTTTCAGTTTGGCCCCGTGGCCGGAAACCGGCCTTTGCGCCATCGTGTAGTCAGAAAAGCAACCGGGGGCGGGAGGGGTTGGTCCCACCGTTGATGAGCAATGGAAACGGCACGCCAGCAAGACTTTTCGGAATCGGATAAATACCCCGGGCCCGATGTCGCGACGCTTCCCCGGCGGCCGGACAATACTTACGTGCAGGAGATGATTGCTAAGAGCAAAGCCATGTATCGCGAGCGACTGGCCGAGGCGGTCTGGGGACGCAGGCGGACCAGGCGGTGAGTTCTGGCCGCGGCAGACTAGGTCATGAACCCATAAACGGGATTCTCGAATCTGGGAAATTCTGATTCAACCTCCTGAACAGGAGGCTCTGATGGCCCGCTTTGACCTGACGGATTTTGAATGGTCTG
>Ga0080064_1000616_pt1 | contig 88988 bp, 77 predicted proteins | sample Subgrocontami54m_FD_69260 | JGI IMG/M metagenome (GOLD analysis project Ga0080064, IMG submission 69260) | Subsurface groundwater microbial communities from S. Glens Falls, New York, USA - GMW46 contaminated, 5.4 m (SPADES assembly) (version 2) ... | reverse complement strand
AATGAGTGCCCTTGATCTTAATGGTCGTCGTTTGCATAAGTTTATTTGACCGCATGTTTAGTAATTTCTAAGTTGCAACTATGATGCTCTTGGCACCACGCTGCGCACTTTTTTGCCCACGAGGAGAAGCAGGGGGCGGTTTTTTTATTTTCAGTAAGATGTCGTGGAAAATTATTCCACCATTTCCGCCTCGAACGCACTTTGGCCGACGAATTTTTACAACGCCTAAATCTTAGCTTGATCAATTTTTCTATGTATATTACCGCTCTACGTGCATTCTAACATCCTGCATTTTTTCCAGGTTTTTTTCTGCCTTTGAACGAAAGCCCTCTATCATATTCCTAAAGCTTTTGAACTCTCCAACTCCATATCGTGATATACCCAAAAATGTTTCCATCATCGGTTTGTTTTCCGGATACATTTCAATTATCCTTTCCATCCTTTCTGGCCTGCTGCTTGTATATTGCGGCTTGTTTGCCATCACAACACCGTAAAGAAAATCAATGAAATGTTTCGCGAGTCGCCTTGATTTCTTACTTATCTCAAGTGGCGTTGCTCTCGGGTTTTCATCCATCCATTTTGTCGCTTCGTCCAATATCTCTATGATGTCCTCATTCAATGTTAGGGCTAAAAGCAAACCAGCTTTTGGTCTTTCGTCTTTGACAAGGTCTTCGCCATACAGTAGTATGCCGTCTGCTCTTGCAATTACTCTGTATTTTTTACACGATTCAGCCAAAAACCGTACTCGGGTAAAAACCCCTAAACTGAATATGCTATCTTCTCTTACGGATTGTCCCCGTTCATCGTCTACATCAAGGACGATATACACATTGGTGTCAGAATATCCTTCCTCATACTCTCCACGCCCTAAACTGCCGACAAGATAGATTGCTGCAACATCTTTGTGGGTTGCTCGCACTTTCGAAATTAGGGCGCCCAACATGGATTTGTAGGGCTCTGGAATCTTGTCAGACGAGCATCTATTCGTTACATCAAACGAGTTTAGCATCCCGCTATATTCGTTCACGATTTTTTTTACTTCATCCTGTGATATCGGCAAATTAAAATGTTTAACCAACGCTCCAGAAAGCAGCTCTATATTAATCTCTATTTCTTTCAAGGTGTCTTCGGCTTTTGAGAAAGCCCCACAAAAGAGCCGCTCCGTGCTTTCTACCCTCATTTTTTCCATCTGCTCTTTCCCATAATCCGTAAGCTGTTCGTTAAAACTTGGCTGTGCCGCAATATCTGTTAAACCAAGGTTCAAGTAATCTTTGTTATATCTCAATCCGCTAATACGATGATGGTGCTGCGTGCGTTTTCTCAAAGCGACAGCAATCTTACTTGTAGTGCTGTCTTGTCTCCACTGTTTTATTTCTTCCTCAACTCCAATCGCTTTAAGCTGTGTTATTTTTTTTCTCAATAAATCCGCAACCGGTATATCATCTTCCGTCGCTGGCTTTTCTGGAACATTTTTCTCCGTCATCAGATTCACCAGCTGCATGATTTTATCCTTCATCTGATGCACAAGAGTTAAAAAAACACCCTGATAGTAAGCTAATAATTCTTGCCGACTTATTCCAGCAGGAGGTTCTCTAGTTTGACACTCCTTGATAAGAGCGGCGGTTAGCCGAAGCTCTTTCAAAACCCTTTCGATCTCATGTGTATATTCTGATTGCCTTTGCAAAAATCTTAATTCTTTTGAAATCTGACCGATTGCAATATTCTCTGGTTCGTTGTTTTCTTTCCGAAGGGAACGAAAGAGGCAGCCAGTCTTTAATTTGTCGAGGTTTGTTTTCAGTGATTCCAATATCATAATTTCTGTGGATAACTTGATTTTGGACTTTCTATTCAGTTTCTAGTATAATTAGGTACGGGATAAAAGTCAAACTAAATACTCCACAATATGCTTACCAAACGGCAAAAACAAGTCATGGATTTTATAGCCGATTATCAAGGGCGAATGGGCTATGCCCCCTCGCTTGATGAAATACGCAAGAAATTTAAACTTGCGTCTGTTTCAACTGCTCATTTTCACGTTTCCAAACTTCGCGATTTGGGATATTTATCAAAAGAAGAAAACAAGCCGCGCTCTATTGAAGCGCTGGGCCGTGAGACAATGGTAAAAATTCCGCTTCTAGGAACAATCGCTGCCGGACAGCCAATTGGAGTAATCCAACAAAATGAAACGATCGCCGTTCCAAAAAGCAAGATCCCTGCTTCATCGGAAGTGTATGCCCTGCGCGTAGTCGGCAATAGCATGATCGATGAAAACATAAACGATGGCGATGTTGTTTTGGTGCGCCAACAAGAAACTGCCGAGAACGGGCAAAAGGTGGTAGCCCTTATAGATAATCACGAAGCAACGCTAAAGAAATTTTACAAAGAGAAAGGACATATCCGCTTACAACCGGCAAACAAAAGCATGGAGCCGCTTATTTTCAGAAACGGCCGAGATGTTGCAATACAAGGAATCGTGCTTGATGTTATCCGCGAAGAAATAAGACCGACAATACAATTTCCAGAATATAGAGAGGTTCAGAAATATGCAGCATTACCACTAAATCAAATCATTTGTGGCGATGCGGTCGATATTCTAAAGAAGATTCCATCAAATTCTGTAGACTTAGTGGTAACTTCGCCACCTTATGATGATATCAGAACATATAATGGTTTTTCGCTCAATCTACCGGCTGTTGGAAAGGAACTTAATCGCGTTCTAAAAGATGGCGGGGTTGTGGCGATGGTTATTCAAGATGCAACTCGCAATTTCGGAAAGACATTAACATCCTTTAGGACTATTCTCGATTGGTGCGATAATGCTGGCTTCAAGCTTTTCGAAACTGTGATCTACAGAAAATACGGAACCGAGGGAGCGTGGTGGACAAAACGATTTCGTGTTGATCACGAATATATGCCGATTTTTCTAAAAGGCGATCGCCCTGCATATTTCAATAAAGAGCCATTAAAAGTACCCTCAAAACACGGAGGGAAAACAATGACCGGAAGCGGTAACCGCCGAACAGACGGGACAACAACTAAAACTATTACAAGGGAAATAAATGGAATGAAATGCCGAGGCACTGTATGGGATTATCTAAATGCGGGAGACAAAAACCTGCTTAAACGAAAACATCCAGCCACATTCCCCGACAAAATCCCAACGGATTTTATCCAATGCTTTTGTCCTCCAAAAGGGGTTGTCCTTGATCCGTTTATTGGCTGCGGATCAACTGCTGTTGCCGCAAAGCAACTAAATAGAAACTACATCGGCATAGATGTTTCAAAAGAGTATTGTAAACTTGCGGAGGAACGAATTAAAACTGTACCGAGTTCGCTTTTTTCTTAAAGCATTCGATCAGGGCCCTCGAGGGTGTACTCAATGTTTTGAGTACTCGTCATCGCAAACGAGACAGGATTTTTTGCAATAAACTCGTCAAAGGTTCTATTGCTCAAACGGGTCTTTGCTCCCACAAAATCTCCCTTTGTAAATTGAGACAATTGCCACCTATTCCACGACCAATCTTTTTCGCTATAGTGCCAGCCGGTCAATTTTGATAAAAGTTTCAAAAATCTCTCGGCCCGACTTTTTGGATCCTCATTGAGAAAGTAACGGTTTTCCTCCTCGCTAGTGAGATTGTGCGGCGTACCTTCGCCTCCCCGAAGGGTAATCGCAATCCTATCGCCGCGCTCACGAGAAACACTAATTGCGTCTCGCTCTCTCAAAAAGTCATTCATGGTCAACATCAGTTCATGCAGAGAATAGTGCTTATTGAGAAAAACCTGATTGAGTGGAGTGTTTTCTTCATCGGCACGTAGATATTTTAACCAACTTAAAGAATTTTCTGTATATCCAAGTAAATTCATCCACGTCCCGTCAGTAAACAGAAGCGGCGCTATCGCGCTTTTTGGAATATCAATTTTTTGTATCGTTCCAAGTACACCAATCAAGAAGTGGATAGTCCCAAAAGGATATTTCAATCGGAAATCGTGATATCCGTCATGATTGCGAATATTATTAATAGATGCGCAATCCTCAAAATTGTGCCAATTCTCAGGGAGACGCTTTTTATTGTACATAACCATATGCTGACCAACGCTTCTGATTCCTTTTCTAAAAATCTCCATGTCAAGAAAAATACAGTCGTTCAGCTTGAAACCATTTTCCAAAACCATAATTTTCCCGTCATAAAAACCACGAATCCTCCAATTCAGATAATACGCGGCGAACAGACCGCAAAGCAACCCATCGCTGTCAGGGCTTAGTATGCAGTTTTGGTCCTTCTGTGCTAACCAAGGAAATCTCTTTATTATCGCCGCGTAATCAATTATGTCATTCCTACCGGCCAGCATGTCTTGTATTCGCGAGGTCATAATTATTTCAAGAAATAATCAGCTGGCTTATTGTAAATCGTTGCAAGTTTCTTCATTTCCGCAACATCAAGTCGTCTTTCGCCGGACTCTATTTTTGAGATGTAGGATTGTGGCTTGCCAAGTTTTTCTGCTACCTCATGCTGGGCTAGGCCAGCATCAATACGCGCTGTTTTTAAGCGTTCTATAATCTCTTTATACTCTTGAGAATAAATGGATTTACTCATAGCATTTCTACTACAATATATCCTATTGTAGCATAATCCCAAAATGGGATATGTTCCGTGAGTGCTGCGAACGCAGTTTGCGCCAGAAAAAAATCCCGTGGCTTGCCGCGGAATTTTTAATTTTACCCACTCGTATTTTTCCTAATTAAAATTGACTGAGAAATTATACATCCCCATGACGCACAATCCTCACTTGAGGTTAACTGTGTAATTGCCTAAACTCTCGACCTCTTTTTTGAACGCTTCCCAATCAAAGCTCTCGTCGTGTTCAATTTTTGTCTCGCCAGTCTGGAAATTAACCGTGCATGATTTCACACCCCTGACCTCTTTGCACGCATCCTCAATTAAGAGTTTGCAGGAATTACAATGAGTGCCCTTGATCTTAATGGTCGTCGTTTGCATAAGTTTATTTGACCGCATGTTTAGTAATTTCTAAGTTGCAACTATGATGCTCTTGGCACCACGCTGCGCACTTTTTTGCCCACTCCGCATCCTTATATTCAAGACTGCATTCTGGGCAAACAAAAACCCTTTCAGATTTATCGTTGCCGTGATTCATACCAGCCATCATGAGCATCATCGAGAGCGGGCACACGAGCACAAATAGAACCCATGTGTAGCTTGCAATGTTTGGCACGAACAAATACGCGAGGAGTATGATTACTCCAATTCCCAGCAATGCTTTCCAATTCATGCACATTTTTAAGATGTTTTTCATAGGATGTTATTGGGCGAGTAATTCTGGAGATCTATTTTTGTTCTCAGTAATGAAGTCAAGGATGGCTTTTTCATTGAATGCCTCCATATTTTGGAGACGTCCCCATGATGCCAGCGCAATCTTGGTGTCATTTTTAGATCGCGGCACCACGATCACACTGCCGGGATTGCGCGCGGCAATTGCTTTGAGTTTAGATTTTGTTTCTGCGTCAATATCTTTGTATGAAATCCAGATGCCGCCGTGCTCAAGATTATGAATAACTACTTCATCGGGCAACTCCTGTTCATACACGCCCCATGGTGCGGGCTTGGGGTAATGCCATCCAGAGGTGGGTGGATTGGAATTATAGGGCGGATGAACTGCTCCGACAGCAATATGTTCTCTCCCCATAATAGGGATTTCAAAACCCGGCCGCTCCTTTAATTGAGTAACTTTATCCGTTACGTTAAACTGCACCATTTTTATTCCCATACTGCAGGTCGCATACATGACTCCTGGTTTTGTCGGCGTGAAGGTAAGTTTGTTTTCTCCCACTTTCAGAGGAAGCGCAACATCATAATCCGGAAGTACCATAACTGACATACAGCCGGAGGGAGGGGTTTTTACATCAATAGTAAGCTCCACTGGAACGCCCTGTTGTATGTCAAAACTATTGGGATAAAATCCTCGCTCACGGGATAGTTCCATAGAAAGTTTTTGCGGCGGTACGCATTTCTCGCTGGCAGGATCGCACGGTTTATTCTGCATAGGATTCACCTGATCTGTGGAAGACGGCGAAAGTGCAGCAATTCCTTTGGTATTAGAAACCACAGTAAATGCGGCGCCGGAAGTGGTCATGCCCATACTGCAGCTGAATGTAATTCTGCCAAGCTCATTGGGCGTAAATTTAATTATCTTCTCCCCTTGCCGTGGAAGATACTCGGTAATGCCCAATGCCGGCACTACTATTACTTGCCCGCATCCGTCCGCTCGCGTGCCGTCAATGTGCCATTCAACCGGTACTCCCTGAAGCACAGTAAAGCGCGAGGGTGTATAGCGAAGCCCTATCACGCTCATTTTTGCTATTTGCACTCCATTCACGATTTCTACATTCGACGCAGTATCCTGCGCCGCCTGCGCGTTGCTCTTAAATGCCGAAGCAAAACTGGTATTAATACCCGCCAGTGTCAGACCATTGCCAATATTGAAAAATCCCAGCATCACCACCACAACGCCCGCAACCTTGAGGAAGTGCTTCTGAAATGCGCCACGAGCAAAACTGGAAATTGCGGAAAGCGAGAACAGCGCGGGAAGTGTTCCTAGTGAAAAGGCCAACATAGTAAGAGCGCCTGTCATCATATTTCCCTGAGAGAGCACATACAGCTGCAATGCCTGGGTAAAACCACACGGCAAAAAGAACGTGAATGCGCCAAGGAGTGCCGGCGCGGATTTATTATCCTTGCCGCTCATATCATGAATTTTGTGTGCTAAGAATTTTGGCATTTTTGGCTGGAATCTTTTCGTCCACGGAAAAAGGTGGAGGAGCTGAAAACCGAGAATAATCATGACCATGCTTGCGGCGATGGACAATACCCCGTTTGCGCGCGGGGAAAGGGTCAGTACAGAACCGAGCGCTCCTACCGCGCCGCCTAGCACCGTGTACGAGACAACCCGGCCGATATTGAAGTAAAGCGTGGGTTTGAATTTTTGAAGGCCCGTTAAATTCGGGAATCGTTCGTTATATTTAGCGGCAACTACCAAGAGCAATCCGCCCGTTACTGCCAAACAGGTCGACATGGCCGCCACAAGGCCTATTACAAATACAAACCCATAACTCATGTTTTCAGAAATGCCGAGCTTGGGTACTAGATCGAATTTTTTGAGAATAAGGTATGCTCCAAGCACGATAAGGAAGATGGCACCGGTATGGAGGTGGTCTTTGTTGATAGTTATCTCCCGCGGCCTTTGAGAAATAGTTCCATGATCCTGCCATGGGGAAACCCCATATCCATCGGCCTTAATGGCACCTTGTAAATCAGCCATTCTCGGCTCTTGCGAACAATACAGTTCTGCTTTTCCGCTTGCATGGTTTACCTTGACATTCTCCACACCGTGTACCTTTTTAAATTTTCGTTCAATCAAAACCTCGCAGCTTGCGCAATGCATGCCATTGATTTTGAACACTCGTTTCTTGAGTTGCTGGCTATTCATATACTACTACATTATGTAGTAAGCAAAAGCTATTGTCAAATACTTGCTGTGGATGGAATGTGTGTATATTTTTATAAATTTACAATTTCTTAGCCTTAAGTCGTAATGAATTGCCGACCACCGACACGCTTGAGAACGCCATCGCGAGCCCGGCAAAAACGGGATTCAGGAGCCAGCCGAAGATCGGGAAAAACAATCCTCCGGCAAGCGGAATACCGACAATGTTATAAATAAAAGCCCAAAAGAGATTTTGCTTGATACCGCGCATAGTGAATCTTGAAAGACGGATCGCCTTGACCAGCTTTGATATATCGCCATGCAAAAGAGTGATACCTGCAGTCTCGATCGCCACATCTGTGCCGGTCCCCATAGCAATGCCGACGTCGGCTTGGGCCAGAGCTGGAGCATCATTGATGCCGTCGCCGGCCATTGCAACGATGCGGCCTTGATTCTGCAGTTCTTTTATTTTATTGAGCTTATCCTCCGGAAGCACTTCGGCCACCACATCGTCTATTCCGACTTCTTTGGCAATAGCTTGTGCGGTATTTTTATTGTCGCCGGTAAGCATAATAACCTTGATCCCAAGCTTGTGGAGATTCTTGACCGCGAGGGTAGCCTCCGGCTTGATAGCATCAGCCACCATGACAACGCCAATCACCGCATCTTTCGTGGCGAGGATTATCGGAGTCTTACCCTGTAGAGTTTCTGCTTCAATTTTATTTAAATCAAAAGAGAGTTTAAGATCAGAAATTAGTTTAGTATTACCGGCAAAGTATTCGGTGTTTTCAACAACTGCTTTTACTCCTTTGCCTTTTATACTTTCAAAGCCGGAGGTCGACACAAGAGAAATGTTTTTTGCTTTTGCGTATGCTAAAACAGCGTGAGCGATTGGGTGCTCCGACTTGCTTTCAAGACTCGCGAGTACAGAGATTATTTTTTCCTCAGGCAAGTTTGATACATTCTGCACGTGCGTTAACTCCGGCTTGCCCCTAGTGATCGTGCCGGTTTTATCAACCACAACAGTATTCACTTTGTGCAGTTTCTCGAGAGTCGCCGCGTCTTTAATCAAAATGCCTTCCCGAGCTCCTTTGCCGACACCGACAATAATCGCAGTCGGCGTTGCAAGACCAAGCGCGCATGGACATGCGATCACAAGGATGCCAACGAATGACACGAGGCCATAGGAAAGAGCTTGAGAGAAGCCAAACGCACCGGTCCCAAGGACAAGCCATGCACCGAGGGCAAGGAACGCTAGGACAATAACAATGGGGACGAATACCGCCGAAATCTTGTCGGCCAGCCTTTGGATCGGAGCACGGCTTCCTTGCGCTTCCTCTACCATTTTGATGATGTGAGCAAGCAGTGTCTCTGATCCGACTTTTGTTGCTTTGAATGTAAAAGAGCCGGTGGTGTTGATTGTACCGGCGACGACTGTATCGCCGATTTGTTTCTCAATCGGCATAGACTCGCCGGTAACCATAGACTCATCAACAAACGATGAACTGTCAGAAACAATCCCGTCTACTGGAATACGGGCTCCGGGTTTAACTATAATCTGGTCTCCATGTACCACTTGGTTGATAGAAATTTCTTGCTCCTTACCGTCCCTAACTACAATTGCCGTTTTTGCTTGCAGATTAAGAAGTTTCTCAATGGCATCACCGGTTTTTATCTTCGCCTTCGCCTCAAGATATTTTCCGAGCGTGATGAAGGCAATTACCACAATAGCCACATCGTAATATGTATTTTCAACATTGAGAAACGGACGAAGCGGCTCCTCAAACGCACTGATAATAAAACTGTAGAAAAATGCAACGAATGTGCCAATGCCGATAAGCGAATCCATATTCGCTTTTCCGTATCTTAAGAACCGATAGAAACCCAAAAGATACGGTTTGCCAACGACAAAAAGTACGTATGTCGCAAAGATCGGCAACAGGTGATGCACGAATTCGGACACAATCGTAGACATTTGAGAAACGAGTCCGAATTGGGCAAAAATATCCCAACCCATGACAGTGATACTGAAAATAGTCAATGGGACAGACGCCATTACTTTTGTCCGCATGTCGGCAACCTCGGCGAGCTTTTCTTGCTTAGACTGACCTAGCCCCGTGTGTGCCGCATGCTCTTCAGCCGACCCTGTCATGTTCATTTGCATCTCACTCGCTGTTTGTTGTCCGGCTTGTCCGCCGAAGCTTTGCGAAGGCTGGACGTGATTTGAGTGTGTTGGCATTACAAGCGAGTATCCCAGTGGCTCAATCTTTTTTGAAAGCGCCTCCGGGTTTGTTTTCGATTCATCAAAAGTAACCTTTGCTTTTTCTGTTCCGTAGTTAACATCAACCGCCTCTACACCGGGTACCTTTTTGAATTCTTTCGTGATTATAGAGGAACACGAAGCGCAATGCATTCCTTTTATTCTGTAGGTTTGCGTATGCATATTATTTTCTCTTAAGTTTATATACTTTAAGGATCTCCTCTTTGGCTTTGCTCGTTTGGCCGGACTTCACCTGATCTAAAATGCAACCGCCAAGGTGATTCTCGAGCAACAAGTCTTCGAAGTTTGAAAGTCCTTGCTTTACCGCAGAGGTTTGCGTAATAACGTCAATACAATAGATATCATTTTCAACCATCTTTTGAAGGCCTCTGACCTGACCCTCTATGAGCTTAAGGCGGCGAATTACCTTTGCTTTACTTTTTTCGTCCATGTATTTCATACATATATAAGTATACCCCCTGGGGGGTATACTGTCAAGTGCCCCTCGTAGATCGGGTGTATTCCTATCCTCTAAAACCTGCTATACTGTAGCCATGCCACGGCGAAAGAAAAACCAATCCGTATTAAAACCCGAGACGAAACGTGAAATTGTTTCAATTCTTTTATTTACCCTCTCCGGGCTCATGCTCCTATCTTATATTGCGCTTGCGGGTACTGCCGGGACCTTCATTGATCAAACCCTCAAAGAATTCATGGGGACATTGCGACCGCTTCTGCCAATAACCCTAGCACTCATTGGCGCCGCGCTCCTGCGCCGTACTCCGCGGGGCGCAACCATCCTTGGCGCAATACTGCTTACCGCAAGCATTGCCGCAGCCGTACACTTGGTTCAATATCCCGGAACTGCCGGCTTTGCGGCTGCGCGGGCAGGGGCGGGGGGCGGATACCTTGGCCTGTTTCTCGGCTATCCTTTGTTTCAAATATTTGGCCTATGGGCAGGACTTGTTATTCTGGTTGCGCTCATCCTCATATCCGTATCACTTATTTTTTCCGCTTCGCTATCCCATCTTATTACCTCCATACAAATGCTCGTCAAAGGGACTATCGCACTTATCGCACATTTGCACGCGCGCCCAAAAATTCATGGCGCATATGATACAACTCCGGAGGAACAACCTTCCCAACAAGAACTTGAATTTGAAGAACATCCGATTGAAGATGCGCGTGAGCCCCGTGAGACAAAAAAAGAAAAACCCGAAGAAGACGATACTGCGGAAGAACCCGACGTACCAATTGCCCGCGGCCAACTACCAAAACAAAAACGCTTTGGCCGTCTTGAGCTTTCTCTTGATCTCCTTGAAAAAAATGGAAGCAAACCGGTTGCCGGAGATATTCGCGGTCGCCAGGAAATAATCGTAAAAACGCTTTCTCATTTTGGTATTGACGTCGAGTTAGGAGATGTTTCGGTTGGCCCGACCGTAACGCAATATACCCTGCGCCCGGCGCAAGGAATTAAACTTGCCTCAATCACGGCGCTTCACAACGATCTTGCGCTTGCGCTTGCCGCACATCCGATCCGCATTGAAGCGCCGATCCCGGGAAAAGCACTCGTAGGAATCGAGGTTCCCAATGCACAAGTTTCTACGGTACGCCTGCGCGAGATGCTTGAATCAAGCGAGTGGAAAACGCAGGCGGCTCCTCTTACGCTAGTCATCGGACGGGATGTTTCGGGAAAGCCATGGCTTGCCGATCTTGCGCGCATGCCGCACCTCCTTGTTGCGGGATCAACCGGTTCTGGAAAAACCGTGTGTTTGAATGCGCTTATTTTGTCGCTTCTCTATCGAAACAGTCCTGACGATTTGAAATTGATTCTCATTGATCCCAAGCGCGTAGAACTTCCTACCTACAACGGCATACCCCATCTTGCCTCGCCGGTTATTACCGACGTAAAGCAAACAATCCAAGCATTCCGCTGGGCGATCGTTGAAATGGAACGACGATTTGAAATACTTGCTAAAGCCGGCTCGCGCGATCTCAAGAGTTACAACGAGAACGCGGCGCCCGAAGAAAAAATTCCCTACCTGGTAATTATCGTTGACGAGCTTGCCGATCTTATGGTTGCGGCCGCCTCGGAAATAGAGGGCTCGGTTATCCGGCTTGCGCAAATGGCGCGCGCGGTCGGGATTCATCTTATCTTGGCAACCCAGCGCCCTTCGGTTGACGTCATTACCGGGCTTATCAAAGCCAACATTACTTCTCGCATTGCGTTTTCCGTAGCGTCACTTATTGATTCGCGCACCATTCTTGATTCAAGTGGTGCGGAAAAACTTCTCGGACGGGGCGATATGTTGTTTATCACGCCTGAGCTTGGAAAACCAAAGCGCATCCAAGGGGTGTTTGTTTCCGATGCGGAGATTAAGCGCATCGTGTCCTATCTTAAAACCGCAGGGTCGCCGGAGTATGTTGAGCTTAAACCGCCGGACGCAAGCGGCGCGGGCAATAACTTAGGAATAGGCGAAGACGACGATGACGACCCGCTCATTGTTGAAGCAAAAGAGGTAATCGTACAGGCCGGCAAAGCGTCTGCCTCGCTTCTCCAACGGCGCCTAAAAGTGGGATATGCCCGCGCCGCCCGCATCCTTGATATCCTCGAGGCAAAAGGGTTTATCAGTCCCGGGGAAGGAGCAAAACCCCGCGAAGTGCTTGCTCCAAGAGAATAGCGCGTGGTACTATAGACCCGTTGTATGACCTTACACCGTCTAGGATTTCTCGCCATTGTGATCGCTATTGTTGGCTATATTGGCATTCATGTGGGGGGGCTTATCGTGCCGCCCCCGCTTGAGCTTACCTCTCCGCAAAATGGGCTTACTACTTCATCCCATTTAATTGAGCTCTTGGGAAAAACTTCCGCAGGCGCATACGTTGAAGTAAATGGTGCGCCACTGCCGCCAACGCACGAAGGGGTATTCCGGCACACTATGGTATTGCGTGACGGAGTAAATACGATTGCGGTAACCGCACGCAAACGGTATAGTCAAACCGCGCGCATCGAACGACAAATCCTTATTCTGGGAAGCGACAATCACATTTCACAAAAAGAAGGAGGGGGAATCTAACTCACTACAAATTACAAATTCAATTGCAAATATACAAATGACACCCACGGTGTCATCCTGAGGAGCCGCAAGGCGACGAAGGATCCCACACCTTTCATATACGGTATGAGATCCCTCGACTTCGCTTCGCTCCGCTCGGGATGACCTTCGGTCAATTTGTATATTCGTACCACCATTTGTAATTTGTAGGAATATTATCACTTCACAATATGTCAAAAGCATCAGACCAACAGAAGGAAAAACAAAAAGCGGCGACCGAGGCAATGGCACAAATCAAAGAAAAATTCGGTGAAGGCGCGATCATGAAACTCGGGGAAGGACACAAAATGATAATTGACTCAATCCCAACCGGATGCCTTTCGCTTGATATCGCGCTTGGGGTCGGCGGCGTTCCAAAAGGACGCATTATTGAAATTTACGGTCCGGAATCTTCCGGTAAAACAACGCTTGCCCAGCACATTGTTGCCGAGACGCAAAAAAAAGGTGGCATTGCCGCGTTCATTGATGCGGAGCATGCACTTGATCCGGAGTATGCGAAAAAAATCGGGGTACGTATTGAAGACCTGCTTATTTCCCAACCGGATAACGGCGAGCAAGCGCTTGATATCGTAGAAACACTGGTTCGCTCAAACGCGGTTGACGTGATTGTGGTTGATTCGGTTGCGGCCCTTACCCCAAAGGCGGAAATCGAGGGTGAAATGGGAGATTCTCACATGGGGCTTCAAGCTCGGCTTATGTCCCAGGCCCTACGAAAACTCACCGGCATTATTTCAAAGTCAAACACCTGTCTTATCTTCATCAACCAGATCCGCATGAAGATAGGCGTGGTGTTTGGCAATCCGGAAACAACAACCGGGGGCAACGCACTTAAATTCTACTGCTCAATCCGCATTGACGTGCGCCGCGCGGCACAAATTAAGCAGGGCGATGTGATTATTGGTAACCGCGTAAAGGCAAAGATTGTAAAAAACAAAGTTGCCCCGCCGTTCCGCCTTACTGAGTTTGATATCATGTACAACGAGGGTATTTCTATTTCAGGTGACGTGCTTGATACCGCGGTTCTCTACGGCGTGGTTGAAAAATCAGGAAACTCCTATATTTTTGAAGGATCACGCTTGGGGGTCGGCCGCGAAACTGCAAAGAAGTTTTTAAAAGACACGCCCGCAACCCTTGCCTCAATTCGCGAAAAAGTGCTTGAAGCGGTTGCGGAAAAAGAGCATGCCATTATAGAGCCGGTACATGCCACGGCCTCAGTAGGCGCTGAGGAATAACAATAAGCAAAACAATAAAGCAAAGGTGATCCGTCCCTGGACGGATCACCTTTTGACATTGTAATAAACCCGTGCTAAGGTGATCTCAGTACCAATTGGAGGGCATCACCATGACACACGCTGGAGAACGCTACGAAGTTCGCCATCTTGCCGCCGATGCAGGAATTGTGGCCTGCGCCAATTATCCGCAAACCTGTCCGCAAGCTCTTGCCCAAGGCGGAATTGCCTACATCCTCTGTACGAAAGTCGTGGGCGACCAAACCCAGTATGCCGCAATCGGGGGGATCCGCCCGATCATGTGCGCCCACTGCGGTACCGAACAACTTGTTCCACAACTTTTCACTACCTATGCCGAAGCTGGACGCCAGGTCGCCCTATATACGGCGATCGGACACGGCCAAGCATCGCTCATTCCTTTCCGCGAGGACATCGCGTATCTTTCCGGACTCTTGATTCAAAAACCTTTTGCCGCGTCCGGAACCTAGGCCCAGCTTACCTACGCTACAGCTGGCCTTTTTTATTCTTGCGACGCGCGTTCAACGTATTCACCCGTATCGGTATTGATAACAAGCATATCACCCTCTTTGATAAACATGGGCGCGCGGACGGTAAGTCCGTTTTCAAGCCCCACTTCTTTCGTAACGTTTCCGGAGGTATCCCCGCGTACTCCGTCGGGCGCATCGGTTACCTTGAGTGTTACTTTCTTTGGAAAATCAACTGTGATGGGCACTTCGGCCTCATCCACAAGGATCGTTACCTCAAGTCCCTCCTTTAAAAATTTTGCATAATCTCCGATTACCTCCAGCCCTACGGAAAACTGTTCGTAGTTTTTCATGTTCATAAACGTGAACTCCGTAGGTGTACCGTACAAATACTGTACCTTTATCCGCTCCATCTCAACGAACTCAACCGTCTCGTCTGACTTAAATGTATTTTCAACCACCTTGCCGGTCTTGAGTGCCTTAAGACGGCTACGCACAAAGGCCGACCCCTTGCCCGGATTTACATGTTGAAAATCCACAATCAAATGCGGTTCGTTTTTATAATTGAGAATCAAACCTCTTGAGATTTCATTGGCGCGTGCCATAGTTGTCGAAGTTATGAGTGTAGCGAATAAATTCGCTACAACTATGAGCATCCGCCTGAGGCGGATGGCGTTCTTAATGCTATTCGAATTTGAGAATTCTACCTCATCCCCGGCTTTTTGGCAAGCCCCACAACTCCCCTGCCGGAAAGGCCAGCACATCTTCGATAGTCTTTGCATTCGTAAGCAGCATAACAAGGCGATCGATCCCAAACGCAATGCCGGCCGAAGGCGGCATGTTCCCCACCGCATCCAAAAAATCCTCGTCAAGCGGAATCTGTCCTTTGCCAAGATTTTTACGCAAAGCACGCTCTTTCATAAATCGTGTGCGCTGCTCTTTTGCATCATTGAGTTCCGAAAACGCATTCCCCAATTCCATCCCCGCAATGTAGACCTCAAACCGCTCGGCATATCGCGGATCGCTTTTTTTGATGCGTGCAAGCGAAGCCATGCTCGTCGGATAATCGTACAGTATAGTTGGCTTTGCGACTCCTAGTTTCCGTTCGATCTTGGTAAGAAAAATTTTAAAAAATGTCTCCTCATCCGGCACGTTCTCAAGGATCACCTCAGCATATCGTTTAAATGCTTCGGCCACAGAAACACGCTCCCACGAACCCGCGACACGCTTTGATTGCTCGGGGGATACACGAGCAGCAACAAATTGCACCATCTTCTCCACATCGCTCATAATTGCGGTGTAATCCGCATGCGCGCGGTACCATTCGATCATAGTAAATTCCGGATTGTGAAGCCCCCCCCACTCTTCTCCCGAACGAAACGCGCGGGTGATCTCGAATGTTTTTTCAAAACCGGCGGCCAAAAGCTTTTTGTGAGAATATTCTGGCGAAGTTATCAAATATCCGGGCGCACGACGACCTCGCTCGTCAAAAAACTCCGTTTTGAAAGGATTCAAATATGGCTCTTGTCCGGCAGAGGCAACCACAACCGGCGTCTCGACTTCCAAAAATCCCTCTTTAACAAAAAACTCTCGTACCAGAGCAATGATCCGTGATCGCGCCTTAAGACGCTGCTGTAGTAATGGATCTTTTAATCTCTCCCAAGACATAGAAGCAGATACACGCGGATATCTACGCGGAAGCGCGCAGAAATCTATCCCGTGCTTTATCGTATACACGACGTCGTATATCAAGTTTATCACTACCAAAATTTATAAGTAGTCCGAGTTTATATTCGGATCCTTTAAGGTAAAGCCAGAATTGCCGCTCATCTTCTTTCGTAATATATGGCTTGCATTTCAATTCGATAAGGATGCACCTGTTGACTATCATGTCAGGAGTATATTCGCCTACTTTTTCGCCATCAAAGATTATAGGAATGTGCTTCTGTGGTTCCACCTCAAGCCCGCGCTTCTTTAGCGCGCGTGTCAATGCACGCTCTACCACCTTTTCCTTAAACGCACCTCCAAATTCTTTCCAAACATCAAAACATGCACCGCGTATTTGATAAGTAACCTCTGGATACAAAAGTATTTCCTTTTCTTTGATCGCCATATACTATTATATAATAACCGAAACCGCACCCTATTTCAAGGTGCGGCACCTTATCTTCAGCGTCTATCTGCGTAGCTATCCGCGTTCATCCGCTTCTACTCAGGCATATACGGCATAAGCGCAACCGTTCGTGCGTATTTAATCGCGCGTGCAATTTTCCGTTGATGCGTTGCACAAAGCCCGCTCCTTCGTTGTGGCAAAATTTTCATTCCTGCGGATATAAACCGCTTCAAAAGATTTACATCCTTAAAATCCGGATCCGGTAAATTATTCGCGCAAAAATGGCATGCTTTTGATGATGCTGTTTGTGGTGCTGGCGTTTGCATATAATGTTAAAATGGAATTTCTTCTACTTTAATACCCTCGTTCTCTTCGGCTGGCGATGAAGACGCCGTAGGAGTCGCCGAGCTGTATGATTGCGTATCGGAAGCCGCTGAAGGCGCGACAGATCCACCGGGTTTGTTTCCTAACATCTGCATAGTTTCTGCAACGATCTCGGTACGCTGTTTTTCCGCGCCGTCTTGTCCTTGCCATTTTCTGGTCTGCAAACGACCCTCAATATATACCTGCTTGCCCTTCACAAGATATTGTCCGCAAATTTCCGCGAGCTTTCCCCATGCAACAATATTGTGAAACTCAACTTGCTCTTGGCGAGTCCCGCTTTGGTCAACCCAACGACGATTCGTTGCCATACCAAACGAACAAACAGTCTGACCCTGAGGCGTGGTTCGCACTTCCGGATTACGCGTCAGATTTCCGATGAGCATTGCTTTGTTCAAATTCATATACTGTAAAAAATTCGTTGTATTCGTTCAACATTCGTTAATTCGTACACACCATTATTTCTCGCCAAGTATTTCTTCAAGACGACGGTCCAGCTCTTCCATGGTTACTTTCGGTGCGTCTTCGGGCTTTATGGTTTCTTGAGTGGGCGCGGCCGTGGAAGTCGCTACTCCGACAACAGGGGAAATACCGGACATCCCTGTCGGCATTGAAGGCCGCATTGGTCGAATTCCAACCGTGGTCCCGGGGCCTACTCGTCCTTTCATCGGACGAGGCGCTGAAGCAACAAATTGCTTGAACGCATCTACTCTGGTAATTGCAAACCGCAATACATTACCCGACAAAACAAGATCCTTGCGAAACTGTTGAATTGCGCGAGGATCCATCTCAAATTGAATCGAATGAAAATACCCCTGTCGTGTATTGTCCACCGCATACGCAAAAGAACCCTTGTGAATGCCCATACTCCCGTGTATCGTGCCGGAAGCGGCCTTGATCTTTTCCTCAAGCTTTGCTCCCATCACTTTTAATTCCTCATCCGTACCGGTAAGAGGAAAAGCTGCTAAAAACTCGTACTTTCCAATGGTTTCTTGCATAGTGGTGCTATAATATCACGGGCTTAAAATGGTGTCAACCCCGTGTTCTTATGGTATGATACTTGCGAATCTATGCAATATTTCTTCATTCTTGGCCGCAATCCTGAACTGTCGTGTGCGGAGCTTCATGCAATATTGCCCGCGGGCTGGAGACCGGTGGTCATATTTCAAAACGTCCTTATTATAGAATGTGAACCGCTAGATGCATCCCATATTATGAAATTGCTTGGCGGAACCATAAAAATGGGCGAGATTCTTTCGCATAGCACGCACCCCATATCACATACTACGATTGTGGAATCCTTAGGAAAAACTGTCAAGGATAAAAAACTTTTCCTTGGCCTTAGCGCATATGCGCTTGATAAAAAAATCAAACTACCAAATATCCGCGAGTTGCGAAAGATTGGCATCGAAACAAAGCGCGCGCTTGAAGAACAAAAATATAGGGTGCGCTTGGTTACTTCAAAAGAGGTTGCGCTATCCTCGGTCATCGTAAAAAAAGAACGCCTGCTCCGTCAAGGCGCGGAAATTGCTCTATTCTATGCTACAAAAAAAAATCAATCAATCCAACCCCTAACACCCGAAACCTTGCCCCTGACACCTCAATTGATCGGCCGCACCCTTGCCGTACAGGAATTTGAAGAAGCTTCGGCCCGAGACTTTGGGCGACCGGAGCGCGCGATGAGCGTAGGCATGCTTCCGATACAGCTCACAAAAATCATGCTCAATCTCGCCCGTGCACCAAAAACGGCAACCATTCTTGACCCGTTTTGCGGTCTTGGCACGGTTTTAATGGAAGCAACGCAAATGGGCTATAAAAACCTTATAGGCACCGACCTTGATCAAAAAATGATTGATGCCACAGACCAGAATTTAAATTGGCTCGCAAAACACAACAAACCATTCTACGATTCGGGCGAAACGGCGAATGTAAAATTGTTAACAGCGCCTGCCGAGGAACTTTCCAAACATCTGGGACCGCACTCCGTTGACGCAATCGTCACCGAGCCATATCTGGGACCAACGCGCGATCGAGCCGAGCTTAAAATTTTAATCTCCGAGCTCTCAACTCTTTACATTGCCGCGTTTCGCGAATTTTCAAAAATTCTTAAACCAGGCGGACGCGTAGTATTTATCTTCCCTGCCTTCAAAAACGGCTCAACACCGGCCAAAACCTCGGACCGTGTTCTCCCTGAAATAAAAAAACTCGGCTTCACGCCGATTCAATTACTTCCTTCCGATCTACCTAACCCCTATCACCTAACCCCTAGTCCCTCAATAACCTATTCCCGCCCCGACCAAAAAGTCTTGCGTGAAATATTTGTACTCACTTTTAAACCGTAACCCTAAAATGCACAACATCCCCGTCTTGCATAATATACTCTTTTCCTTCAAGCCGTAGTGCTCCGTGGTCTTTGGCTCCGGCCTCGCCATTGTATTTTACAAAATCCTCGTACTTGATAATTTCCGCGCGGATAAACGCTTTTTCAAAATCCGAATGAATAACGCCTGCGGCTTGCGGTGCTTTTGCCCCGCGAGAAACTGTCCACGCGCGCGTTTCCATTTCTCCGCTTGTGAGAAAAGTAATAAGCCCGAGCAATTTATACGCGGCATGAATAAGTTGATCCAACCCCGACTCTCCCATCCCCAAATCTTTCATCATTCCTCGCGCATCTTCATCAGAAAGTTCCGCAAGCTCGCTTTCGATCTTTGCCGAAATAAGCACTCTCGGCCCAGGCAATGTTTGATCAACCCCTGACACCTGACCCCTAACACCTGAAACCTGATCCTCATCCACATTGTAAACGTATAACACGGGCTTCATGGTGAGAAGGTGTAGATCACGAACCATTTCTTGCTCATCATCTGAAAGCACGCCGCGCGCCGACTTGCCTTGATTCAAGCCGTCTTTTAATTTCTCAAGCACGACGCAGGTTTTTGCGGCCTCTTTGTCTCCGGACTTTGCCTCGCCTAAAACATCTTTCAATCGCTTGTCCACTGTTTTCAAATCCGCCAGCGCAAGCTCAACAGCAATGACTTCGATATCACTTTTAGGATCCGGCTTACCGTGCACATGAATAACGTTGGGGTCGGAAAATACGCGGACCACCTGAGCGATTGCGTCTACCTCGCGAATGTGCGACAGAAATTTATTACCAAGTCCTTCGCCGGTACTTGCTCCGCGCACAAGACCCGCAATATCATAAAATTCAATTGTGGTTGGGAGAATTTTCCCCGATTTTGATACGCGCGCAAGATCAGCCAAACGATTGTCGGGAACCTCCACGATCCCGACATTCGGGTCAATCGTGGCAAACGGATAATTTGCAATAAGCACGCTTTTTTTCGTAAGCGCTTTAAACAGGGTTGATTTCCCGACATTAGGCAAGCCAACAATCCCGATTGAAAAACTCATAGATTACTAGCTTAGCACAAGACCCGCCTCTCAGTCCACCGTGCATGCCTCCGTCCCGCAAACGCGGGACTTCGGCGCTGTGGCACCTGCATACTCGGCGGGTTTGGTTTTTGTACCTAAAATTTTCCCGAAAATTTTAGACAAAAAACAAAAAAGAGCGCCACTTCCTCCCAAGGTGGCGCGTCGTTGAAGAGCATTGATGGGTTACCTGCGGATGCGACTAGCTGTTGGCCGCCAGGTACGCGACGATCTCGTCACGCGTGCCTGCGGACAGCTGACCATCCTCGACATAGAGATCGAGCAGGCCACGGAGCGTGAAGGCCGCGTTCAGAAACACGCGGTGCTGTCGCAACTCATCCCGGCCGCCTTGTTCGCGGTCAACGAGTACGAGTACGTCGGTGACCCGAAGCCCGGCGGCCTTGAGCGCCTCGATCGCTTCGATCTTGCTGTCGGCCTTGGTGATCAGGTCGTCGATGAGAAGAACCACTTCACCGGCCCGGAAGGCCTGTCCCGGGACAAGTCCGGTGACCCTGCGCGCTCCACCCGAACCAACGTCGTCCTTTGCAAGCGTGAGGATCGAAACTTCTCGACTGTCGCGAGCGGCGGCGCGCTGGAATGCTTGCGCGAGCGGCTCGCCCGCGCGTGGCACTCCGGCGATGTGCGTGTAACCTAGACACGCCGCAGACGCTCTCCTGTACAACACCTTGCCAGCCAGCTCAACCACCTCGGGCGTGAGCGGGCCCGGTTTGGGGTTTTCCGGCGTGCGCAAGTTCAGGTAGACCGGAGAGAGCGGTGCGTCCGGCGTACGCTCGTGGAGCTTGAGCTTGAACCCACGCTCACCGCTGGGACGCGATACTGCCGTGGGATGATTCCTGGTCTTGACCGCGCCCAGCGCGTAGAGCAGTAGCGCCAGTTGCTGCGAGGGCGTACGGGTCGGTTCGGTTGCCATGGATTCTCTCCTTCTTGTCTAGGCCGCGACCGCCGCGGCGATCTCTTCGAGCGTGCGCTGAACAGCGTCCCGCGGATCAGTTGCTTGGGTGATCGGCCGACCAACCACGATACGCTCCGCTCCGGACCTGATGGCATCCGCCGGAGTTGCCGTGCGTTTCTGGTCGTCGCCCTCGACAGTCGCCCACACCGGACGAATGCCCGGGGTCACGAGACGAAGCTCCCCCAGTTCCGGAATCGCCCGCACGGTTGCAACTTCTTTGGGCGACAAGATCAACCCGTCCGCATGCCCCACGAACGCGAGTCGGGCGAGACGGACAACGGTTTCCTCCGGATCCGTCACGTAGACCGCGTTGCAGTGGGGCTTGTCCATGCTCGTGAGGACCGTGACGCCGAGCACCAGCGTCCGCGCCCCGAGAGCGTCCTTGACGCGTCTCATGCCGATCGAACTGGCTCCGCACATAACCGTCACGATCTCGGGCCGATGCCACGAGTCCGCGAGCATCGCAGCGTCCGTATCCATGGTCTCCGGGATGTCGTTGAGCTTGAGGTCGGCGAACACCCGCAACCCCATGTCGTGAAGCTGGTGGATGAGTCCGTAGCCGTACGCGCGCAGGATGGAGTTCACCTTTATGATGACCCCCATTCCCTGCAACGCCTCGGCAAGCGCGAGTACCTTGCCATGCGCCCCTCCTACTCCTCCGCACTTGCGCGGGTCAAAATCCGCGGCCACAATCAGTCGTTCGGCAGTTTCCATGAATTCCTCCTAAGTTCACCCTACCCGATATCATTGCAATATGCAACTTACTGACCTGTAGCGGTGTCTGTATCAACGTGTTAATACGTTGGTACATCACTAACTGCTCAAAATCGTGCAACACAAAACGGCTCACCCTAAGGGTGAGCCGTTTACCAATCTCGACTGCTTTCTCTCTACTATTTTGTCGGTGTTGCTGCGGCGCCCACAGCACAGGCCTTGCAACACTTCTTGTGGCCAAAGATTTCCCAAAGAGTAGCAAGTCCTACGAGGACATAGACGACTCGTGATACGACTGCTGCTTGTCCCCCGAAAAGCATGCCCACATCCCAACCCAAAAGGCCCACCAGCAGCCAGTTAAGACCGCCGATTGCCATAAGACCAAAGGTAGCGTAATGCATATAATGTCTTGTATTTTTAACTTATACGTAACTTATACACACGACCTTTTATTAACACTCTTATTATACCACGCCTACACCACTTCCGCCTGGTAGCACGCCTCGCAATACACAATCTCTGGCCGGTCCGCCGCATAGGGGGTGCGAAATTGATTGGAACAATGTGCGGCGCCATGAACATGCTCCACTAAGTTCTTGTACAAACCGCCTTCTGACTGTTCGCCGTTGCATTGGCAAACGCGATCAAAAAGTCCCGGCTTGTTTTTGAACCGCAAACGCTCAACATGGCGACAGTTAAAACAGAGTCGCGGAAGCGGTACGTTCATTTTTTTATACAACGCGTACTCTTGCGGCAAAATCTTAAATGCCACCATACAATTTTCTCGGCACCCGCCAGCCGGTGGACCCGAGTGAGCGCACCCAATTATTTTTTTCACAATGTCATCGCTGGCTCCACCGATTGCATCCGGCAGTTCAGCCGCTTTTATGTCCATCGAAAAATCTTTCACGGTCCGATCATACCAATTATATCCCTGCGCAGTTGCTTCTTCCTTCGTTAGCGGATAATAATCCTGAAGCCATGTCTCGTTATATCCGAACGGAGAAAGCTCTGAAGGAAAATACTCCCCATATTTGTATACGCGGCCAGCGCGATCCGTATACGGCATGGTATTCATCTGCTCTTTAATGCGCGCCACCATTTTTTCGTATTCCTCTTTGGTATATTGTTTGTTTAAAATACAATACTGCCCCTTGCGCATACCCACGCAGCCAAATAAATCCGAGGAAGAATGGCACGAGATACAATATTTTAAATTCGTACAGCTTGGCCAAATATCCCAGCAAAATTGTATATCGTATACTCCGAGCCCCGCTTCATACGTCTCGTACACAAGCGTGGCATCTTCTCCCCACACCGAGTAGTCATAAGAGTCTTTTGCATAAGGCGGCACCATGAGCGATTGTACATACTTCAAATTTTCGCCGCCCTTCACAAAATAACCGTCTTTAACATTCTTTGACTGATATACATGTTCACCGGTTGTCTCATGAGTATTGCGTTGGTGCGCGAATCGTACCGGATGCTGGGTATAGAGCTCTTGAATCCTCTTGGAGATGTTTGGGATACTGGAAAAGGATCCGTTCCATAGCTCGTTTATTTTTTGCTCATACTCTTTTTTTGAATATGGAACGTTGAAAATATAAAATTCCTTTTTGTTAAGATTCACACACCCAAAACAATTGCTGCATCCCCGAAGATTGCGAGAAAAAGCAATGTTGTGAGAATCTTCGCAGTCAATCGAAAATAGCGCGCCGTAACATTGGAAACAGCCCACGCAACCATAACACAACTCGCATGAGGTGAGATTCGTGGAATCATAGCAATCTTTGCAATCCGTAACATCAACACTATAGTAGCACTGCTCGCATTTGCTTGCATTAAACGTAAGGTAGCAATCTTTTAAATGACCCGCGTTGGCACAATAGTCACTGTTCTCCATGCCCTCCACTGAGGCATGGAAACGCGGCACTTTGGAAAAAAGTTCTTTAAACTGCTCAAAAAAAGAGCGGTCGAAATCATACGCTTTGCCATATTGCTTTGGATCCCATGCATCGGTAAACCAATACTCCTTCTCATATACCGGAAAAGGGGCATCCGCGCGATAAATAGAAAAAATGGTTTTTCCGGTTGCGTCGCACTTTCTCTGGTACATGTTGTGCTGGTTCCAAAAACTCAGCCGCCGTTTCATGCGACAGCTCGGACACCACGTCGGCGGCGGCACGGCGATTTTTTTGTAAAATTCAAAATCGTCTGCCTCGACCGTAAATTGAGACTTGCATGATTGACAGGTTTTGGTTTCAGAATTCATATTTTCAATCTGTCATCCTGAGCGAAGGCCGTAGGCCGAAGTCGAAGGATCTCACACGAATGTGTGTGCTCGCATGCGCGAGAGATTCTTCGGGCTCCGCCCTCAGAATGACGGGATTAAATTACCTCTGCATTATAACACGCTTCGCAGTACACGATTTCTCGTCGTTCGGGAGAGTAGGTGGTTTCAAAGTTGTTCGGACAGCGCGCGGAGTGACCGTGCGCCTGCCGATCACACATGCACTGCCTGCTCCAAAGGCGATATGGCCCATGATCGCGCAAACGGCTAAAATGCCGACACATAAAACACTGCCGCGGGATCGGAATTTTGTGTTTTTTATAAAATAATAGTTCCTGTTTAATAATTTTGTAGTTGCGACCGCACGCCTTTTGCTCGTGTAGCTCGCACGTATTGCATTGACACGCAAGCACCTCGTTCAAAATGGAATCCGATACTTGGTCAATGCAATCCGGGAGCGCGTCCATCTTCATGGTTTCTTTTCCTACTGTAGCGCACATCGTATCCTCCCACAAAAAACCTTGGGAGAGCGCCTGCTCCTTGGTAAACGGGTACCATTCTTGCGCGTTGGTTTCATTGTAGCCAAAGCTTGAAAGCGCGGGGTTAAAAAACATACCCCACTCGCCAGTCTTCTGCATATGAGCAATAATGTTATCTTTCAGCGCGAGATATTCTTCCTTTGGATATTGCCGATTCAAAATGCAAAACTCGTTTTGCTTCAAGCCCACACAACCAAAACTCTCGTTTGAGCCGATGCAATGGTCGCAATAGGTCAGGTTGGTATTGTTGATCCTACACGTACTGCAAAACCGATCGTTGTAGGCATTCACGCTGGTATTAAAAGATTCGTACACGAGCTCGGAATCACGCAAACATGAAGCCACATCCATGCAGTCCTTTACATTGCGGAGCACGCTTTCCCCATACTTCACATTTTCAATATCATAACCGTTAAATACGTGTATTGCGTTTTTGGCCCGACGCAGATAGTTTCCCGTTGAGTTCTCGGCGTGGCTCACTTCCGCGAATTTACGCGGCTGTTTGATCAAAAATTCCTGAAATCGCTTTTTCATCTTCTCAACCCCGCTCCAGGTATCAAGTCGTGCCCCTTTAAGGAATGCTTCATATTCTTCCTTTGTTTTCTGCACATTAAAAATACAGTATTTTTTATTGCGCAAATTCACACAACCAATACAGCTCGTACACCCTGTACAACTGACTAAAAACGCGCCGTCATTACAATTTTCGCAATTTTTTGAGTATCGCACCCCGTAACAATTCTCAATGGATGTTGCCTCGTAGCAAAGCTCGCTACTGTGGGCAAATATAGTATCAATACAATCTTTTGATTGTTGCATCCCATAGGAATAATAGCACTCCTCGTCATTCGAGGACTGAATAAGCATGTAACAATTTTTGCAATCCGCGCAAAATTGGGTGTACTCACAATTTTCGCTCCTGGAATTGAGCATGGCCACCCGCGGGACTACTTTGAGCAACTCTCCAAACTGCTGCGTAAACGTCTTTGAAAAATCAAACTCGCGCCCATAGATTAAAGGGTTATACTGATCGCTGTTCCAACACTCAAGACAATACACTACCCGCTCTTTGTTTTTTGAATAGATGGACACCACCGCTTTGCCGCAGTTACGACACGCGTTTGGATAATAAAAAATTTCATTTCGAAACGCGAGTCGCCTTTGTCTTCTACAATCCGGACAAAGCGTCGGTGCCGGTACCTTCATTTTTTCGTAAAACAAAAAATCCGCGGGTTCAATCGTAAACTGTGTTTTGCACGATTGACAGATTTTAGTTTCTGCGGGCATAGTTATCATTGGTAAATCGAGTGATCGCCCACATTAATAAAGCCCACAACCCCTTCACCAAGGAATTCAAAAAGTACTCGGTGTGAGTACGTAATTGAAAATGACCAGTACCCTTTCAGTGTGCCTTTCAACTTATGGGTTTTGAGTCGTGGATCAAAACAATTTGCTTTAAAGATTGTTTCGCGCTCTGCAACTATTTCTTTGTGTTCATTTCCAAGCGATGCGAGCGCCCGCGCAAAACGAGAAGAGTAGCAGATCCTCCTGATCTCCATATTAACGCATCAAATCTACCAATGATCCGTCTAATTCCTTGAGCTTCCCCTCGCGCAATTCCTTCTTATATAGGCGAATTGATTCATGTGCATCCTGCGCCTCTAAGTATGCTCGCAATGCAACTCGAACAAGCTCGGAACGAGTCATATGCTGCTTGTTCGCGACTTTTCCTGCCTCTTTTAACATAGAAGGAGGAAGAGAAATACTTACTAAAGATGAAGTGCGCATATCAAATGGTGGTTAATACTAAGTATTACACCTCTACTATACCCTTCGGACGATTTCCTGTCAAGCTAAACCACCTCGGCTTGATAGCACGCTTCGCAATATACAAGCTCTTCTCCCTTAGGATCGTACGAGGAGGTTATGTCTTTTTTGCATTTTTCACACCTGCGGTCAAAAATACGAATGGGGGAGAGGTGTGAAATCCGCGCGCGATCGCGGCAAAGCGGACAACACTGCGGAATTGGAATATTGAGCTTGCGATAGAATTGGAGTTCCATTTTTACAAGCTTGTAGTTCATGCGGCACTCTTGACACTTAAGCACGCCTTTTATAACATCGTCCGCAACATCTTTAATATGATCTGGCGCGTCTACTGTTGCCGGACCAAACTCGCGCGCATCAGGATCGCGCCATCGGAATCCTTGGGCAAGGGCTTCTTCCCGACTAAGGGGAAGAAATTCTTGTGCTGTGGTTTCATTGTATCCCCACGGACAACGCTCCGTCGGCCAGAAATCCCCATACCGATACTCGCGCCCCTTTTTGTCCTTATAGGGCATCTTGAGCATCTGCTCTTTAATCTTTGGCACTATCTCTTTGTATTCTTGTTCAGAATATTCCTTATTGAGGATACAAAACTTGCCCTGGCGAATTCCGACACACCCAAACAAATCGCTTGATCCATGGCAACCGGTACTGTATTCTAGGTCATGCGCATTATAATTCCAAAAACAAAATTTCAAATTGTGTACTCCAAGGCCAACCCATGTACATTCGTAGATAAGCTCCGCGTTCATTCCAAATCCGCTATAATCATACGCACTGACCGTGGAGCCCATTTTGGTAAGTTGCGTGTAGCGAATATCCTCGCTATTCTGGACCATGTAAGAATCATGCACATTTTTTGAATTATAAATATAGTCGCCGGACACGTTTTCATTGCTGCGCCCGTGAAAAGCCCGATGCGGCTGCTTTTTCCAAAATGCGCGCGCTTTTTCTAGAAATTCTGCCGTGCTTCGTGCCGATCCAAAACCATATTCTTTAAACAGGCGCTCATATTCTTCTTTTGAATAGGGGGTGTTAAAAATATGATAATCTTTATTGCGCAAATTCGCACATCCCACGCAATTGGAACATCCTATCAGGTCGCGCGAAAAATATACATCAAAACATTTCTCGCAATCTTGTGACCAAAATACCCGCATGCATTCAACGCAGTTTATAATCTCATAGCAAAGTTCGGCGCCAAAAGAGCCGAACACATCCATGCTGTCTTTTATCTTGGACACCGTATTCGTATACGCGGAATTTTCGCTAAAATCACTTTTAAAACAGAGGTAACAGTTTTTAAGTGCGGCAGCGGCATTGCAATACTCGCTGTTTTCCATGGTCGCGTACTCAGTGTAAAGCGCCGGCATAGGAACACGGCCAAGCAAATCGAAAAATTGTTCAAAAAACGGCCGCGAAAAATCATAGGGCTTTCCGTATGCTTTCGGATCCCACTTATCCGACCACCAAACGTCTTGTTTATAGATCGTACGCTTTTCGTCGGGATGATAAAACGTAATAATGTTCTCGCCAGTCAGCGCGCACTTCCCTTTATAGAGAACGCGATATCCCCAAAATCCCAGCCGGCGGCGCATGCGGCAGTTCGGACACCACGTCGGGGACGGCACCTGCATCTTTTCGTAAAACAAAAAATCCTCTGGTTCAATCGTAAACTGCGCTTTGCACGATTGGCAGGTTTTGGTTTCTGCGTTCATATCACGTCTTTCTCCTCCCCTTAAGGTAAGGGGAGGTTGGGAGGGGTTATGAAACGCTCGTAACCCACCCTCGCCCTCCCTTACCCTAAGGGAGGGTTTTGTTTACAACACCTCCGCACTATAGCACGTATCGCAATACACTGTTTCTTTTCGCTCAGGAGCGTAGGTTGTTTGAAATTGATTCGCACATTGCCCGATATGTGAAGCGTGGCCTGTCTGGTTACACATACACTGCCGTTTCCAAAGTCTACGCGGGTTGCGCCGGGTCATACGCTCAAGAAGCCGGCATTCCGGCGCGAGCGCGGGGAGCGGTATTTTCGACGTGCGATAAAATCCAAGCTCTTGCGCCGTAATTTTGTAATTGCGGCCGCAATGCGCGCACGCAAGCACCTCTTTTATAATATCGTCCTTTACTTCCCCGATGGACTTTGGAACCGCATCCGGCCTCATGGTTTCTTTGCCATACGTAAACGGCATGGTGTCAGTCCAATGCCATCCGCGCTTAAGCGCTTCTTCCTTGGTAATCGGAAAATAACTCATTCCGAGCGTTTCGTTATAGGCGAATACTGAAAGAGCTGGCGGAAAAAATTCTCCCCAAATACCCTCCCTCTTGAGTCGCGCAATAATTTCCGCTTTCATTTTTTCGAATGTGTCCTTGTCATACTTTTTATTCAAGATACAGTAATCGTTTTTGCTCACCCCCACGCACGCAATACCGCTATTCATGTTATGGCAAGAATCGCTATATAACATGTCGGAAGAATAAAATACATAGTAGCTAAACTTGCAATCGTATACCTTAAGACCTCCCATTACTTCGTAACACAACTCCGGTTTGTAATACACATTGTTGCTGTCATATACGTCTGTCGGCTCAAGCGCATCATTCGTATAACCGCTTGCGCGCCCCTCTCGCGTATCAAACGCATAGACCGTATCGCGACAGCCAAACAAATAATCGCCGGTTACGTTTTCCGACTTGATAATGTCCGCGTATTTCACAATTGCCTGGGCTTTAAGCTCGTTAAACCGCTTTCGTGCCACATCAATCGTTTCGCGCGACGCCATAATTTCTACAAACTTTTTTTGATATTCTTCTTTGGTAACTTGCTTGTTCTCAATGCAATAGGTTTTATTGCGTAAATTAGTGCACAAAATGCAATTTGAGCAACCGCTCAAATTAAATCCGAAAAGTATGTCGGTACACGTTTGGCAACGCTCGGAAAATAGAGCGCCGTAACAATTATTTAGTCCGATTGATCCGTAACACCGCTCGCAGGTATGCGTATTGTCGCAGTCAACGCAATTTTTGCTGTTATGCACAAGGCGGCCGTACATGCATTCTTCGTCGTCTTCCGCGGCAAACAAAATGTAGCAATTCTTAAGATTGCCAACATTGTTTGTATACTCGCTGTTCTCGCTCGTCATTACCAAACTTGAAATGCGAGGCACACGATTGCGCACTTCTACAAACTGATCAAAAAACGGCCTTGTCGGATCATAGTCAATTCCGTAATCGAGCGCATTCCATTTATCCGACCACCAGCACTCGTTGCAATATACAGGGAATATTGTTCCGGCAGGATAGATCGCAACGATCGCTTTTTTACAAAGATCACATGTGCGATTATACAAGGTCCGCTCATTACGAAACGCAAGGCGCCTTTGCTGGCGACACGCCGGACATAAGGTCGGCTCAGGCACCCCGATCTTCTGATAAAATGCCTTGTCGGGTGCAAAAATTTCGAATTGTTCGCTGCACTGTTTGCATGTCTTCATAGTCTTCTATCCTATACTAAAAACCTTTCGGGGGCAAGGATTTTTCAAGGACCAAAAACAAAACGAACGAATTTTAGCGATCGGCAAAATTCGTTCGCCTATACAGGTTCAAATATACATCAAGAAACTTCCGCTTGATAACATGCTTCACAATACACTATTTCTGCTCGTTCTGGGGCATACGTGGTCTCAAATTCGTTGACGCACTTTCCGCCATGGGAGTCGTGTCCGGATTTCTCGCACATACATTGCCGTTTCCAAAGCGTGTACGGTGTACGCGCATTAAGCCGGGCGAAATGGCGGCAATTTGGACAAAGATGCGGAAGCGGGATTCCCATTTGTCGATAAAACGCGAGCTCAGTGGGTATGAGCTTAAACGCGCCGGTGCATTTTTCGTTGCATCCGCCAGCTGGCGGATCGGCGTGGGCGCATCTGATGGCTTGCTTTAATATTTCATCCCCTACCTCCGCGATTGTCTTCGGAAGATTTTCTGCCGGAAACGCATTGGGATATTCTTTTATTTCCGGTTCGCGCCACGCATATCCGCGTGCAATTACTTCGTCTTTTGAAAGGGGAAAATATTCATACGCCACGGTTTCGTTATAGGCAAATGGGGAAAGCTCAATGGGGAAAAACTCGCCATACGTATAGCTACGCCCTTTTTTATCTACATAGGGCATGGTATTCATCTGCGCTTTAATTTTTTCCACCTGTTTCTTATACTCTTCTTCGGAATATTCTTTGTTCAAGATGCAAAATCGTTTTTTTCGAAACGCGGCGCATCCAAACAAATCCGAACTTGAAGCGCAATAATCAGAATACGCGATATCGCTCGATTCCCCGACAAAACTGCAAAATTGTACGTTATGATTTTTTAAATACCCCATGTGTTCGTAACACAACTCGGGGAATTCGCAATAATTTGTATCGTAGGTATCTTTTGCCTCAATAAGTTGCGTAACATATTTGCAGTGTTCTGCCTTTTTAACTCCAAAGGCCATGTGTGCATCTTTTGAGCTCACTACGTAGTTGCCGGAAACGTCTTCGCTGTTTAATACGCGGGCGAATTTATTTGGAAATTGTTTTTTGAGCACATCAAATTTTGTGCGAAGCTCGGCAATAGACGTTTTTCCTTCGGTAAGATCGCGCCGCAACGCATCATACTCCTCTTTTGTTTTCTGTTCGTTAAAGATGCAGTATTTTTTCTTGCGCAGCCCTACTGAACCGATACAGTCGTCGCATCCTTGGCAATCATAACAAAGCACAAGCCCGGAAGAACCAGAACAATCTTGGCAATACTGACAGCGATACAATTTTTCGCAATCAGTACATTCGTAGCAAAGCTCTGACTCGCGCACAAGGAATGAATCAAAACAATCTTTTGACTCATACGGCGAACCATACGCGCAATTTTCAATCCGAATCGATCCGAAACAAAGATAACAATCCTTTGCATCCGCTACATAGTTACAGTAATCGCTGTTGACGACGTGGGCAACTGCGGGATTGAGACGCGGAACCGCTTTGAGAAGCTCGTAAAATTGGGTAAAAAACGGTTTTGAAAAATCGTACTCACGCCCAAACTGCGACGGATCCCATTTATCCGACCACCAACATTCGATGCAGTACACCGGAAACACGCTGTCTTTTGGGTACATCGCGATCATGGACTTTTTACAAAGATCACAGTTGCGAGGATAAAGCGTCCGTTCATTGCGTACGGCAAGCCGCCGCTGCCTACGACAATCCGGACAAAACGTCGGTGGTGGGACTTTGATTTTTTCGTAAAAAGCGCGATCGTCGTCATCAATCTGAAAGCCGGCCTTGCAATTCGCACATGTGTTCATAGTTTCTTATCCTATAACAAAAACAGCCCCGTGACAAGGAGCCATTCTCACACCTGAAACCTAACACCTAATCCCTCGTTACACCATCTCGCTTTGATAGCATTGTTCACAGTATATACTCTCCTTGCGATCTGGAGAATAGGTCGTCTCAAAAGTATTGCCGCAGGCGTCGCTTGGGTGCGTAGCATGCTCTGCCCGCGCACACATGCATTGTTTTTTCCAAAGCTTGCGCGGGTTGCGAATGCGCATGCGCTGCGCGTGGCGACAATTGTGACAGGTGTGCGGGAGCGGCAGTAACATACGCCGATAAAAATCCAGTTCTTGTGCAAGAATTTTGTAATTTTTCCCGCATCCTCCTTGTTCCGTGCTACATACCAGCACTTCGTGAACGACATCATCCTGTACTTCTTTGATATGATCGGGAAAAGAATACGTTTGGGGCAACGTAGCTCGGGAAATTTCGTCTTTCCACAAAAATCCTTGCGCGGTCGCCCGGTCTTTAGTGAGCGGAAAAAATTCTTGTGCAACCGTTTCGTTGTAGCCGTATGGTGAAATGGCTGATGGGAAAAAATTACCCCACTCGCCGGTCTCTTTCATATGAGCAACCAAACGCGCGCGAAGATTTCGATATTCTTCTTCGCGATACTGCTGGTTCAAAATGCAAAACTTTTTGTTCTTTAAACTGATACACCCAATCGCGTCCGTACAGCTTTGGCAATAATTGAGGTAGGATGCATCCGTGCAATGCCAACTGAGGTATGAGGACTGCACATTAATTCCGCCCCCGGCAGCGCTGTTTTCATATTGTAATTCGCCCCCCATAAGCGCTCCGAATACATCCATTGAATCTTTCATATCATTCGTATGGTGGACAAACCGCGAATCCTCGCATTTTTCTATATCAAACGCTTCGGTGCAATTTTTTGAAAAATAAATATGATCGCCCGTGCAATCTTCCGACAATGTAAGTTTCGCAAAACGGTGCGGTTGAGTTTTCTTAAACTCATCAAATCGCTTTTTCATCTCCTCCATAAATGCGCGCGAACCATTACCCTGCATAAAATTTTTGTACTCTTCCGGGCTCACCTGCTTATTAAAAATATGGTATTGCTTGTTTTGTAAATTCACACAACCAAAGCAGTTGGTCAGATTTTTGCAATCAAAACAAAACGCAGAGTCCATACACCCTTCGCAATTTTGAAGAAATTTACCGTTATAACATTTGATGCAATTAATTGACTCATAGCAAAGTTCGCAATCTTTTAAACTAAGATTGTCAACACACCCCGTACAGCTGGTAAGCATGTAATTGTAAATACAATCTTCGCATTTGTAACAGCAAAAACAGAGGTAACAATTTTTTGAAAACGTCGTGTTGTGTGCATACGCACAGTTCTCCGAGCCCTTGGTGATAAGCGAAGGGCGAGGCACCTCTTTCGCGAGCGCATCAAACTGCTCAAAAAATGGTTTTGAAAAATCAATATCCCGCTTATAGCTCAGCGCATTCCATTTATCCGACCACCAGCACTCCGGACAATACACTTTGAACGATTTTTCCGGAGAATAAATCGAGATGATGTCTTTTTTACACAAATCGCATTTCCGTTGGTACAGCGACCGTTCGTTGCGCCATGCAAGTCGCCTTTGCAATCGACAATCTGGACAAAACGTCGGCTCGGGCACGCCTATCTTTTTATAAAACACCCGATCTTCATCAGTAATCTCAAATTGCGTTTTGCATTGGACACAAGTATTCATACAAATCTCTCGTTCTCCAATTCGCGCGAATTGGAGAACGGCAAATTACGCCATTTCGGATTGGTAACACTGCTCACAGTATACTGTTTCGGGGCGGTCCGGAGAATAGGTGGTTTCGAACTCATTCGGACACGGAGAAGCACCGTGAGCATGCGCGGCGGTGTTTTTTCGTATACCATTGCCGGATACCGCACCGCCACAATTACATTTTCTTTTCCAAAGTTTGCGCGGATTTCTTATCGTAAGACGATCAAGATGACGACAATTAAAACATTTGCGGGGCAGCGGAACGTTTTCCCGCATATAAAATCCAAGCTCTTGCGCCACTATGCGATAATTCTTCCCGCAGGATTCGCATCCGAATATCTCGTTTACGATTGTATCCTTCACGTCTTTAATATCGTCGGGAATTGCCGTAATTTGAAGCGTGGGTTGCTGTGGCGTCCCGCCGATGTCGTCTTTCCATTGCAAACCCCTTGCAGTCGCCGCTTCTTTAGTCAATGGATAATATTCTTGGGCCGCAGTTTCGTTATATGCAAACGGGGAATTGGCAATAGGGAAATATTCTCCGTACTCGCCGGTCTTTTTCATGTGCTCAATGATGCGCGGGACCAATTCTCTGTATTCTTTTTCCGAATATTGTTTGTTAAAAATACAAAATTCTGCCTGCCGCACCCCTACACACCCAAAACAATTTTTGCTATAACGAATTGAAGCGCAATATCGACAGTCCGTGGCCCCTGCGTTAAAAAACAGGAATTGCGAATTGTACGCGCCGATCACGCTGACCCCCTCATAGCAAAGCTCTGAACGATCAACAATTACATAGCCATCGTAACAATCTTTACTCTGGTAGCCATGGGTTAAAAATGCGCTGTCTTCAATTCCATTGGACTCAAAACATCGTTTCGCGTTTTTTGTCAACTTCAAATAATCGCCGGTGCTATCGTGGTTGTTGATTCCATGATAATACCGGTAGAGCGCACTGCCAAGTGATCCTTTTCGCTTCGCTAACAATTTTTGTATTGTCCCGTATGACCCAAGTCGATATTCCGCAACTCGTTTGCGATATTCATCCGGCGACAACTGTTCGTTGAAAAAATAGAATGACTTGTTTCGTAAATTTGAGCAGCCAAAACAGTTGCTGCAACCCGTACAGTCAACTGAAAAATATACATCGTTGCAATTATGACAGTCGATCGAATAAAAACAGTGATAACAATTTGAACAACCGGAAAGTTCGTAGCTCAACTCTACTTTTGTGCTGTCTATCGAATCAACGACGTCTCGACAATCAAACACGGAATATGAATAGTGTGTATTTTCGTTGTGATCGGAGACGAACAACAAGTAACAATCTTTGTTGTCTTGCGAGCCGTTTGTATACACGCTGTTTACATTGTTGGAAACGAACGCATAAAGCTGTGGCACGGCTTGTTGCAGCTCTTTGAATTGCTCAAAAAACGGACGCGAGAAATCAAACTCCCGTCCATAACTGAGCGGATTCCATTTGTCCGAAAACCAACAATCCCCGCAATATACCGTGTAGGGTTTGTCAACAGAAAAAATAGAGATGATTGCTTTTTTGCAAAGCCCGCATTTGTTTTGATATAGGTTTCGCTCGTTGCGATAGGCAATACGCCGCTGGTAACGACAATCCGGACAAAGCGTTGGCTCGGGTACCTTGACCTTTGCGTAAAACTCCCTGTCCGCACTTGTAACCTCAAATTGTTTTTGACATTGTGTGCAGATTTTCATATAAACTTCCCGTTCTCCAATTCGCGCGAATTGGAGAACGCCAACTTATGCCGTCTCGGCTTGATAACATTGCTCACAGTATACCACCTCGGGGCGGTCCGGAGCATAGGTGGTTTCGAATTGGACTGGACACGGGGAGGCGTGGCCGTGATTATCAACTTTACACATACATTGCCGGTGCCAGAGTTTTTTTGGGTTAAACGTGTACAAACGCGCTAAGTGTCGGCAATCCGGGCACGATGAAGGAATGGGAATTTCTTGCTTTTTGTAAAATTCAAACTCCTGTTTCAAAATTTGGTAGTTTTTCCCGCACACGTCGCATGCAAGAAGCGCTTTACAAATTGATTCGTTGATATCATTAATCGTATCGGGAACCTCGGATTGTTTTTGCGTTTCCTTTCCAAACGCCCCGACTCGTTTTTCAAGCCATTGATATCCGGCGGCTCGTGCGTGTTCTTCGGAAACAGGACATTGTTCAATCGCCACGCTTTCGTTGTAGGCAAACAAGGTAACACTGGGAGGAAAAAAGTCGCCCCACTCGCCGCTCTTTTTCATGTGTGCAATGATTTTATCTCGTAATACGAGATATTCCTCCTTTTCATATGACTTATTTAAGATCGCGTATTTACCTTGCCGCATACCTACAGAGCCAAATAAATTTTCTGATGAGTGGCAGTTATCAGAGTACGTGATAAATTGTGACTTCCAACAAAATACTGTCCACCGCGCCAAATAAGAATTGTCCGGAGTGATAGAATCGTAGCAAAGCTCGGGCTCGCCAGTACTGTAACAATCATAGCAATCCTTTGCGCCAACGCCATAGATATTGAATTTTCCGTTATATATGTCGTGGAAATTGTAACACTCGTTCGCATTTTTACACCCCGTCAAATTATCTCCTGTCGAATCCTCGCACTTCATGACGTTTGCATACTTGCGCGGCGTCTGCTTAATAAACTCTGCAAATTCTTTTCGATAGCGCTCGCGATTTAAACGAGAGCCAAGATTGAGCTCTTTTTTCTTTTTAAGGTATTCTTCTTTCGTGTACTGTGTATTCCAAATACAGTATTGCTTGTTATGGAGTCCGGAACACAATATACAATCGGTGCAATTCTTTAAGTCAAAACCAAAAATACAGTCGCGACTATTTTTACTCTGATGGCAATCCTGACAAGCATAACATTCTTCGCACGCAGCTGAATTATACAACAGTTGTGATTCATTCACGAACAGATTATCAATGCAATCCATCGAGCGATTGTTTTGAAAGCCGTACATGCAGTTCTCGGCGCGCCAAGTCGCAATCATCAAGTAGCAATTTTTGCTATATGCAAAATCATAAGTGTACTCGCAGTTTTGACTTCCCACCCCGTTGTCGTTTACCATCGCGAGCTTGGGAACCTCGCGAAGAAGCTCCGCATACTGCTCGAAAAACGGTCGCGTAAAATCAAAATCACGGCCATAGTCTTTTGCGCTCCATTTATCCGACCACCAACATTGTAAACAGTAGACATTTTTTGTTCGCGCAGGATCGTACACCGAGATAATCGGTTTTTTACACAGATCGCATGGGCGACTGTAATAATTTCGCTCATTACGAAATACCAGCCGGCGTCGCAAGCGACAAGTCGGACAAAATCGCGGTTCTGGTACTTCAATGCGCCGGTAATATTCGCGATCCTCGTCCGTGATCTCAAATTCGGATTTACACTGTAGACAGTTCTGCATCATAATTTCATCCACTATACCACAAAAGCATGCGCATGTCAATGGGCTTTTTCCATGATTTTCACGTATTCTTGACTATTTTGTTATAATTTGGTAAAATGATAGTATATTAGTACTCAAATTTAATGTCTATGCCTACCAAGAACGAACACAATATAGAACACCGGCTCCTCTACGAGCTTGATAAAAACTCTCGCGCCTCGTTTGCTTCAATCGGCCGAACCATCCATCGCTCTGCGCAAGAAGTAAAGCGCCAATACGACAACATGCGCGAAAAAGGCATTATCCAATATTGCTTTCCTCTTATTGAGTACCGCGCGCTTAATTATTTTTTCATTATCTATCTTCTCAAACTCCATAACCTTACCAAGGACAGCGAGGAAGAATTTTACCGTTATCTCAATGCGACCAATGCGCTCCCGGTACTTATGCGCGGAGACGGATATTGCGATGTAATTCTTGGAATCTTTGCCCCGGGGATGCGCACTGCCGAGCGCGTATTCCATGATATCAATTCACGCTTCACACAATACATCATGTCCTATGAAACGGTGATCCCTACGGGTACGTATAAATTCAACCGCGCGTACTTACTGCAAAAACCGGAGGTTGCTTCCGCAGTAACGCTTACCGAGGAAGAAATCGCTCCGCGAAAAATAAAAGACGACGCGCTCCGGGTACTTGAGGTATTAAACCGCGATGCGCGCACTTCGTTTCAAGATATCGCGCGGGAATTGCATATCTCGTATGATCGCGCAAAGTATACGGTAAAAAAACTCGAGGAGCTTGGAGTGATCAAGGGATATACCTATCTTTTAAATCATGACCGTCTTGGGTTTCCTCGTTTCCGCGTACATTTTCAACTTCGCGGACTCTCTCGGCCTCGCGAGCGCACCTTGTTTGAATATTGCAACGCACATCCAAACATTGTGCATTACCTGCGCTTGCTTGGGGGATGGCAACTGGCCCTTGATATAGAAATAAAAAATCGCGACGAGCTACGAGAGCTTCTTCGCGAAATGAAAGCGCGCTTCTCAGATATGATTGTGCGGGTTGAACCAACCCATTTGTATCAAATCGATCGCTACCGAGACTTACCGATAAAGCTCACCTGGACCGCGCCAGTTGTTTCTTAACCAACAATTCTCCTCCCCCCTTAAGGTAAGCGGAGGTTGGGAGGGGTTATGGCGCCCTCGTAACCCACCCTCGCCCTCCCTTACCCTAAGGGAGGGTATTGTCATAGGATTTCACTATTGTAACACGCCTCGCAGTAAACTATTTCATCCCGCTCGGGGGAATAGGATGTTTCAAACTCGTTTTCGCAGTGCGCTGCGCCGTGAACATGCGTGCCGGTATTTTTAAATATGCCTTTTTCTGAAGCGGCCCCCGCGCACTGACAGCGCCTGTGCCAAAGATCGTGCGGCTCGCGAAGCGCAAGACGGGCGCGATAACGACATTCCGGACAGTAGAGCGGAATAGGCAAGTTGTGTTTTCGATAAAACGCAAGCTCTTGCGGCATGATCTTGTAATTCTTTTTGCAATCAACGCACCCGAGAACTTCTTTCAAAATGGAATCCTGAACATCCGCAATTGTTTCCGGAATCTGCTCTGGCTTCAAGGTTTCTTTTCCAAAGGTTCCGGGCACGCGATCTTGCCATTTAAAACCGCCCGCAAGAGCTTGGCCCTTGGTAAGCGGCACATACTCTTGCGCAAGGGTTTCGTTATAGCCAAACGGCGAGATGCTTGGCGGAAAAAACTCTCCCCATTCGCCGGTCTCCTTCATGTGCGCGATAAGCTTCGCTTTTAGTGCGTCGTATTCTTCTTTCGAATATTGTTTGTTTAAAATGCAATGCTTTTTTCCGCGCACGCCAACACAACCGAAAAGCTCAAACGAGGAAAAGCATTGGTATGCATAGTATACGTATTGCGATCCCCAGACCGTACCGCAAAACATGTTTTCCATTCCTTTGTCGCCCGAATCAAAAAGGTAATACCCCCGCTCAAGCGTTGCCCCAACCCCATAGCCGTCGTACACATCGCGCATATCCGGCGCTATGTTAGTGCAATACGCGGAGTTTTCCGCGCCCGCCCCGGCAAAACAATAGCGGCAATTCTTCACTGCCATCAAATCGTTTCCTGTTGAATCCTCTGCTTTGGTCAGCGTGGCGAATTTGTGCAGAGACGCTTTCTTAAGCTCATGCATTTTTGCGCGCACGTTCTCAATTCCGGCCCTGGTGTCAAGCCGCAATTCTTGCACCGCTTTTTCGTACTCGCTTTTTGAATATGGCTTGTTGAAAATGTAATACTGTTTGTTGCGCAAATTGGTACAGCCAATACAGTTTGTGCAGCTTTTGCACTCGTGAAGAAACGCGGAATCAATGCAATGATCCGACTCAATTGAATACTTCAGATTGTATGAGCCAACACACCCCACAAGCTCGTATCCGCTTTCCATTTCAGTACACTGCATGATATCCATGGAATCCTTGGTTTTTCCCGTCATGTCCGAGTAATATGTGTTCTCGACTTCCCATGACGCAAACAAAAGATAGCAATTTTTCGCAAACCCCACATGATTGGAGTACTGACTGTTTTCGCTTTTGCCATTAATAACCGCGGGAAGCGGCACGCGGTGCAGAAGCGCGTCAAACTGCTCGGCAAACGGTTTTGAAAAATCTATCTCTTGGCCGTAGGAGAGCGGATCCCATACATCGGTCCACCAATAATCGCGATCGTACACCACATAGTCGCTCTCGGGCGCAAAAATCGAAATGATTTGTTTTTTGGTCGCGGCACAAGTTCGACCGTACAACGTCCGCTGATTGCGCCAGCATACCAATCGTTGCCGTCGGCAATGATAACAAAACTTCGGCGGCGGTACGTTCATTTTCTCGTAAAACGCAAAATCCGAAGCGGCTATTGTAAACTCCTGCTTGCAGCTTTGGCACGTACGTAGTTCATCGCGCATATGGTTTGTATCAGGTTAGCGGTAGCGGAGTCCCGCACCGTCCGCCCGAGGCGGACTGGTGCGCGGGCTGAGATGTAATCTCAAATTGCTTTGCGCACGCTTGGCATTGTTTTGTTTCGTTCATATCGATCGGCGCTCCCCCTCTTAAGGCCTGCCTGCCGGTAGGCAAGTAAGAGGGGGTAGGGGGAGTTATGAGACGTGTATTTAAGTATCGTAACCCACCCTCGCCCTCCCTTACCTCCGACGCTACGGTACGGAGTCCGACTGAAACGTCGGACCTAAGGGAGGGTATTGTTTTTTACACCACCTCCGCTTGATAACACTGCTCGCAGTATACTATATCTTGCCCGTCGGGAGAATAGGATGTTTCAAAGTTAATCGGACACCGGCCTGCATGTCCATGTGCAGAACTATCACACATACATTGCCGATGATACAGTTTGCTTTTATTGCGCAGGGCGATGCGCGCTTCTTGTCGGCAATCAACGCAGGTGCGCGGCAGAGGAATTCCTTCTTTGTGCAAAAAAGTGAGTTCCGGCTTGATAATTTTATATGCTTTTTTACAATTTGTGCACTGAATGATTTCTTTCAAGATCGTCTCTGTTGTTTCGTGAATAGAGTCAGGCAGCTCGTCCGCACACGCGGTTGTTTGGTATTCTTTTGCTTCCGGTTCTTCAAAGCGATACCCTTGACGGCCCGCGTCTTCTTTGGTAAGGGGAAGATGATCCTGCGCAATTGTATAATTATACGCGTGCGGAGAGAGCTCTGTAGGAAAAAATTCTCCATACTTGTACACGCGCCCGCCCTTATCTACATACGGCGCGGCATTCATCTGCGCCACAATTTTTTCGCGCAGCGTGCGGTACTCGGATTCGCTGTATTGCTTGTTAAGTATGCAAAATTTCTTTTTCCTCAAACCAACACAACCGAAGAGTTCCGAGGACGAGGAGCAGTACGCGCAATACTCAAGGTTCTGAATGTCAGTCCAACACTCTGCGGAAAATTTTACGTTATACGCGCCAAGCCCGCATACCGTATTTTCATAGGTGAGCTGGTTTCCCTGACCCCAGACAGTGTGATCATAGCAATCTTTATTCGGCGGCACTTGCAAATATTGAACGTACTTCAGATTTTCTCCTTCCCGGACCAGATACGACTGCTTCACATTTTTTGAGTGTGTAACGTATTCTCCGGTAGAGTCTTCGTTGCGTGTTCCCTGTACATATTTATTGGGAAACTTTTTCCAAAACTCGTACGCTCGGGTGCGCGCTATTTGCAAGCCAGTCCAGCTATGCAATTTCATTTCTAAAAGCTTGCTCCGATATGTTTGTTCGTCGTAGCCAACATTGAAAATGTGAAATTTCTTATTGGAAAGATTTACACAACCAAAGCAGTCTGAACAGCCGCGGCAATTTTTTGAAAACCATACGCTGTTGCACCCCTCGCACTGCACGGAAAAATGCGTTTGGTAGGAATTTTGGACCCACATCGAACCATAACACCGCTCGCACTTATCTACGTGTGAGTTATCAAAGCAGTCCCGGCTGTGATCAATTGCATTGCCGTACGCGCAGTCCTCGTCAAAATTCGAATTGAACGCCAAATAGCAATTTTTAAGATAGCCCGCATTGGCGCAATAGTCGCTATTTTCCATGTTAATAACCGAGCGACTGAAGCGTGGCACCGCATTTTGCAATTCGTGCACTTGTGCAAAAAAAGTTTTTGAAAAATCGTAGTCGCGACCAAAACTCATCGCATCCCAATCATCAGTCCACCATTCTTTTTCCTCGTAAATCGGAAAACCGGTTTTGGGAGAAAAAAGGGACAGTATCGGCTTGCCGGTTTTCGCACTTTTGTTCCAAAATAATTTCCGCTCGTTGCGATACGCCGCGCGCCGCTGAAATCGGCATTCCGGACAAAACGTCGGCGGAGGTACAACAATTTTCTTGTAAAACTCAAAATCCTCGGCGTCAACCGTAAAATTCTGTTTGCAATTTTGGCAGGTTTTTGTTTCGCTATTCATACTTCTTTCTTCTCTTTAGGATATCACGCAACGATGCCTTGCAGCAAAAATGTTGCGGAGGTCTTGCGGGCATGGTTCCCCGCCTTTGGGCGGGGAGAGCAAGACCGAGCGCAAGCAACGGCTCACACGCTGGGTGAGCCGATTGCGGTTTTTGCGCAAGGTGTCGTGCGGGATATCCGCCCCCCCCTACACCACTTCCCTTTGATAACACGCTTCGCAATACACTTTCTCTGGTGGCGCTCCTTCTTTGTACTTGGTAACAAATCGTTTTGGACAGCGTGAGGAGGCGTGATCGTGGTCGGAAGCCACACATGTACACTGGCGATCGAACATCAACTTTGGATTGTGCGCATTAAGCCGCAGACGATACCGACAATCCGCGCAACGTCTTGGGATCGGCAATTTCATCCGCACATAAAAATCAAACTCCGGTTTTATAATTTTGTAGTTTTTCTTACAATCAATACACGCGAGCACTTCCTGACAAGTTTGCTCTCCCGCCTCAAGGGCCGTCTGGGCGATATCCTCGGGCTTTTTTGTTTCTTTCCCGCGCGTACCCGGAACATTGTCACGCCACGTAAATCCTTGCGAGAGCGCCTGTTCTTTTGTGAGCGGAAAAATATCGTTTGCGATTGTCTCGTTGTACGCAAACGGGCTTACGGATGAGGGGAAAAACTCGCCATACTCGCCGGTCGTTTTCATGTGCTCAATAATTTTTGCTCGCAGCGCAATATACTCTTCTTCCGAGTATTGCGTGTTCAAAATTCGAAATTTTCCGCGCTTAATCCCCACGCATCCGAAACAGTGCTCCGAATTAAACGTATGATCGCAATATTCTACAAACTGGTCGTCGTAAGAGTAATTCACAAACTTTGCCCCATACTGGCCGACTACTCCGTGCGTTTCATAACAAAGTTCCCCAAGTGTGTTAGTTACATCAAAACAATCTTTCATGTCCCATGTATGGTACATGTACGAGCAATTTTCGCTGTTCTTGGTATGCAAACATTGGTAACAAGATTTACACCCGAGCATGTAATCTCCCGTGCTGTCGTGGCAATTTACCATGTTGGCAAATTTATGTACTGCGTTGCGCTCGTACATTTCAACCCATTGCTTTCTAAGCTCCTCGGCGCGATCAAACCGTAACGGAAAAATTTCTTTCATCTTCTGCTCATACTCATCTTTGGTAAGTTGTTTGTTGTAAAATACGTAGGTTTTGTTGCGCAGGTTACTACTCATGAAACAATTGGTTGAACCCACGCAATCATAACAAAACCAACAGTCGAGCGTATTGCGACACTCAAGACACCATCCACATTGATATAGTTGAAACCCAAAAAAACATTCATAGGAAAGCTCGGACCCTTCATACATGTAGGTGCAGTCCGTAAGCGAACGACACTTGTTAATCATCATCCCATAATAAATATCCTCGCTCTCAATAACCGAAAATCCCATGTACACATTGCGATTTTTTGCAGAGTGGTTTGCGTAATCGCTATTGTCGCTGTCTTTTGAGAGAAGCGCGAGCCGCGGGGCTTTAAGCTGAAGCTCGCGAAATTGCTCAAAAAACGGCCGCGAAAAATCAAACTCGGCTTTTGGCGGCTCCCAGTCGTCGGCCCACCATTCGTCTTGGGCATATACTTTAAACGGCGAGTCGGGAGCAAAAATCGAAATAATCGGTTTCCCGCTTTTGTCGGATTTGCGCGCGTAGAGCGTGCGCTCGTTTCGAAACGTTTCGCGCCGTTGAAACCGACACTGCGGACAAAACGTGGGCGGCGGCACTTGTATGCGATTATAAAATGCCTGATCCTCGTCTCGGACCACAAACGCTTGTTGACATTTTTTACAATGCTTTGGCTCTGGGGACATAGTCTTGCGAAACGGCTCCCCGCAGTACTGCGGGGAGCCGTTTATTTGAGATATTTTCAGAGTACTTCCTAATCCATTTTGTGCTATTTCGGCCAATCTGTCAAGCCAAGATATCGGTGGGCAGTGGCTACTTTATCTCTTGCTGATAGCACGGATTGCAATACACGATTTCCGGACGGTCGGGAGAGTATGTAGTTTCGAATTGAGTCGGGCACGGAAATGGATGACTATGGGCCGCGTTCTTGCACATACACCCCCGCGTATACAGGGGCGGAAAATTGTGAAGCTTAAGACGCCGCTTAAAACGACACTCTTGGCATTGAATTGGCAGCGACAGACCAAACGTGCGCAATGCCTGGAGCTCCATTGCTTGGATACGATAGTTCAATCCGCACTGCACACATGCGAGAATTTCTTTCGTAATGCTTTCGGGAATCCCTTCAGTTGTGGTTGGTACATCAGCGGGCTTGATCGTCTCTTTGCCGCGGCTACCCCCTTGATCGTCGTTCCATCTCCAGCCCCGGGCGAGCACTTCTTCTTTGGTAAGAGGAAACGATTCGTTTGCAGTGCTATCGTTATATGCGTGGAACGACTGGGCTGTTGGAAAAAATTCTCCGTACTGTCCGGCGCGGCGCAGTTGCTCAACGATTTGCGTACGTAATCGCCGATATTCTTGCTCAGAATATTCTTTATTTAAAATGCAGAACTTCTTTTTCCGAAGCCCCATACAACCGAGCAAATTATCAGAATCGTAACACTCAAAGCAATACGCGCTCATGCTAAGGTTCGGAGCGCCCATACAAGCAATTACCTGCATCTCGTTTGGCCCAGATATATACTCATATACCAGCTGCCCGTCCTTCGTATAACTAAGCCGGCATGAATCTTTCACATCGTAGACCCGAAATGCGTCGCCAATGTTGTCATCATTATAGACATCGAAACTGGCGCGCGTATCTTTACAGTTGTACACATAATCGCCGGTTGCGCCTTCGCTGCTGCGAATGATTGCAAACTCAACCGGCTGAGTAAGGGAAAACTCGATAAACTTTTTGTGTGCCGCTTCAAATGACGCACGGCTGGAAAGCGCTTCTTGCAAACGGCGTTCGTATTCCGTCTTTGTGAGTTGTTCATTGAACCAACAATATTGTTTGTGCTTAAGATTAACGCACCCGAAACAATTGCTCACATCGTGACAATCGCGACACAAATATGATTCATTGCATTTTGTTGAACGTGTAAGATACGCGCAACGGTATGATTCGCGCACATCAACACATTCGTAGAGAAGTTCGCCCTTAAATACGTTGTAGCAATCCACGCAATCGCGACTATAGTCGACATTTTTCCCATAGACCACCCCATCGCTTTCAAGACACGAGAATCCAAGATAGCAATTCCGTGCGCTCAAAATCATGTTCGCGTATTCCGCGTTTTCGTTGTTTCCGATTTTCCAAAGATTATAGTGGGGCACATCCCGCAAAAGCCCAAACACCTGGTCCATAAACGGTTTGCTCTCATCATACGATCGCCCATACGACAACGGGTCCCAGAGATCGGAAAACCAGCACTCGCGGCAATAGACGCGCGCATACGAGCTTGGCGCATACATCGCAAGAATTTCTTTTTTGCAAAGCTCACACGTTCGCCAGTACAAATGTCGTTCGTTCCGCCATGCAAGTCGGCGCAGCAGAGAGCATACAGAACAAAGCTGGGGATCCGAGACCTCCAGCTTTTTCATGATTTCTTTATCTTCCGGCGCGAGGGTAAAAGGTTGATTACATTGTTTGCAGTTGTTCATACTGTCATCTCGACCGAGGCACGAGCCGAGTGGAGAGATCTCACACCTTTGCATGGGGATGAGATTCCTCGACTACGCTGCGGCTCCGCTCGGAATGACGTGTAAAATAATTATACCAGCGGCGCTTCAAAATCCGCTTCTTGTCCGGCCTCCGTCGCTCCGGAGGCGGTCGCAACCGTATCCATCTCCGCAAGCTCACGCTCGACTTCCGCAATCGGGGTCGCGTATTTGCGCCGACTTGCTTCTATAATACGCCTGGAAAGATCGGAGTTTGGATCAGGATCCGGTACGCTCACAGTTGTTGCGGAAAACGCAGGGGTAACCATTCCGGAAATGGACATTTTCAAATACAGTTCGCGCACGCCAAGGTTCATCACATCGTTTGCCGAAAATCGCGGGGCAAGTTCTTTTGAAATATAGGCCGCGTCGTCGGCGCCAAGACGAAAGGTAATAATGGACCCGACGTTTCCGAATACGGTCTCGCGGGTTGAGGGCAAAAGTTGTCCAAGGTATTGGTGCGATACGGTAAGATCAAGACGGTATTTTCTCGCCTCGGACAGAATGTTGTCGAATGTTTTTGTTGCAAAATTTTGAAACTCGTCGACGTAGAGATAAAAATCTTTACGTTCGCCAGCAGTAATGAACGCACGCGCCATTCCTTGTTGCTCGATCTTCGTAATAATAAGCGAGCCCAAAAGCGCGGCGTTTTCTTCTCCAAGCTTCCCTTTTGAAAGCTCCACAAAAAGAATTTTCTCTTTGTTCATGATCTCGTCAAAGTTCACTTTGTTCTTCGGCTGGGCCACGATGTTGCGCACCATTTCGTTTGAAAGAAATTGTCCGAGCTTGTTGACAAGCGGCACGATTGCTTCGTTATCAAATTTTTCAGACCAGCTTGAAAACTCATTTGCCCAGAATTTCTTAACCACATGATCCTGAATCACACCGATAATCATTTGACGATAAGGACGATCGGTAAGCATTTTTTGCATACCCATGATTGTTGCTTTTCGGTAATCCAAAAGTGCAAGCACGGTAAACCGAAATACGTGCTCAATTTTCGGCGACCAGTCCGCGCCGAAAAACTTTTTAAAAATTTCAATAAGCCCTTGGGTAACTTGCTGTTTAAACTCGCGCGCCACGTTTTCGAGCGGATTGAATGCGATCGGCACCTCAAGGTCGGACGGGCTGAAATATACTACGTCCTCGATGCGGTCCTCCGGCACATGATACAAAAGATTTTGAATTAGGTCGCCGTGCGGATCGATTACACACACCCCCTTGTGCGCGCGAATATCGTCGCCGATAAGTTTTTCCAAAAGCCGCGATTTTCCCACGCCGCTTTTTCCAAGAACATACAAATGCCGGCGCCGATCTTCGCGCCTGATTCCGAACTCGACTTTCTTGCCGCGAAAATTGGTAGCGCCGAAAATTGATATTTCGTCGGGCGCGGTATTCTTCATAGTCGGCAAATTCATCGGCGGTTCTGCCTTGCGAGAGAAAAGCCAGTCCACGCCGCGAATCTTTGAAAGCGGGTCCGGAGTATGACAGAACGAAGCGATTTCTTCACTGGTAAAAATCCCGGACTCTTCAATCGCGTGCTCAAAATATGCGTTGATCGCCGCTTGAACATTCGTAAGCAGGCGCACCTTCAAATAGTTGCGCTCGGTTGAAAACGCGGTAAAGGCGCTTTCAAAGTATGCGCTGCGATCCTTAAGCGAGTGGGGGTCAGTGGTAAAATAAATAATGCGAATCGTAGTTCCAAACCGCGGTTTTGACTCAACCACCTCTTCTTTGTCCATAAGCCCGTACACTCCTCCGCCGCGCCCTTCAATCGATTCATCAATCGGTTTTAAAATTACCTGGTAGAGCATTGCGTCGCTCGGGGGAAGCTCGGACAGCGCGTTAAAAAAAGCGCTTAGGGGGTCGGTACCGGTTTTTTGCGCAGTGCGCAAAGAAAACGCCTCGCTTCCGAAAAGCTTCGGATGAAATGCGATCGCGCGGTCCGGAATGCTGTCGATATTGTCGTATTGCTCAACCTCGTCGACTTCCGCATCGGGAAATTCCGCGAACAAAAGCGAGGTAACTCCGGGAAAATACATCCTTGGCGTTACGATATAAAAATTCATGACCCCCTTGATCATTACAATCTCAAACGAAATCGCCTCGGGACGTTTTACAAATAGGTGAAAAATGCTGTAAAAAATGGTTTCAAACTTCCTCACGCGCGTGGCAATATTGGGGACATCGTCCTCAAAAGGAAGTCGTAGCTTGAGAATTGCTTGGTCTTTCATAAAAACACGGAAGCGGCGGACTCCCGCGGAACACGCGGAATCCTTTTTTTCGTTTCTTTCTCTCATTCTACCACTTTCCGCTGTTCGCGCCAAACGATCAGCCTGTTACTCGTTCCGTAGGAACCGAACCCCAGATCATTGTCGTTGCCTGCTTGGCCTTTTTGCCAAAAATAAACGTGGCGCGTTCGCCAGTCGAATCAAAGTGAAATTTGCTCTCCATTACAAAACTGTTTTTGCCGGCCGGCCTCAAAAGTGTCCCGTTTTTAACGGGCGAGTTCGCCTCTGCTTCAATGGCAATAAGCCGTGCCTCCACTCCCGCGATAATCGTATCAGACCATTTTGACCGATACACACCTTCGTATTTTTTCTCATCTTTTAGCTTCTTACCAGCCGCATACTTTTCTTGTTCATCCATAAATTGATAGATGGTTTCGAAAATCCCCCTATTGATTTGCCCGGTTGACCCGTGGTTCGTATTGGAGAGCGTAATTACCCCAATATCGTTTTCCACATCAAGCGCAATCATCGTGATAAATCCGGCAAACCCGCCACCATGTCCTATAATTTTTCTTTTCTCGATTTCGTAGACCGCAAAACCCAGCCCATAGCTTTCACCCTTTAGGGCATCGTCGGTTGCCCAATATTTTCTCATCATTTCTTTTTTCGCTTCTCTCCCTACCAATTCTTTGACCAATTTCCGCTTCAACGAAAGCGCGGAGAGATATTTTGCCAAATCCGGAACATTTGAAAGAAATCCCGTTGCGGAAGCGTATGCGTTTGTTACCGCATGCCGAAATACTTCGCGCGGAGTATTGGGAATCGGTCGCGGATATCCTTTGGCAAGCCACTTCTCGTTTTGCACAGTAAGGTCCGGGGCTGTCCGCTCCATTCCGAGTTTTTTGATGATATGCGTGCTCACGTATTTGCCATAGGGCATCCCGCTCGCTTTTTGTATTACCTCGCCAAGCAGGGCAAACCCAAAATTCGAATATTTAAACCGTGTCAGATTTTCAAAGACTACTGTCTTGCTTGAAATTGCTTTTTTTATCTCTCCGATATCGGGAAAATTATCCGTTGCCCATTGCGGTGTGTTGCCGTCGCGAAACACTCCTGCAGTATGCGATAAAACCTGTCGAATGGTAATGTTGTGAGAATCGAAGTTTTTGCTTTTTGCCTTGAACCATGGGATATATTTTTCTATGCGGTCATCAAGATTGATTTTTCCGCGCTCGGCAAGCTGCATAAGCGCAACCGCGGTAAATGTTTTCGAGATCGAGGCAATACGATAGCCTGTCTTTGGCGTTGCGGGTATTTTTGCCTCAACATCCGCATATCCAAAACCCTTTTGATACACAAGCTTGCCTTGGTATACAATACCAACGGAAAGGCCTGGAATACGGTCGTATTGAATCTTAAGCGGCAACCATGCGTCAATAATCTTCACCGTTTGCTTGATCGCCTTTGAAAAATTCTTTTCCATATTTATTTTTCCTAAAAACCTCGTGTGCGATTTACTTTTTGCATCACCGGTCAAATTATCTCAAAATCTCGTAGTGAAACTGAATTTCAGTGTCGCTTATTTTCTTTTGGCCGATCAACTTTAGGCTCCGTTCAAAATTTTTGCCTTTAAAAATTGGAACACCTTCGCCTAGAATTATCGGCTCCACGTCTACGTAAATTTCGTCTACTAGATTCTCCGCGAGAAACGAGGCATTCAAAATACCGCCACCCGCCACAATGACTTCTTTAAGATCCCCCAATAATTCCAAAGCTTCTTTTGGCGAGTGCGCTACAAAATGATTCGGCGCTATTGTTTTAAAGTCTTTTTTCGAAACGACAACGATTTTTACGTCCTTGAATTCGGCAAACTCCGGCTGCTTTGTCAGGATGTTATACGTTCTGTGCCCAACAACCAAACAACCCGCCGACCGAACAGCCGAGCTGTAACTATCCCACTCTTCTTTTGAAATCCAACTCGTATCATCATCCCTCTTGGCGATCATGCCGTTTACGCTCATCGCCATGTAGAGAATTACTTTCATAGTTTCCCACTCGTTTTTTTCTTCTTCTTGGGAGTTTCCTCGATAATCGCGGTTTCATGGGTCGCGTGTTCCGGCTTTTGACTCACAAGCTCAAGAATACGATTGACCGTTCGGTTAAGCTCTGCGAGCTGTTGTTTGAGCGCTTCAATTCCGTCTTCGTTTTGCGGTCTTGCGTGTTCAGGTTGATATTGATTCCGATTCTCGCGCGGCGGACGCGCATCTGTTTGAAAATTTCGTTCCGCGCGCTCGCTTCGGTACGCATTGCGAACCGCTGTTTGTTCCGGTCTCACAAAACAATCGCGGCAGTAGACCGGCCTGTCCCCTGTAGAACGAAAAGGAATTTCGCAGTTCTTTCCGCATTTAGAACATACCGCAGGAAAAAGCTCCATGCGCCGCACGGGTCTATCGCCCCCGGCTCTCCCGCCTCCAAAATTACCGCCAAATTTTTTCCCACCGCCAAATTTTGGGCGGCCTCCAAAGCCACCGCCTGCTTTTTTAAAACCCCCTTTTTTAAAATTGTTCATACTGCTGTAGTTATATCGCCCTTTTTATTCTGTCCCTTGACGCCTTCGGTTATGTTTATCTGGTGGTGTTATTCTAACATTCGCGCGAACATTTTTTGAATCGCTGATATTAAACAAAAATGATTGGCAAATCAGTTATATCAAGCGTGCCCCTGTAAAGTATGTGCGGTATTCGGTGGTATAACAAAGGCCGCTCACCCTTACCAATCATTTCCTTGTAGTAATCTTTTGTCGCTTGGGGCATGGAAGAAAATTTTGCCACTTCGTCAGGATTATACGGAGCAAAATTTTTCTCATTCATTTTGTCTTTGTTGTCGGCGTGAGCATATAAATATACGATTGCATTTTTCGGCTCAATCAGTTTTGGATCAACTTGATAGTAGCTCATCGTAAAATCTGGATTTCTTCCAGCTTCAATAAGGGCTTGTTTTATTTCTTTTGGATTGACCGCAAAAAAATGTAACACATCATTCCATAAACAATCGAGTGGCGGGATTCTCTGTTGGGTTATATGCTCACGCCCGACATATTTACTCACCTGTTGTTCATAAATATCAGAATGTTTTTCTTTCAGTGCGTTGAGCGGATAAAGAATGTTGCCCTGTACATTTTTTGGTACTGAGTGGTAAAGATATATCATGGTTCATTCAACCAAGTTGTCCCATTTGATGGTCAAAAAACAGATTTGGTGGACCGTACCGGGCTCGAACCGGTGACCTCTACTATGCCATAGTAGCACTCTACCAACTGAGCTAACGGCCCTTAGCAATCCAATACTATCATATATTGATAAAAAAATAAAGGGTGCTTACCCAAGAGCATCCGCCTGTCGCAGCACCGCACATACCTCCGTCCCGCGGCCGCGGGACTTCGGTTCAGTGGCACCCACAGACCGGCGGATTGATTTTTCTAGCTAAATTGACCGAAGGTCATCCCGAGCGTAGTCGAGGGATCTCATACCTAAAATATGAGTGTGGGATCTTTCGACTCGCTGCGCTCGCTCAAGATGACAACTGCGTTGTCAATTTCGAGAAAAATCAAAAAAAATGAGGGGCGGCACAATGAGGGAAAAGAATTGCGGAAAGAAGAAGCGGCTGTAGCCCTCGGTGTGATACCCCTGTGGACAGGCACCTTTTCCGGACGCTTGGGAGCCCGAATTTCGACTGCGCACCGCAGCTTCCCCAAAGGCCCTCGGAATTCACCGAAGAAACTAGGGCGCTGTACCCGTGCTTGTGTTCGCCTAAGCAAACATGTTGCGCTCGCATCCCCTATGGGGAGCAGTTCGGGTATCCGCGACTGGCGCGGAAGCGATGTCACCGTCATGGTGACTGAAGCGATGAAAAGATCAAGATGGAGTGGCCCGAGCGGGTAGGAATGCATTCGGTTGTGTGGCGGAACAGATCTCCACCACGTACTGCTACTGTCTGGACTGCCGATGTCAGCCCTATCTTACACGTGCCGCGCGCGGACTTTCTTCTGCCTACTCCGGTCCAGGGGAGCAACCTTCGGTGTTGCCACCGCCTTTTTCCTTGTCCCTCTGGACTCGCTTGTCTGTAGCTGGCGCACCAAAGCGCCCGATCTCGTTACTTCCCGTCTCCGCGCGGGCCACTCCACGTTACATTTTCTCAAAATTTTCGCGTTTTGTCAAAGGAAAAATAAATTGCCAAACTTGTCAAGCCCTTGTTGTTTTGTATCATAACGATCGAAGAAAAAAATTCTTCTTCTCTTCGTTTATGTTTTATTTAAGCCAAAATTTTCTGTTTTCGCGTCTTTGGTCTTACTCTCGTATGTCTTCTGCAGACCGTGTTGTTAAATTCCGCCTGTGGATAAGTTTTCGTTCTTTTTTACTCTTGGTTGTCCTATTATTGTTTTCCGGAACAAACTACGTGACATTTGAACATAATTCTGCTACACTGGGATAAATTTCGCTGCGTACGGCCCGGTAGCCAAGCAGTAAGGCGAGGGTCTGCAAAACCCTTATACGCGGGTGCAATTCCCGCTCGGGCCTCCAAATTTCGGCGACTGAACAAAACTTCCATGAGCGGGTCGAGCCAGCGCGAGGAGCAAACTGCTTTGCTCCAAGCCGGCGAGACGGGCTGAGCGTTGTCGCAAGACCGCGAAGCCCCGGGGTCGGAAGACCAACTCCCGCCGTGGCCTGAGAAGAGTACGCGAAAACAGTATCCCCTGTGTGCCCTTCAACCTTTCATTCGAAATTAGGAATTAGGTGAATTAGAAATTTTTTCCATGTCTCGTCTCCCCTCCTCAATCCGTTCGCCCGGCAAATGGAAACGTAATCCGGCCCGAACTCGACGCGCCCGTTCCGGCACATCGTCTTCGTCCCGGCGGCGGGCCGCCCCTGGCCCGTCCTTGGGCGTCCGCATGCTTCGCGGTTTTTTTCGCGCGTTTTTTTCGCGTCAGCTTTTTTCGCGAATACTTATCGTGGGCGGTACGGGGTTAATTCTCGGGGCGGTATTTCTTACCTTTGCGATTGCAACAATCTCGCGCAATCTTCCTGAACCCGGAAAACTTATCGAACGCACGGTTGCTATCTCGACAAAAATCTACGACCGTACAGGGACAACGCTTCTGTATGATATTCACGGAGAAGTAAAGCGAACGCCCGTCGCGCTTGATAAAATCGCACCCGTTGCAATCAAAGCAACTCTTGTTGCGGAGGATAGAAATTTTTATGAGCATGCGGGATTCGACCTTAAGGGAATCCTTCGTTCAGCGCTCTTGGATATTCTTCCGGGCGGCCCGCTTCGGGGGGGCTCAACCATTACTCAACAGTTTATAAAAAACGCAGTGCTCACGCGAGAAAAAACAATTACCCGAAAACTCAAAGAACTTGTGCTTGCCTATAGAATCGAAAAGCGTTTTTCCAAAGACGAAATTCTGAACATGTATTTTAACGAAATTCCCTACGGTTCAACTATCTACGGAATCGAGGCGGCCTCACAAACGTTTTTCAAAAAATCTGCAGCCGAGCTTGATCCGGTCGAAGCGGCAATTCTCGCATCCCTTCCCAAGGCCCCTTCTCGGCTTTCTCCGTTTGGAAATCATACCGATGAGCTTGTCGCGCGCGTACAATATGTTCTTCGCGCGATGAAAGACGCGGGCTATCTGTCCGCACAAGACGCGGAAAAATATCTTAAGGAAGATCCGAAAACCAGGATTAAACCGCGACGCGACGCGCTTCTTGCCCCGCATTTTGTGTTTTTTGTCCGTGACCAGCTTGCGGGTCGCTTTGGAGAAGATTTTGTCGAGCAAGGCGGTCTTAAAGTAATTACTACGCTCGACTGGAAACTTCAACAAATTGCTGAGGAAGAAATCGAAAAAGGCGCACTACGCAATGAAAAAGATTTTAAAGGACACAACGCCGCGCTTGTTGCGGAAGATCCGAAAACCGGGCAAATTCTTGCTATGGTAGGATCGCGTAATTATTTTGGCGACCCGTTCCCCAAAGGGTGCGCCTCCGGCGCAAATTGTCAGTTTGATCCGCAGGTAAACGTCGCCCTTCGTCCGCGTCAGCCGGGGTCTTCGTTCAAACCGATTGTCTATACTGCGGCGTTCCAAAGGGGTTTCACTGCCGATACCCTTCTCTGGGATGCGGTTACTCTATTCAAAGCCCAGCCAAAAGATTACGAACCGCACAACTACGACGATAAAGAGCACGGGTTGGTAGCGCTTCGCGGCGCGCTTGCCGGCTCGCTTAATATTCCCGCGGTAAAACTACTCTATCTTACCGGTGTTGAGCGCGTACTTGATCTTGCGGATCAATTGGGATACACGACCCTTGCGGACAGAAGTCGGTTCGGCCTCTCGCTTGTGCTTGGGGGTGGAGAAGTAAAGCTCGTTGACCACATGGGTGCGTTTGCAACTCTTGCCAATGACGGCGCGCGCGTTTTGCAATCCTCGATTCTTCGCGTTGAAGATTCTTCGGGGCGCGCGTTGCAAGAGTGGTCGCAACCGGAGTCGCGCCAGGTTGTTCCCGCGACCATCGCACGCGAAATCACGAGCATTCTTTCTGATAACAACGCACGCGCATTTATGTTTGGATTAAAAAATTACCTTACGCTTGCGGATCGCCAGGTTGCAGTAAAAACAGGCACCACGAACGATTTCCGTGACGCGTGGGCCCTCGGGTTTACGCCTTCCCTTGCGGCGGGCGTTTGGACCGGCAATAATGATAACACTGCTATGGGGAAAAAGGCGGACGGCTCCCAGATCGCGGCACCGATTTGGAACGCGTTTATGCGTCGCGCCCTTGAAAAAACGCCGGTTGAAAAATTTTCTGCGGCTGATCCGCGGCCAACCGTAAATCCTTTTTTGCGCGGCCAGGGAATCGCTCCAACAACCGTACGCGTAAACAAAACAAATGGAAAAATTGCAAACGAGCAAACTCCGCCGGATTTAATTGAAGAGCGTACCTACATGAGCGTACACTCCGAACTTTTCTATCTTAACAAAGACGATCTTTCCCTACCACCTCCGGAAAACCCCGGGGCTGATCCGAACTTTGAAACCTGGGAAGCCGCGGTCCGCCGCTATGCGGAAGAGCACGGGGTCCGCGCTGAGACCCCGCCGACGGAATACGATGCTGCGCCGCCCGCGGCCACGACCCCCGAGCCCTCTCCGTCATCTACTCTTCCGCAATAGCCGCTACACCACCTCGGCTTGGTAGCACGCTTCGCAGTACACGGTGGCGGGCGAATCAGGCGGGTGCGTGGTCTCAAAAGACCCCTTGCACGGCGCGGCGCCATGCTCGTGCGCTGTTTTGTTTTTATATGCTCCGCCCATATCGCGCTCTCCTACACAACCACAGGTTCTTTGGTGCAACACCATCGGCGTACGCATCTCTACCCGCGCTCCGTGCCGACAATTGGGACAGAGCGCGGGAGGCACAATTTTCATCCTACGATAATATTCTTGCTCTTGGGGAATAATTTTGAACGCGCCAGTACACCCGTGGTTACATATTCCGCCGTGCACACAGAGAACCGCCCCCGGCACGGCTTTGGCCTCGCGTAGCTCTTGGTCTCGCCATCTAAACCCTTGCACGAGTACTTCTTCCTTTAAAAGAGGAAAGTACATTTGCGCGACGGTTTCGTTGTAACAAAACGAGGAGAGTTCTGGCGGAAAAAATTCGCCGTATTTATATACTCGCCCTTGTTGATCTTTATACGGTATTTCGTCCATCTGCTTTTTGATGCCGGCTACTATTTTAGAATACTCTTCGGGCGCGTAGGCCTTGTTCAGAATGTGATATTTTTTATTGCGCAGCCCCACACACCCGAAACAATCGGTGCAGCTTACGCAATTGTCACAATACTCAAGTCCGCTGTTGCTCGTAAAACATTCGTTTGAAAACTTAATCTGTGACGAACTGATTCCGCAATTTGCAGACTCGTATACTGATTCGATATCAAATCCAAAATGAAACACATCCATAAGGTCTTTTCCGCGCGTGATGAAAACCAAATAGCGTCCGTTTTCCACTTCTTTACACATGTACGAATCTTTTACGTTTCCGCAACTATACAGCAGGTTTCCCGTGACGTGTTCAGAGCGAATTGATACAAGCGCGGGCCGAATGCCGCGTGCGAATACTTTTTTGCACTCGCCTTTTGCCTTTTCCAGGGTCTCGGGATTTGTAAGATCCCACTCTTGTGTTTTCCGCGCGTATTCTTCCGCAGAATACTGTACATTAAAAATGCAGTGCCGCTTGTTTCGCAAATTAATACACCCAAAACAATCTGAGCAGTTGCGACAATCGTATAGGAATGCAGAGTCGGAGCAATTTTGGGCTTCCTGACAAAAACGAACATTGTAGCAATCAAAACAATCTATGGACCCGTAGGAAAGTTCGCACCGGTTCACATTAAAACAATCCATGCAATCTTTTGATTCGACAAGATAGTGGCAATAGTAACAATCTTCGTTTGACGAGGCGCGAAAGCAAAGATAGCAGTTTCGGTTGTTCGAGGCGCGATTGCAATACTGGCTGGTTTCCATGTCGCCCTGTTTTACAAGACCCATTCGCGGCGCTGTTTTTTTCAATTCTTTAAACTGTTCAAGAAACGAGCGGCCCACATCAAACGCAGCCCCATAACTTGCCGCGTCCCATTTATCCGATTGCCAACACTCATAGCAATAGACCGTGTGCGGGCTTTCCGAAGCGTACATGGTGATCATGCTTTTATTGCAAAGCTTGCACACGCCTTGATACAGCGAGCGTTCGTTACAAAATACCATGCGCCGCACAAGGCGACACTGCGGGCACCACGTCGGCGCCGGTACGCTCATTTTTTTGTAAAACTCAAAATCGGCCGCCTCAATAGCGAATTTATTTTTACAGTTCTGACATTGTCGTGTTTCCGAATTCATACGCAAATGGCAGGCGGCCGATTATGCTCCCACATTATAACATTATCGGAATAATAAGGTGCCGGGCGTTTGGACGTTTTCAGCTAGGGTCGTCTTAGGACCGTTCTGGTTTTTGTCCCGGTGGCCCGGCGCACCGATAGCAAGATGCGATCAGAAAAGAGCTCGCTTTATTTCTATCATAAAAACTAATACTTGTCAAGTGTTTTTCCCTTTAAATTCGGAATAAAACCGCGCTTCTTCTAATGACACAATGCGTGCCAATTTGACAAAAATCCAATAAAATATTATGCTTGTTTTGTCATAAAAAGTATGATACTATATCCTATATGTCCGTTGACAGCTTGTTACTAAAATTAGGTTTTAGCAAAAACGAGGTAAAAGTATATGTAGCCCTTTTTGATTTGGGCAAAGCGCGGGCAGGGGAAATTATAAAACATACCGGCCTGCACCGAAATTTGGTATATCAGTCCATTAAAAAGCTCCTTGAAAAACAACTTGTTTCAAAAACGCTTGCGCGCGGGGTGGCGCGTTTTGAGGCACATAATCCGCGCGCCCTGATAGAGTTGTCGGATCGTAGTCGCGCGCTTGCAAGCGATGCCGCCAAAGAGCTGCAGACGCAGCAGGAGCGACAGGGGCGAGATATTAAAATTCTTGAGGGCGCTGATGGTATATCTCGGGTTGTTGAAGAGAGTTTGGAGTTACCCCGCGGAGAATCCGTATATCTTTTTGGCGGCTCGCATATTCGAAATATTCCTGAGCTGCAATCGTACTGGCGCGGGTATCAGAAAAAACGCCTTGCCGCCGGTATAAAGCTTAAAACGTTTTACGATCGTGCCACAGAAAAGGAGGTGGTTGACCGACAAAATCTTCTTGCCCGCACTGAAGCAAAATTTCTCCCGTTTGGTATTGAGTCGCCGTCGTGGTTTACTACCTTTGGAGACACGCTTACCTTTGGCGTTCCCGGAAACGATCCGCTTGCGTTTCAAATCAAAAGCAAAGAGGCGGCTGAAAGCATGCGGCAATATTTCGAATATCTCTGGAGCCAGCCCATCCGAGTCGAAAAAGGGGAGCGCGCGCTGCACGACGCCTTCTACGGCATGGCAGACGCGCTCAAGCCGGGTGAAAACTATTATGTCTTCGGCGCGACTCCCGGACAAATGAACAGAGAACGCAACGAGTTTTTTGATGCATATCATGCGTACCGAATTAAACGCGGGGTGGTTGCAAATCTCCTTACGTACAAAGAGTTCGTAGAGAAGTTTAAAGCACGCATGAAACACGGCGGCGATCCGGAGCTGCACATTAGTCACATGCGGCTTTTTTCAATAACTCCTCCGCGCCACATGCAGATCAATCTCTACCACGAGCACACGGTAATGATCTTAACCAACGAGCCAATTGTCATTCACTTTGATCAGCCGGAAGTCTATCACGGCTTCAAACACTATTTTGACGAGCTCTGGTCCCAAGCCCGCCCGATATAAAAATATCCCGCTCCGCGGCGGAATATTTTCTTTTCTCCTAAAAGGATGTTACCGCCCCTTACTCTTTTATCGGCATCACAATGTAAAAATAATCGGAGCTGCCTTCCTCCGTCAGCATTGCGGGAGAGGCAGAGTCGCTTGCTTGAAGCGTAATTTTTTCCCGCGCAAGTGCGTTAACCCCATCAAGTAAAAATTTCCAGTTAAACGCGACTTTCGCGCTTGCCCCTTCTCCCTCCGCTTCAAGCGAGCTTATATATTCTCCGGTCTGTGCATTAAGCGCGGACACGGTTGCGATTTTTTTGCTCGGGTCAATTTCAACCCCTACATCATAGACCCCGGCTTTTGAAAATAGTCCTGCGGCCTTGAGCGCAGAGGCAAACTCGCCTCTTGAAACCTTCACGCTGGACTTAAACTTGTTGGGCACAATCGCCCGATAGTCCGGGTATTGGCCCTCAATCACGCGCGAGACAAATTCGGTTCCCGGAAGCACTACGGCAAGCTGGCTTTGTGATAAAAGGAGTTTTACGCTTCCCTCTTCTTTTTCTTGTGCACAAATGCGCGAGAGTTCTTGAAGGGCGCGAAGCGGAACAATGGCTTGCGCAGTAGCTCCGGTTACTTGCGCTTTGATGGTTTTTTCCGCAAGGCGATAGCTGTCGGTCCCGGCAAATTTGCATGTTTCCCCTTCGATCCGTATGAGGGCTCCCGAAATCTCCGGGCGCGTTTCTGAAGGAGAAACCGTGAAAAGAATTTGGTTAAGCCCCTCGACCAGATCCGCAAGAGAAACTTGTGCTCCGGTACCTTGCTCGATCGTGGGAATAAGCGGAAAATCTCCCGCAGGAACGCCTTTTATTTTAGTGTGGTGTTTTCCGCATGTAATTTCAACGGTTGTTCCCTCAAGCGTAATATCTACTTTTTCTTTTGGTAAAAAGGCGAGGTACTCGGCAAACAGTTTCGCGGGTACCGTAATTTCCCCTATTTCTTCGATTTTTCCGCGAACCGCGCAGGTTACTCCGATTTCGAGGTTTGTTGCTTTAAGAAAAACTCCCTCCGCCTCTGCTTTGATATGGATGTTTGAGAGGATTGGAAGATTGCCCGCGCGAGAAGCAACGCGCGCCACGGTAGTAATTCCTTTTGAAAGATTTTCCTGCGTACAACTAAATTTCATGTATATATATTAATTGTATTAGTAGTAAGTAGTAGGGCGGTGGATACGGTGGATAAGTGTTGTTTGTTGCGCTCCGTAAACACTTTGTTTGTGGGTGAACAGTGTTTTGTGGGGTGCGTGGCCCTGTAGTTTATATGGGACAACCCTTCAAGAAAAAAAATGTATACCCATTCTTCACAAAGCCCGTCCACAAATTCTCCCCAAGCTATGCGTTGTACAACCGCTGCTTTATTAACTCGATATCCTGTTTTAACTTTGGATCTTCCTCAAGCTCTCTCCCGATTTTATTACACGCGTGCATAGCGGTCGTATGGTCGCGTCCTCCAAGTTCTGCACCAATTGCGGGATACGACGACTTAAGCTCGTCGCGCATAAGGTACATAACAATCTGGCGAGGAAAGGCAAGGCGTTTTTCGCGGCTCTTGCCAAGGAACTCGTCCGGGGGAAGGTCAAAATATAATGCAACGGTTTGAATAATTTGTTTTGGGGTCGTTGCTTTTCGTACCGGCTGGTTTGAGGCAAGGAATTTTTTTACAAACTCGAGCGTGGGGGGGATATTTTTGAGCTGGTGGAACGCAATAATTTTATTAAGCGCCCCCTCGAGCTCGCGGACGTTGTGCTGTACGACCGTGGCGACATAATTCACAATGGTTTTATCAAGCGCATAGCCCCTCTCTTGGCACTTCACTTCAAGAATCGCCACGCGGGTTTCAAAATCCGGCGGGGCAATATCGGCGATCATTCCCCACTCGAAGCGCGAAAGGAGGCGGGCCTCAAGCGCGGGAATCGCTTTTGGCGGGCGATCTGAGGAGAGCACAACCTGCTTGTTCATTTGGTGAAGGGCGTTAAAGGTGTGAAAAAACTCTTCCTGGGTTCCCTCTTTTCCGGTAATAAACTGAATGTCGTCAATAAGAAGGACGTCTACTCCGCGATACATGTCTTTAAATTTTTTTGCTTGTCCACCGCGAACGGAATGGATGAACTCGTTGGTAAATGTTTCGCAGGTTACGTAAAGAATTTTTGCAGAAGGGTTGTGGGCAAGGACCTCGTGTCCGATTCCTTGCAGAAGATGGGTTTTTCCAAGCCCCACGCCGCCATAGATAAAAAGTGGATTATAGGCCTCTCCCGGGCGGGCTGCAACCGCGCGAGCCGCAGCATGAGCAAGCTCGCTTCCTTTCCCCACAATAAAGGTGGAAAACGTATAGCGCGGGTTAAGGCGCGATTCGGACGAGCCTGGCGTCGCTCCGTTTGCGGTTGCCTGTGTGGGGAGAGCGGTGGAAACCGCAAACGCCTGGGCTTGGGAAGGCGCGGTCATAAGCCGCGGAACACCCCCGACCTGATAGGAAATTTCACGAACGCCCTTGCCCGAAACCTGTTGGAGTGTTTCGAGAATCGTGCGGTGATATTTTTTTTCAAACCACGCCTTGGTAAAGGTGTTGGGAACAGAAACGACTGCGCGACCGTCTTCGATTGCAATAAGAGCGGTATTTTTAAACCATGTAGTGAAATTTGCTCTTGAAAGGGAAACCTCGAGCTGCCCTAGGGCAGAGTTCCAGATCTGTTCTGGAGACATAAGCAGAATCGTGGGCGCGCCGGCCCGGGCTGGGCCGAAAAATCCTCGCGCCTCGTTATGGGTTTATCATTTGAGGACTTTATCACGTGTCTATCCTGATGTCAAGCCACACACAATTTTTGCTCGTGTGGCAGGCCCATTATCAGGGGAATCAGTCAAGTTGATAAGGTGGGGATTGAATGTGCAAAGCACGCCATTCTTGCCAGTCCGGGGGCGATGTGGTAGGATTTGTATATTCGTACAAGATTTGTAATTTGTAGTTGTTATGCCAAAGCGAACATATCAGCCAAAAAAGGGAAAGCGAGTTAAGACACACGGTTTTCGTGTGCGCATGCGCTCGACCGGCGGGCAAAACGTTATTAGTCGCCGCCGCGCAAAAGGAAGAAAGCGACTCGCGGTTTGAAGGGGCTAGGGGTTAGGGGCCAGGGATTAGGGGCGCAGATTGAAAAATCTCAGTCCCGAACCCGACCTGCCTGCCGGCAGGGCAGGAACCTGAAACCCGAAACCTCGCTACGTATGTTTCCTCGCCAGAATCGGCTTGTAAGCAAGCAAGCAACATTTACCATCAAGCGCGGGAGAGGCCTTTCCGGGCCTTTTTTGCGCATTAAGTGGGTTCCTGCGCGGGCGCGATTTTCCGGCGCCACGGTTGTTGTTTCTCTTGCGGTAGATAAGCGGGCCGTAAGGAGGAATCTAATAAAGCGCCGGGTGCGCGAGGCGTTAAGGCCCTTGTTGGTAACCATGGCTCCGCCGGTGCACATCGCGGTATTTGCACAAAAAGGAGCAACAGAGCGCAGCTTTGAGGAGATTCGCAACGAGCTTGTGTCGCTACTAAGAAGGGCGAGGATATTATAATATCGTATGTTCCGCTATCTTCTCCTTCAATTAAGCACAGGACTTATCTGGGTATACCAAAAACTCATCTCGTTTGATCATGGGCCGCTGCGCCATATTACCGGTACGGCGCGGTGTAAATATTATCCCACCTGCTCTGAATATGCGCGCGGAGCGCTTCAGAAGCACGGGATTATAAAAGGCACAATGATGACTGCATGGCGGCTTTTGCGATGCAATCCGTTTTCAGCCGGCGGAGTAGATGAACCGTAAAGGGAATTGAAATTTTTAATTTACAATTCTCAATTTTCAATAAATGTTGCAATGAAACATTGGCACATTGATTGTAAATTGTAAATTAAAAATTGGAAACCCTACAACGATATGTTATTTTTCCTCTTCGGGGGCGACACATTTCGAAAAGACCATAAGCTCAAACAAATGACTGAGCGTTTTATCCGCGAGGTCGATCCCTCAAAAATGAATCTTGTTGTACTTGCGCCGGAAGGAATAGACGAGGGGGCGCTTCGCAGCGCGCTTCTTGCCGCGCCTTTTTTGGCTCGTAAGCGCATGATCGTGCTTAAGAATTTTCTAACCCAAAAGCGACGCAAAACCCTTCACGAGACAATCAAGGGCGTACTCCCCTCTTTGGGCGACGACCGAATAGTGGTCGTAAGCGAGGACGAAGAAAAACCAAAGACATGGGCAAGTCCGGGACAAAAAGCCGCGTGGGAATATCTTGAAAAAGAATCAAAAGCCGAGCAATTTTCTCCGCTTTGGGGGGCAAAACTTGAAGGCGCAATTGTAGCGCTTGCAAAGGATGTCAAGATTGTTCTTGAGCGGCCCGCGCTCGAGCATCTCGCGCTTCTTACGGGCGGAGACCTCGGACAAATCAATCGCGAGCTGCAGAAACTCGGCGCGTATTGTCGCGGTCGCGTCGCCACCAAAGACGACGTATCGTTGCTTTGCACGGTCGAGGGAGAAGAAAATATTTTTGAATTTCTTGATGCGCTTGGGGCAAAAGAACAAAAAGCGCTGTTGCGTACCGCGCAAGCACAGCTTGAAGAAACCGATCCGCTTCATTTAGTATCGCGGGCGACCACGCATCTGCGGGCGCTCCTTGCCCTTACGCTTGCAGGAGAACAAGGCGCGCGCGCCCTTAAACTTCATCCGTTTCAAGCAAAAAAAATTAGCGCACAAATGCGCAACTGGAGCGCCCCGGCGCTTAAACGATTTCTTTTTTCGCTCCTCGCGCTTGAGTATCAAGTAAAAAGCGGTAGGGTCGGCCACGCAAGCGCACAGCTTGTCGCATTGCTTGCAAAAGCAACAGCAGCAGTCGAGCGATAATTGAAGACAAAATAAACAGCTCCCCGCAATACTGCGGGGAGCTGTTTAAAGTTTTACTATTTTGTCAATGCTATTTTTTTCATCCACGCGCTCTTGAGCCGAGCGGCTTTGTTGAAGTGGATAACGTGTTGTTTTGCCGACTTATCCAAAAGCTGAGTAAATTTTGGAAGCGCGGCTTTTGCCTCGTCCATTTTTTTTGCAGAGACAAGTTTGCCAAGGGATTTTACCGCATCCTTAATGCGCTCTTTAATCGCGCGGTTTCGGGCCGTGCGCTTAATAGTCTGACTAAGTGCTTTTATCGCGGCGTGTTTATGTGCCATATCGAGGGGCTAGGTTCTAGGGATTAGGTGTAAGGTAACAACATACTACACCCGCCCCATATTTTTGACAAGGGCGTATCCTAGTTTACCACATTCATCGGGGTTCCTTTAAGGAAGCCCTCGATGTTTTCGATAAAGAGTTTTTGTTTGTTTAAGCGGGCCTCTTTGCTGATTCCAATAGGAGGATAGATCATGCAGTTTTGGTATTGGCGCAGCACGTCTAAATCCGCCTGTTTCATTTCGTCTGAATGGTCAAGAATAAAAGTTAGATCATTCTTTTTAAGCCGTTGTTCCAGCGCGTCTATATCCACGACTTCCATCGGAACCGTATTTACGATAATGGCCCCGGGCTTTATTTTGGAGAACGCATCCGCATCAAGGAATTTGTCGGTTTCAGGGGTGTGCGCAAAGTTGAGGGAAATAAAATCAGCATTTTTTAAAAGCGTGTCTTTGTCTTGGTATTGTAACCCTTTCGCCTCAAGCCCTTTTTTTCTGGTTCGGTTCCAGTATTTGACATCCGCGCCGAAAGATTGTGCAAGCTCTGCGGTTCGTGTTCCAATGTTGCCTAAACCAAAAACACCAAACACTTTACCTTTGACTTCGGTGGCAGACGCGATAAAATCATAGTTATTATTTTGCGCTCTTTCTTTTTCTTTGGAAAGTTGTCGTATCTCGTTGAGAATCACAGAGAGAATTAGTTCGGCAACGCTTTCAGTACAATATCCTCCCACATTTGTTACTGGAATTCCCTTGCTTCTTGCGTAGCTGACATCTATTTTATGATAGGCGACGGCAAATGTTCCAATATACTTTAGATTAGGAGCGGCATCTACATGTTCTTTAGTAACCGGAGTGGCAAAGCCCACAAGTAGGCAATCGGCATCTTTTATTTCGTCGAGAATTTTAGGGCTTTCTTTTGGGAGAGATACTTTGTGCGCGGTCAAGGAATCCAGTTTATCCCAAGAGGCCTTGTCCATGGACGATTCGCCCACGTTTACAAGAAGGATTTTTTTGAAGATCATAATACACGACGTTAAGGCGTCAGATCGTTTATTGGTTTACCGGCGGAAGGGGAAGGTTGCCGGTTTCTCCCTCGAGCTGTCCCGGCGCGGCGGTAACCAATTTATCCTGAAAACGATCAAGGCGTTTTACGCTGTCATCGTAGGAATTTTTTGCGCGGGTTAAGTGCGTGCCGACAAGATCAAAATCAGATTTAAACTTATTAAGATCGCCGGTAAGCCGCGCAAGGTTTTTTAAAATATCCGCGGCGCTTTTTTCAACTTGCATCCCGCGCAGCCCCATGAGGATTGCTTGCAGGTAGACGTAAAAACTATTGGGCGAAACCGGAATAACTTTACGATCGTATGCATAATGCATGAGCGAATGCTCGTCACTCCCCTCTCCTTTTATGATGGTCTCGTAATAAACGTTCTCGGCTGGAACATACATCAGCGCAAAATCAAATGTGCCCTCATCCGGCAAAATATAAAGTTTGGCGATTTTATCAATATGCTTTTTCACATCGTTTAAGAATTGCTTGCGAAAGGTTGCCTTATCCGTTTCGTCCGGGGCCTCAATCATTTTTTTGAAATTCTCAAGGGGAAATTTTGAGTCAACAGGAACAAGTTTATCATCGCGGAGCTTTACAACCGCGTCCACCGCCTCTCCGCTTTTGAAGCGGTGCTGGAGCTTGTAGTGGGCCGGCGGTAATATCTGTGCAAGCAGGTCGCCAAGAAACAACTCGCCCAGGCCGCCGCGCAACTTTGGCGCGCGCAGAATTTCTTGCAAAGAAGAAATATCTTTGCCTACTGCAAAAACCTGCTTGGTTGCTTCCCCAAGTTCGCCAAGTTTATTCTGAAGCGTGCCAATCACCCTTGCCGCGTTGTCCAGCCGGTCGCCCACGTTTTTGGTAGACCCCTGGATTGCCTCAGCGTTTTCTTTTAGACGCTCATTGACTTGGCCGGTGATTGTATTAAGCTGGGCCAAGAGTGTGCGATTTAGATTTTCAAGGCGTTGCTCCATTAAAAGCACCCCTTCCCCCTTGCCTCCGCCTCGGCGGATCAGGTATACTACCAACCCAAGAAGGATGATGGCGATTATTCCGAGAAAAGCAATTACAGGCGACATAGTGTTTCAGTATAGCACAAATAGTAAGGAATTGGGGATAAGTACCTTGAAAAAAGTCAAAAAACAGCATATACTGTTTCTTGGGAAACAGAATAAGGCCAGATGTGGCAACTCGCCACATCTGACGAGCGATCTGGTAAGTGTATGCCCCTGTAGTTCAATGGATAGAACAGCCCCGTCCTAAGGGGCGGATGTGTGTTCGATTCACGCCGGGGGCACCAGAAAAAACAAGATTAATACGGGCCTATCGTATAGTGGTAGTACGCGGCATTCGCATTGCCGAGACGGGAGTTCGATTCTCCCTAGGTCCACCAAAACAGTATGGAGGAAAGCCAAGAAAAATTAAACCCGTATTTTGTTACCGGATTAGTGGACGGCGAAGGATCATTTACCTATTGGATACAGAAGAATGGTTTTGTTCAGCCACGTTTTGAGTTAAAAATGAACATAGGCGATAAAGAGCTCGTTGAATCGGTGCAAAGATTTTTCGGTGTTGGTGATATCTATTTCCCAAAAAAGAACAACAAGGTGCATGGCAGACAGGGAAAAGTATATGTCTGTGGTTTATTAATAGTGTATAGGGTTTGCAGAATCGATGAACTTTTACGTGTTCTTTGGCATTTTGTTGAATATCCGCTCTGTGGTAAGAAAAGAAACGCCTTTAAAATTTGGAAAGAAATTGTGTTTTTTAAAAAAATGGCCCAAGACAACAATTCTCTAGTTGTTTTGGCAAAAGCATTGACGAGAGCAAATGGTGGAACAAAGTAGAAATGTGGCGAGTTATCACATTTGGCCTTTTTCTGTTTCAGAGGAAACAGAAAACAACGCCTTTTAGCTAAAATATGAATCTTGAACCAAAATACGTTACCGGACTTGCTGAATGGGGAGGCAGTTTTACCTACAGCAGAGACAAGGGTGGTATTACGCTCTATTTTGCGATTAAGTCAGCAACAACCGATTTGCCGCTTCTTCTGAAAGTGCGGGATTTTTTTGGGGTAGGAAATTTATATAAAGGGGGAGTGGGGATGAAGCGGTGGATATATTACCGCGTAAACAAGCTCGGAGAGCTTATTACAATAGTGAATCATTTTGATAAGTACCCGCTTCAGGGGGCAAAACAGAACGCATTTGAGATTTGGAAGGAAATGGTCGCATGTAAGCGGCGAAAGCTACCCAAGGATAAAACCCGGATTTTCGAGCTTGCGGAAAAGCTCTCAAAATAGGAGGGAATTTTTTAACGCTTAAGGCGCGGGGTTGACACGCGCGCCTTGGCTCTGTAGGATAGATTTTAGTTGTTCGTTTGTTCACCCTCAACCGTTTGGAGGTACCATGCCCGCCAAGAAAGTCGTGTACGTTCGTTCGAGTTCGTTTCGTCCGGAAGACCTGCCGGGGCTTCTGCTCGATCGCACGGCCTGCTCCGGACAGCAGCCCATGATCGTGGGGCTCGCGCACGGGGGCCGCGCGACCGAGGTCCTCACCGCGGCCGACCCCGCCGCGCTGCTCACCCACGAAGCGATCACGGCGCTCAGCGTGGGCAAGGGGTTCGCGCTCACCGACTGCGTGCCGGTGCGGGTGCGCGGAGTCGTGCGCGGTATGCTGCTCCAGCTCGCGACCGGCGCGGACCAGGTCGAGGACATCGACGCGGACCCGCTCGCGCTCTTGGCGCTCTCCGAGTGCCGGGGTCGCGACGCGGTCATGCTCCGGAGCCCGGACGACGCGGTCGGGGTCGGCCAGACCCTGTACGTCTTCGACAAGACGACCTTCGCGATCGACCTGGACACGCTCGGCTTCTCTTCGATCGGGGTCGTTACCGGGCGTGTGGGCTACGAAACGCTCGCACTCGTGGCCTCGCAGCGCGGCAAGGGCGCGAATCGGATTCGCATGATCGACGTGAACGCCGCGCTGTCGGTCCAGACGCAGTACACCGGCCAGGTTCACGGCCGCGCCGAGACCGACGGCAACTGGCGCTCGCTCGCGATCGCCGGCGTGCAGGAGGTTACGAGCGTGCTCGCGCACTGCCCGTTCAACCGCCTCGTCCTCAACGTGATGCTCGACAAGCGCACCCCTGGGGTCGCGGTCATCATCCTGGACCAGATGCCCAGCCCCACGGCTCGCTGGTTCACGCCGAACCTCCGCGTTCCGATCCCGCGTGGCCTGCGGCTGCGCGGGATGACCGAGACCGGCAACACGCGGGTCATGGTCGTGGACGCTTCCAAGCGCGTGCACGGCAAGGATGGCGCGGTCGTGAACCGCGGCCTGAACTTCCTGACCCGCGCGCGCTTCGTCGCCATCTTCGGTGAGCAGCTCACCGACGTACTGTTCGGCGTCCAGTCGGTCTCGAAGGGCGACGGCGAGCCGGTGTTCGTGGGCCAGCGCGGCGACGGCCGCTCCAGCGCGCCCACCCCGCCCCCGGCCGCGGGGCTCCGGCTCGACGACCCGAGGGCGGGCTAGCGGGCTTTCCGCAAGCTCCCGCGATTGCTCCTCGCACATTGTTCCTACCCACCCATCCAAGGAGGTGAAACCACAAGACTCGACCGGACGCACGCTGCTCCGGTCTTCCTATTTATATAAGAGCGCAAGAGTGGTAAGATAGATGCGATTATGCAGAAGCAACAACGATTCATGATCATAGATGGCAACGCCCTGGTGCACAGGGCGTTTCATGCGCTGCCCCCGCTTTCTACCAAAGACGGTAAACTGGTCAATGCGGTATACGGATTTACAACCGTGCTTATGAAGGCGCTCAAAGAGTTGAAGCCGGAATATGCGGCCGTAGCATTTGATTTGCCGGGCGGGACATTCCGCGACGAGCTGTATAAAGAATACAAAGCGCAACGCATAAAGCAGCCGCAAGAATTGTACGATCAGTTTCCTTTGGTAAAAGAAGTTGTGCGTGCGTTTGGAATACCGGTGGTTGAGAAACAGGGCTTTGAAGCGGATGATGTGATTGCGACGTTGGTGAAGGGGTCGGGTGTTAGGGGTCAGGTGTTAGGGGTTGAGAACATTATTGTCACGGGCGATATGGATGCGTTGCAGCTTGTAGACGAGCATACGAAAGTGTATAGTTTTCGAAAAGGATTTTCGGATGTGGTGATTTATGACGAGGTCGCGGTTAAAGAACGTTATGGCCTTATTCCCGCGCAAATGATTGATTACAAATCGTTGCGCGGAGACCCGTCGGACAATATTCCGGGAGTAAAGGGAATTGGAGAAAAAACCGCAACGGAATTATTGCAACGATTTGGAACGCTTGAGCAAGTTTACAAAAAAGTAGATACAATTTCCGGACGAGTGGGCGAGCTTTTAAAAGAACGCAAAGACGATGCGATGCTTGGTAAAAAACTTGTAACGCTTGTACACGACGTGTCAATTGGTGTATCGCTTGATGATTGCAAAATTCCGCCCCAAGACAATAAAAAATTGCGCGAGGTGTTTGAGAAATTCGGGTTTAAAAATTTGGTGACAAGGTTGGAGGGGGGGGAGAAAAAAGAACAAGGCACGCTTTTAAGCAAAACCCCCTCACCTCAATCCTCTCCCACAAGGGGAGAGGGAGAGGGTGTAACGTCTCCGGTGGTGGTAACACCGAACGGCACGTGGGGCCACAACCTTAAGGCAATGTTTCGTACCCTAACCCCGGACACCTATAACCTAACCCCTGGCTCATTCGACACAATGATCGCTTCGTATCTTTTAAATCCGGGGTCGCGAACGCACGACTTTGAAAGTGTAGCGAAAGAATATGGCGCAGAGGGAAACGATGAAGAAAAAATTCGCGCCCTTGTACCAAAGCTTAAAGAAAAACTTGTGCAAGAAGAGCTCACCGACGTGTTTGAGAAAATCGAAATGCCGCTGATCCCGGTACTTGCGGATATGGAGCGCGCAGGCATTATGCTCGACGTTTTATACTTAAAAAAACTCGCAAAAGAATTTGATACAGAACTCGAGGGGCTTACCAAGAAAATCTATAAACACGCAGGACAGGAATTCAATATTGCCTCGCCTTTACAGTTGCGGGAAATTTTGTTTGAAAAATTAAAACTGGTTCCAGAAGCCGGACGCATTAAAAAAACCGCAAAAGGCGGTGTTGCCTCAACCGCAGCCGGACAACTTGAAAAATTACGAGGAGCGCACCCGATTATTGATTTTTTGTTTGACTACCGAGAGCTTGCAAAACTTCGTTCTACCTATACCGATACGCTTATTGAGCTGGTTGATAAAAAAGACGGGCGCATTCATACGACATTCAATCAGGCAGTAGCTGCAACCGGACGGCTATCTTCTTCTGAGCCGAACTTACAAAACATTCCGATTAAAACCGAAACCGGACGGCAAATTCGGCAAGCGTTTGTTGTGCAAAAAGGATACACATTGCTTTCTGCTGATTATTCGCAAATCGAGCTCAGGGTTGCCGCCTCGCTTTCGGGAGACGCAGAAATGATCAAGCAATTTCAAAGCGGCCGAGATTTTCATACCGAGACCGCGGTGCGGGTGTTTGGGGTATCTGCTGACGCAGTAACCGCGCAGATGCGGCGGAACGCCAAGGCGATTAATTTCGGAATTATCTACGGCATGGGCGCAAGCTCGCTCGCCATCGCAACCGGAACGCCGCGGTCCGAAGCAGAACAATTTATTGAGCGATACTTTGAGGTGTTTCATGGGCTTTACGATTACTTGGAGGGGTTAAAAGAAAACGCCCGCACAAAAGGATTTGTAAAAACGCTTTTTGGGCGCCGGCGGTATCTTCCTGAAATAAATTCAGGAGTACAACAGGTCCGCGCCGCAGCAGAGCGCATGGCAATCAATATGCCGGTGCAAGGCACTGCGGCTGATTTGATGAAGATGGCGATGGTGAAGATTTACAACGAGGTGACAGGTGTTAGGGGTCAGGCGGTAGGACCGGAACTAAAACCTAAAACCTTAAACCTGAAACCTATCAAAATGCTTTTACAAGTTCACGACGAAATTGTATTTGAGGTAAAAGAAGAATTGGTCAAAGAAGTTGTGCCGAAGATAAAAGCAATCATGGAATCCGTGCACAAGCTCAAAGTTCCAATCGCGGTGGATTTTAAAACAGGGAACAATTGGGGACAGATGAAAGCACTGTAGCATAAAAAAATTCAGCCGGCGCAAGTGCGTCGGCGGATGAAGGATCAGGGGCTAGACGCCGGGGGCGTGGGCGGCGGCGGGCGGCGTTGCAAGAGTTTGTCCAAGCGCATTCCCCAGGAGATGGAGTTCGTTGAGCGCCATGTCGGGGTCGCCACCGTTTCGCCGCGCGAAGACCAGGGCAAGGGCCAGGTTGCCCAGGTTGTGCAAGAGCAGATCGGTGAGAGCGGCTTTGCAGGCGGCACAGTCGGAAGAGACGTGCTGTACGAGCGGCACGACTTCGCTCCGAGAGACGTGCTCGTCGGTGTGCGCGAGCAGGTGGCGTGCGCGTGCGCAGTCCATTTTCGTTGCTGTCGGCATGGCGACCTCCTACGCGTAGGTGAAACAGTTACAATATTTTGGTTAGCCCTATCCTAGCACGGCCTTGTTTCCCAGTCAATAGCAATTCTGCAAACAAAAAATCCCGCCCGTGAGGTTGGGATTTTTTGCCTTGTAGTTGAGCTCAAGTTAAGATGCCGGGAAATGTCACACAAGGTATGACTTCGTGTCCGGCGCACGGAAAGGACTAGATCTTTGAAATGCCGACGACTTGTTCGACTACCCCGGTGACGGTGCAGGGATATCCGAGTTGTGTCGGAAGTTTTTGCGTGAGGAGCTGATACTCGCTCCGCGCAAGAGGCGGGGTGTTGTCTTCCGTGTAGCGGCTGAACGAGTTTGTCCAGTATGTGCCTGTGTCGTCGCGGAAGACGCCACCAAGGCGCATTCCCAGCGCCACGAGCACGTCGCGCACTTTTTGCGCAGAGGGGGAGTGTTCGGGCGAAAGGCAAATCGCCCAGTGCGTCTCCATTACCTCGCGCATGGTTTCGTATTCAAACCGCGGTTGCGCGGGCAGTCCTTGGAGAGGGGGAGTTTCAACGTAGGGTACAAACCCGCGTTCGCCCGCAGCATCAAACACGCTACAGATTTTTTCAAGCTCGATTACGGACCCGCGCTCATCCTTGAGCGTAGTAAGGATTGAAGCGAGCTCAGTGGCGGCATGTCCCGTGTCGCGCAGGTCAATGGTGACCACGCCATCGAAGCGTTCCCCGGCAAGGCCAGGCGTGTGCAGATCGTAGACCTTGCTCCACGCAGGGTCGTTGCGCTGTGGTCCGGCAACTGCTTCGCGAATACCGGTCAGATCAACCGGCACGCCACGAGCTGCAAGGTCTCGCAGGATCGGATCAAGCTGAATGCGCAGCGCGTCGACGTGAAGATGGCGTGTCCCGATTTTTTCTTTCATGCGTTTCCTCTGGTGAGCATTTCATTTTGTGAGATCATGATCCTGCGGTTACACTAACACAGAAAAATAAATCTGTCAAGAGAAAATGGACAAAAAAGACCTATATTGACAAGGAAAAATGGTATGGTATAATAAAAGTGTCGGAAATAAGTTACAACACTAACTATGCAGAAGATACACGAATTACTTATTCAATTGGGATTGAATGACAAAGAGGCAAGGGTCTTTTTGAGCATGGTAAAACTGGGCCCCGCACCTGTGGGTAAAGTAGCTATGAATTCCGGTATCACGCGGACGCACGTATATGATATTGCAGAAGAGCTTAAAGAGCGGGGATTTGTAAGCGCGGTTGAGAAACGCGGTGTGCGAATATATGAAGCGCTTGAACACGCCGGACTTTTAGCGCTTATTTCGAGAAAGTACAAAGAACTTGAAGCGCTAGAAAAGAAAGTTGCGGAGTCCGTAAGCGATTTTGAGCAATTACGGGCTGGCGCACGGCAAAAAACAAAAGTACGGTTTTTCGAAGGCGCAGCAGGTGTGCTTAACATTTATGAGGAAATTAAAAGCGACCTGCGTAAACTCAAAGAACCGTTTGAGATCATTACTATTTTTTCCCCCGATAAACTCGAGAAAACATTTCCCGGATGGTTTGACGAAAAACACATTGATATTCCGCCGTACATGATAAAGCGCGATATCGTGCATGAATCCGAAATATTCTCCAAGCATCTTAAGGATCGTGAAAAAAGCGCAAGCCAGTATTCTTACAAAATCTGGCCAAAAGCAAAAGGGGAATTTCCGGCCGATACGCTCTGCTGGCAAAATAAAATCGCTTACGTCGAACTTGCCGAATATCCCTCCGGAGTGGTAATTGAAAACGAAGCAATCGTTCAAACCTTCAAAATGTGGTTTGAAAAAATGTGGGAGGGGTTGTAGGTGCGCTATTCACCAATTCTCCTCCCCTTAAGGTAAGGGGAGGTTGGGAGGGGTTATGAAAATTGCTCGTAACCCACCCTCGCCCTCCCTTACCCTAAGGGAGGGTATTGTTTTTTACACCACTTCGGCTTGATAACATTGCTCGCAATAAAGAATCTCCGGACGCTCCGGTGCAAAAGTGGTTTTGATCGCTTTTGAGCATTTGGCGCAGGTGCGGTCGAAGAGTTGCATTGGCCCGCGGCGGGAAATGCGATCTACATGGCGGCAGTTAAAACAGCGGCGCGGAACAGGTAGTACAAGTTTTTGATAGAACGAAAGTTCTTGAGGAGTGATTTTGTAATTGCGTTTGCAGTTGGCACACACAAGCACTTCTTTTGTGATTGAATCCTGCACGTCTGTGATGTTATCCGGAATTTGTTCTGGCTCTATTGTTTCTTTTCCGCGTGTCCCGGGTAGGTCGTCTTGCCAGCGGAATCCTTGGGAAAGCGCCAGCTCTTTGGTCATGGGAAAATAATCTTGGCCTACGGTTTCGTTATATGCAAACGGTGCAATTGCCGGCGGGAAGAAAAGTCCATACTCGCCGCTTTTTTTTAGTTCGTCAATAATGTGTGTGCGAAGCGCGCGATAGGTGGGCTCGTCGTATTGTTTGTTCAAGATGCAGAATTTCCCCTTTTTCAAACCATCGCAGCCAAAGCAAAATTCCGAACTAAAGGTAAAGAAGCAGTACTCGTTATCATGACCGTTTTCAACCCAGTAAGACCCGATCACCCGATTTGCATAACCGGTTGCGGCACAATCAAGAAGAAGCTCGCACTCATAGCCATATCCAAGCGTATCATAGGAATCTTTTATTACTTTTGAGGAAAACATGTATTTACAGTTTTCCCCATTGGTAACTTCATAACAATCCGTAAGATTTTTTGAGGAAAAAAGATAATCGCCCGTGCAATCCTCGGACTTAAGGTTGTTGTTTTCGCGGTGCGGAAATGTAAGCGCAAACGCTTCAAACTTTTTTCGCATCTCTGCCGTTTTTGTTGCACTGCCGCGCACTTCAGCAAGCCGCTTTTCATATTCTTCCTTTGAAAGCGGCTCGTTAAACCAATAATAATTTTTGTGACGCAAATTTACACAGCCGAAACAATTCGTGCAATCCGCACAGTTTAAAAGGAACGAGGAATCAAGACAGCCGCTCACATTGTGGCCGAACACCACGCCGGAGGATTGCTGCACGTTTACCGCCTCATAGCAGCGCTCCATGTTAAGACCAAAATAAGCATCAACCGTATCGCGGCAATCCTTTAATCCGCGAGAATACATAGTGTCCTCGCAAAAACTCGTGTTGAATACAAGATAACAATTTTTATTGTGGCCGGCAGTATTGGTGTAGTCGCTGTTTATGTTGGTGCCTTGAGACATCAGAAGCGCTTTTTTCGGGACGCGACGCAATAGCTCGTCCATCTGCTCAAAAAACGGACGGCTGCGGTCGTATTCTACTCCATAGGAGAGCGGATCCCATGAGTCTCCGTCAAAGCATTCAAGGCAGTAGACAGTATAGGGCGATTTTTCGTGGTACACTGAAATGATAGGTTTTTTGCATTTACTACAAGAGCATTGATAGAGCGTTCGCTCGTTTCGAAAAAGCGAGCGGCGTTTAAACCGGCACTGCGGACAAATGTTTGGAGCCGGCGCACCCATCTTTTCGTAAAACTCAAAATCCTCGGGTTCGATGGTGAAGCGGGCTTTACAGTTTTTACACGCGCGGGTTTCAGAACCTGACATAGTTACCTACTCTATCGCACAAAGCACATTTATACAAGGCGTGCTCGTTAGGGGATAAATGTAGCACGAAATTAAAATTGTGTCAATAACCATAAACGAAGGAATTGACAAAACGACCTAAAATACAGTACAATTTAATGGTAATCAGAAAGTGTCGTGATAAATTGACACCAAGAACATATGCAATCGTTCGAAACACTCAAGGATCTCGGCCTTTCGGAACAGGAGGCGAATGTGTATCTTGGGCTTTTGAAGGTGGGCGGGGGACAGGCAAGTAAGGTTGCAAAAGAGGTCGGGTTAAAACGCACAACCGTCTATCCGATTTTTAAATCGCTTGCGGAGCGTGGATTCGTAAATGTATATTTTCGAAAAAGCACGCGGTATTATTATGCGGAAAAACCCCATAAGATCGCGGGTATTTTTGCAAAAAAGCTCAATGCGTTTGAGCAAATAATCCCGGCACTTGAAACAATAGAGAAAAAACAAGCCCAGCAGTTCGGGCTACGCTTTATTGAAACGGTTGACGAGCTTAAAAAGTTTTATGGAGGAATGTTGGATGAATACGCGCACCTCAAGCGCAAAGAATACTATGTCGTGAGCGGGGGAACAGAGTGGGAAGCGTTGGCTCCCGAATGGTTTATGCAATTTCGCGGAGAGCGTGGCCGGCGAGGAATCAGGACCCGCTTAATTTTATCCCCCCAATTCAAAGCGCAAAATCCTACTGACCCGAAGTTTCTGCGTACGTGGAAATTTGTACAGGAACAACACGCGTTTAAAAGCTCGATCGATATTTTTCACGACAAAGTTTTGATAATAAGCCCACAGCTCTCGTCGCTTGCGGTCGTGATCGCAATTCCCGCGATGGTGGATGTATTCCGCGCGATGTTTGAGATGCTTTGGAGTTTGTTGCCGCGGGAAAAACCCTAGAGTAATCGCCGCGGCCAGTTGGTATCTACGACAACTTCAAGATCGAGAAATACAGGAGACTGAAGCGCAAGCTCAAGCTCTTTGCGCGCGGCAGAACCGATTTCTTTTATTTTCCGGCCACCCATTCCCACGAGCATCTTTTTATGATGTTCTTTCAGGGTGAGTATGTTCGCCTTGATATACAGCATAGGTTTTCCCGCCTTTGTTTCACGCTGTTCCATTTCTTCTATCTCGACCGCAACGGCATACGGCACTTCTCGTTCGGTTTGGATAAATACTTTTTCTCGGATGATCTCTGCGGCGCGTTGGCGCTCATCAAGATTGGTAACCTGGAATTCGGGGTAGATCGGCTCGCCCTCGGGCAAGAATTCAAAAATTTTGGCGATAAGAACTTTCAAGTGTGTTGCGTGCAATCCCGAGACCTCTACTACCGCATTGAATTTTGGGGCAAGCGAGCGGTAGTCGTCTACAAAACGTCCCTTCTCGTCAATTTTGTTGATCGCAAGAATTTTCGGAATCGTTAGGGGTTCAATCAATTTGATCGCGCGTTTTTCTTCCGCTCCTATCGGGCGGGTTGGATCTGCAACATACACAAGCGCGTTGATATCCTCAAGGGAGGCGTTTACGTGTTCACTCATGGTTCGCGATACGGCGTCGCGGGTGCGCTCAAGAACGCCAGGGGTATCCACAAACACAATTTGTCCGCGGGGATCATGTACAACCCCGTGGATTGCAAAACGCGTGGTTTGCGGTTTGGGCGAAACGATCGCCACCTTTGCTCCCACAAGCGAATTGATAAGCGTAGATTTTCCCGCATTCGATCGACCAATAAGGACCACGAAACCGGCGCGCATATGATTAGATTTTTGCTTGCTCTTTAAGCCACTCGATTGCTTTGCGGTTTCGCAAAACCCCGCGCAAGTAGTCGCGAGCTGCATCTGATCGAATTTGTTCATGTTGCTCAGGTGCGTCTTTGTATACCTCAAGAACGCGGGTAACCTCGGCGTCGAGTTCGTCTTCGGTTATTTCAATGTTTTGGGTCAGTACAATTTTGCGCATCATGAGCCCGGTCTTTACCCGTTTTACCGCGTCACCGGCAAACCCAAGACGAAGTTCGTCGCGTGTCTTCTTGATTTTTTTAAGGTACTCGTCAGTTTCCATGCCCTGCTGCGCAACCCCATTCTCAAGTTCCTGCATCATCCGCACGGTTTCTTCGTTGACGAGCACGTCAGGGATATCTCCGAATTTGGTTTTCTCGGTTGATTGTTCAAGAAGTGCGATCTCTCGACGCTCCTGCTCTTTCGTTTGTGCTTCTTGCGCAAGATTTTCGCGGATAAGTCCTTTGACCTCGGCAATGGTTGTTTTCCCGATTTTTTTTGCAAACTCATCATCAATATCGGGCTTTTGAAGCTCGTAGACATCTTTTATAGTCACTTTAAAATCAACGTCGCGGCCCGCGGTCATCTTTTGATAATGGTCTTTTGGAAATTTTAATTTAAATTCTTTTACGTCGCCTTTTGAAAGTCCCACGATTTCTTCCATAAGTCCGGGAATGTAGTATTCTTCATCCATGTATATGGAGTGATCGCGGGCTTGTCCGCCATCAAGGGGCACGCTATCAAGGGACATGGTCATATCAAGGACCACTTTGTCGCCTTTTGGGAGAGCAGCACGGTTGACCACGGTTTCTCGTGTTTGCATCTTTCGCAAGTCCTCAATAACCTTATCAACTTTAGCGTCTGTGGCCTCGGTTGATTTCTTCTCTATTTTTAAAGACGCGAAATCGCCAAGCGTTACTTCCGGCATAAGCGGAACCGTTGCTTTGAAAATAAAGGCATTGTCCGGAGCGAGTTTATCTACCTCAATTGCGGGAGAGCCGAGCGTTTCGATTTTTTCTTCACGCACGATATCTGAAAACACTTTGGGAACCGCGATGGTGGCGGCCTCTTCCCAAATTCGCCCTGCGCCCAGGCGCGCACGCACTTCTTCATAAGGCGCTTTGCCTACGCGAAATCCCGGGATGGTTGTTTCTTGCGAAAGCCGAAGAGCCGCTTTTTGCAAATACGGCTGCATTTCCTCCGGAGTAACTTCAATAGTAATCTCAAGCGCGCTTTTTGGGAGTTTTTTGATTGAGTGTTGCATAAATATGATGCCAATCTACAAATTTCATGCCAATTTACGAATTACGAATAGTTGGAGTCTATCATGGCGCAGGCCGCGCGTCAAGCAACTGCGGGGATGGCGCGTGGTGATCGTTTAACGTTTGAGATGGTGAAAGATGGGGCGTTTCACTTTTCCTCGATCGAGGAAAAGTGAAACGGGATCAAGGATGTGGCGGGCGTGAGAATTCAATGCTTCAGACTATGTCTGAAGCATTGAAAGCGCCGTAAACGCAAAGTACGTGTTTTCCTTTTGCGGCAGAAAGCGACGATCGTCTTTTTTTGCCGCACGGGGTTGTTGGCGGTGAAAATAACAAAACGCGGGGCGTGATGCCCCGCGTTTTGTTTGTGTAATAGCCCTCACCCCGTCCTCTCCCTCGGGGAGAGGGGGATTTTTGGGAAGGGTGAAAGGGGAGTTACAAATCGTTCATAACCCACCCCAGCCCTCCCTTACCTTAAGGGAGGGGGCATTGTCTAGATCAGGAACCCCACGATTAGTAGAGCAACTATATTTATTATTTTTATCATTGGATTTATAGCTGGTCCCGCAGTGTCTTTGTACGGGTCGCCGACCGTGTCGCCGGTAACGGCGGCTTTGTGCGCGTCCGATCCTTTTCCGCCGTGGTGTCCTGCTTCAATATATTTTTTCGCATTGTCCCATGCGGCCCCGCCGGTGGTCATAGAAATCGCGACAAATAGCCCGGTAACAATACAACCCACCAAGAGTCCGCCGAGCGCTTTTGGTCCAAGCAAAAATCCGACAAGAATCGGCGCGACAACCGGAATAAGAGCCGGCACAATCATGTTCGCAATAGCCGCGCGCGTAACAATATCAACCGCCGCACTGTAGTCCGGTTTGCCGGTCCCGTCCATGATCCCCTTGATCTCCTTAAACTGTCTGCGTACTTCGTTCACAACCGCGCCTGCGGCTTTTCCCACTGCTTCCATTCCGAGGGCCGCAAACCAATAGGGTAAAAGTCCCCCGATAAAAAGACCTACGAGCACGAGCGGATCACCAAGCTCAAATACGAGTTTGGTCCCGCGCGCGGCAAATTCTTCAGTATAGGCGGCAAAAAGCACAAGCGCCGCAAGTCCTGCTGAGCCGATCGCGTATGCTTTGGTTACTGCCTTAGTCGTATTGCCGACGGCGTCCAGAGGATCAGTTACGTCGCGCACTTCTTTTGGCAGTCCTGCCATCTCGGCAATTCCGCCTGCGTTGTCCGTGATTGGACCAAACGCGTCAATGGTAACGACAATGCCGGCAAGCGAAAGCATGCTCATGGCTGCAATCGCAACGCCATAGAGGCCGGCCAACTGATGCGCACCAAGTACGCCCGCGGCAATGACAAGAATGGGAAGCGCGGTTGATTTCATGGAAACCGCAAGGCCTTGAATTACGTTTGTGCCGTGTCCGGTCTCGGATGCTTTTGCAATAGATTGAACCGGCTTATGATTCGTACCGGTATAGTAATCGGTAATCCAAATCATGAGTGCGGTAACCGCAAGCCCGATAATGGACGCGCCAAATAATTTTATCGAGGAGGATCCGACCGGCGCGACCGCGGGAATGACAAAATAGAATGCGACCGCGGCAAGCACGCCGGCAACCACCAGTCCTTTATACAGCGCGGCCATGATTTTTTTGCCGGAAAGGCGAATAAAAAGTGTACCCGCAATCGAAGCAATAATTGAAACGCCCCCAAGCACAAGGGGAAACAATACCGCCGAAGGTCCGAACGTAAGTGATCCCAAAAGCATTGCAGCAATCGCAGTTACGGCGTATGTTTCAAAAAGATCCGCAGCCATGCCCGCACAGTCGCCCACGTTGTCGCCCACGTTGTCCGCGATGACCGCAGGGTTACGCGGATCATCCTCGGGAATTCCCGCTTCAAGCTTCCCAACAATATCCGCGCCTACGTCCGCGGCTTTTGTAAATATGCCTCCGCCGAGCCGCGCAAAAACCGAAATAAGCGAGCCGCCAAATCCAAGACCAATAAGCGCGTTCAAGTCGCGCACAAAATAGTAATAACCGGCAACCGCAAGAAGCGCGAGTCCTACTACCAGGAGTCCGGTAACGGTGCCGCCTTGCACGGCCACGGTCATGGCCTCTTTCAGTCCTTTTTTGGCAGCCTCAGTAGTGCGTACATTGGCCCGAACAGACACGAGCATGCCGATAATTCCCGCCAGTGCGGAGAACACCGCTCCGACCAGGAACCCTACGGCTACTTTGAAGTTAAGCCCAAATCCCAGAATCAAAAAGAGTATTGCGGCAATGGGGGCCACGGTTTTATATTGCCGTGCAAGATAGGCAGAGGCGCCTTCTTGAATTGCTTTGGCAATGCCGATCATCTTACCTTCCCCGCCCGGAAGCCGGACGATACGAGAGGCGAGCGCAAGACCCCAAACAATTGCCAAAAATGCCGATCCGAAGATAAAAATAAAAAGAGTGTTCATAGCGCTACAAATATACGAATTACCAATAAATACTATCAGATTACGGCTAAAGAATCAATGCTTTTGTGTCCACACCCCCTGTGCATCGCTGGTGATGCGGAGGATAACCTGTGCACGCGACACCCTTGACCCCGCGCCTTACCTGCGCTTCAACGAAAAGCGGCACCTAAGTTATTTTCCGGAACTAGAATCCACCGGTTATCAACAGAATCATGATTAGTAAGGTTTCTCTTGTATATTGCGCAGGTAAGGCGCGGGGTTGACAAAAAGCCCAATATATGGTATTGTATACCCCGCATGAAACAGAGAATTTTCCATTCTGCGTTTCAGTTGGTCTTGCGAACATTACTGGGTATTTTAAAGGGCGCGGTTGCGATTTGCCGTGCGCTCGTGTTTTTCATACAACGATTGGGACATAGCGGGTTGGTGCTTTTACAAGCTCTTACTCCACTGTTCCTGTTTTTTTATTTAACCGGTAGACAGATGCGCATACGCATTTCGGCTGGGCTTGCCCCGATCAAGGGGCGAATCTTGTATATTTTGGGACATCGTTATTTTGTGCACGCGCTAATCATTTTGATTGTGTTCTTTGTTTCAGCCCCGACTATTTTTGCCTACGATACGCCCAAGGGTGTATTTGGAGAACAAACGCTTCTTAGGACACTTGCTCCGGACAACGATGAAGAACAGATCGTTATTGACGATACGCTCCCGGCCCACGAAGTAAATGCGATCATCGAGGGGATATTCCAAGATACTCCGCCAACCCGTCCCATAGAAGATGCATCTATGCCGCTCGCACTTGATGGCGATACGTTACAACAACAAGAGGTTCCGGGAACCAATATTCCGATGACACGTATCGAGATTGTAGAGTATGAGGTAAAGTCGGGAGATACGCCGTGGTCAATTGCGGAACAATTCGGAGTTTCAATTCCTACCGTGCTTTGGGAAAACAAGCTGAATCTATATAGCAAGATTCGTCCTGGACAAAAACTTACTATTTTGCCCGCCTCCGGAGTTTCTCACATGGTTAAGAAAGGAGAAACGCTCGCCGCTATCGCAAAGCGATATCGTGCCTCTCTTGACGAGATTCAAGAGTATAACAAGATTGCGCTTAGCAATATTGCTCCCGGGGTGCGTCTTATTATTCCCGGCGGACAGCCATATGTGCCGCCTGCTCCGGTTGCTCCGCGCCGCCGCGAGGTGGTTGGCGCGCCTCCGCCTTCTTCACTTGTGTCGCTTCCCGGCAAGCTTCTTTGGCCGGTGCCGCTTTCAAAGCGTATTACCCAATACTTTAAATGGAGCCATGCAGGAATTGATATTGGAGATAAAAGGGGGGATCCGATTGTCGCTTCCGAAAGCGGAGTAGTTGAATTTGCGGCATGGGGCCGAGGAGGATGGGGAAACACCGTAGTGGTTGATCATGGCAACGGGATGAAAACTCGATATTCACACGCATCAAAAATTCTTGTGGGCGTTGGCCAGGAAGTCGCCAAAGGACAAACGCTTGCGCTTATTGGTTCAACAGGGCGTTCAACCGGCCCGCACTTGGACTATCGCATCTATGTAAATGGAAGGAATGTGAACCCGTTGCAGTATTTGCGATAGGGGGGGGTTGTTGTGAGCCGCGGCCGCGGTGGTGCCCCTGCGCGCGCATGCGGCCATACCATGCCTCGTTTTACGGTCGCTTCACTCGTCCCCCGTCGCCGCCCCATGAGGATACGGGGGATCCCTCTCGTTTCGCTCCCTACTCGGCAACGGAGCGCCGGTCGTGCTCGGGGCACCCACCGTACCGCGGCTCTTGATTGAAAAAGAAATTAAAAAAGATGGCTCGTTCGGGCCGTCTTTTTTGTTTGTAAAATTATTTTTTGTATTCAACAACGAATGTGTGTTTTGCGCCGCTTTGTAATGCGTCGCGGGCAAACGCAACAAGCCACGGAATGTTTGAGAGTACGCGGTCGGGAAGGCGTGCAACTTCGCACCACTCAACTTGCTCGTCAGTGTGACTAGAAAGTTCTTCCGGCGTACTCGTATGCACTGTGGCGTAAAAATCTACCACAGAGCCGTATTCGTCCCGATGTATGGTGCCAAGAAAAAGCCATTGGTTTGGCTTTGTGGTAAGTCCGGTTTCCTCGCGGGTTTCGCGCACCATACAATCAATACTTTCTTCTCCCGGCTCAATTTTGCCGCCAATACCATTTAGTTTTCCCGCTTGCCATGCAGGTCTGTTTTTGCGAATCAATACTACCCGCGAAAGTGTCGGATCAAAGATAAATCCAACCGTGTGAGTTTTCATAAAAGTTCTAAGCGGCTATTTTCAAGAGCGATTGTAGGATAATGGGGAGCTTGAGAATTCCATCATCCGCGGTAAAGTGCCCTTTGTTGTGTTGGACAATGGTGGTTGCCCTGAGGTTTTTTGCAAACGAGATTTTGTTGTTAAGGGGCACGACAGGATCATTATCAGAGAAGATTGCGATAAATTTGCTTGTGTGACGCATTACTTTTTTAAAATCAATCGGGGTAGTAAGCCATGGTTTTGCGATTCTTTGTTCTTCCTTGGTTTCCAAATTTTTGAGCGTAAACCATCCGGCCACAAATACCGCGCCGCCTACTTTTTTGTCTGGTGGTAGTGTTTCAAGGTAGCGCAAAATTGTTTGACATCCAATACTATGGCCTACGAAAAAAGTATTTTTGTCAGGAGTGCCAACGGTTTTTGAAAGATGCGCGACCCACGGCTTGATCTTTGGCGCGCTCGTGTTGGGCATGGCTGGCACATGAACCTCAGGACCCCTTTGCTCAAGTTGCTTTTTCAGCCAGCCATACCATCCATCCTTAGGCCGGCCATCCCACATGTGTACGATAAACACGCGTTTTTGCATACTGGTTTTGTGGCCCGCCCTTAAATAAAAAATTGTGTTTCTTTGTTTCTATCAATAAGTTCGTGCGCTTTTTTCATTTCGTCCGGAGTATACAAGTAGAGTATTTTAAATTTTCCGGAAGTGGTTTTACCGACATAGTCGTGGGTTACTTCAAGAACGTGACAAAGTCCCCAATAAATCCACTTGCCGTTCCTGTTTTCAACAAGAAAATTTCTTACCGGTACGGGTTTGTAAATTCTTATATCCGACTTGTTTTTAAACGGAAAGATTTTGTCTTTAAAATCCTCGGCGCGGTATGGTTTTTGCAAATGTTGCTCAAGATTGAGCTCGGGCGGAAATCCCTGCTCTTTCGTGATCTGGAGAGTGTCGTTAATTTCTATAAATCCGCCCATAGAGAATAAAAATTTCGTTCAAATGCGCCCGGAGGATCGGTCTCGGCTCTCGTCGGCTTCCGCCTCCTCGGCCTGACCACCGCCTCGCGGTTTCACTCGCCCACCTGCTCGCTCGACAACGCTCCGGCGTTCGATTCCCTCACGCGACAGAAGCAGTTCTGTCGCTCGGTCGCATCTCGTTCATTTTATTCACTCAATGTGTCTTTACAGTTTGGCTCGAACTCATTTTATCAAAAACTGCTGAACGAAACCAGACCAAGGAAGCCAGCCCCGCCACCGCTCGCTCCGCTCGCCACACCACAGAAAAATACTCTTTGCTCTTTTCATTTTGCGCGCGCCGGATTTCTTTTTCTTCTAATGAAAAGAGTATTTTTCTGTGGTGTCCTGCCTTCCAAGTATTCAGGCAGGTGGCGGGACTGGCCTCTATTTTTTGCAAGAACACGGCGGAATTCCCCACACACCCCCCTTCCGCCGTGTTCTTGCGGGGACGGACGGGATTTTTGGCGGCGTTATTTTGTTAAAATCTGCTCCACCTTTTTTCGTCCAGTAGCTCTCAACAGCATACTACCACCATTGTCAGAATCGATGAATGGTGCGAGTCGTTCAAATTTTAGAGCAGATTTTCCATATCTATGTCTCTTTACCGCTTCGGCGAGTTCGTCTCTGTTCATGCGTTCAGGAAATTTTTTATACAGAATCATCAAAGCGCATTGAAGTGCGCTTTTGTGCTTTGCATTATCAACATAAATTCTTCCTTCTATTTCTTCAAAAATTGGATAGCGTCTTTCGATAACTGATTCAACAATTTTTCGCGCCTCGTCTGGCGATAGGCCATTTGACGCACAAAAGCGCACGAGCTCTGCAAGTATCCATGAACACATCGCCGAAGCGGTAATTGCGTCCATTTCATTCGGATCAAACTCATCAGAGTCGTGCCGACCTCCGCGATTAGATGTTATATCGTAGAGAAAAATACAGGCACGAGGGATTTGCAGACGTACCCCTTCGCTTGGAATTTCGATTGTATTCACTTGGTCAATTATTTTTTGCGCGTAGGCGCCTGCCTTAAAATCCTTGGCTCTCGGCAAGGTTTTACCTGCGAGTGTCCAAAGTAATTTTACTGTTGCCTCAACAAACTTTCCCGACTTAACAAGAGAATTTTCCCAATCACCCTCCTCAAGTTTTTGGATTGAGCCGGAAAAATAACCGACAAGTGCGCTGGCTTTCCGCTTATCAAATTTTATCCCCAGCGTATTTAGCATTGTGTCCGCATTACTCATAAGATTTTTGCCAACTGTCGGCGAGACAATAAGTGCCATATTCCTTTGAGTCAATCCATCCCTGCGTTTTTGCTTCGTTCGGGTAAAATCTGTTAAATTTGCCAAGTAAATTTTTCCCGCTCATCCTGTTCCACTCCTTCCGTATGTCGGCCAGTGCAACATTTTTCCCGATTTCACTTTTTGCGAGATAAGCCAAGAGCAGTACAAATTTTTTCGGGCCGCTTTTGTCGGCAACAAACCTCTTTACAAACGCCCGGATGTTTATCGAAAAATCCAGCTTCTGGCTTTTTGTTTTCGCGGGAGTCTTTGTGCTTTCTTCAGCACGTTTGACTTTACCGCCAAAGACCTCGGCCTCTAGGCGTTCAATGCGGGTTATGAGTGATGAAAGATCGTTTTTGCTCATATTACTTTCTGATTACATATTCCCAATTTTTCGTGTCCTTACTCTTGAAGCGGTTCAACACCCGTCGCTTTGTTAGATTTAACAGGTTCATAGCGATAGCTGGTCGCTTGTGATAATGGCCTATCTGTTTCAATTTTTCCATAATTGGGGCTATCTCTTTCGGGGTATCAAAGAAACCTTCATCAAGTAGCATATTGACCGCACCCAGAGCACCCTTGGGCACAGCTGCGGAGCCGGACTGTTTCGGGCTTGATTTTTTGTGCGTAGGCGAACCGCCACCCATTGTCGCCTCAAGCTCATCAACCAACCCCTTTATCTCGGAAAGTATTGTTTTTGGATTTCTTGGCATAGTATTTATACGGTATTTATATTTAACACTTCCATTCTATATCACCTGTAAATCCTGTCAAGCCCTAGTTCAGCCCGTAATTAGACCTTTTTGCCGCTACGAAAAGAAAGTGCTATAACTGTATGTTAGTAAATGGCGATTGGTATGTCAATAGGGGTTCTATGAAAGGCGGCCTAAATAAAGAATTAACGGCTTATCAAGCCGCTAATTTACCCAAAATGTATATTTACTTAACTAACTAGCTATCCGTTCAACAATGCCCGCTACTGCTTTATCCTTACCTAACTTGATCTGATGTTCCCAAATTCTAAAAATTTTCCATCCCTGTTTTTTGTAGTGCTTCTTTACCTCTTTGTCCCTCGCCACATTTCTTGCAATCTTCTTTACCCAATAACTTTTGCGGGCGGTTGGAATGCGACAATGTTTTGCGCACCCGTGCCAAAAGCAAGAATCAATAAAAATGACGACTTTATGCTGTTTCAAAACAATATCCGGCTTTCCAAAGTATTTGCCGGAGTTTTTACGATAGCGAAAGCCGAGTTTCCAAAATTCTTTACGAAATAGTGTCTCAATCTTGCTGTCTTGGCTTTTTATCCGAGACATTATTTCGCTTCGCTTTTGTTTTGATACAGTGTCCATACATATTCATTCGCCAAAAAGTTCAACCGGATTTATCTTAAATTGCAACATTTTAGCACTATCACGACCACCGTCTCCGCCCTTTCTCTGCATTCCTATTTTACCGATTTTTAAACTGCCTTGATTTGTAATTCTCACCGGGCCGTCGGCAAAAACATTCATGGCGTGATTGATTGATTTCAAAATCCAACTACTTTCGCCATTGGCGACCAAAGCGACTAACATCCAGCCCGCCGAAAATTTGCCTCTGCCTTTCAAAATATCGGAAACAACCAAAATTTTGTTTTTGGTGAAATAGCCAATAATTTTCTTTTGATCGTTCTCGCTCATTTCATTCAAAAACATTCTTCGCTTGTCTTTCAATCCCGATTTTATCGGAGCGATTTCGCCCGTAAAAGTTTTTAAAATTTTGGTTATATCCGCCGGAATTTCCCACATCTCGACATACTTATCTACCCACCTTTTATCAATTTGATTGAATCCTTGAGGATTGCTAACCAATTTTATAGACAAATTTTCAGCGGCAATCGCTTTTTTGAGATAAATTGTTATTTGAACCTGAACATCTGTTTTGTATCCGTGCAACTTCATTGCTTCCACCTTTTCAATTTCCTTGACGGGATAACCCATTATCGCTAACCACTTTTGAGCGTCTTCGTCTTTCTTCCAATCGTTAAACTTTCGGACTATATCGTCCTCGTTTTTAAATCCGCCTTTTGCGGTTTTTGAACCCCATTTGATTAAATCTTTTTTATTCATAATGATTTGCGTAATTAAGCAAACTTTTACCAACCGCCTCAATGGTGCTAACTGTCATAGCGTTTCCGGCTTGACTCAATAGATAAACATCGGCGATTTTGCCTTTCGTTTTTTCGCTCAAATTTTTTGTAAATCCTTGCAAAAGTAGTGATTCAATCCCTGACAATCTCCTAAACTTTCCGTTTCTGACATATAAAACGCCGTGCCGTCCCGTCCTTAATGTTGGCACCTTGTTTCTGTATAATCTTAAATCCGATTGGCGAGTATCCAAAACCAAATAATCTTCTTTGAGTAAATTTTCAATTTTGAATAGTCCTTTGTTGTATTTATTATCAAGATATTTCAAAAATGTTTCGTAAGCCCTCTTTTTTTCATTAAACTCCATTTCGCCATTGTCAATCAAATACTCTTTGACACTCGGCGACTTAACTGGTTTTGGCCATTCAAAATTATTTCCGTTCACAAGGTCTTTTCTTATGCCGACAAAATAAATTCTTTCGCGCATTTGAGGAACGCCATAATCCAAGCTATTCAAAACTCGGTGATAAACTTTATATCCCGCTTTGTCTAATTCCTCTAAAATTACTTGTAGTGTTTTGCCACCTTCGTGATTTACTAAACCTTTTACATTTTCCAAAATAAAATAAGGCAAATTTTTGGCGTTCATTATTTTAATCAATCCGTAAATTATTTGCCCTCGGTGATCGTTCATTCCTTTTCTCTGGCCGATAACAGAAAACGATTGACAAGGAAAACCGGCAATCATCAAATCAAAATCTGGCAAATCTTTTGCATTTATTTTCATCAAATCACCGTGATTTTTTTCCTCCTGTCCGAAAAATTCTCTGTATGTATACTCCGAGTGTTTATCTATTTCCGAAAAGCCAACGCAACTCAATCCCAAATTTTGAAGTCCAAGACGACCTGCACCAATTCCGGCGCAAAAATCAATAAATTTTAGATTGTTGGCTTGTTTTGTTGCCATAGTCATTTTATAAGGTCATCAATACTTATTCCCAACCCTTCGGCAATCTTGGTAACTGTTTGGATTGACGGCTTCGTTATAACATTTGATTCAATCTTGGTCAGTGTTGTATAGGGAATATCGCACTTTCTCGCAAGAGCGTCTTGTGTTAATCCTTGCTTTGCTCGAAAGACTTTTATTTTATCCCCAATTTGTCTATTTTGTTTGCTTTCCATAGTATGATAGTATAAGTATGAGCGTTGAAACTAACTCTCACAACTATACTAACATGAATTTTATTTTTTCTCAATTTGTGTCCGCCAAAAATCCCGTCCGTCCCCGCAAGAACACGGCGGAAGGGGGGTGTGGGGGGAATTCCGCCGTGTTCTTGCAAAAAATAGAGGCCAGTCCCGCCACCTGCCTGAATACTTGGAAGGCAGGACACCACAGAAAAATACTCTTTTCATTAGAAGAAAAA